>Ga0310696_10007766_pt1 | contig 12559 bp, 11 predicted proteins | sample AusTroGonzalo_MG_4_FD_203885 | JGI IMG/M metagenome (GOLD analysis project Ga0310696, IMG submission 203885) | Bovine rumen microbial communities from tropical cattle in Woodstock, Queensland, Australia - Gonzalo_02 (v2) (version 2) | ecosystem: Host-associated > Mammals > Digestive system >... | reverse complement strand
TCTGCAGAGGGTCTTCCTCCTGGTCGATCCAGGTCATGCCGAAGTCCGTGTCGAAGTTCGTCTCCCACGCGAACGCGTCTTTGTGATAGAGGAGGTGCAGCTTGGCGAACGCCAGACCGCTTACGTTATTCTTACCGCCGGCCGACCAGTTCACCAGTCCCGTGGCAGCGGCGTTGAGGCCCAGCGAGCCGTCGAATTTCCAGGCTTTCTCGCCCGTGTCTGCCGATTTTAGCGCAGCGCCTGCGTCCTTGGCTGCATCTGCCTGTTTCGTTACCGTGGCCTTATCTACTTGCGCATACAGCGTGGAAGCCGCCAGCATGCACATGGTTGCTAAGATTGTAAATCGTTTCATATTTTCCATTTTTATGTGTGTTAATACTTCCGTTTCAAAGGATATATTCCTTTGCGGGTGCAAAGTTACTACTTTTTTTTGACATATGCAAGCATTTTGCCAAAAAAAAATTACATATTCGTCAGATTTGGCTTTCGGGACGGGGTTTGGGCACAAAAAAAGAGCGCCTTGAAGCGCTCTGAGTGTCCTCCGAGGGACTCGAACCCTCGACCCGCTGATTAAGAGTCAGCTGCTCTACCAACTGAGCTAGGAAGACGTTTACGTCCTCGCTGCATGCAAATGCGGGACGGCTGATGAAAGAGTGTGTAAAGCTAGCATCTTACACGCACCGGCTCCCCGTAACAGTCCTCCTCAATCGGCTCCCCAAACGGTTCATCGCCTCATGACTTCTGTGTAGGTTCATCGCCTGTTTTTTCAAAAGCGGCTGCAAAGGTACTGCTTTTTTTTGACATGACCAAATATTTTGGCAAAAAAAGTGCAAAAAAGTGCATTTTTCTGCATTTTTGTTCTCAAAACAGGCCAAATCCGATGTTTTTTGGGTGTCATTTCGGCAAAATTCCGTTCCGGTGTTCTTTGCAGAACGGTATTATAATAGTATTACAATAGTATTACAATGGTATTACATTCCTATTACTCCAGATGCTGAAGGGTTGGGTGTGAAACACAGGGGGAAATCGAAGTCGGAAATATTTTTTGACATTTTTCTTGCAAAAGACTTCTTCATGACCAGAGGTCACAAAGCCAGTCTTTGCTTCGAAAAATTGCGTAAAATCATGTGATATTTACATTTTTCTTGCAAAAGACTTGCATAATTGAAAAAAAAGCAGTAACTTTGCAGCCTGTTTCGGTTGATAACGCAAAGAAAGACCGGGACACGATTGTAGTATGAAGAATTTTGACTGGAAGAAAGTGCTGCCTTATGTGGTGGCGATAGTAGTGTTTGTGGGCTTTACGCTGGCGTATCTGGCTCCGCTGCTGGAGGGCAAGGTGCTCAACGCCGGAGACGTGAACAACTGGCGAGGTATGGCCAACGAGATCGTCGAGTACCGTGCAGAGACGGGTGACAGTCCCTGCTGGACCAACTCGATGTTTGGCGGCATGCCTACGTACCAAATTACGATGCGCACACAGTCCAATATGACGGCTGAGTTGCCGAGAACGCTGTTTGTCAGGTGGTTTGGTGAGCCTATTGCAGTGCTGCTGCTGTACCTCATCGGCTTCTACTTGTTGCTGCTGTGCTTCGGCGTGAATCCGTGGCTGAGCATAGCGGGCGCGTTTGCCATATCGCTGTCGTCGTACTTCTTCCTGATTGTACCCGCCGGCCATATCAGCAAAGCACTGGGTTTGGGCATGCTCGCACCCGTCCTTGGCGGCATCTACGCCATCTTCCGCAAGAAATACTGGCTTGGCGCGCCCGTGCTGGCGTTCTACGCCATGGCCTCGCTGACCTGCCACCCGCAGATGACGTACTACGTGTACATGCTCGTTGGCGTGTGCTGCGTGGCGGAGCTGTATATACATATTAAGGAAAAGCGCTGGAAGGAACTGGGCATAGGCATCGGCATCGTCGCAGTCTGTCTGGCGCTGGCATTCAGTACGCGTCTGGCGTGGTGGGAGATGAACCAGGAATATCTGGCCGAGACGATGCGCGGCGGACATTCCGAACTGACGCAAGGCAAGGAAGACCAGCCCAAGCAAGTGGGTCTCGATATCGACTACGCCACGGCCTGGAGTTACGGCAAAGCCGAGACGCTGACCTTGCTTATTCCGAACTTCATGGGCGGTGCAAGCGGGTATAACCTGGGCAAAGACAGCCAGTTGGAGCACGACCTGAAGCAGATGCGCATTCCCTCCGGTCAGGCCCGCAGTTTCTGTCAGCACGCGCCGACCTACTGGGGCGAGAAGGCGTTTACGAGCGGTCCGGTGTATGTGGGCGCCATTGTGTGCTTCCTGTTTGTGCTGGGTCTGCTCATCGTTCCTGGTCCGTACAAATGGGCGCTGCTGGTGAGCACGCTCTTCTCGATCATGCTGGCGTGGGGACGTAACTTCATGTGGCTGACAGAGCTGTTTTACAACTATTTCCCGATGTACAACAAGTTCCGCGCCGTGGAGTCGATCCTCGTCGTGGCCGAGATAGCGATGCCGCTGTTGGGCTTCCTGGCGGTGATGAAACTGAGCGAGGCGGGCAAGGACGCTAAGCAGGACGCGTGGATGAAGAAATCTGTCCTCATCGCGGGAGGCATCACTGCAGGCATCTGCCTCATCGTGGCACTCTTCGCCGGTGCATGGGTTGTGACCTCGTCCTACGACGCGCAATGGAAAGGGCAGGTGGGCCAGGATATCTACAACGCCATCCTCGACCAACGCCGGCAGATGATGCGCTCCGACGCCTGGCGCAGCCTCATCTTCATCCTGATTGCTGTGGTCCTGGCGTATCGCTGGATGACAGCCAAGAACCGCGAAAAGACCTCTGTCCGCCTTCTCTTCGTAGGCCTGCTCGCAGCACTGGTGCTGCTGGACATGGTGCCCGTAGACCGTCGATTCTTCGGTTCGGACAGTTTCATCACGCAGAAAGAGAGCAAGCGCTATTTCGCGGAGCAGCCCTGGGAGACGCAGATCCTGCAGGACAAGTCGCTTGACTATCGCGTCTTCAACCTGGCCGCGAACACGTTCAACGACTCGCGCACGAGTTACCGACTCAAGTCCATCGGCGGCTACCATGCAGCCAAGCTGCGTCGCTATCAGGACCTCATTGACGCGCACATCAGCCGCAACAACTGGGCCGTGCTAAACATGCTGAATACCAAGTATATCATCACCCGCGACGGACAGGTGCACCTCAACCCCGATGCCATGGGTAACGCGTGGTTCGTGGACAATGTACGTTTCGTCGATACGCCTGACGAGGAGAGCCAGGCGCTCTGGAACACCGACCTCCACACGACTGCTGTGGCAGACCGCAAGTTCGCCGATGTGCTCACGGAGCAGACCTCCGGAAACGGACAGATTGTGATGACATCCTATGCCCCGGCGGAACTCAAGTACATCTCGTCCTCCGATGCGGACAAGGTGGCGGTATTCTCCGAGATCTACTACCCCCACGGCTGGCATCTTTATGTGGATGGTGAGGAGAAACCGCTGGGACGCGTGGACTTCACCCTTCGCGCCGCTGTCATCCCCGCGGGGCAGCATGAACTCAGAATGGAGTTCATCCCCGACGCGATGCGCCTGGACAAACCGTGCGCAGGCCTGGCGATAGGAGTGATCATCCTTTGTCTCCTCATGCTCCTTTGGCCGGTCTATAGTCCGTATGTTTGCAAGAAATCATGAGCAAGGAACTGTTTATATGGTATAAGCGCTCGAAGGGTATTCTGGAGGGCGGCGGACAGGGCAGTCAGCGCGTGTTTCAGCTCTGTCAGCGTGCGTTGGGCGAGGATGCCGTGGATTCGTATTACATCCACGACGAGTATCAGCCCAAGCGACTGACGGATTACCTGCGGGCAGTGCTCTATTTCCCGATGGGATACTACTACGGCTTGACGCCTGCGCGAGTGAAGGAGATTGTGGAGCGGGCCAAGGCCTACGACATCGTCTGGATTGACCGCAGTCTGTTCGGCATCATCGCCAAAGCGTTGCACGAGGCGGGGTACAAAGGCAAGATCATAGTCTTCTTCCACAACGTGGAGCGCGTCTATTTCGACGAAGCCAAACTGCCCAAACACCTGCCGTTCCGCAGTGTGCTGCTGCGTTGCGTGACGCGTAACGAGCGCTGGTCGGTGCAGTTTGCCGACAGCATGCTGGCGCTCAACGAGCGCGACAGTGCAGAACTCAAGCGACTGTACGGGCGTGAAGCGGATATGCTGTCTCCTGTCTCGATGCGCGACCGTTTTGAGCCCCAGGACGAGGAGATTCTGACGAGCAAGCGGCTCAAATGCCTGTCCATTGGTGCTTATTTTGCACCGAACAACGAGGGTATTCTATGGTTTGTGAAGAACGTCCTCCCGCGCGTGGATATAGATTATAAGGTTGTGGGCAAAGGCATGGGCAAACTCAAGGCCGAGCATCCGGAAGAACTGAAGAATATTGAAGTGGTGAGTGACGCACCGTCCCTCGCTCCGTATTTCTACGACGCGGACTGCATGATTCTGCCTATCTTCAGCGGCAGCGGAATGAAAGTCAAGACCTGCGAGAGCCTGATGTACGGAAAGAATATCCTGGCCACGGACGAAGCCTTCGAGGGCTACGAGATGGACTATGACCTCGCCGGCGCCAAGTGCAACACTGCCGACGAGTTCGTGGCTGCCATCCAGCGCCTTGAGCAAACCCCCGTTCCCCGCCACAACGCTTACTCCCGCAGCATCTTCCTCTCCCAGTACTCCGAACAAGCCCAAGTGGAAGGGTTCAAAGCATTGCTGAAGAAATAAACAAAGGAGGAAATTAGTACTGAATCCGGTACAGGCGTTGCTTCGTGTGAATCACACGCGTGGGCTCTTTTTCCTTGTCTAACGACCAGTTCTTTATTGGCGTCATGAAACTGGCGCCAAAGACACCACGAAGCCATTCTTCGGTTTTCTCGGGCAAATAGAACATGTGGCCGAAATACTCTTTTTCCGTGAAGTTGCACTTGGCGAGGGGCCAGATATGACAAGGGAATCCGTTGGTGCGGTTTGCCTCTCTCCAGTCCGTGGTCTCGTGTCGCTCGACAACATAGCAGCAGTAATCGTCGTCGCTGTAGTCGAAGAGATAGAAGATATCTACATGCACTCCTTTGCGCGAATATTGTTCGATAAGCGGAATATTGTTCTCTTTGGAGTAGTAGGAGGTCTCTATGCGGAAACCGTTTTCTTTCATCAGTTCCTGGAAATTGTCCGGCCGCTGGCTGTAGAGCATAGCCGTGTCGATGTCGTTGTCGAAAGGAATGAAACCATTGTCGCGGTAGAATCCCAACTGCGTTCCAAATATAGGCAGCAGTTGTGCTCCTGCTTTTCGGCAGATGTTATCCAGCAGAACAAAGGTCTCAACTCCGTACTTACGGAATTGCCGGGCTTTTTTCCAGTTTCTGTAGGAGGTTTCAATATCTACGATTCGCTTGTATAAGCCCAGTTTTTTTGTAATTTCAACAAGCAATACTCTCAAACTCATATTTGTTTATTTTGTAAAATTTTCCATGCAAATACGGCATCGTGCAGGCCTAATCCGATATTGTAGCTCAGGATGCGTTCTTCGTCTGATTCACGTCCGGGTACATATCCCAACAGCACGTCTGTCAGTTCTGCAAATTGCTTGAACTGATTGAAATACTTGAAATCATGCAGATGACCGCGGTCGTCACCAAATACTTTATCGAAGCATAAATCGCAATTCTGGAAGCCTTTTGAATGGACAGGTATCACAAGAATTCCCGAGTGGTATGCAGAATCATTTTCGCAGAGCAGACCGTTTGCCTCTGTAATGCAACTGAAAAGAACGTCTGAAAGAGCAATCAACTCGTTCATGTTATCTACTATTGTAAAGGTAACATTGCTGTATCGCCTAAATTTCTCAATAAATCGTTCTGCTTGATCTTTGTAACGAAGCAATGCTATGTGATGCATAGTCTCCGGCTCCGAGTCTAACAAACATAGAATCGTGGCGCGACCTGTTTCCCCAAGACCCAAAATGCCATACGAACACTCTCCGTTTTTACGGAATGTCTGTGCGGCGAGAGTGGCCACAGCTCCAGTCCTCATCGTAGTAACCCAGTCCGCATCCATCATCGTAAGCAGTTCGCCGGTTCGTGCGTTATATAGCAGCAAATCCGAGCCTAAAGAAGGCTTCCTTCCTGCGATGCGATGCACTATCTTTACCGAATAAAGCAGTTCTCCTTCTGGAGTTGGTAAGATGCATGGCATGGTGTTGAAGAAGTCCGTCCCTTGCGGGTGTAGACTAATCTTTACAGGCAGTTGAGCTTTCGGCTTTGTGAGAAAACTCTCGCGAACCCATTGCACGCATGTCTTCGGTGAGATATGCAGGCTTTCTATCTCTTTATTTGTTAGTTTTATCATTTCATAGCTTTGAGAGCCTCTACGAGGCGGTGATTATCTTCGCGATTACGAATGGCGAGTCGGATGTAATTTTGGCCACAGAAAGCACGCTTGCTACTGCAGTCTTTGATGAGCAAACTGTATTCTTTGAGCAGGCGGATAGCCAGTTCTTGAGATGAGAAACGGGATGTGACCTCACAAAGGAAATAGTTGGCCTCAGAAGGAATAACGCGCAGGAACGGTACTTGTTCCAGTTCGGCTTTGAAAAGGGCTCTTTCTTCGCGGAAAAGTACGCATGCTTTTACATAGTCTTTCTCGTATTTTTCGAAGATTTGCATGTAGAATTCTCCGAATGAGTTAATGTTCCAGATAGCCACGTCCTTCTTGAGTTTTGCGATCAAATCGGTATCCACAGAAGCCGCGACACCTAAACGCAGACCCGGTACACCGTAACTCTTGCTGATGCTCTTGACCACCACAAGATGCGGGTTGGCTTGCAGCACACTTTCATTAATTAGGCTGAAAGTGCTTTGGGCAAAGTCCACGAACGACTCATCCACAATAAGTTGAATATGCTTTTTGGCTGTCCATACCAGCAGCCGCTCAAGATCTGCCTGCGGAATGAAGTTGCCCGAAGGATTGTCCGGATTGATGAGGAGCAGCGTTTGAATCTCTTTGTTTGCAAAGAATGTCATCAGTTCGTCTGCCGTATAGTGGAAGTCCTTGTTATCAGGCACAAAGCGCACCACATCTTCTGTTGCCTTTCGGTTGGGGTACTCCTCGAAAGTGGGCTGAGTTACCCCTATAGCGCCATGAGAATGTTCCATGAGAGCTTTGATGAGTTCGGCTGCTCCGTTGCCCACAACGATATGTTCCTGCCGCACGTGGAAGTTCTTCGCTGCCAGCAGGCTGTTGACGGCCATACCTGAAGGATACTCGCGGATAAGGGTGTCAAACGAGGCTTTGATTTCGTCCAGCAGTCGCTGCGGCGGGAAGTAGGGGTTGACGAGGTAGCAGAAGTCGGTGAGGTGCGGATAGCGCCAGTAACCTCCGTAGCGTGCCATAATAGCCCGCCACTGTTCTTTGTCCGTCTCGGCGAACATTCCTTCTGCTATGTCAAGATCTTGAATATCATCTATTTCATACCATTTCTCACCTGAAAGCGGAAGGGCTTTGAGCGTCGTTGTGCCAAGTAGCGTAATCACGCGCAGTACCTGTTCGTAGTACTCGTTGCGTCCGAGAGCGGTGCAGTAGGCTTCCAAGAAAGGCACGTACTGATGGGTGGAGAACTCGCGGCTAAACTTGTAGATGTTGACAGTCTTGTAGTAACTTGCGATGTCGCTATAGCGGAACTTTTCCTTGCCAAGGAACTGCACGATGTTTTGCTCGTCGTCAAGCGTCACCACAGTGCCATCCATCCAACTCTCGTATTTGTCGACAAGGGCTAAGTCCGGACGAGGATCAGCCAGTAGTTTATCAATAACGCTCTGTTCGTAGATGAGGTCGGATTCCAAGAGCAAAGTGTCCTCGCGAAGCATATATTCACGTGCCAGATAGAGCGAGTAGATGTTGTTGGTCTTGTCGTAGATGGCGTTGTCGATATAGACAATCTCTGTGCCTTTGTAGTTGATACCGACGTACTGCTTTACCTTTTCGCCGTTGTAGCCCACGACGATGACGATGCGTGAAAGTCTGAGTTTGGTCAGGCTATCGAGTGTACGGTCGATGAGCCGGATTCCATTCACTTCCAGCATACATTTGGTGTTGTCTTTCGTCAGTTCGCCGAGGCGTTTGCCCATACCGGCTGCGAGGATGATTGCTTGCATAGTTTATAGCGTTTCCAAGTCTTCTTTATAGGTGATTTTGCGGTTGGACTCTTCGCCGGGGAGGATGTGGATGGGGACCTCGGGGAGATAATGGAGCATGACTCCGGCGTCGTCGGTCATAAGTCCGTCCATGTGTTGTACGGCGAGTGAGAATGCCTTTTGCAGCACGGACAAGCGGAAACTCTGGGGCGTCTGTGCGCGGCGGAAGAGTGCACGAGCCGGAATGTCTGCAATTACATCCGGATTATCCTGAGAAACGGCATACAGAGTGTCGGTGACAGGCACAGCGACGGAGACGGCCTCGTGGGTTTGGAGTGCTTCGCAGACGCGTGTAATCAGGTCCTGCGAGATGAAGGGACGGGCGCAGTCGTGAAGGAGGACATTGATGTCTTCTTCGGGGAAGCCTATCTTTTGTTGTACCAAATAGATGGCCTCGACAGCGTTTTTGCTGCTTTCCCAGCGTTCAGCGCCGCCGGGGATCCAGTATTTGATCTTCGGGAAGCGAGAGGTGGAAAGGAGGGCTTGCGCTTCGGCGATGTGGTCACGGAGCATGACTATGGCAATCTCGTCGATGCGTTCGTTTTGGTGGAAGGCGTCGACGCAGGTCTCGAGAACGGTTCGTCCGTCCTTGAGAGGGAGGAATTGCTTGGGGCGGTCAGCGCCCAAACGGCTGCCGCTTCCTCCGGCCAATATGACTGCTATGTTCTTCATAACTATATGAGATGTTGTTACCTGCTCCCTATCAGCTCCCTATCAGCTCCCTATCAGCACCCTATCGGAGTGGCCGGCACGTTCGGAGAGGATCGCATCGCAAAGTTCTCGGATCGCACCTTGGCCGCCGGGGGTTTTGAGGACCCGGATGCCGGGGATAGCGAGCACTTCAGGACGGGAATTCGGCGGGCAGTACGGATGTCCGACAGCTTCGAGCAGGTCGAGGTCGTTGACGTCATCTCCTACGAAGCAGACGTCCTGCATGGTGATATTCAGTTCTTTGCAGAGTTGCTCCACCGCCTCGCGTTTGGTCATGTTGGGCAGTTCAACGGGCTCGGCTGTGGCCGGCGCGTAACGCAGGCACGTGGCTTTGTCGAGTTTGCGTCCTACGCCCTGGTAGAGGTAATCGAGCAGCAGTTTGCGTGCGCGATGACGAACCAGCGGAGTCTTCTCCGACGTGATGATGCCGCAAGGGATGCCGGCCTGGCGAAGAAGCACCATGCCCATGCCGTCGTAGACGTTGAACCGTTTGAGTTCGTCGCCTTCGGCAGAGATATACATGCCGCCGTCGGTGAGGCAGCCGTCCACGTCGGTGAGGAAGAGTTTGATATGACCCGAATGATGTGCTTGCATAGTCGTTTCGTTATTGAATGAGTGCCGGCAGTTCCAGCTCGGCGCGTTTGTAGTCCTCGGGAATGCCGATGTCGATGAAATAAGTGTCCTGCTTCATGCCAAAGAGACAGCCATTTGCTCCACAGTGGCGGGTCAGCACCTCGGTCTCGAAGGAGAATTTCTCCGGCAGGCCGTAGAAGAGCGAGTCGGGCTTGTCTGCAGGAATGTTACGCAGCCAATAGACACCTCCGTTGATGACTCCGGCCTCGCAGGGCTGCTTCTCACGGAAGGCGAGGATTCTGTCGTTTTCGTCGGAGACGACTGTGCCGTAGCGGTCGAAATGCTGCATGGGCTTGAGCGCCAGAACGAGCTGTGCTTCAGGGTGCTGCAAGTGCTGCTCGGACAGGAGCGCGAGGTCCACGTCGAAATAGGTGTCGCCGTTGAGAATGACGGCTGCGTCGCTGTGAACCAGCTGCATGGCGAGACGTATGCCTCCGCCTGTGCCGAGGGGCGTCTCTTCAACGGCGTAGTCGATAGTGAAGGGGAACTCGCCGCGCACCTCGTCTATCCAGCGGAAAATGACTTCGCGCAGGTAGCCGACGCTGAGGATGACGCGCGAGACGTCGTAGCGCGTGAGGTAACGGAGCAGGTACCAGAGGAAGGGCTTGCCTGCCACCGGCGCCATACATTTGGGCACTTCGCTGACGACGCTGCGAAGCCGCGTTCCCAAACCTCCTGCCAGAATGATTACTTCCATATCGTTTGTCGTTTTAGTCGGCCAGATGCCAGGTGTAACGGTCGTTTTCCTTTTTGAGCGAATCCACCCGACAGAAAGCAATGCCACAGTTGCGGGCAAAAGCCTCGTCCACGTCGCCGTCGCCTATCATGAGCGTGGTGGCGGGGTGGACTTCCGGATGGTCGCGGAGCAGTTGCTGCCACATGCCCGTTTGTGGTTTGCGCTGCGGGTCGTTCTTGTCCACGGCGGTAGCGTAATAGATGCCGTCGATGTGCCCTCCGGCCTGCTCGACAGCGTCCAGCATGCGGCGATGGATGGCAGCGAGGTCGTTTTCGGTCATCAGGCCTTTGCCGATGCCTCGCTGGTTGGTGATGATGTACACATGTTTCCCCGCCTTCGTCATGGCTGCCACAGCCTCGGGCGCGCCCGGGATAAGCTCCAGCTCGTCGGGCCGTTTCACGTAGTCGCCGACCAAATGCACGTTGAGCGTGCCGTCTCGGTCAAGCAGGACGGTGGAGTAGGGAGTGATATGTACGTCACTGATTTTCATTTGTTTCCGAAGAAATGGTCCTCGAGCATCATGCAGAGTGCGTGGTAAACGGGCAGATGCAGTTCCTGTACTTTGTAGGTTTCCGTCTCGGGCACGCGGATGCAGACGTCCGCCAGCAGGCTGAGTTTGCTCTCACGTTGGCCTGTGAGTCCGATGACTTTCAGCCCTTTGGCTTTGGCAGCCACGGCGGCGTAGAGGATGTTCTCGCTGTTGCCGGAGGTGCTGATGCCGAGGAAGATGTCATTGGGTTGTCCGTAGCCGTTGACTTGCTGTGCGAAGATGAGAGCGGGCTCGCCGCTGTCGTTCATGAAGGCGGTGTTGAGTCCCGGATGTCCGCAGAGCGAGATGGCAGGCAGTGCGCCCTGAAGGTGTTGCGCCAGCACACGTCCCATCTCCGGGTCTATCTGCTGCAGTGCCTCGGCCTGGTCGGCATAGACGCGTCGCTTGAGTTTGAACTCTTTCATGAGCTCGCCCACGATATGTTCTGAGTCGGCGGCACTGCCACCGTTGCCCGCCACCAGCAGTTTCCCGTTGTGCGCGTAGCTGTGTTCCAGCACTTCGTAAGCGCGGAGGATGTCTTCTCGGCAAGGCGCGAGATTCGGATAGCGAACGATCAGATTGTCAACGTGTTTAGTCTGCTTTGCTTCCATATTGTAACGTGTTTATGTCGTCCGTAGGATAGATTTTCCAGCCGTGTGCGCCTCCGTCGGTGAAGTTGAAGGGCATGGTGAATCCGCCCATCTTGTTGAGGGCTTCCACCACATGCTGTTTGCGGGTGGGCGGCACGAAGAAGATGATGAATCCGCCACCGCCTGCACCGCTGACTTTGCCTGCTGTAGCACCTGCGTCGATGGCGACTTGGAACGCCTCTTCGATGATGGGGTTGGTGATGGCGTCGGCCATCTTCTTCTTGTCCTCCCATGCCTGTCCGAGGATGCGCGCGAACGCGTTCATGTCACCCTTGAGGACCGCCAGTTTCATGTCGATGGCGGACTGTTTAATGCGGTGCATGGCCTCGATGGACCGGGTGTTGCCGGACGAGGTGTTCTTGCGTTGTTGGTCGATGATGGCGGCACTGCTGCGGCTGCGGCCGGTGAAATAGAGCACGATGGACGCCTCGAGTTCGTCGATGATCCAGCGTTTTACTTTGAGCGGGTTGACGATGACCATATCGTTCTGGAGGAACTCCATGAAGTTGAACCCGCCGAAGGCTGCGGCGTACTGGTCCTGTTTGCCACCGCTGAGGCCGAGGTCTTTGCGCTCGATCTCGTACGCGAGACGGGATATTTCGTAGTCACCGAGAGGCAGACTGCGCCATTCGACGAAAGCTTTGAGAATAGCTACTACCATCGTGCTGCTGGTGCCGAGTCCGCTGCCTGCGGGAGCATCGTTGTAGGTGGTGATGCGGAAGGCCTGCAACGGAAGACGGAAGTCACGCATGAGGCGGTTGTAGGTCCCCTTGAGCAGCATGGCCTGACCGTCCAGTTCCATCGAGTCCTTCAAAGGAAGAGAGGCGTGATAATCCGCGTCGAAGGCGTCGATTTGAATCGTGTCGCCGTCTGTCTCTTCGATGGTGCAATAGGCGTAGAGGTTGATGGTGGCGTTGAGGATCAGCCCTCCGTACATATCGCTGTAGGGAGAGACGTCCGAGCCGCCTCCGGCCAGACCTAATCGCAGGGGTGCTTTACTTCGTATAATCATATACTTTGTGTATTGTTGTTATTCAATATGGCTTCAGTCATCTTGTCC
>Ga0310696_10007764_pt1 | contig 12560 bp, 22 predicted proteins | sample AusTroGonzalo_MG_4_FD_203885 | JGI IMG/M metagenome (GOLD analysis project Ga0310696, IMG submission 203885) | Bovine rumen microbial communities from tropical cattle in Woodstock, Queensland, Australia - Gonzalo_02 (v2) (version 2) | ecosystem: Host-associated > Mammals > Digestive system >... | reverse complement strand
TTGGTGTTCATCTCGTTTCCCTTAAAGAAGACCTGGACACAAAGACAGCAACCGGCAAAATGATGCTAACCGTCATGTCAGCACTTTCCCAGTTCGAACGCGACTTAATTGCTGAACGAACAAAGGAAGGACTGAAAGCAGCCCGTGCCCGTGGGCGTTCCGGCGGACGTCCCCGTCTCGGTTCTGACCGGGATAAACAGCAGGCCCTGGCAATGTATCGTGCCAACGTCATGACCAACACGGAGATTGCGCAGAAATTCAACGTCTCGTTGTCCACGCTGAATCGCTGGATTCGTTCCGCCAAAGAGCAGGGTTAACCGCCCCGCTCTTTTTTTTTCGTTCCGTCCTCCCCTTCTCATTCCGGATCAGCCGTCCCGCATCCATTCCGGTCGGTCATCCCTGGCGGTTTCAGACAAGAGAGCAACCCGTCACGTCGTAGGATATATATTATTATTTTTGTTATAAGGAATAATATATAACTCGTTCTGTTTCAATAAAAAACAGGCACAGAATTCGTTCCGTGCCCGTTCCGTGATCATTCTTCGTCCTCTTCCGGAACCGCCTCTATGAGTCGTTTACGCGCTTCGTCTGCGTTCATATCCTGAAGCGGATTGTTCGGCGTCACAACCACGTCGGTTTGGTCTTTATAGTTATGATTATTCTTGAGCAGGAAGATCGCTGCAACCGGATTTATTTTTCCGTCAGCCATAGTTTGAGTCAATAGCTGGTTCATAATGTTATAGCCTTTTTTAATGGCGTTGCGCGATGCCTCGGGTATATTCGTTTCCACCCCTTCTCTCCATCGCCATAATGTAGTCCGATTTGTATTGAAAGCGAGGGCCATAGATTCGACAGTCGGTTTCATGTCGTGCTCGATCATGTACTTAAGGCAATCCATTACGCGCTGTTCGACCTGGGCGGGATCGTGCATATTGACCGGACCCATGTTAGCGAGTTCGACGGCATTTGTGATCATGCGTGACATATCGCCAGCCTGGTATTGTGGCGTAAGTGCATCCGTTCTATCCGGACGTTTCCGTTTATATTTAACGACATCGGTTATCTGTTCATCGGACAGGTTCGTTCCGTTACTCATAGTGTTTCTCCTTTCCAAGCATGTACTGGTGGTATAGTTGTTCAGTATACAGGTGTGTAGCTGGATAGTGGGTATCGACCCAGAGTTCGAAGCCGTGGACGACTGCGCGGATGCAGAAGTGTCGATCCTCACCCCACAGGACTTTACGGATATTAGGGATATAGGAATAATTCACGCCTGCTTCAAGCACTTTACGTTTCACGAGGGTGCAAGCTCCGGTCATACCGCACTGATAGAGGCCGGGGTTATGCCATTCCGGGAGCATACCCGAACCCTGGTCGTACATCCATGCATTGCACCAAGTATGGACGTCTTTAGAGGTAGACCAGAATATTTCTGACACGATATCCTTATCTGCGGCGATGAGTGTGCGGAGTGTTTCCGGATGGAGGACGATATCGGTATCGACTGAGAACCAAAAATCAAAATGATTCATGAGTGCGTAGTCGATAGTAAGGTTACGAAGCTGACCGACGGTTTGCATATTAGAGTTTGTCCAGATGTGATCGTTATGAGTTTTTGTATACTGTTCGTCGGTATCGCGAACGATGTAGTGATCGGACGGACGAAGGTGCGTGATGAGTTCGGGGCAGTTGTTTACGACATAGAAGGTAGAGACTTCGTAGCCGTCGGGGACGATGAGGTTATCGACGCTTTCGCGGTACTCATCGAAGACTTTCGGGTCCTGACGGGCGGGAGCGGTTATAAGGACGCGTTTCATCAGATTTCACCTCGTTCATGCTGATCGGACAGGGAACCTGGGCGCATGTAGTTGTAATAATACAGCGCCTGACCTGTCCAGAGACCGTACGGTTTTTTCTTGGATAATGCGTTCAGGAAGTGCGTATCGGACGAGTACCGGGCGTCATCGAAACGTGTGTCGGCGATGAATGAACGTTTCCAGCAGTGACCGGCACACATAGGGAGGAGAACACCGGCTGGTTTGCTGACGTATCCTTTAGTGCGCCAGATCACGGCGAAGTTAACCATATCGCAGTCAGTCGTTCCGATGGCTTTATTGATTAATTCGAACACGAACTCATGCAGCCACCAGTCATCGTCGTCAAGGAAGAGGATGTAATCGCCCTGGGCGATATCGAGACCTGCGTTACGGGCGAGACCGTCCCGGCGGACGTTAACGTCAATAACTTTCGCTCCGTATGATTCCGCAATCTGGTGGGTGTTGTCGGTGCAGGAATCACAGATGACAATGACTTCATAGTCGGTGAAGGACTGTGAATAGCAGGAATCAAGCGCTTTTGCGATCCGTTCCGCTCCGTTGTGTGACGGGATAATGATACTAAATCTCATCGGAATCATTCTCCTTTCGTTCAAGGAATCCGACCTCTTCCATGACGGTACGATTGGCGCGGCGGATCACCATCCAGATAACCTTGACGGGGATATTGTGCTTCAGAGAATAATCTTCTACGGCGTAGATATCATCGCCCCAGCGGGAAGTGAAGTAGTACTGAAGGATATCCTGGTCGGTCTTGACAAAGCGTGTCAAGTAAACGTGGTGGCATACGGCGTATATGCGCTGATCCGGGGCGGAGAGTTTTTCCCATTTGAACCCGTCGCGTTCCATGGCGAAGTAGGTGCGCCACATGTGTGTTGCGGTACCGCGCCACCATTCAACCGATTTCATTCCTTATCACCTCCGCCCGATAAAAAGAATTCACCAAAGGATTTTCCTGATTCGGCCCACATACGTACCCCGTCTTGTACTTTCTCCGCCAGTGTATCATCCATCCGGAACGGGAAGTCATGTGCGTGATCAGGAAGCGGTTCATCTTCCGTCATGATTGCCACACGTTCGTCGAGTTCTTCCAGCCGGTCGGCTGATTCGATAATGGTTTTGATTCTGTCCCGGGTCAGCATACCGCCGGAGTCAGCCATCAGACGCAGACGGTGAATCAGTGCGGTCGTGTGCGTAGGTTGTCCGAGTTTATTGCTCAAGTATTATCACCTCCCGGCCTGCGATACATGTGTTCAGTAAAGACAATGTTTCCGACATGTCCGCACTGAATAGTGCTGTCGCAGTACATTCGGATACCTGTTTGTTTAGCACGGTAACAGAAGGAAAGATCCTCTCCGGCCCACGGGTACGGGGAAAAGGCAGGGCCAAACTTGTCCCATACGGTTTTGAGTAATGACACGCTGGTCAGTACGCATCCGAAACCGCAGCCTTCCACGGGGAACAGTGCGTTTTGCGGGTAGTCGGTGTACTCATGAATGCGACGGATGATATGTCCGTCTTCATCCTGGGCAGGACTGTTCAGTTCGTCGTAAATCACGGGTAATGTCGGAATCGTACGCTTAAAGTACAGTCCTGTGATCATATCGTATCCTGCGCTGGCGTGATTGATCAGTTTGGTTAACGTGTCAGGTGGTACGACCATGTCAGAGTCCATCCAGAATACGTAGTCAAAGTTCTGTTCGATTGCGTGCAGACTGAGAAGGTTCCGTGCGTCATAGACGAGTGAGTTCTTTTTAAAACATACACGGGTACCTTCCGGTTTGTGCAGATCGAGGATTGATTCCGTGAAATCGACAGGCACAGAACTCATGCATGGGACAGCGATCATGATTTTCATGGTAAATTCACCTCTTTTCAAGTCTTTGGTATACGGTGGTATACGGTGGTGTTCTGACACCGTATACCGCTACGATCGTTTATTTTCAACGGTTTGAAGCATGCGGTATACGGAGTATACGGTGTATACGGTGGTATTTCACTCTTACGCGCGCGTAACGCGTAAGTGAATACCGGATTTTTTACACATACACACACGCGTATATATAAGTGTGTGTGTTTTGACCGTATACACCGTATACCGGCCCTGGAACCGTTGATCCATAAGGCTTAGAGGCGGTATACGGTCGAAAAAAACACCGTATACCACCGTATACCGGAGGATTAGAACGGCATGTCTTCCGGCGCTTCGACGACCGCATACTGGTACGCCTCCTGTTCTGTCTGTTCTTCTTCAGGCAATTTCAAAACAACATGCGGTACAGGTTTGCCGTTAATTCTGACCTGCCATGTCAATTTATTATTCTTGTTTCCTGCGCCATAATACCTATACTTCAGAATATCCTTACGCTTTGCCCAGTCAAGGAATGCGCCCGGGGAATAACTGTTGTTCTTCAGGATATTGTCGAACACGGTCTTGTTAATATAAATGTATCCATCTTCATACTTGCCCCAGACTTCGCCGTTATTCTGATCCTGGGCATCGAACCGGCGCGGATTTGCAGCGCAGTAACCCATCAGCCACTGATAGCACCGGAAGTTGACGTCTGTTTCTGACCGGCTGGCGAGATACGGCTTCAGGTCTTCGAATGTCAGGGCCTTGTTATCCTTGAAGATGGCCTTCGTGGCGAGTATGTCTGCCACGAGGAGCAGTGTGGCGGAAACGACCTGTTTATCCTGGACGTCTTCCTTGATCATCTCGGAATAAATCTTCCGGTACAGCGCCTTGAGTGCGTTGACGGTTCCTTCCTTCTGAAGCGACGCAATAAACTTCGGCCCGATAAAACCGTAATTTTCCTTTAGTGCGTTAGCAACATCACGGGCATTGCGGAACAGCGGGATTCCGCCATAGTTCACATCAATCGTACGTGCCACAGCGCCGCCGCCGGAGTTGCTCTGTATAATGGGCATTTCTCCGGTCGTGATGATACTGCTGGCCCATCTTTTCTGAACTTGGAGTCCGCCTTCTTTGGCACCGCGTCCCTTACTGGCTCCCTCTGTCAGCATGTAGATGATATCGTCAAATGTTTTCCGGTCGGAGATCACCTGAAGCTCGTCAAACAGGATCGGAATATTGCAGCAGAATGCGGCGTATAATTCCATACTGACCTTGGTGCCGGAGAAGGTCTTAACATACCTTCCGACTTCTGGATTTCCCCATACAGAAGCCGCCAGCATTAGACCAACGGTTTTACCACATCCAGCTTCACCCCAGAAATGCACGAAGAACGGCAGACATCCGAGTATCTGCACCAGCGGAGCGGCGAATGACGCAGCCAGTGCGATCCTGGCCGGAACAGACTCACCGTTGCGGACGTCGTTTGCAATCTGCATCCAGATGGATTCGTCACCGGTGGGTTTGAGTTCTTCATACATCCGCTGAAGTTCAGGACTTTCGCCGTCGTATGTAATGTCGTTGACATACGGCATAAACTTGCCTTCTGTGATCCATCCCATGTGCGATACGGCCTTTTGCATCGGCAGGTCGTCGTAGTTTTTACTTTCCAGCAGGCTCATATATCGTACGACTTCCTTGGCGTTTTCGCTGTTGACGGCAATGTCCTGTCTGGCGAGTCCGATAATCTTTTGAGCCGATGCAAGCTGTTCCCGCTGGACCGTGATGTATTTCCATGAGTCTTTCCTGCCACGGCAGAACCCGATTTCAAGCTTGGCATCCAGCGTTTCGATATTGGTTACACGCTTTACCGGCATCAGCGGATGTGATATAACCTCAACCTCCATGCCATATTCATTTACACGGGTTACTTTATCTGTGCATGTATACGTCCCGCAGCGAAGCGTGACCGGCTGGCCTTCGAACATGGTATCCTGACCGGCGTCGTCCACCTGGGCGTCATTTCTCTGGGCGGACAGGTAAGCCTTCCATGCAGTCATGAATCCCTTGAAACCAATGCTGACGGCGTAGTCGCGCATCTTCTGGATCATGATCTGTTGCAGGAATTTGTTGTCACGATTGTCGTACAATTCCTTATACGGACGGTCTGTATAGAAGTCCTGAAGTTCATACTGGCCGATTAACGGGACGGCCTGTTGCTCACTCAAGACGGAATCACCTCCCGCTGAACAATATAAAGACCGCCTATGTTGTCAGCATATGCGGTCGGATGTTTCGTCATGGACGTTCCCCCTTATTAAAGGTCTTAAGTATGATTTGTATTAATGATAACACGATTGGCGTTTTATTTCAACAAACAAATTAAGCGTCTTCTGTCGCGCAGATTTGAATCTCAACACTTCTCGGTCCGTTGTTCAGCTGAACCCGCCGACCGGAAATATCAAAGCAATCCAGATGGTCACCGGCGCGGATATATGTCTGAGATACGTACGCTTCCATAGGCTTGCCGTTGTTCATGCCCGGGACAATGATCTTCAGATTCATCCCTGGTAACAGTTCCAGCGCATCAGCGTGGATTGTTTCCGGTTCTTTGCCTGCGATAACATCATTCCAGTCCAGATGGACTTTTGCTTTGTTTGTTGGACAGAATCCGGTGCACTCGCCGTCTTTCATATGGTAGTGGCATTTGGCAACGTCGTCTTTATATAGGCACTTGTAACACTGTTCTGTAACAGGTGCACTAAGTGGAACCTTTTCCATTCGCCAGAACAGAGGACAGGAATCGCTGCCGACAGGATATTCAAACTCGCATTGTTTGCTGACTCCTTTGTAATGCTTGCACTCAAGGCACAGACACTTGTTTGCCAAATTCATTCTTTTGTTTCCTCCGTTTCCTTGTTATACATCTGTTGGATCAGATTCATGATATCAGGAGCCTGACCGTTTTCAGCGATGCACTTATTCACGTAGTCTGTCAATTCAGTATTGATCAGGTTAATTTTCTCCGGCGGAGTATAGTCAATTGACGACGTATACATAGTATACGGATATTTCTTTTGATGGCGTTTATCCCATTCTTTCTGGTGCAGTTCTTCTGCTGTTGTTTCATGCTCATACAGATACTGTGCCAGCGTATCCTGGGTAATCTTATTCAGCATGCCGCTGCTTTTCCCATAGCGGATAATGCTCTTACGCAGTTTGATATTGGAAAGATCAACAGTGAATTTAAACGCATACGGCCACTGCTTATCAATCCTTGGTTTTACCTGCGTGTTATGCGCTTCGATTGATATCATTTCTTTATGCAGATAATCATACTGTACGAGAACATATGACTTATTCATCTGCACATCGACTTTGTCCATGTCGAACACTTCCACATCACGATCAGGATCCAGCAATGCATACGCCCTGGCCTTTTCCATGCTGCTGAATACATTTTCAATGTGATAATCAGAATAATCCCCGGCAGTAACGATATATACTTTCATTTGTCTTCTCCCCATTCAATTCCAAATCCGTTGTGGTATGCCGGTTGCCCGTCATGCGGTCTGCTCTCGCCTTCCTTGCAGAAGAAGTCATCACCCGGCGGATACATATCGGCAAACTCCCGGAACGGACAGTTGTCATACTCGCGTTTCCAGCACTCAGCGCACGTTACCAGCGGATGGCTTTCAACAAGCACACTGGTTTTTTCCGTCCGGAATAGTTGCAGCACCTGGCCAAACGGCATCTTTGCCATGCTTACTCCTCCTTCACATTCTTTGGACAGTCTTCCGGCCTTTCAACAAAGAACGAATGCGGAACACGCCTGTCCCGAATATTGTAACTGTTTCGCGGACAGTCGATGCGTTCGCAGTGTTCCGGACAAAATGAAATGTCATCGCACCATAGACCAATAATGTCGATCGCGCTTTGCTTGTTCATATTGCGCCCCTTATTCAAACAAAATTGTCATAAATCCATTACAATCTGTCCCGGCAATGGTTCATCGTCTATTTTCTTTGCTATGATTCTTGTTACTATTCTTGTTTCGTCTTCTGGAAAAGGCTTGTCAATCAGACCACAGGCGGTATATCCGCATCGCCAGTCCGTTGCTTCGCTGTTGCTGTCCCCGTATACAAGGCATTTGTGATAAGTTCTGTCAAATACCTTTCTTCGAAAGTGAGGGCAATTCTCGCACCGACCGGAGCCGTATCCGTAATACTTGTGCATAGCATCAATTTTTCTGACGGTCATTCACTTCACCGACCTTCCCATTTAATGCGTTTTCCGCACTCATGGCAGTAATTCATTGACTCTGTGATTAAATGCCCACATTTCCCACACGCATAAACTGGATGCCCGAATGCATTCATCCTTATCGCCTTTGGTTCCACCGCTTCCTGCTCTTTCAGCAGGGCAAGAATCTCTTCGCCTCCGTCAACGGTTAAGTCAACAAAATCCTGATAGTTTCCCTTTGCCGCATTCAGTAAATGCTCAAATGCTTTGATAACCTTCTCCCGGTCAGGCATCGCCATCATCGTTATTCGCTCCTTTTGTCTGTCCGAAACTTTTCAATAAAATCTTCAAAATCGTTTACTGTCATAGTGTGCTTCGCAACAAAAACAACCATGTCACTCAGCTTTTTCAATGTATTACCTATTTCTTCAAACACTTCTTCATATGGGTCTTTATATGGCTCTTTCATTCGCAATACTCCCCTATCTATCTTGTCCAAAGCATGCGGCAAGCGAACAAACAACCATTACCCAGAATGGAATATTCCACCATCTGAATTCAATCGCCCCGAATATTGTCATTAATCCTGATATCACGCCCCAGACAACAGCACCGGCAAGCAAAAACACACCAATTGCCATAAAAAGTTTTTTGAATCCATACAATACATCCAATAAAATTTCTTTTATATCAATCATCTGCTTCTCCTTCTTTATATGGATTCACATCCGGCATCAGAATTTCAATTTGCGCACCACATTTTTCGCAGTGATAGAAAAATAAATAACCTTTTATGTCATATCCAATTTCTTCAGAATCGCAATCCGATTCCCAGCAAAGATCAGTTTGACATATAGGACATTTCATTTTGACGTTTACACTCTCCTTATCTTTATTGTCTTACAGTAATTCCTTCACCATTCAATATTTTCAAGGCGCATTGCAAATGTTTTATATCTTGCTCCTGATCTTTCAGTATGTTCAGAATGTCATCCAGCACTGGGCAATGCCAGTCGTCGTCAGCTGTTACGTTAATAATCTGTTTAAGTTCAGCCTCATAAACACAACCGTCGCAGCTTTTGTTTTTAAAGCATGTAATTAAACCATTCCTGGCTTTTTCAATAGCACCAACTATTTCATTCATTTCTGCTACATGCTCCTTTCAGTTTTTTTCTCCTGCACTTTTCCTTCCATCGTTTTCCTGACCGGATATATCGGTGTGCCGCAGCGGAGTCAATTCCGCACAGTATGTCTTGCAGGCCGCGTCTGTTCCGGATGTGCAATTGCGCGGTCATTTCCATGCTTTCTGGGTCGAATCGTATAACTTCCGAAACGTAATAATATTCTGACGCAACATCCGCAACAATGCTCGTCACGGTCGGAATGCCTTTAAACTGTCGCCTGACATGTTCGGAACTATTCAAGATTCCCCATGTTAGACTGCTTAAACTTAAATCTTCAAATGGAGGCATATTATTCTCCCTTTTTCCATGTTTTCTTAACTTCGTTGCGATCCCAATTAACATCCTCAAATCTCTTAACAGTATTAAACATGATCCTATTATTAACCCACCTTTGTAAATGCAGTATTTCCATTGGTGCAGACGGCTTGTTATACACCATGACATATGGACTGAATCCAAGATCGCGTAATGTATAAATTCGGTAAAGGTTTTCTTCCATCGTACTGTTAAAGTTTGTCAGGCAATATACAATCTTCCGCCGGTAATCTTTAATCTTATACTTTTCCGAAAACATCCTGAACTTTTTTTCCAGATTATCTTTCGGATTATCCCATGCAAAGTGGACTGTGCCGATCTTCATTTTATTCATGTCATCAATGTCCGCTTCATCAGTCAGTCGGATATCAATTCCCTGGGTGAAATCGATCCATGCTCCAGTATCTCTGTATTGTGCCATCAAGTCGCGTTTTTCGCGGCATGCCGTAATGTTTGGATCGAGTACCTTGATTTCTTTCTGTCCGCACCAGAAGTTTTTTACGTCCGCAACCTTCCGGCTGCACCGCCCCTCTTTGTTTCCGACAACACAGAATGCGCATCCTCTCGGACAGCCACGGCTGGTCATGCTAACAGCAAAATCGAATTGTGGATATATACTGTAATCAGGAAACATATGCTCAATTTCATCCGGAAGGTTCTGATGCTTTGTTTTATCAAAGACTTCCACCCCCCCCTGTAATGAAATTGCATATCCGGTGCCGCCTTTAATCACTTTATCCGCATTCATCGGCTCAGGCACATCCGGTGAATAAGCGTCAGAAAAAATCTTGCTCATGTAGACGATGTCGTAGTGAATAAGATCGGTCCACCACCATTCGACTTCGTCCCCTCTGGCTTTGTGATATGCGGATATCCGCATTAATGCCAGATTTGGAAACTTTGGTTTGCCTTTAGCATCTACATCAATTAGTCCGATTCTCATTTTTTCTTCTTGTGCACTTTCACACGATATTTCATGCCGGTATTTTTATCTACGAATGTTCCGGTTTTGCTGTCATATTCATATCCTTCAAGGTAATCCCTGGTATCTTCTGCTTTCCATGGTTCGCCTTTGTTAAAAATGGCTTCCTTGTTTTTCTCCACGCTATACAGGTCGTACTTGTAACCCGACAAAATAACTTTTACATTACCTTCATTATCAGTAAACTGAACCGGCTGTTTTGCCCCGGTTGATTTACCTTTGCCAGACCCGCCGCTGGATCCTTTCCCGGACCCGCCTGCGCTTCCGCCAGTATTATCTTGTTTTGTGCCTCCTCCGCCAGCACCAGCACCGGTGCCGCCGGAACCTCCACGCCCACCAAATATTTGCAGGTTAAGCTTGATCATTTTTCTTCACCTTCTTTTTCAATTGATCCTGGAATGACTCAATCGGAATAATATTGCCTTCGCATTCTTTCGGCACTTTCCCATAAAACAGAATGGTTTCCGGATACAGCACGTCCATCATCATTTCATATCCGGCCATGAATAGTTTCCGTGTTTCCTTGTTTTGTTGTGTCCCGACACTGCTGATGCATACCGTGCCGCCACGAGGCTCCCCGTCAAAGCACCAGTCAAAACTGCTGTCGTCACTCCACGATACGCTCGGATATACCCGGCATCCAATGCTCTGCATCCATGCGCCGATCAGATGCTTCCTGTAATGGTTCCATATCTGAACCATAACCGGCCAGTTCGTATACAGAGAATAATCTGGCGTCATAACGGCTTTGTATTGCGGAAGCATATGCCGGTACTTTTCGCGTTTTGTCCATAAACTGTTGAAGAAATAGTCGTGCACAAAAAAGTGTACACCTTTTTCTTCACGCTTATAGCCGTACCCAGCCTGATTAAACGGAATCCATGTATCTATTTCGATATACGGTTCCGGACGGATGATCGGAATCTCAAATTTTCCATCTACATAATCAGGAATAAAATCAACGTTATCGATGTATTGCGTCGCTGCATACGTAATTCTTGGCGTTGCCATCTATCTTCCCTTCCTCTATATCTTTGATCAGTTTGAAGAAAATATAAAATTGCTGTGGCACTACTGCGTTTCCAAGACATCTTATGCGGTCCACCCGATTGGGTACCCCATCAACCACTCGACCCACTCCGGGTTCAGGCGGCCAATTGTCCCACGCGGGGTGGCTTCCACCAGTTCCATCAGTTGATGTCTGTAGTACCCCCCCCAATGAATCTGTTGGTCTTTGCACCCTTGTACTCGCATGACCTCGGCGTCGGAATCAGTCCGGTGAATGCTTTGTGGTATCCCATCAGCCATTCCAAAAGTTCCGGATTTGTTTTCCCGCCGTTCCCTTGTGAAAGCTGTCGCCGTTCCTCTTCCGTTATCATTCCCTTCTCGGCCATTCGTTTCAGCATTTGGAAGTTCCAGGTTCCACCACATAGCGCTGCACCGGTTGATGGCGTAGGCCAGAATGGCGACTCGCTCTCGTTTGTGCGGGGCGTCAACACCGCAAGCCGGAATAATAAACGTTTGGCAGGTGTATCCTTCGTTTTCCAGGTCAGCAAGCACCGTGTCGAGTGCCAGACTGACGATTCCAGGCACATTTTCACCAAGCACCCAAGTGGGCCTGAGTTCTCGTATGACTCTGAGCATTTCTGGCCAGAGATAACGGTCATCTTCCTTGCCTCTGTGCTTCCCGGTAACGGAGAAAGGCTGGCATGGTTATGGGAAGCCTCCGCTGAGAACATCGATATTTGTCCTTGGCATTGCTTCATATGGCACCACCTCCTTCGCTTTATTGTTCTTATGCCATTCATGATGACATCTTTGACACAGCCACAACACGTCCAGCGGCCTGTTATAATCACAGTGATGTGCTTGTATCCCTGTCCTTCCATCTTTGAATACAGACTCTTTTCCACATACTTCACAAGTGGTTTTTCTTTTTATAATGCCTTTTTCAATTGCACTTTCCAGAATATTCTGTGCATGATCGTCCGCTTTAGTTCCTCTGTAAAAATGATTTTCTTCGCCGAGTTTTATATTGTCTCTGAATTGAACACCGCGACGCTTCAGTGTTTTATACATGGACTGCCTTGTAACACCGTAATAATCAGCAACCTGTTCAATTGAAAATCCGGCGTTGTACATCTCAATTG
>Ga0310696_10007763_pt1 | contig 12561 bp, 9 predicted proteins | sample AusTroGonzalo_MG_4_FD_203885 | JGI IMG/M metagenome (GOLD analysis project Ga0310696, IMG submission 203885) | Bovine rumen microbial communities from tropical cattle in Woodstock, Queensland, Australia - Gonzalo_02 (v2) (version 2) | ecosystem: Host-associated > Mammals > Digestive system >... | reverse complement strand
ACCCGGAGTAGGTACTATAACGCCTTTTTTCGGGAAATTCAAGCTCGAAATCAAAAAAAACACAACTTTTTTTTTCTTTTCGGTTGATGTTTGCTTTTTTGGAGTTATATTTAGAGTAGGAGTTTCGTAAACAAACACAAGAAGAAGGCAATGGAAAACAAAATATGGAGATGTTCTTCCGACGGTAAAGAAAACATTGTCGACAGATTGATCAACGAGTCAGGGGTGGTGCGGTCCGTAGCGCTGTACCTGGCTTCCAGAGGGATCACCCCGGAGACGCTCGGGCGTTATTTGAACGCCACCTTCGCCGACCTGAGTGATCCGTTCCGGTTCGTCGGCATTGAAGCTGCCGTCCAACGGCTATGGCAGGCAATCAGAAACCGTGAACGCATCCTCATCCACGGGGATTACGACACGGACGGCATTACTGCCACGGCGTTGCTTGCGTGGGTCCTCGAACGCAACGGGGGCCTGGTCACATCATTTCTGCCGCACCGCTTCGACGACGGCTACGGATTCACGCCCGATTCGCTCCTGAAGGCCCTGGAAACGGTGCCCGGCGGGAAGTGCGGCGTGCTCGTCACGGTCGACTGCGGCATCAACAGCGCGGAAGCCGTCCAGAAGGCGCGCGAGCTTGGCATCGACGTGATCATCACCGATCACCACGAGCCGGCCGACGAACTGCCCGAGGCGCTCGCCACCATCAATCCCAAGCTCGACCCCGTCGGACTCGACGACCTGCTGCACCTCGCGGGCGTCGGTGTGGCGTTCAAGCTTTCGCATGCGTTCGTGATTTACGGCCGCGCCCACAACGAGGGGGGCTACACCACGGACATGCAGGAAGTCCTGGACTACGTGGCGCTCGGGACCGTGGCCGACATCGTGCCGCTGCTCGGCGAAAACCGCATCCTCGTGAAGTACGGCATGGAAATGCTCAAGAAGCAGCTCCGCCCCGGCGTGAACGCGCTCATCCAGCACGCCCGGGTCGAGTCGAACATCCAGCCGTCCGACATCACGTTCAAGCTCGCTCCGCGCCTCAACGCAGCCGGCCGCCTCGGCAACGCCTCGTCCGCGCTCGCCCTCATGACCGCCGACAACATCGTGGACGCCTACGAGTATGCCGCGAAGCTCGACGAGTTCAACCAGCGCCGCCAGGCGAAGGAGCAGGAGATCTTCCAGCAGGCGAAGGCCCAGGTGGAAAGCGCGCCCGGATTCGCCTCGAACATGTCGATCATCGCCGCCGGGGAAAACTGGCATCAGGGCGTCATCGGCATCGTCGCCTCGCGGTTCGCGCGCGACTACAATCGCCCCACGATCGTGCTCACGATCATCGGCAACGAGGCTCACGGCTCCGGCCGCAGCGTCGGCAACCTCAACCTCATCAAGATCCTGTCCCGCTGCTCGCATCTGCTCACGCGCTTCGGCGGACACCCGATGGCCGTCGGCCTCGGCATGGCCAAGGACAAGATCGGCGAGTTCCAGAAGGAATTCGAGAAATGCGTGCGGGAGGAAGCCCAGCCATCCGACCTCATCAACTACATCAACTACGACGGCGTGGTCCGCCTCGGCGACTTCAACGAGGAGTTCTTCCACTACCACGGCATGCTCGGCCCCTTCGGACACGGCAATCCGCAGCCGCTCTACCTGATCCGCGGCCTCGAGATCTCGCGTCTCATGCCCATCCGTCCGGTTCACACGAAGGGCGTCTTCACGGACGAAAACGGCGAGTCCTGCGACTTCATCGCGTTCAACAAGCATCTGGACATGGGAACGCGCTGGGACATCATCGGCCAGCCGCAGATCAACGAATACTACGGCGAACGCAAACGCCAGATCCAGGTGATCGACTTCCGGCCCTCCGCCGACTGAGCGAAATCCGCTTCAAAACAACGCGGCCGCTTCCTTCAAACCGGGGCGGCCGTTTTTTCCCGACGCGTTTCTTTCCTCGCGGCAGGCGAGGCGAAAGTGCGGCGGGCGGCGCGGTCCGAACCGGCCCGTTTCGCGCGGAAGATGGATTCGTTTGGCATGGTTTCAGGCCCTTTCAAGATGTTGCGGATGAAAAAGGACGGAACGGTTTTCCGACAGCCAAATATACCCCCGGAAACGGAAAATGCAAGTGCGAGATGTGAAAAAAAAGAAGAAACTTGTTGTTTGAAGAAAAGATGCGCGAAAAACAGTGTTCCGGTGGCGCTGTGGCGGGGATTCGCAGGGCCCCGGATCAGTCTTCGTCCGGGACCGAATAGGGCAGACGCCAAGTCTGCATGAACAATCCGCTGACGTGCTCGGAAATATACTTGTCCGTGAACATGTCCATATAGTTCGCCCGCTGGTCCGGATGCCGGAGCAGATAGTCGTAGACGACGGCGTCTTTCCCGAATCCACGGGAGTGTTCCAGGAACTCTTCGACCGTCAGCTGGTCGATCAGCTCGGTGGTGCTGTTGTAATCCTCAAGGCATTGCCTGATCGTTTTCTCAAAATAGGCGGCTTCCGCTTCGGGGGATTCCTTTTTTGCCCGAATGAATCGGATGTAGATCTCGTAGTGGTAGATATTCGGGATCGGCAGCTCTTTCTCCAGCGCCTCGAAGGCCGACGCCATCTTTTCCAGTTCGGCGTCGGACAGGGACATCAGGACATACGAATGGCGCTGCAGGAACTCGAAGACATGCTCCAGCCTTCCGTGGAACCCCACGATATCCTTCTTTTCCGCAAACGAATCCGCGGCGGGGAGGTCCTTCAGGAGCAGAAGAATGCAGTCCTCCGTGAAACTTTCCCCTCGGAAATCGTTGTCGTTCGTCCTCCTGCTGAGGATGTAAGTCAGCAGCATTTCCCGCGTTTTCGCATCGGCTTTCTGGAACGCTTCATAAAACATCAGATATGAATCGGCGTTCCCCGGCCACTTCATGGCCTGAATGTCGGCGTTTTTAACCCGTTTTCCCTCGTTTTTCCACATTTCCAGCGTGCGGATGTTTTCATATAAAAGGAAATAATCCGCGATGTCCCGTTCGACTTTCTCCCGTTCCTTTTCCGACAGCGACCGCAGCATCTTTTTCCACGCGGCGGAGTCGAAATAGCGGCGGAGATTCTCCGCGTCCCCGGAGGGGATGTCCGTGAGGAAAGGCCCGGAATCCGTCAGGATGTTCCTGAAATAGCGTTCCGCATACGCCGCTTGGATGGCATCATAGTCCAACTCTTTTTGTAACCTGAACGCGTACAGGCCCGGCGCACAAAACGCGAAGACCGCGAACAGAAGGATCAAATCGAACAGACGTTTCATAGTTCAGCCTCCTGAGATCATGATCCGCGGAACGCTACGATCTGGTTCCGAAGTCGAGGGAAGATATGGAGCGTGAAAGGGATCGGGCCGCCGGATCAGACGGTCATGATCTCCTTTTCCTTCTCGGCGCTGACGGCGTCAAGGTTCTTGATATATTCGTCGGTGAGTTTCTGGATCTTCTCCAGAACATCCTTGAGTTCGTCCTCGTTGATGACGGAATCCTTTTCCAGCTTTTTGGCGGTTTCGTTGCCGTCGCGGCGGATGTTGCGCACGGAGACCTTGGCCTCCTCGCAACGGGCCTTCACCTGCTTGGTAAGCTGCTGGCGGCGTTCGCCGCTGAGCGGGGGGATGGGCAGACGGATGACCTTGCCATCGTTGAGCGGGGTGATGCCGAGGTTGGAGGCGATGATGGCCTTTTCGATCTTGGCGAGCGCGGACTTGTCCCACGGCTGGATGGAAATGGTGCGCGGATCGGGCGTGGAAATGCCGGCCACGTCGCGCAGCTTGGTCGGGGTCCCGTAGTAGTCGATCGTAATGGGCTCGACGAGGGCGGTCGACGCCTTGCCGGTGCGGATGGCGGAGAAATCGTGTTTCATGGATTCTTCCGACTTCATCATGCGTTCTTCGAGGTCGTCAAGCAGATCTGTCAATTCGCTCATAGTAAATGCTCCTTCCTGGCGCAAGTTCAATTCCCGCCCGGATGAACGCCGGGCCGTGTTTCCGCGCCTCGGAGCTGATCCGGACGCAGTGTATTTTGTTTCCGAACACTATACAACCCTTTTGAACAATTATCAAACTCAAAACCGCTTTTTTTTCATGTTTTTTTCGCATCACGGCGCGCCCGTGGCGGCGCATCGCGTTTTGGCGTACCGGCGGACAGGGGGGATCCGGTCTGTTTTTGAGCGGGAAAGTGGTGCGCGGCGCGGGACTCGAACCCGCATGCCTCACGGCGAAGGATCCTAAGTCCTTTGTGTCTGCCAATTTCACCAGCCGCGCATGATAAGACTATCGGGATAATATATCATATCTGCGGGGGAAAATCAAACTCAATGTCCGTTTTTCGTGCAGAACATGCGCCCGGAAACCCGAGCCGGAAGATGCAGGGGGGCGTTGTTCCATACGGCGATGCGTGACAAGAACGGGATTGCGGGTTACGGAATAGAGGCCGCGTTTCACCGAAACACATGTTTTTCACGATCGTGAAATCCGGGTATGAGCTTGGCGGAATCATTTTTGAACTCAACCGTTTTTCCACGTTTTTTCCGCGATTCGTGTCACGAAACATAAAAAACCACCACGTTTCACGAAGGATGAAAAATGCCGTTTCGACAGGTTCAGACAAAAAGCCATCCTGTTCGCAGGATAATGAAACCGCATTGTTCTATGGGGTTCCGGAAAAAAGGCAAAAAAAATGGTGGTGGGGGGAGGATTCGGACCTCCGAAGGCATGGCCGGTAGATTTACAGTCTACTGCATTTGACCGCTCTGCAACCCCACCAGGAAAACTGCACTTGGAGCGGGTAGAGGGAATCGAACCCTCACAATTAGCTTGGAAGGCTAATGTTCTACCGTTGAACTATACCCGCAGGCATTTTCACTTGAAGATTAATTACTTTACACCCGTTTTCGGCAAAAATCAAGCCCGAAACACAAAAAAAGTTAAAAAACGCCGGGCAGGATACGGAAAACGAATGCATGTCCGGGGAGGGAGAAGCACGATCCGGCTCATGGATTGGGGTCGAGATGGAAAACCGGGAGGAAACCCCTCCCCGGATGCGCATACGGACATCAAAGGGGAATGTCAGAATTTCGAGAGGACATCCAGCAGAAACATGCGGGCGGCTTCGTCGTTTCCGTCGTAGACACGGGTCACGATCTGGTAGGAATACCACTGATCGGACGGAGACCACCTGCCGCGGAACCGGAAGAAACTGCCGAGCGTCTCCTTCGGCCCGGTATACCACACGAATGTGAGGGTGGTAATCCCGTCGGCACGCCTGGAGCGAATTTCGGTGACGGGCAGGGCGCGTCCATCGGGCAGGGTGTGCATGACGACGGATTCGGACTGAATGACCGCACCGCCGGAACGGAGACAGTGGCTGGCTGGATGGATCTTGTGGATGTCGCCGCCGCATTTCACCTCCAGGATGCTGCATTGGAAAACACCATTGTCGATACGGTATTGATGCACCTCGGAGCCCTCGAAAAAGCGAACCTGGTCCGGCGTCAGCGGAATCCCCGAAATATTGAAGCCCTCCGGCGCGACGGTCAGGTCAGGGCAGAACGGCGAAGCGGTTTGACCTCCCTCGTGCGACATGAGCGAACCTGCGAGAATTGCCACGGCGGCAAGGAGGAACCAGAAGACTTCCCGCTTCATCACGAAGTCGGTGAGCATGAAGACGGCGCAGACCGCAGCGCAGAGGACTGTGGCACCGAGCTTCAGGAAAAGGATCGTCTGCGGCTGGATGAGGAAGTGATTGCACAGCACAAACGTCGAGCTGGTGCAGCCCAGCGAAAGCGCCCCGAAGGCGGGCAGCAGCGCCCATCCTCCCGGCCATCCGCAGAAAAACCACACGCCCGTCCACCAGAAAGCCGTCCCGGCCAGAATACGGATCATGTAGATATGCCGTACAATACCGGTCATGTACAGGACCGCGGCCGCAGCGACAGCCAGAAGCGCAAAGAAATCGCAGCGATTTTTCTTCGCGGAATCCTTCACGGCAGGCGCGGCACAGGCGGCGAGCGCCAGAAACGCGAGGTGAAAGATCCAGTTCCATCTGTCCATGGGGGACGACCGCCACGAGTGGATTGTGTAGGGCAGCGTGAAGAAGAACGGGATCCCGGCCAGGAATGCGCCTGCAAGGCGTTTCCACGGCGGGACAGGCATGACCACGGCATCAGCGGTCGAAGGCGACGTTTGCGCGTTTTCGGCAGTGACGGGCGCGTTTTCGGCGTGTTTTTTCATGCTTTGCCGCCCTTCCCCGGTTTGCTCCCGGCTTCGCCTTTCCCGGATTTCGGCTTCGCGGCCGGCTTTTCCTGTGCGGAAGAATCCTCCGGACCATTCGCCGCGGGCTGTTCGTATTCCGGCAGGAGGCAGCCGACGAGGAAGAAGAGTCCGACAGCAAGCACGACCTGACCGTAGCCGAGGGCCTCATGCCAGGTGTTGTTCAGGATGGCCGTGAAGCCGGCTTTGTACAGGGCGATGGTGAGGATGATGCGAACGGCATTCGCCAGGATGATGGACGGGATCAGAAACGAATAGTGAATGCAGCGCCAGACGATAGGACGCCTCCAGGCCATCACGAGCCAGAACGCCACCAGGATCATCGCCTCGAACTGCTGGATGCCGCTGCATGCGTCCGTAATGGCGATGTCAAGACCCTCGAGCCGGATCGTCGTCATGTCGTTTTCGATCTGCATGCCGAACATCTGAAGGAATCCGACCGAGAGGACCGTGGATGCCATGCGGAACGGCGAACTCAGGTACAGCACGATCTGTTCGCGGAACGGCACGGCAAGGAAACATCCGAGCAGCGGCACGGCCCCGAGAAGCATGGTCCGCACGCCGCAGAAAAGGCAGAGACCTCCGAGCGAGAGGAAAAACAGCGAGCCGAACTTGAATCCCGGAGCATCCGAGGACAGACCCGGCAGGAAGACGAGCACGACGGCGACGGCGACCAGAAACCATGCCAGAAGCTTGTGCCGCGGGAAACCTTCCTTTTCAGCGGGAACAGGCGTCGAGGCCCTTGCCGTCTGATACAGCAGGCACGCCAGCAGGATCAGCAATGCGGCCGCCCCGCCCAATTCGGAGCGGATTTGAAGAGCGGAATGCCAGCACGCGAACACAAACGCGGCGGCAAGGACGGCGGTGCATTTCCAGTCCTTCCGCAGCGGCGCTGCTATTTTTTTGAGGTCGATCATATCATGTCCCCCGGCGTGAATGTCGCGTGTCCGACGTAAAAAAACTGTATTACAATAGCACCGTTTCCGGGCTTTTCAATCCGGTTTCCGCCGGAAACACATTTATTTGGAACAAGGAGCGAGCAGGTCGAGCAGGCGGTGCGCCCGGAGCTGGCGTCGCTGGCGGCGGCTGAGGTTCGCGATCTCGACCGGACCGTCCGCAGAAGCGTCGAGGATGGTCTGCAACGCTTCCGGAGAGAAGCGGCCGCGACCGGACACCGTGAGGACGCGTGGCGCGTCCCCGGGGCGGACATCCGCGCCGCCTTCGCGCGGCCTGTTCAGGAATGACGCAAGGGCGAGGGAGTTGAAGACGAGGAGGCCGAAACCGTAGCGTTTCCAGAGGCGGCCGGGCTCCTGAATGATGCGGAAGATCCACTCGGTGCCGCTGCGACGCATCCAGTCCGGGGCGCGTTTGACCGCGCCGGCGATGAAGTTGAACGTACCGCCGATGCCGATCGAGATGCCGCATTTCAGGTTCGCGCGGTTGCGTTCAGCCCAGAGTTCCTGCTTCGGGTTGCCGAAGCCGACGAGCAGAATGGATGCGCCGGACTCGTTGATCCTGTGGCAGATCTCGCGGTCGAGATCCGCGGCTCCGGGTGCATCCAGCTTCACGAACGGCGTGTCGATCCCGGCGATCTCCAGTCCGGGATAGCGTTCCGTCAGGATCTCGGCAGCCCGGCGGGTGTACTCCTCCGCGCCGCCGAGGAAATACAGCTTGACATGGTCGCGGGCGGCGCGTTCCGCGATGAGCGGCACCAGATCGGCCCCGGTGACGCGTTCGGGCAGAGGCGTTCCGATGAGACGGCTGAGCCAGACCAGCGGCATGCCGTCGGCGATGACGAGTTCCGCGCGGCGGAGGACGTTCGCGAGCGCGGGGTTGCGCGGCTCGGACTTCGTAGCGCAATATGTGTTCACGATGAAATCGACGTTCACGGTCGCCGCGATCCGGCATCCGCGCGGTCCGGGCGGCATCGTCGCGAGTTCGAAGAAACGGTCCAGCGCCTGCGGCACGGTCAGCGCGTCGAAGTGCATTCCGAGCACGACCGGACGCGAATTATGTTCGGGAGGATTCGACGGCATGGATGATCCTTTCAACGTGTTTGGTCCAGGTAAACTCTTCGGCTCGGCGGAGTCCGGCTTCCTTCAGCTCCGCACGGAGCGCGGTGTCGGAGAGCAGACGTGCCAAGGCATCCGCGATGGCTGCGGAGTCCTCGGGATCGAAGAGCAAGGCTGCGCCTCGTCCGATCTCGCCCAGGGACGACGTTTCCGAGCAGGCGCACGGAGCGCCGAAGTGCATCGCCTCGATGAGCGACAGGCCGAAGCCCTCGAAAAGCGACGGGAACACATACGCCACCGCGCCCCGGTATGCTTCCTCCAGGTCCTCGTCCGCGATAAACCCGGTCAGGACGATCCGTTCGGACAGAGGGGATTCCGCCGCGCGGGCCCGGATGACCTCGGCTCCGTGCCAGTCGGCTCCGCAGAGGACCAGCCGGTACTTCGCGGTGAGTTCCGGGGGCAGTTTCTCGTATGCTTCGATCAGGCGGAACTGGTTTTTGGCAGGATGCTCCAGACGCGAAATGTAAAGCAGATAGCCGCCCGGTTCCAGGCCGAAACGCTTCATCCAGCCGCCCGCGGACGGAACATTCGGCAGGGAAAGACCGTTCCAGCTCACCGTGATGCGTTCGCGCGGCAGATCCATGAACCTCACCATGTCGGCGGCGGTCGATTCGCTGATCGCCACCGGGAACTCCGCCCGGCGCGAGAAGAAGGGCAGGATCTTCGTCTGGTACAGCGTGCGGAAACGGTCGTATTTCTCCTTCATGCGGTGGGCCGCCAGGTCGTGCACGATGGCGACTGTCGGGACAGGCCGGAACAATACGGCACGGCGGTTCGCGGCGGCGATGAAGAAGAGATCGTACTTGCGCCTGCTGATACGGAACGGCAGGAAAAACAGATGCCAGATCATGCTCAGGATCGGACGGCGTATCCAGCCGGGCGCCACGATCTTCGGGAGCGGCGCAAATTCCGGCGCGGCGACGGCATCCGGCTCCACGACAAGCGTCAAGTCGTGTCCCGCGGCGGCCAGCGCCGCGACCGTGTGCCGCGTATAGACCGAGATGCCGGACCGTCCGTGATCGAACGGGATACAGCTGACCAGTATTCTCATGAATCGCTCCTTTCCGCGCAAACCGCCGCGGACGGCTGGTTTGCCTTGATTCCCGCGTCCGGCGCGGGCCTGTTCAGAAAATCGTTCCAGCCTTTCAGCAGCGCGGCATCGGCAAACCGGGCGGAGACAAGTTCGCGTCCGCGGGCTCCCATCGCGGCGGCTTTCGCCGGATCGTTCAGGATGCGGTCGATCGCGGCCGCCAGAGCATCGGTGTCACCGGGGGGGACGAGCAGTCCGGTCTCGCCGTTCGCGAGGTATTCGCGGACCGCTCCGACGTCGAACCCGACGAGCGGGACGCCGTGCAAAAGCGCTTCCGGCCCGACCAGCCCGAACGGCTCCTGCCAGCGCCACGGCAGCACTACGGCGCGAGCCCCGCTGAAGGCGGCATCCGGGTCCGGGGCGTAGCCGTGAAACGCCACGGACGTTCCGAGCGGGGCCGCAAGCTGTTTCAAGTACGCCTCGTCGTTGCCGGTCCCGACGATATCCAGCACGCACGGCGTCTTCACGCCGCGCATGGCGGTCAGCAGTTGATCGACGCCTTTGCCGCGGATGAGCTGACCGATCGACAGGATGTGCGGCACGTCGGACACCGCGGTTTCCGCCGTTTCCGCGGCGGGCGTGCCGACCGAGGGCGGGATCAGGGCGATCCTCTCCGCCGGGATCCCCTGCCGGACCAGGATACCGCGCATGAACCCGGAAAGCACGATGAACTCGCCGCAGGCGCGGATCTCCCGCCAGAGCGAAGCGAACCCGCCGAAGTTGGCGCGAAGGGTGTTGTCCGGCGCGGGCCGTCGCAGCATCGCGCAGCAGCCGCAGAGGAGCTCGCGGTAGGAACGTGTACAATTTTTCCGGCTGATCGGGTAGTAGTAGGATTTGCGGGGACAGTAGTATTCATGGTCGTGGACGAATACCGCGGTCCGGCCCGTGCTCCGCAGCGCATGCACCGCGGCTGCATCCCGGACCTTATGCAGGACCGTGAGGTCGTATCCGTCCGCGGGGCGTTTCAGCGCTTCGGAAATCGTCTCGGTCCGGTCGAACGCCGCAAGGAACCGTTCGGCGTCGTTCGTCTTTTCCGCATAGCAGCAGTCCACGGAGAAACCGTTCCGGCGCAGGAGCAGCGCAGTGCGCTCCATGTAGCGTTCGATGCCGCCGATAAACCCGGCGTACTGGTTGACAAATCGGATGCGTGGCATGGAAACCGAGAACGGTTCGAAGTGGTTGAATAGACGGAAATGTTCACTCTAATATACTCAAAACCAGTCCGAATTCAACTTCAAAACACGGAAATAGATGAAAAAGACGGATTTTTTACGGAAACCGGGTTGAAAGCCCGGATTTCAAGAGTATATTATGGGAGAAAGTTCTTATATTCGTGCGCGAACCTGAACACGGAACAAACCGGCAGCCTGCGCGGCTGTCTTTTCCCGGAGTTGTTATGAGCGATGTGATCAAAGTCCTGGCCGTTGACGATGTGGAAGCGAACCTGATGATCATCCGCGGCTGCCTGAAAGGGGACGGCTTCGAACTTGTGACCTGCACAAACGCGGTCGACGCCCTTCAGAAGTTCAAGGAGCAGTATTTCGACATCCTCCTGCTCGATGTCATCATGCCCGGCATCGACGGTTTCGAACTGCGCAAGCTCATCCGCGCCACCGACCCGGACCGCCCCATCATCTTCCTCACCAGCATGGTCGAGGACAAGAACATGACCATGCTCAACCAGATCACCTGGGATGCGAACACCTATTACCTGAACAAGGCGGTCGGCAAGAAGACCCTGATCCAGAAGATCACCGAGGTAGTCACCACATACCGCCGGAAACTCATGGAACACCGGTACAGCGATCAGCTGGAGGAGGAACGCGTGCTCGCCGGCGACCTTCAGAAGGTCCTGCTCCCGAACTGGTGCATCTGCAACGACGATCTCCTGTTTTCTTCTGTTTACGTGCCGTACATGCACGTTTCCGGCGACCTCTATGAAATAATCCCGTTCGGCGACTCCAAGTACCTTTTCTTCATCGGCGACATCTCCGGGCACGGCCTCTCCGCCGCCCTTTACATGGCGGCAGTGCAGTCCTGGCTGAAAATGACGCTCCGCGACAACGACATCAAAATCCATGAGCTCATGTCCCGCCTGAACAAGTTCTTCTGCGAGGACCTCCAAAGTAAAAACTACATGACCGCGCTCGCCGCGATCATCGACTTCAAAAACAACCATATCTCCCTGCATTCCGCCGGGCACCCCGGACTCCTCTTCGCCTCCCCGTGCAAAAAATCCGTGACCGTGAGCGACACGAAGAAGGGCAGCATGCCCCTCGGCTGGATGGCAACCGCCGAATTCCCCGAATCGGAAAACTTCGACTGCGACTTCGAGGACGACACCATCTTCGTCGCCATCACGGACGGCGTGCTCGACATGACAAACGAGGACGGACAGACGATGGCCGAGGAGGACCTGCACTCCATCATCCAGTTCCAGCTCGAAAACCCGAACGTCGTGGCCCTGCCCTACCGCATCAAGGGCATCATGGCGAAGATGGGATTCGACAAGGCCCCCGACGACTTCACGATCGTCGCCTTCCAGAAACGTTCCGCCCGCAAGGGCATCATGGAACGCGTCATACCCGCCAGGCTTTCCGAGGTCGAAAAGATCGCGCAGGAGTTCTCCGCCATCACCAACGACCTGCGCCAGAGCACCGAAATCGACCTCTGCGTCCGTGAATACCTCAACAACATCATCGTCCACGGCAGCCACGACAAAAAGAAGGCCCCGGACCTCATTTACATCGGTATCGGCGAGGAAAACGGCAACCTGGTCCTGCAAGGCGCGGAGCGCGGCGGCAAATGGGACATCACCGGCACGCGCGAGACCAACGATCCCCAGCTTTTCACCCCGGACGCCGAAAAGGCCGCCGACAAACCCGAAGAGGAGGAAAACCTCTTCGCGACCAGCGGACGCGGCATCCAGATCATCAAGGCCGTCACGCAATACGTGTCGTACGAGACCAACAGCGGACTGAACGAAACCAAATTCGTTTTCAATAAAAGGACACCCGAATCATGAAAGCCGATATCGCTGCCCATCTGAAGGAACTCCTCGAACTCGAGGATGACGAAATCCAGGAATTCTACGATGCCTTCATCAAGGAATTCGACAAATC
>Ga0310696_10007762_pt1 | contig 12563 bp, 5 predicted proteins | sample AusTroGonzalo_MG_4_FD_203885 | JGI IMG/M metagenome (GOLD analysis project Ga0310696, IMG submission 203885) | Bovine rumen microbial communities from tropical cattle in Woodstock, Queensland, Australia - Gonzalo_02 (v2) (version 2) | ecosystem: Host-associated > Mammals > Digestive system >... | reverse complement strand
TCTGTCTTACCTTCATTCTCCTCCAAGGTGACACCGTCAGGAAGTGAAACCACCATCTGGAAGCCGCCCATAGCCTTGCTATTTGTGTAATAGTACGACAGTCTGGCTTCTTCACCAGATACTTTCTTCACATTTCCTGCTGTGATGGTCGTCTGAGCCATAGCCCCGCCTGATACGGTCAGGAAAGCGGCTAACATGAGTAAATTCTTAATTTTCATATACTTTAAGATTTTATTTGTTGATATATTTTATTCGATGTTTGGTTTTATTTTGCAAATATAGGAATAAAAAATTAAACTACAAAAACATTAACCATTTTTAGCATTTAATTTCCCATAATGATACCACTGACAGCAACAATATCGGCAATATTCACCACGCCGTCGTCATTGACATCAGCATTCTCTTTCGTCACACCACCGGCCTTTCCCATCATGAAATTGGTAATGGCAATGATATCTTCTGCATTCACATCCCCATCGCCGTTGGCATCGCCTTTCAACTTCATCTTAAGACTTAGCACAATAGGATTGCTAGGCTCACCGACATAGGCCTCATCTTGGAAAGTCACATCTTCGCTAGGCACAAGATCGTATTCTGAGTATTCTGACAGATCACTGAAACGGCAAAGTTTGAAAGTGACAGGCTGTTCCGAAGCATCACTGCTTTTTATCCGGATGACACCGTAGTCTTTCTCCTCAAAGATTCCATAGCCCACACATTCGTCACCAATAAAAGCACCTATGGTCACATCATCATAGTCGGTAAGCATCTCACCATTGTTACTCACAACCACATAGGCAGTCATGTCATACTGATAGTTGCTGGTCTGACCTTTCCATGGAACTCTCGTAAAAGTAAAAGATCCGCCATCATGTGTCTCACTACCTTGATAGGTCTCCCCGCCCAAGGTGTAGGCGATTGCTTTGTCAAATACCGTGATATCAACATCTCCGCCCGTCTGCTTCAAGTCTGCATCGACACTGACGGCAACGCACTTGGTAATGTCGGACTCAGCGTACAGATTTTTGCCATTACATTGGACAGAGATTTCACCGCCACTTATATTAAGTTCGCCGCCATTGAGTACAGTAGACCCAGACTCATATCTCTTGGCCTTGATGCCCTTCGAACCATCACCTTCTACAATGATGTTAGTCCTCCCGCCCATAATATTGACAGCATAGTTAGCGCGAATGCCCTTACTGTCTTCTCCTTTCACAGAGATGTTGATTTTGCCTCCATTAACGGTAACCGTACTGTCGGCCTTGAGTCCCGATGCATCATCCTTAATATTCAGGCTGATGGTTCCACCCTCGATTTTGATGACACCATAGTCATCACTGTCTATACCGTCACCTCCCACATTGTAAACGTTAACGATGCCACCCTTCATCAGGAAATAGTTGTGCTCATTGTTCACCTTACCCTTGCCGCAGTGAATACCGTCACTAACGGCTTCCAGCACATTGATGGTACCTGTGGAACCCTTTAACTCTAAGTATTCCTTGGCCCTGATGGCATGTTTCAATTTTCCAGACACGTTCAGTGTACCGCCTCCCTTAAACTCTGCATGTCCATCAATGTAGAAGGCGGCCTTCTGACTGCCCATAGCAGCATCACTGAGCGTATTGACGGTACCGTCAGCCAACTCCACGGCAATGCGCTTGCCACACTCCACGTCAATCACAGCACCGCCATGAGCATTGGTCAGCGTCACACCAGCCAACTGTAACGTCAGTTTGTAACTTCCATTGATTATGAGTGAGCCGTCAGTGGAAACGCCTTTGACCTGATAAGTATATTCCTTTTGGGTGGTATTGGAAATGATAGTTACGTTGGCACCATTCACTACGGGAGTAACATCTGTGATATTATCGGGAACAGTGACTGTAGCCGTAGAGCCGTTGTACTCAATCTTGATGACATCTTGGGCTGGCATACGGGTCATCACCAGCATGAGTAATATTGCTATACTCGTTATTTTTTTCATATCTTCTATTCTATTTCAGGATTACTTTCTTGAATGAGCCATCCTTGTATTTCACAAGGTAGATGCCACGACTGGCCGTCCTGAAGGATACGCGGGTACCATTCAGGTTATAGTAGCCGTCAATCTCTGATGAGGTTGGAGCAACAGGCACGCCTTCTATCATGGTGACGTTGCCCTCCACCTTACCCAGTGTCAGTACGAAAGGCTGGTTGACACTGCCTTTGATATTTTGGACAAATGAGGTGGCCTCCCGGATGGTATAGACCGTACCGTCCATAAGGTCAACTGCACGGAAAGAGAGTGCCTCCCCACCCTTGCCATAAAGGGTCATCCATGCAAGTCCGTTCACCCATTTACCTTCACCGCGACACTCACCGTCGGCATCATAGGCATACAGCATGAAACGGCCTGCCTCAACCTTCTCATTGTCCTTCTGAACTTCAGAAACGACACCCATCACATTGGGGTATGCATGCTTGGATACAGGACGGAAGATAGAGGCTGAACGTGTGCGGGCTGCACGACTCACCCTCTGGTGCAGCCGACTGAGGTTGACCTTCGTTGACGGAGACTTAAACGTCAGGGTCTTTGCCTGCTTCGTATAGAACATATAGCCCATACCTGTTTCCAGTGTTGAGAGCGAACCTTGCCATGTGCCGTTCTCGTAGATGGCAAAGCCACCGATTAAGCCCATAATCTTGTCACCCTCCTCGGCCATAAAGTCTGCCAAGGCATCACTGAGCGACTGTTGGCCATTCACTGTGTAACCGATCCAGTTCCAGCCTGGCAGGAGCATGATGGGTCTGCCAGCCTCGCAGAAGAAGCCCTCTTGTTCGTATTCGTCAGCCTGTTGCATGTTCACCTTATACAAATGTCCTGCCTCCAACTCCTTCAAGGCTCCTGTCATACCTAACTTCGAGTCGCGGATGGTTTCTCTGTCCTTGCCAACGATGCGGTTAGCATGCTCCGACAATTGGGATGCAGCAATCGGTTCTAACATCGGATGCGATACCCAGTTCCAACCTTCTGCCAGTGCCAGTGTAAACCCTCCTTTATTGATATCTATCAGACCTTCGTCTTCGTACAATTTCTCGTCTGCGCTCGTATAGATGTTGGTACTCTCTATGGTTGGCCGATTCATCTTATAAATTGACGCGCCACCATCGGGATACCTGCCTACGCTTTGGTCTCCATTGTGAGCCGAGTAGATGATACCGTCGGCAAAGTCTTTCATTTCCGGATGATTGTCAAAATAGTCCTGATTGTTGGCCACGAAATCGTCACTGCTACATAGAAGAACGATTTTGTCATCCTCATTCTTCAGTTTGAAATTGGTATGCAACTGGGAAACAGCGTCCGTTTCATCTGCCCAGACGACACGGTGTCCTCCGGCAGGGATCTTGGTATCCAATACACCGTCTGTAGGTATCTGATATTTCAACGGATTGTCCTGATCATCGCTGACATAGAGTCCTGCTACGTCAAGTTCTGTATCGGTGGTGTTATATATCTCAAACCAATCGTTGTGTTTGTACAATTCGTTGACATAGATGGTGTTGCCGGCACTTACCTCATTGATACGCAGCGGGACAAAGCCCTGTGTCATCTGTTCCTCATCAGAGAGTTTCGTAAAGGTAGCGGTGAGCGTAGTGGCATCAGCAGGCAAATCAAATATAGCATCTGTCGAGACGAAGCCTTCTGAAGCGGCACCTACGGTCGTATACAGTTCGGCAGCCCAGAACAGGTCGCTGGAGGCTGCTTGGTTATTGTGAACTTCAACGGCAACGACATTGTTACCACTATTGAAGAGTGAAGGCGGTAAGTCAAGGGTTTCCTCCAAAGGAATTTTTTCAGCATAGGCTGAAGCGTAACTACTGTAATTTACATTTCCGTTCATATTAACACGACCTGCTTCCGTTCCATTAACATAGACGACAAAACCATCATCAAGTTGATAGTTAAGACGGAATATGTCATTGCTGGAGGGCGTAGAACTGAGATTGACCTTCTTACGGAAATAAGTGGTCGGATTTTTATTACTTGCGTCTGAACCGTAACTCACGGTTGTTGTCACCCCGGTCATATTGTAGCCTAATGGTGCCTTGCCAGAAGTCCAATTACTGTCGTCGAAGCCACTGGTTTTCCAGTTGGATGGGGCCTCACCCTGATCGTAGTATTTCCAGGTGTCGTTTGTCGCGATAAGACGATTAGAAGCGGTGACCGCACCAGTCGTCCATCCGGCAAAGCGATAGCCGGCAGGAGCCGTGGCCTCTAAGGTCACAGGCTGGAAAAGATAGCCCTTGAAATCAGCATAAGGTACATCGATGCCGTTAATGGCGATATGGGCACCTGGGGTGTCGGCACTCAGCGTAACGGATTGTCTCTCGGTGCCAGACAATTTCATCGGCCCATACTGCTGTAGTTGGGTCGTCAGGTCTTCTATACGGGTCTTCAGATTTGACTTGATGGTGTTAGCCGCACCATCAGGCGAATATCCGTCGTACTCTGACATAGGTCGCATGGCATCAGCCAGTTCATCGACAATCTCCGTAGCGCGTTCGCGCTCAAAAACGCTACCGCCCATGAGACAGAAGGTATCGATGAACCTCTTGCGGAAGCCATCGTGCTTGAGGAGGTTCTTAAATAAGCGTACCAACTTTATGCCAGCATAGTCATCATGGTCAAGATAAGTAATGTCATGATCCCATTCATTGAAGGCGTAATCGAGATCAAAAAGTACGAAACGGTAACGACCGTCTTTCTGGCTACGATAGCCCTTAATGTTGTTGTCGGGCCAGTCATCATTGCCAAGATACAGTTCTGCTGCCATATAATTGGAGAACTCATCAATATCCAACAACTTCGTGACTTTTTCATAGACACCAGAGTTGTTAATACTCTCGCTCAACTCCACGAGTTCGTCGTATGTTTTGCTGGTGCCATTTTTGAATGTACCATTCTCGAATGCATCAATCTCCTCGTCGTCGTAGCCCCAGTTGGCATAGACGAACTTGTCATTATTCGGTTCACGCAGGTTCAATATGCCCTTGAACGTGCCATTAATGTACTCAGCCACCTGAACCGTACTCTGAACATCGAGGTCGATACCTGAACGCTGAACGATTGTTGTCAGCGCTGAATCCATGAAGCGGGAATGATCCCTCCAGACATCGTTACCGCCATTGCGTACAAGCAGGGCTTTACTACGGATATAAGGTTTCTGAGGGAAGAAAGGATGATCCAGATGGTTCAGTCCATCGAATACCTTATTTGACTTCAATTTCATCGACCTCGGGTCAATCGAACGAGTCCAACCACCGGAGATACTGACATTCACGTCCTGATTGAACAGCATCCCCTCTGTAGGACTGATGTAACTGAAGTTGACGGGACGATCCCACGGTTGATTCCAGTTGACGGGAGAGTCTTGACCGTTGCCAGTAATACCATTTGTTCCCTTGACATAAATGCCCCACATCGAGTCATTAAAATATTTATCATCTCCGACAATAGAAACGACGGGTATGGTATAATTATGATCGGTCTTGATATAACTGCGTGTCACAGGTACACTGGGCAGATAGCCGTCCTTGAACAGGCGGAACACATAGTTCGTCGTTTTACTAATAGTAAATCTTCCTGTCGTACTCTCTTGGCCAGGATTATCCCTAACGGCAATCTCATAGTCGCTATTAGTATTACCTTCTCTTACTCCGAATGACTCCCAGACGATGTCATCGAAATAGTAATTGTTTGCCTCCCTTAACTCGTTCAGATTGAAGGCGATAGTATTCATACCAGAAGATCCCGCCTGTTCGTTGGTAATAGTGCCTTCAAAATCGATTGTCTGCCACGCAGTAGTAATGCTATAGTTGGTGTTGAGCATGTTACCACTGATATAATTATGTGGCCCATTGTGCGACTGCACAGAGATTTTTGCGTTTTTATCGGCACGTACCTTCATGCTAAAACGATATTGCTCACCTGCTTTCCATACGTGGTCGGGAGTATAGACGAAAAATTGCGTGTCCCATACGTCCGCCGGGTTGTCAATAGAATGCACCTTGATACCACGTGAGTTATTATAGCCGATGCCACTGGTGATGCGATTCACATCTTTTTTTTCGTCGCCATTATAACTGACGAAGCATTGGTCATCATTGCCCTCACAGTCGCTGTTTGTTATCCAGTTGATCCATGTCGGCTCGTCATCATTATTACCCAGACGTGTAGGAACACTGCCGTCGGTGGTGTAAATCAGTCTGGTTCCTTCGGGAATATCTACATTTATCTGCAGAGAGCCAGTGAAAAGTTTGCTACCTACACTGACGACAGGTGCGTCAAGTCGATTGGCAGCAAAGGTCGAAGTGGCGTTAGTTGCACCAGGCGTAGGATTAGCAGTCCAACTCCAATCACTGTCTTTGTCTCCAACTCCATCGGTTTTGCGAGCCCAAGCAGTACGACTCATGGCCTTGGGGTAAGTTTGACTGACGATGAGTTTTCCACTGGCATCACTTAAACAGATGGTTCCTCCGTCGCAGTCGAGTTTGAAAGGAGCCTGATTACTCTTGATGTCATCGGAGCCCAACCACACCACAAGAAATCCTTTGGCAGGGACAGTGCCGATGTCGTTAGGCATCTGCCAGCGTTTCAAGTTGCTGGCATTATCACTGAGATACAACCCCGAAAGGTTAATCGTATTATCTGTCGGATTATAGAATTCAACCCAACCGTCGAAATTATATGCCGGACTTATCACAACACCAGCGTTTGATGCCATGATCTCATTAAAGACTAACGACTTTACCGACTGTGCCATTCCCTTTATAGAAAACATCAGCAGCCATACCATCGTTGCCAGACGGAATATGGTTATTAGTTTCATTACTTTTCTCATACGTTAATGGGATTATTCAACTTTTTTTGCTAGAGTTACTCATTTTCGGCGGCAAAGGTAGACATTTTTTTCGAAATACGCAAAAAAAAGAATAAAAATCAGTCTATTACATCATCCCAACAGCCTCGTCCTTTCTTCGCCCTTCTTTCGCTCTATCTTCGCCCTAGGCACGTCCAAAGGGCGTGCTTAGACGAGGCTAGGACGTGCGAAGTACGTGCGAAAGACGTGTGAAGTACGTGCGAAAGACGTGTGAAGTACGTGCTTAGGACTTGGCCGAGAGGGTCTGAGTGATGTTTTGTTCACGATGACAGATGCGAACCTCGATGCCGAACTTCTCATGGATATGCTCTGCGAGATGCTGAGCAGAATAGACACTGCGGTGCTGACCACCCGTACAACCGAAACAGAACATCAGTGAAGTAAAACCGCGCTGGATGTAACGGCGCACATGAGCATCCGCCAGTTTATAGACGCTGTCAAGGAAGGTGAGTATCTCACCATCATCCTCTAAAAATCGGATCACCGGTTCGTCAAGACCTGTCAATTGCTTATAGGGTTCGTAGCGTCCGGGATTGTGCGTGCTGCGACAGTCGAACACATAGCCACCACCATTGCCGCTCTCATCCTCAGGGATGCCCTTGGTGTATGAGAAACTGAACACCCTGACCACCAATGGACCTTGTGCATCATATTTAGAGAAAGTGGCAGGACCGTCCTGCGGATGAGCCTTGTAAGGGTTAAGGTCAGTGGTCTTATATCCATCTGCACGACTGGCTGTTGTCTCTATCTGCTGGAACTGCGGCAGTTCTGTAAGTTGGCGCAGGAGATCCATCAGATAAGGATAGTGGAATGTTGTAGAGGTGGCAAGCAGTTCACGCAGGTTCTGCATGGCAGGCGGGATGCTCTCGATGAAGTGTTTCTTCTGTTCGAAATAACCTCTGAAGCCGTATGCCCCCAGCACTTGTAAAGTGCGGAAAAGCACGAAGAGCGATAGACGGTTGACAAAATGACGGGCAGGTGGCACCTCAATATAGTTCTTCAACGAATTATAGTACTCATAGACCAGTTCGCGGCGGAGTTTATGGGGATAACGGGCCGATGCCTGCCAGAGGAATGAGGCCAAGTCATAGTAGTAAGGCCCCTTTCGACCTCCCTGATAGTCAATAAAGAAAGGATTGCCATCATGGTCTATCATCACGTTGCGGGCCTGAAAGTCGCGATACAGGAAACTTGTCACTGTGGGGGATTGCAAATCCCCGCCAACCATGTACTCATCCGTGGTCAGGTCTTTTGCCAAAAGACGGAAATCTGCCTCCAATTTCAATTCATGAAAGTCAAGTTCAGTAGCCTTCAGGAAACAATACTTGAAATAATTCAGGTCGAAGAGCACGCTATCCACATCAAATTCCGCCTGTGGATAACAATTGGAGAAGTCCAGTTCTCTTGCCCCCCGAATTTGGATGTTCGGCAGTTCACGAATGGTATGCTTCAGCAGTTCCTGTTCTTTCAGCGTATATCTGCCACCTGCCTCACGACCTCCCCGGATGGCATCAAAAAGGGAGGTACTGCCCAAGTCTGTCTGAATATAGCGCAACAGGTCTTCGCTCTTGGCAAGAATCTTTGGTACAGCAAGTTTTCGCTTGCTAAAATGCTCCGTCAGATAGATAAAGGCGTGATCTTCGTCACGACTGGTACCAATGACACCAATCACACTTTTGCCCTCATGGTCCGTCAGACGGACATAAGAACGATTGCTGCCTGATCCCGGCAACTGCTGGACATTGGCGGGCTCTTCGCCACACCACTGCTGGTAGAGTTCTATTAATTTCTTCATGCGGTGCAAAGATACAACATTTTTGTGAAACGTCCAAACATATCGGGCACAAAAAACCGGCTGCCATGCGACAGCCGGTATAGATGAGGTCACTTTATTACATCATACCACCCATGCCTGGGGCACCGCCCATCGGCATAGCAGGTTCCTTCTCAGGTTTGTCGACAATCAGGCATTCTGTTGTCAGGAACATACCTGCGATGCTGGCTGCATTCTCCAGAGCCACACGGGCCACCTTGGCAGGATCGATGACACCGGCCTCACGCAGATCCTCGTAGACATCTGTACGGGCATTGAAACCGAAGTCGCCCTTACCCTCGCGAACCTTCTGAACAACCACAGCGCCCTCAGCACCGCCATTAACGGCAATCTGACGCAACGGCTCCTCAATAGCACGGCAGATAATGTTGATACCCGTCTGCTCATCAGCATTGTCACCCTTCAGGCTGGCCAAAGCCTCCTGAGCACGGATATAGGTAGTACCACCACCGGCAACCACACCTTCCTCGATGGCGGCACGGGTAGCACAGAGGGCATCGTCGACACGATCCTTCTTCTCCTTCATCTCTACCTCAGAGTTGGCACCGACGTAAAGCACGGCAACGCCACCAGCCAACTTAGCCAGACGCTCCTGCAGTTTCTCCTTATCGTAAGAAGAGGTAGTTACTTCTATTTCCTTCTTAATCTGAGCGATACGATCCTGGATGGCCTGCTTGTCGCCGGCACCGTTCACAATAGTGGTATTGTCCTTAGAGACTGTCACCTTATCGCAGGTACCGAGCATCTCAAGTGTAGCCTGCTCCAGTTTCAGACCCTTCTCCTCGCTGATGACCACGCCACCTGTCAGGGTAGCAATATCCTCGAGCATGGCCTTACGACGATCGCCAAAGCCAGGAGCCTTCACAGCACAGATCTTCAGTCCGCCACGCAGACGGTTCACAACGAGTGTGGTTAGTGCCTCAGAATCCACATCCTCGGCAATCACCAGCAACGGACGACCACTCTCTGCAGCAGGCTGCAGAATGGGCAGGAAGTCCTTGATATTTGAGATCTTCTTGTCGTAGATAAGGATATACGGATTCTCCATCACGCACTCCATCTTCTCTGAGTCAGTGATGAAGTAGGCGCTCAGATAACCACGATCGAACTGCATACCCTCGACTACACCGATATGGGTATCACGGCTCTTGCTCTCCTCAATGGTGATCACACCGTCCTTGGAAACCTTGCGCATAGCCTCAGCCAACAATTCACCGATTTCCTTATCGTTGTTGGCAGAGACGGTTGCCACCTGCTCAATCTTGTCGTAGTTGTCGCCCACCTGCTCAGCGCTTTTGGCGATGTGCTCAGTGACGGCCTTCACAGCCTTGTCGATACCGCGCTTCAGGTCCATCGGGTTGGCACCGGCAGTTACATTCTTCAGACCCTCGGCCACGATAGCCTGGGCCAGGATGGTAGCAGTAGTGGTACCGTCACCTGCATCGTCACCGGTCTTCGAGGCGACGCTCTTCACGAGTTGTGCGCCCGTATTTTCAAACTTGTCCTCCAACTCAATCTCCTTGGCGACGGTCACACCGTCCTTGGTAATCTGGGGAGCACCGAATTTCTTTTCAATAACCACGTTGCGGCCCTTCGGACCGAGTGTTACCTTGACGGCATTTGCCAACTGGTCGACGCCCTGCTTCAGCAGGTCGCGAGCCTCAATATTGAATTTAATATCTTTTGCCATAGTATTTAACCTTTTTACTTTCTTACCTTTTTACTTTTCAATCACGGCGAGGACATCACTCTGACGCATCATCAGATACTTGGTACCTTCGAACTCGAGTTCCGTACCGGAGTACTTGCCATAAAGCACTTCGTCGCCTTCTTTCAGAATCATTTCTTCATCTTTGGTTCCCTTACCTGTGGCTACAATTTTGCCGTGCAAGGGTTTTTCCTTTGCGGTGTCAGGAATAATAATACCGCCAATTTTCTCTTCTGCCGGTGCCGGTAATACCAGCACGCGGTCTGCTAATGGTTTGATGTTCATAATGCTAAATATTTTAAATGTATTTACCTTATTAATAATATTGGCGGAACAGTCCTCAGACCATTCCGCCAATTCTTCTGCCAAAATCGTGCCAAGCGATTTTGATATGACAACTTGTCAGCGTCTCGTCATTTCGCCATCACCTTCTTCGTCTTACGGTCATTCTCCGTCTCGGCCTCTATGATATAGATGCCTGCAATGGGCAGAGTGAAACTATACTCCGCTGTCTGCGGACTGGCCGAGTGAATGAGTCGTCCTGCCGTATCGAAGCACCTAACACTGACAATCGGCTCAGCAGTCGAGGCAATCACCTTAGCCGTCAGTCCCTCTGTGAATATCTGCAGATGAGTCTCTGCAGCGGCTTCCTCTTGTATCAGACTACGTACAAGATAATAGCGGTTCTGCGTCTGTCCACTGACCGAGAACTGCATACCCGACTGCAACGGAGTCAACGTCTGCTCCACCGCATCGTAGAAGGAGATCGAGTCGCCAAGCATCTCTACACCTTGGAAGGTCAGTACGCAAGGCACATCACTGTTCGACTCCACGCCCACAGGCAGACTACGGAAATCGTGGATGGAGTTAATGGTCGTGGCCAGTCGTCCACAGAGAGTAAAGACCGTCGGCACGCTCTCGAAGTCGGAGGTGATGAATGTCTCCGTATCCTCCTCTGGCAGGAAGTCATTGCTGGCTCCCTCGCGCTGCATCACAAGGGCACGGCTCTGCATATCACTACGTTGTGCCGTGATGACAAGCCCCGGCAGTGTCTCCGATACCTCTGCGGAACGGGTGTTACGGGCTCTCAGCGGGTACTGGTAGTCCTCTTCGCTGGTCTGCACGTAGTTATAAATGGTTACGTCCTGCGTGATAGGTGTGGTCTTAGGCGTAACACCATCTTCTTCGTATACAATTTCTTCCACAGTCACCTGAATAGGATCTGTCGTCGGGTCATCATCATCATCTATTTCTATGGTTTCTGTCTTCGTCACTTGCTCACGGCCAACCTCAATGGTAAAGGTTCTTGGATTACCGCTTTCCACTCCAAAACGCGTCTGAGCCTGCATCTCCTTATTAAAGATAATGGTTGTAGATGCTCCTGGTGTCGTTGCCTGCACGAAGAATCCTTGTCCGGGAGCCACCACGGTATTGGCAGTAACAAAGTCTGTTCCGCTGGGGCTAACCCATTCGTTAGAGTCTGCAGCCTTCTGCACTAAGTGCTGACCGTCGGCTGTGAGTAACCAGTATTTTTTCTCTAATCCTGTGTTTGCAGCAAAGAACATATCCATGTTCAGACCACATGGGAACGGGTTTTCTACCATATAGAATCCCATGTTGGATATGCCAGCAGATACTGCCTCTTGATGTTCTCGAATACCGTCTAACATAGTAGTTAAATCAACTTCCTTCAAAGGAATTCGAGTAATAGTGCGCTCCTCACCATATCTGAGGTCACCATTGAACTTGCCATCAGTATCCTCTGTCCTCTGTGTACTTGTTGGCAGCAGCAGGTCGGTCTTCAAACGACCTCGATTCAGGTTTCGGCTGAGGACATCTCTTACATCCTCAAGATCAGTGTTAGTTCCAGAAATGTCCTTATCAAAGTTCCAGTAGTCGTACATAGTATCCTCCTTAGGCAGACGGATGATAGCCTTCACGTTTTCGCTATTGCCTTTCAGATGGTTCAGCACCATTACCGAGAAGCCTCCTTTTGTGTAGTCGACCGTGGCATCGTTGTAGGTGTTGCTCCAGATACCCTGTATAGCAACATTGGCCTTATTGCCTTCCAAGGGTTTATAGCCTAAACGGT
>Ga0310696_10007761_pt1 | contig 12563 bp, 11 predicted proteins | sample AusTroGonzalo_MG_4_FD_203885 | JGI IMG/M metagenome (GOLD analysis project Ga0310696, IMG submission 203885) | Bovine rumen microbial communities from tropical cattle in Woodstock, Queensland, Australia - Gonzalo_02 (v2) (version 2) | ecosystem: Host-associated > Mammals > Digestive system >... | reverse complement strand
TAAGGGACAGTATCCGCGAGAATACTCCCAGGGTGCTGGATGCTTTCGCAATTCCCGATTCCCTGCAGTACAAGCGCATCATCGCCTGGACGGTGGACCAGGATTTCCACGATGTCAAGGCGGCGGTTCCGGATACCACCTTCAACCATTATTTCTACGACTACGCATTCCGTCGCCAGGATGTGAACTCCACCTGGCTAGGCGTGGCCGGTTCGGCCGTACAACCCTACAACTACTTCCGCCGCAAGGAAGGGGAGACCCCCGGATTCTATACGGCCTACGCGCCTTGGAGCATGGGTGCGAGGGACTTCCGTATGTACAACACCAAGACCCCCTACACCGAACTTGCCTATTGGGGAACGCTGATGGCGGGAGATGCCAAGGAATCCGACAACCTGCATCTCTTCACTACCCAGAACATCCTTCCCGAATGGAACTTCTCCCTGCTCTACGAGAGATGGGGAGGCGGTGGAATCCTCAATAACGAGGAGGTCAAGAACAAGACGGCGGCCATAGGAACCAACTATGTAGGCAAGCGCTACATGTTGCACGCCGGCTTTGTTTCCAACAATATCAGCAGCGGGGAGAACGGCGGTATCGTCGATATGGCGGAGATAAGGGATACCACCATCGAAGCGAGGGAGGTTAAGGTAGCTCTCGGCAAAGCTTCTTCCCAGGTCAAGAAGAGGACCCTGTTCCTCGACCAGCAGTACAGGATTCCTTTCACCTTCATCAACAAGTGGAAGGCTCGCAGGGATTCCACTTTCGTCCCCGACACCACCGACGAGGACATCACCACTGCATTCATCGGGCACAGCACCGAATGGAGCCGTTACGGCCGCGTTTACGACGACCAGATAAACACCACCGACGCCATCGGCCGCGGCATCTACGACAACCAGTTCTATTACGATCCAACAAAATCGCACGATTCGCTCGGCGTAAGCGTGTTGGACAACAAAGTCTTCATCCGGCTCCAGCCATGGTCGGTAGATGCGGCCGTATCCAAACTGGATATAGGAGTCGGAGACAAGGTCGAGACTTGGCACGACACCACGTCCGCCAAGAATCATTTCCGCGAAAACTCGATCTACACCTATGCAGGCGCGAACGGGCGCATGTTCCGCAACATGACCTGGAACGCACGCGGCCAGCTTTTCATGGCCGGTGCCCATGCCGGGGACCTGAACGTACAGGCTAATGCCGACTACTGCTTCTATCCCTTCCGCAAGGCCCGCAAGAGCCCGGTATCGCTGGGAGTGTTCTTCAATACTTCCCTCCGCGATCCTGAATTCTACCAAAGGAAGATGCGCACCAATCATTATGTCTGGGATAATGATTTCGGAAAGATTTCCACTACCAAACTGGGTGGCCGCATCGATATTCCTTATTGGAAACTCTCGGCAGAGCTGAGCTATGGCTTGCTCGCCAATAATATCTATTACGATACGCTTGGAATAGCAAGGCAGAACGCCAACGCCATGAGCGTGCTTTCGGCCGGATTGCGCAAGGACATCGTCATTGCCAATTTCCTGCATCTGGACAACCAGCTGCTCTTCCAGCTATCTTCGAACGAGGATGTGCTTCCTCTTCCTACCTTGTCTCTTAACGCCAAGTACTTCGTGCAGTTCGTCGTACAACGCAACGACGAAGGGCAGAAAGTGCTCGAAGTACAGATTGGTGCGAATATGTTCTATAACACCCCTTGGTATGCGCCGGCCTGGAATCCGGCACTGGGTGTTTTCCATAACCAGAACCAGCATCGATATACCAATGGCCCCATCGTGGATCTGTTCGTGAATGCGCAGTGGAAGCGGGCTTGTATATTCATCAAGATGGAGAATGCCTCCCAGAACTGGTTCGACAAGGCGGAATACTTCACAGCACATCGTTACATTAACACTCAAAGGGAAATCAAGATTGGCATCTTCTGGCCATTCTACACCCAGCCCGGGCGGGCGGTTTCTTCCCCCGGACGGTCTTCGTCCACCTCGAGCTCCCGTTCCATGAGGGCTCCAATGTAATTATGTCTATAAGAAAAGAACCCCATAGTATCGCAATCCTCATCTTCGTCCTGGTTTTGATAGCCGGGTCGATATTTGCCGACGGTTATGCCGGCAGGCTTGCAATGTTGCGCGAAGAAACCGCGGTGACGGATACCCTCCCTCGCGGAATGTGCGCCAATTATATCATCAGTCCTTACGATTCACTCATCAAGCACTATTCCGATTCCGTCGGGTTGGACTGGCGGCTCGTTTCGGCGGTAATCTACCATGAATCCCGCTTCGACAACGATGTCCGCTCCCATCGCGGGGCAGCCGGTCTTATGCAGATGATGCCCTCCACGGCCGAATGGCTGGGTGCGGACGACATCACGGACCCTATCGAAGGCGTCCGGGTGGGCACGCTCTATCTCAAGAGGCTGCACAATGCCTACCGCAACCATACCGACGATCCGGAAGAGCGCCTGAAATTCGCCCTGGCGGCCTACAACGCCGGAATCGGGCGTATCCAGGACTGCATCCATTTCGCCCGCCTGCGCGGCATAGACTCGTCTTACTGGGCCAATATAGTGTCCATCATCCCCGATATGCGCGACGATTCCATACTGGAAATCGACACCATCAAGTTCGGTAAGTTCAAAGGCGATGAAACTATAGCTTACGTGGATAACGTGCTCGAGAAGTACGAGCAGTACAAGCGCCGGGCTGCCCGGTAGTCTATTCCGTCAGATAAACATCGTCGCCGGGCTCGGCGAAGAGGTATTGCTCCCGGGCGAACGTTTCGAGAGTGTCCTTGTCGTTGCTCAGGACCTTGATCTGCCGGTCGAGGTCGTCGATTTGCTTGCGGTAGTACCGCAACTCCTTGTTCTGGCGGTGGATAGTGAAGCCCGCACCTATCAGACGCACTACGCTGTCCTTCTTTACGAAGAGGATAATCAAGCACAGTGCGGTGGAGATTATGAAATAGCGGAGGAAGGAACGCTTTTCTTTGTTGTTCCCGTCCTTTTCCCTGTTCCAAATATCCTTGCTGACCTTCGACATTATCGCAAAATTAACTAAATTTGCACAGAATAACTAAAACATTTTATGAAACCTACATTGTTAGTTCTTGCTGCCGGAATGGGCAGCCGTTATGGTGGCCTCAAACAGATGGATGGATTGGGCCCCTCGGGAGAAACGATCATCGATTATTCCATTTATGATGCAGTCAACGCCGGCTTCGGCAAGGTAGTGTATATCGTCCGCGATTACTTCCTCGAAGACATGAAGGCCCACGTCGCAAAGAGGTATGCCAACGTTAAATGCAACGACGGCACCCCCTTGGAATTCGTGTTCGTCACCCAGGAACTGGACAAGATCCCTGCAGGTTTCACCCTCAACCCTGAACGCCAGAAACCTTGGGGTACCGCCCATGCCGTGCTGATGGCCAAGGACGTCATCAACGAGCCCTTCATCATCATCAACGGGGACGACTACTATGGCAAGGATTCCTTCAAGGTGGCTGCCGACTGGTGCAAGGCTCACGAGAATACCGCCGGGCAGTATGCCATCATAGGTTTCGAGATGGAGAAGACCCTCTCCGAGAGCGGCAGCGTGTCGCGTGGTATCTGCCATTACGATGCCGCCCGCGTGCTTACCAGCGTCGTGGAGCATCTCAATATCCAGAAAGAGGCCGACGGCAAGATCTACGGCGACAATTCCGTGACCGGCCAGACCCACGTCGAGCTTTCCGGCAAGGACCTTTGCTCCATGAACATGTGGGGCTTCACTCCGGATTACTTCGCAAAGAGCGAGGCCATCTTCAACGAGTTCCTCAAAGCCAACATCAACGAACTTAAGAAAGAGTTCTACATCCCTTACGCTATCGACCTTATGATCAAGGACGGCAGCGCTGTCACCGAAGTCCTTTCCACTCCTTCGAGCTGGTTCGGCGTAACCTACAAAGAAGACCGTCCCGGCGTAGTGGCAAAGTTCGCGAAACTCGTTGCCGACGGAGTTTATCCTTCTCCTCTGTATTGATATGGCAAAGCGGGGCAATTACAACATTCTTGGGAAATATGGCTGGTGCATTCCCGACGGGACGGAGATTTTCTTCCTGATCCTTTTGTTGCTGCTGGGCACTCTCATAGGCATGGTCTTCGTCTCCATCTTGATGGCGATTATGGGCCAGGAGGCCATCAAGGACTATACGATCCTGCTGAGCTATCCTATAATGTTCATCCCTGCCATGATATGGGCCGCGGCCAACAGCCGCAGCAACCGTTATCGTCAGAAGGGCCTGGATTTGGATAATGCCAACGTGGCTCCGCTTGGCTGGGGTATCTGCATATGTCTGACGGTCCTCGGCACTATCGGTGTCGGCATTGTTTCCGACGTATTCCAGAGGGTACTCCCTCCCATGCCTGCGTGGCTGGAGAAAGTCATGGGCAGCCTTCTTGACGGTAATATCCTCATCAACTTCATCTGCGTAAGCATTTTCGCTCCCTTCTTCGAGGAGTGGCTTTGCCGTGGCCTGATAGAGCGCGGGCTGCTCGGCAGGGGCACCAAACCCGTATGGGCCATAGTGATTTCCGCCGTCATCTTCGCCGTTATCCATATGAATCCCTGGCAGGCTCTTCCCGCCTTCATCATGGGATTGCTTTTCGGATATATCTACTACAAGACCGGTTCGCTGAAGCTTACCATGCTGGCGCATTTCACCAATAATACCATAGCGCTTGTCGTGGGAAATATCGAGTCTCTCAAGGGCTGCGATAATTACATGGATGCGCTCGGAAGCGGTTATTGGTACTGCTTCGCGGCTTCGATACTGGTAATCATCATGGTGGTAAGGTCCTTCAGCACCCTTCCCGCCCCCGGGCCCCGTGGTGCATTCAAAGTGCTCCCTTCCGCCTTCGACGAATAATCCTTAGTGGATTCGCAGTATATCGGCGCCTCGCTCCTCAGCGAGGCGTTCTGCGTATCCGGCCTCGCGTGTGCGGGTGAAGCGTTTGTCGGCGACGCCTATTAGAAGGGGGCGGCCGAAGCGCTTCAGGGTGTCGGCGTGTTCGAGGAGTTCCCAGTTCTGTTCGACGGTTTTCGCGAAGCCGAAGCCGGGGTCGAGTATCCAGTCGTGTATGCCGTAGGAGGCGGCGCGTTTTTCGAACTCTTCGAAGTATGAGTCGACGGCTTTGACTATGCCTTCGGGGTAGTCGGTGAGGTTGTCCATCGAGCGGGGGTTGCCGCGTTTGTGCATGGCGATGTAGGGGAGTCCGAGTTCGGCGACGGTGGGGAGCATCATCGGGTCGTCTTCGCCTGCGGAGATGTCGTTGACGATGAATGGCCCTATCCGCTCGTACACGCGCCGGACTATCTCAGCGCTCGTGGTATCCACAGAATACGGAGGTATACCCTCAAAAACACATGCCACCCTCGGCACTGTAAGAGGGAGGGGCCCAGCTTCGCTGGGAGGGGTCGAGCGGAGCGAGACGGTTTTTGAGGGTATACCTCCGTATTCTATAAGTTCAAGTGCGGGTTGGAGGCGGGACCATTCGTCGTCGACGGAAACGGCCGGAGCGCCGGGGCGGGTAGATACGGCCCCGAAGTCGATAATGCTGCAGCCGCGCGCAATCAGGGCATCCACACGCCGCTTCACCGCATCGGGCGTCATAGCCCGTGTATCCTCCCGGAACGAATCCGGAGTAAGGTTTACTACACCCATCAGAATCATGACACAAAGATAAAAAATTCTTATCTTTGTAAGCTATGCTAATTGTACTTGAAGGCCTGGATGGGGCCGGAAAATCCACCCAGGTGAAAAAACTCCGCGAATACCTCGGACAGAAATGCCCGAAACTCGAATACATCCACTTTCCCCGGTACGAATCTGCCGTTTACGGCGGCCTCATCAGCCGCTTCCTCCGCGGGGAATTCGGAGCCATCGACAAAGTACACCCCCAGCTGGTAGCCCTCCTCTTCGCAGAAGACCGTCACGGAGCCGCTCCGCAGATCCGGAAGGCGCTGGAAAGCGGCGCGACCGTGCTGCTGGACCGCTACGTCTATTCCAACATAGCATATCAGTGCGCAAAACTCACGGATGATACCGAGGCGGAAGCCTTGCGCAAATGGATACTCGAAACCGAATTCGGCAATTTCGAAGAACCCCGTCCGGACCTGAACATCTTCCTGAACGTCCCCATCGGGTTCGTGGAGAAGAACATCAACTCCGACAGGAAGGGCAGCGACCGGGCCTATCTCCGTCAGGCCAAGGACATCCATGAGTCAGATATAGAGTTCCAGAAGAGGGTCAAGGAGATGTATCTCCGCCAGGCAGAAGAAGATAAGAGCCTGCAGGTCGTGGATTGCTCTGCCGCCGATGGAGGCATGCTTGCCCCCGACGATATATTCGCCAAAATCAAAGAACTGGTAGACAGTCGCTTATGAATGGATTCAAAAGGATATGCGCGGCCTTGACAGGCCTTGTATTGCTGATTGCCGGACTCCTTAAACTGATGGATCCGGTGGGGGCCGGATTGGTGATGGACGGGTATCTTGGCTTCTTCCATCTCGGGTTCCTCAAAGCATTCTCGCGCATACTCGCCTGCGCCTTCGCGCTGGTGGAATCCTTGGTGGGCGCTGCTCTCATCGCAGGCGTGTGGAGGAAGATAGTCGCCATGGTCAGCGGTGCCCTCCTCGCGCTTTTTACCATCCTTACGCTGGTCCTTTTCATCGCCAAGCCAGTAATGGACTGCGGATGCTTCGGGGAACTGGTGCATCTGAACCATGCCCAGACGCTCGTCAAGAACCTTATACTCGACGCTCTTTGGTGCCTGGCCTTCCTCCCCATGAAGGATTATGGCGAACCCATGCGCATAAAGTATGTGAGTTTCGGCATCGCCTCCCTATCGCTGGTGCTTTTCCTGCTTTTCAGCTCGCTGTCCATCCCCATGAGGGATTTCACGGATTTCAAGCCCGGTGTCGAGCTGGACGAGCAGCCGCTTTATTTCAGCGATGCCAATTACCAATATGCCGATTCTCTCCTTCTTGACGGCCGGTTCATGGTGGTCTCGGTTTACGACGTGCCCGGCTTCAAGGATGAGTCTTTCAACCATATTGCAGAGTTCTCCAAGCTTGCTTCCGGCGAGGGTTTCAACGTAATCCTGCTGCTGGCTTCGGTTCCCGAATTCATCACCGAGCGCGGAATCAATCCCGCCCTGCTGTCCAACACTTACTTCGCCGACCGCAAGGATCTCCTTACTCTCAACCGCTCCAACGGCGGTGTAAGCTATGTGGCAGATGGACAGATAGTGCGCAAATGGGCTTTCCGCAACCTCCCCGATGCCGACGACTTCGCCGCCATGCAGAAAAAGGCCCCGATGGATTATCTGATCGAAACTCAGAACCGCACCCGAGGCCTCTTCGACGGCTTCACGCTATATCTCTTCGCTATTCTTTTCCTTCTTTAGAAGACCACTACCTGATAAGGCATGCGGGCCAGGACCTGGGGCTTGGTCATGCTTTGGAATATCCTCACGTAGTCGTGTTCCTGGCTCTGACCGAAGTTGGCCATGAACATCTCCATCTCCGTAAGAGGCTTCGGATATTCGAGCACGCAGTAGTCCTGCGCTTCGATTGCCGATGCAGCGTAGTTGATGGCGTCTTCCAGGGTGCCGATTTCATCGACCAGTCCTATGGTAAGTGCATCGGCACCGGTCCATACGCGACCCTGACCAATCTCATCTACACGCGATTTCTCCATCCCGCGGCCCTTTGCGACAATGGTGGTGAACTTGTCGTAGATGCTCTCGATGCTCTTGAGCATATAGGCATATTCCGTCTGGTCGAAGGGGCGGGTGAGGCGCATCATGTCGGCGTGCTTGTGGGACTTGGCAGAGTACAGGCCGATGTGGGCGAAGTCCTTGATGGTCTTGCTGAGATCGGGAACCATGCCGAATACGCCGATGGAACCGGTGAGGGTGGTGGCATCCGAGAATATCTTGGTGCAGTTGTTGGAAATCCAGTATCCGCCGGAAGCAGCCATCTCGCCATAGGATGCTATGACAGGAACTTTCTCCGCGAGCAGGTCGAGTTCGTGCTTGATCTTTTCGGAGGCGAGGACGCTTCCGCCGGGGGAGTTAACCCTGAGCACTACGGCCTTGATGCCGCTGTCGTTACGCACTTGGTCGATGACCTTGGTGAACCTGTCGCCTGCAACATCTTTCAGGCCCTTTCCGTCCACGATGGTACCGTCGGTGTAGATGACCGCGATCTTGTTGCGGGACCTGAAGTTGGGGATTACCTTTGACTTGGCATAATCGGCGAAAGGAATGAACTGCACGTCCTGGAACCTGTCCGCAACGGCGAGAGCCGCAAGCCTGGACTTGAGCGAATCCCTGGTAAGGATGCCGTCCACGAGGCCGGCTTCCAGATAATCCTGGGGCATGCAGAGGCTGAGGTTATCTACCATCTTGTCCAGTTTCTCGAAAGGAATCTCGCGGCTGTCGGCGATGGTCTTGCCGATGGTCTCCCACATGGAAGCGACCATGCGGTCGTACTGCTCCTTGTTCTCCTCGCTGGGGGAGTTGCGCACGTACATCTCTCCTGCGGATTTATACTTTCCGTGGCGGATCAGCTGTACGTTGACGCCGGCCTTGGCGAGCAGGTCCTTCAGGTAGAAAGACTGGGCGCAGAGGCCTGCAAAGCTGCCGTCGGCCCCCTCGTATCTACTCATGTATATCTTGTCGGCAACGGAGTTCAGGTAGAACGTGCCGGCATTGGGCTGCTCGGTGAAAGCAATCACTGCCTTTCCGCTGCGGCGGAAATTCTCCAAGGCCTTGCGGATCTCTCCTGTAGCGGAGATGCCTGTGGTACTATGGTCGGCTTTGAGGAAGATGTACTTGACTCCGGGATCCTCGGCAGCCACGTTGATGGCCTGGACGGCTTTGTAAAGACCGACTACTGCAACGGGGGTCTGCTGCTGAAGCATGGCCATAGGGTCCGAGGGCTTGTCCTGTTCGCTTATGGTAAGCTCGGAGAGGTCGATGGCAAGTACTCCGCTCTTAGGAAGCACTACTTTCCCCTTCTCTCCGGAGATGGAACTGGCCAGGCCTCCGAGAAACATGAATACCAGCAGATTGACGATGATTACGCCGCAAATAACGGCAAGAAGCATTTTGAAAAACTGTTTCATAGTTTTGATAACTCTTTGTCCGCAAATATAATATTTCCGATTTATTTAATTTGCTTTTTTCCCTGCCGAAACTTAAATTTGCGAAGATATACCTTTAAATCACACAGACTATGGCTAATAAGTACGCAGGCACCCAGACCGAGAAAAATCTTCAGGCCGCATTCGCCGGAGAATCCCAGGCAAGAAACAAATACACATACTTTGCCTCCACTGCCAAGAAAGAGGGTTACGAGCAGATAGCAGCCCTTTTCCTTGAGACCGCCGACAACGAGAAAGAACACGCTAAAATGTGGTTCAAGGAACTCGAAGGAATAGGCGACACTGCTGCTAACCTCGCCGAAGCAGCCGCAGGCGAGAACTACGAATGGACCGACATGTACGACGGATTCGCGAAGACTGCCGAGGCCGAAGGCTTCAAGGCCCTCGCTGCCAAGTTCCGCATGGTGGCCGCCATCGAAAAACGTCACGAAGAGCGCTATCGCGCCCTCCTTAAGAACGTCGAAACCGCCCAGGTCTTCGAGAAGTCGGAGGTCAAGGTATGGGAATGCCGCAACTGCGGCCACATCGTGGTCGGCACCAAGGCTCCCGCCATGTGCCCTGTATGCGCACATCCTCAGTCATATTTCGAAATCCACAAAGAGAACTATTGATGGCTGTCATAGCACGTAATAAAGCAGTCGGCATCGGGATAACCGATGCCGCTGCTATGTTGTTGGTATTCCTCGTACCGGCACTTTCCCATCTTACTTCGGTTCCTTTCTATCTTTTGGACCCCATGCGCATGGCAGTGCTCGGAGCCCTGCTGTGCACCAGGAACTGGAAGAATTCCCTGGCCTTGGCGCTGGCTCTGCCCATCGTATCCTTCGCCCTGTCCGGCCATCCCGTATTCCCCAAGTTCCTGCTCATATCGGCCGAGCTTTCCGTGAACGTGCTGGTTTTCGCATGGCTTTCCCGCAAGATGAATGCAGGCGTCTCCGCCTTCGTCTCGATCTTGCTCAGCAAACTTTTCTACTATGGTCTTAAGGCTGTGGTGCTGTCTGCAGGGCTATTGCAAATGAGCCTGGTGTCCACCACGATCTGGTGGCAGTTCGGAGTGGCCGTGGCCCTTTCCGCCGCCTTCGCTATCTTCTGGAACAGGCGGTAAGCTACTTTACGCAGAACCCGAGTTTACCCAGTTTCTCTGCCATCAGCGGAGTGGCATCTTGTAGCCTGACCGTGAACGAGGTGAATTCCCGTCGCACGGGATAATCCCCGCGCAGACGCTCGAAAGCGCCCAGGTCGGCACGCAGGGCGTCGCTGTCGGCGGTGATGTCGTAGGTGTGCAGGACCGCCTCCGTAAGAACCTCCTGCAGGCTCTTTCCTTTGGCATTCAGGTCGAATTCCAGTTCCTGCGCAGGAGCAGGTATGCCCGAGGCTTTCCAATCGGTCAGGGGCAGCCCGAGCACTTCGGCGACCGTACGAACCGATGCGGTAGTCCCGTTGGCTTTCCCGTCGGCAGAATAGCCGGCGATGTGCGGAGTGGCGATATCCAGCATCTCCACAAGTTCGGGATCGAGTTCCGGTTCTCCTTCCCAGACGTCCAGGCAGGCTCCTGCTATGTGATGTCCGGCCAGCGCTACCTTCAGGGCCTTGTTGTCCACCACCGGCCCGCGGGAAGAGTTGATGAGTATCTGCGAAGGGCGCAGCTTTGCAAGGCGGGCGGCATCGAAGAGATGCCAGGTGGCATCTTCCCCGCCTTTCTGGAGGGGTACGTGCAGGGTGATGATGTCGCTGCGCTCGATGAGTTCATCCAAGGATACGAAGGGCCCTCCTTCTGCGCGCTGGCGCGGAGGGTCGTTCAGCAGGACCTTCATCCCGAGGATGGACGCAGCCTCGGCGACCTTGCTGCCCACGTTGCCCACGCCTACCACGCCGAGGGTCTTTCCCTCGAGGGAGAACTTGCGATCGCGTGCCAGGGTTACCAGCAGAGCGGTGATGTATTGCTTCACGCTCCAGGAATTGCAGCCGGGAGCATTCTTCCATATTATTCCGTTGGCCTCGCACCATTCGGTGTCGATATGGTCGAATCCTATGGTAGCGGTGGCGATGACCCGGACGGAAGAACCTGCCAGGAGGGAGGCATTGCAGGCCGTCCTGGTGCGGGTGATGAGGGCATCCGCATCGCGGACCACATCTGCCGAGGTTTCCTTTCCGGGTAGGTAGATTACCTTTGCGTAGGGCTCGAGGGCCCCGCGGAGGAAAGGAATCTTGTTATCTACTATTATCTTCATCAGTCTTTGAATCTGTCGGGATGTGCCCAAAGGCCCAGGGCCGGATTGGAAATGTAGTAGATTTCCTCGCCGTCCGGCATGGTGTTCCACCCGTCCTTGAGACTGTCTAGGGGGTAGCGGGCTACCATCTCGTCGTAACTGCAATACTTGAATCCCACGCTCTCGATCTCCTCGCGGGTCATGCCCGGGCCGGGGCAGTAGGTGATGCTGAAGCGGCCTTCGGAGGAGCCGTGGATAAGATGGGCGGATGCTCCCAGATTGTCTTGGAGCTCCTGGTTCTCCTCGGTGCATCTGAGGGTATGGGGAGTGCCCTTATAGCCGTATTTGCGGATGAGGGCGTCGATGGTCTTATCCTCGCCGAATTCCCTGAGGGCCGGAGCCAGCACTATCAATTCAGCTCCGTCGGCAAGCGCCATCCTTGTACGGTACACGCTCTTGTTGCCGAGCCAGGTGCTCTTGAACTCTTCGGGGTCCAGATATACAATGCACTTCTTGATGGGATGGTCCACCATTATGAAATTGACCTCCATCGAAAGGGCGCAGGCCTTGCGGAAGCATTCTGCGTCGTCCCCGATGAAGAGTCCCTTGAGATCCATCTTTCCCGTGTCGGGATTCTTCGCCAGCACAGTCTGTATGTACACGATGGGAAGCTGGGGGATGAAGTGCTCCCTGGCGTACTCGAATACCTGTCGTACGGGGCCTCCCGGACGGCCCATCAACCTTTCCATGCCATAGGAGGAACCTATGAAGTGGCTTTTGTTGATGCCTTCGCTGCCACCTACGCCCACGAAAATGTTCTTGGTGTAGTTGGCCATGCCCACGACCTCGTGGGGTACTACCTGACCAATGGACAGAATAAGGTCGAAAGAAGGGTCCAGGAGCAGTTTGTTGACCTGTGCCGGCCAGTCGTAATGGAGTTTGCCCTCGGAAACTTCTTCGATGAAGGAAGCGGGGACGCGGCCCACCGTCACGACGTCGTTACGCCAGTCGTGCACGCGGAATATCTCTCTGGGAGTATGGCCGAACATGGTCTTGATCTGCCCGTCGGTCATGGCCGTATGGGTGCCCAGTGCCGGCATCACGTCGGTAAGGGCGCTTCCGAAATAGTCGTACACCATCTCG
>Ga0310696_10007760_pt1 | contig 12563 bp, 12 predicted proteins | sample AusTroGonzalo_MG_4_FD_203885 | JGI IMG/M metagenome (GOLD analysis project Ga0310696, IMG submission 203885) | Bovine rumen microbial communities from tropical cattle in Woodstock, Queensland, Australia - Gonzalo_02 (v2) (version 2) | ecosystem: Host-associated > Mammals > Digestive system >... | reverse complement strand
CGGGGCTCGCGAGGTGCCAGTGCTCGCACACCTTCGCCTCGTCGTACGTCTCCGCGCCGTCGCCGGCGTGCGCGGGCCGGTAGAGCTTCACGCCGGGCCGCACGAGCTGCGCCGCGTCCTTGTCCGGTGTCGCCATGTACACGTCGAACCCCGCCGCAGCGCCCTTGACCGCGAGCGTGCCCATCACGTCGTCCGCCTCGAACCCGTCCACGCGCAGCACGGGGATCCTCAGAGCCTCCGCTAGCTCGAACGCGTAGGGGATGGACGCGGCGAGGTCCTCCGGCATCTTCTCCCTCTGGGCCTTGTAGGGGGGATACGCCTCGTGGCGGAACGTCGGGCCCTCGGGGTCCATCGCGAGGACGGCGTGAGTGGGCCTTTCGCGCTTGAGGATGGACATGAGGCCGTTCGCGAGGCCGATGAGGGCGGAGGTGTTGATGCCGGACGAGGTCATCCTCGGGTTGCGGAGGAAGACGAAGTGCCCCTTGTACAGAAAGGGCATGAGGTCGATTATGAAGAGCTTGTCCATGTCCAGATTATACCAAATACCGGTGTCCCCCGTCGCGGTCCATGTACCCAAGGCGCGAGATATTCGGAAACCATTCGCGTTTTTTTGGTATAATAGGGGCATGGAAGTTCCGCCAGCGATAGCCTCGGCGTTCGTTGCGAGGCCGGTCCGCGCCGACAAGTACTCTGTCGGCACGGTCGCGGTCGTAGGCGGTTCCGTCCGCTATCCCAACGCGCCCGTCATCGCGGCGCTTGGCGCGCGAGCGGCGGGCGCGGGGCTCGTGCGCCTCGTCGCGCCGGAGGCCTCGCGCATCGCGGCCGGCTTCCACGTGCCGGAGGCGACGTTCGAGGAGGCGTCCTCCGCGGCGGTTTTGCCGCGCGCGGACGTCGTGGTCCTCGGCATGGGCCTCGGGCTGGACGACGGGGCGAAGTCGCGCGTGCGCGGCGCCCTGTTCGGCCGTCCAGGGCGGTTCGTCGTGGACGCCGACGCGCTCACCGTCCTCGCCGCGATCCGCGCGGAGGAGGGGGCTTCCTGGCGTTGCGGCGGGCAGGAGGTAGTCCTCACTCCGCACGAGGGCGAGGCCGCGCGCCTGCTCGGATGCGCGCGGGAGGAGGTGGCGGGCGACAGGCGCGGCGCCGCGAGGGCGATCGCCTCGCGCTACTCCGCGACGGTCGTCCTCAAGGGCGCCGGGACGGTTGTCGTCGCGCCGGACGGGTCGCGGGAATACGTGAACGGGACGGGGAACCCGTTCATGGCGCTCGGCGGCGCGGGCGACCTTCTCGCGGGGGCCGTGGGCGCGCGCTGGGCGTATCTGGGCTCGCCGTTCCCGGCCGCGGCGGGCGCGGCATGGCTGCACGGCGAGGCCGGGGACCTGCTGGTCTCGGAGGGGCGCGACGTCTCCATCGCCGGCATCGCCTCGGCGATGGGCGGGATTCGCGTCCGGCTGGACTCCGGGGCGCCTGGACCGGGTTGATTTTTCCAACAGGGGGAGAGAAGACAATGGTAAACTACGCAGAACTCATAAGGGGCCTTTCGGAGACGGACGAGCCGTTCGGCCTTCTGACGATGCAGGCGACGAGCACCACCGGGCGCCTTCGCAAGGTGTTCCCGGACAGGCTCAAGTGCCTTTTCTCGGCGGAGCACGGCTTCTTCGGGACCGTTCCCGCCGGCGAGAGGACGGCTAGCACGTGGCATCCTTTCTGGGACCTCCCGATACACTCCCTCTACGGCGAGCACCGCAAGCCGACGGACGAGATGCTGTCTGGCCTCGGCCGCGTGGTCATAGACCTGTGCGACATCGGCGTGAGGTGCTACACGTACCTGGCGACCCTTAAGAACATGCTCGAGGCGTGCGCCGAGGCGGGCATAAGCGTGACCGTCCTCGACCGCCAGGTCCCGATGGGCAACGTGATGGACGGCCCTATGCGCAAGCCAGAGTTCGCGAGCTTCGTCGCGCCCATAAACGTGCCGTTCTGCCACGGCATGACGCCGGGCGAGTGCGCCGTGTGGATCAAGAACGCCGAGGGGCTCGACCTCGACCTCTCGGTCGTCAAGCTGGATGGGTGGAGCCACAAGATACACCATCCGTGGCCGAACTTCGTCCCCCCGAGCCCCGCGATCAGGAGCTGGGACAACGCCGTCGCGTATCCGATGACCGTGTTCACCGAGGCGTACCCGGCGGTCGACTGCGACAGGAACGGCCCCCTCTCGTTCCGCGTCATCGGCGCGCCGTGGATGGACATCAAGTCCCTGATGAAGGACCTCGAGTCCGGCCTGGAGACGTGCGGCGTCGAGATGCGCCCCTACCGCTACTCCCCGCTCGGCGGGCACTACGCGGGCTTCAACCTGAACGGCATCCTCTTCTCCGTGTCGCGGCCCGGCACGTACTACCCTGTCACTGCGAGCATACTCATCTTCACGGCGCTCCTGCAGCGCCACCCGAAGCAGGTGATGGTCGGCGCGCGTCCCGAATGGCTCGACAAGCTGTATGGCTCGACCGAGGTGAGGGACACGCTGCGCAACGGAGACCTCGGAACGCTCTTCCAGGGCTGGATCGACGCGCAGGACGGGTACCTCAAGACGAAGGTGAACCTCTACAAATGACCGGAGCCGCGCTATGATCCGATTTGCTGCAAGGCTGCTCTGGGCGGCGTTCTTCCTCCTTCTCGCGGGACTCGCGGCGTGCGCCGTGCTGCTCGTGAAGTACCCTGAGACTGGCGCGGCCAGGTTCGTGGAGAGGTATTACGGGCCTTTCCGCGACAAGGTGCAGGCGACGAGGGACATCTGGTTTCCCGCCGACGCGGAAGAGGCGCAGGAGAAGTCGGAGCCGCCGCATGCGAAGGGGTCGGACGCCGGGGCGGGCGCTTCCGGCGGCGACGCGCAGCCCGGCGACCCCGCGACGCCCGGCGGCGACGCGGCCGACGCGGCCGAGCCCCCGGCGGACCCGTTCGACGACGCGAACCGCTACGCCGGCCTTCGCATAGGCGCGAAGGACCTGGAGGGCAAGGTCGTCATGGTGTACGTCTGGAACGTGGACGACGGGCAAAGCGTCGCCCTGCTCCCGCGCATCGAGAGGATATGGTCCGGCTACAGGCACAAGCCCTTCGTGGTCCTCGGCTCGCACAGGGGCGGCAGGTCCGCCGCGGCGGAGAAGGTCGTGGCGGCCGCGAACCTGTCCTTCCCCGTCTACGAGGGCGCGCGGCTGGCCGCGGAGCCCAGGTTCTCCGGCTATCCGTTTGTATACGTAGTCAACCACAAGGGCAAGGTCGTGTACCGCGGGCGCAGCGACCTCGACGCCACCGAGGCCGCGGTCACGGCAATCGGCATGGCCGTCCGGTAGCGACGGGGCCTTCCGCAGAAAAGGGTCTTCCAAAACAACAACAACAAACACGAGGTAAGCAAACATGACAAGAATCATACTCAACGAAACATCATACCATGGAGCGGGAGCCGTTTCGGCCATAACCGCCGAGCTTGCGGCGCGCGGGCTCAAGAGCCCGATTGTCTTCTCCGACCCCGATCTTGTCAAGTTCGGCGTCACGAAGAAGGTCACCGACATCCTCGCCAAGGCGAAGGTAAAGTACACGCTTTACTCCGACATCAAGCCGAACCCGACCATCGAGAACGTCAAGAACGGCGTCAAGGCCGCGAAGAAGGCGAAGGCGGACTGCATCGTCGCGATCGGCGGCGGCAGCTCGATGGATACCGCGAAGGCCGTCGGCATCATCCTCACGAACCCGAAGTTCGCGGACGTGCGCTCGCTCGAGGGCGTCGCCCCGACGAAGAAGCCGTGCCTGCCGATCCTCGCCGTCCCGACGACCGCCGGCACCGCGGCTGAAGTGACGATCAACTACGTCATAACCGACGTCGAGAAGAAGCGCAAGTTCGTCTGCGTAGACCCGCACGACATCCCGGTCGTCGCGTTCGTCGACCCCGAGATGATGTCGACGATGCCCAGGGGGCTCACGGCCTTCACCGGCATGGACGCGCTCACCCACGCGATCGAGGGATACATCACGAAGGGCGCCTGCCCGATGACGGACATGATGCACCTCGAGGCGATCCGCCTCATCTCCGCGAACCTCCGCGACGCAGTCGCCAACAAGCCGTCGGGACGCGAGGGCATGGCGCTCGGCCAGTACATCGCGGGCATGGGCTTCTCGAACGTCGGCCTCGGCGTCGACCACTCGATGGCGCACGGCCTTTCCGCGCTCTACAACACGCCGCACGGAATGGCGTGCGCGATTCTCCTCCCGACCGCGATGAAGTTCAACGCGCCCAAGACAGGCAGGCGCTACATCGAGATCGCGAAGGCGATGGGCGTCAAGGGCGTCGAGAAGATGACGCTCGCCCAGGCGCGCAAGGCCGCGATCGCCGCCGTCGAGAAGCTTTCCAAGGACGTCGGCATCCCGCCGACTCTCAAGGGCATCCTCAAGAAGGAGGACATTCCGTTCCTCGCGAAGAGTGCCTACGCCGACGCGTGCCGCCCGGGCAATCCGCGCGACTGCACGGTGAAGGACATCGAGAAGCTCTACAAGTCGCTCGTGTAGCCGGCAGATGGATGAATTCCTCGACAGCGTGGCGGAAGTCCTGGAGGTGCCGGGCGTGGCGCCTGCGGACGACTTCCGCCAGGTTCCCATGTGGGGCTCGCTCATGGGCTTCGGCCTCATCGTCATGATCGGCCAGCGCTACGGGCGCGGCATTTCCGCCGCGGACCTGGCGGGCGCGAGGACGGTGCTCGACCTCGCGCGCCTGGCGGGGGCGGCGGAATGAGGTCCTACGTCGTCACGGGCGCGTCCTCCGGAATAGGCGAGGGCGTCGCGCGCATTCTCCTGGACCGTGGCGACTCGGTCCTTCTAGTCGCGCGCCGCGCCGACAGGCTTGCGGCGCTCGCGGCGGGGCGTCCCGCCGCGCGGGCGTTCGCGGCGGACCTCGCCGAGCGCGGCGCCGCGGTCCGCGTCGCCGGCGAGGCGAAGAGGGCCCTGGGTCCGCTGGACGGGTTCGTCCACTGTGCGGGCTTCGCGGCGCCGGCCCCGGTCGGGATGATGGACGAGGAAACCGTTGCGAGGCTCTTTGCGGTCCATGCTGCGTTCCCCGCGCTGTTCCTCGGCAGGATGGCGCGGCGCGACGCCCATGCGGACGGGGCCTCGGCCGTCCTGGTCTCGTCCAGGTCGGCGAGGGCCGCGGACCCGGGCAACGCCGCGTACGCGGCGGCCAAGGGCGCCGTGGAGGGGTTCTACGAGACGGCGCGCGTCGAGCTTGCGGCGCGCGGCGTCCGGCTGGAGATCGCCAGGCTTTCCGAGGTTGACACCGAGATGGCGCGCGCCACCTGGATGCGGACCGCGCCGCCGGAGCGCGTCGCGGAGATAATGTCGCGCCATCCGGGCGGCCTTCCCTCTGCGGAAGACGCGGCGAGGGACATAGTCGGACTACTTGACGGGAGCGGCAGATGAGACATCTCGTGATTGTCGGCGCGGGCGGGTTCGGGCGCGAAATGTACGGCGCGGCGCTTGAGGCGGTCGGCTACGGGACCGATTTCGACGTGAAGGGGTTCCTTGACGAACGGCCGGGGGCCCTGGACGGATTCGCGGGGTATCCGCCGGTCCTCGGCACGCCCGGCGGATACGCCATAGGCGAAGACGACGTGTTCATAACCGCGCTTGGCGACATAGCGGCGCGGCGCAGGTGCGCGGAGCTGGTCGAGGGGCGGGGCGGGAAGTTCGTCCCCGTCGTCCACCGGACGGCGTCCCTGGGCCCCAACGTGAAGGTGGGCGAGGGTTCGTTCGTGGCGCACAACGTCGTGCTGACGGCGGACGTCACGGTCGGGCGTCACGCCTGCGTCTTCCACAACACGTCCATCGGGCACGACACGGTCCTGGGGGACTTCTCGCACGTCTACGCGCAGTGCGCCATAGGCGGGGCCGTGAGGATCGGCGAGGGGGCGGCGGTGTACCCCGGCGCGCGGATCGTCCCGCGCCGCACGATAGGCGACGGAGCCGTGGCGGGGATAGGCGCCGTAGTCGTGCTGAACGTCCCGGCCGGGACGACGGTCTTCGGCAATCCGGCCGCGCCGGTGGCCCGCGGCGGCCTTGCCTGAGGCATTGATGCGCGCTGATTGTGGTATAATATGCGGGCATGCCAGTTGGGATAACAGACTCTGCCATCGAGGAGATCAAGGCGCGCACCGACCTTGCGGACCTGATCTCCTCCTACGGCATTGCCGTCAAGCGCGCAGGGTCCAGCCTCAAGGCGTGCTGCCCGTTCCACAACGAGAAGACCCCCAGTTTCAACATAAACGCCTCGAAGGGCTTCTACCACTGCTTCGGGTGCGGCGAGTCCGGAGACGCGATAAAGTTCGTGATGAAGATGGACGGGCTCACGTTCGCGGAGGCCGTCAAGAAGCTCGCCGCGCAGTGCGGCGTCAAGATCGAGGAGCGCGAGGACCCCGAGGCGGGGCTGCGCAAGCGCCTCTACGCGCTCATGGCGGAGCTGGCGCTCTTCTACCGCCGATGCCTGGTGCAGACGAAGGAGGCGAAGATCGCGCGCGACTACCTCCGGAAGCGCGAGCTGGACGAGAAGGCCCAGGAGGACTTCCTCGTCGGCTACGCCCCGAACGGCGCGGCGGTGATGGCGACATGGGCCGAAAAGCACGGCTACACGATGGCGGAGCTCGAGGCGGCCGGCGTGGTAATCGCGCCGAAGGGCCTCGGCGACCGCGGCTACAGCAGATTCGCCGGCAGGCTGATGTTCACCGTCCGCGACAAGCAGGGGCGCGTCGTCGCGTTCTCCGGGCGCCAGCTCGTTGAGAAGAAGAACTCCGGCAAGTACGTCAACTCGCCGGAGACCGCAATCTTCAAGAAGTCAAACGTCCTCTTCGGCTTCGACCGCGCGTCGCGCGCAATCGCCAAGGACCCGCGCCACGAGGTGATCTGCTGCGAAGGGCAGATAGACACGATCCGCCTCCACGTCTGCGGGTTCGACACCGCCGTCGCGTCCCAGGGCACGGCGTTCACCGAGGAGCACGCGAGGATGGTGAAGCGCGTCGCCGAGTCGGCCGTCCTCATGTACGACGACGACGCGGCGGGGCACAAGGCCACCGTGAAGGTCGCCCGGCTCCTGTTGGCGATGGAGATGCCCGTGCGCGTCGTGAGCCTGCCGGACGGGGACGACCCCGACTCCTTCCTGCGGAAGCGCGGGGCGGACGCGCTCAGGGCGCTGATGGACGGGGCCGAGAGCGCCGTGTCGTTCCAGTGCCGCTCGGAGCGCGCGAAGGAGCCGAACCCGGACTCCCTGGACGCCGTCACGCGGATATCGCGCGCCGTCCTGGAGACGATAGCGGCGTGTCCCTCGCCCGTCATGCGCGCAAGCATGTCCGCCGAGGCGGCGAGGCTGCTCAACCTCCCGACCGCCGCCGTCGCGGAGGAGCTGGAGAAGACAATCGCGTCCCGCGCGTCCGCGAAACCCGCCGCGCCGCAGTCCGCGAAGTCCGCGGCGGCGGAAGACGGACCTGACGCGCCTGCCGCAGGCGGGGACGATTCCGGGTACGAGCCGGCGATTCCCGGGGAGGACGCGCACGAGGCCGAGCCCCCGCCCCCGCGGGAGACGGCGTTCATGGAGTTCATGATGGCGAACGAGTACGACAAGACGCTGGACGGGATGGCAGGGGAGTTCCTGCCGGACTACGTCTTCGCCCACGACTTCACCGCGCGCTTCATGTCCGTCTGGCGCGACGAGACGGCGAGCGGCGAGGACGCGTTTGCGGCGTTCGCCGGGGCGCTGGAGCCGTCCGAGCGCCGGTGGCTCGACAGGGTCCTTTCGCTCGCGGGGAGGGCGCAGGCCAGCACGCAGAAGCCGACGGACACGATGCAGGACTTCGTGCGCGGGCTCTGGTGCGACTACGTGCGCAGGAGGCGCGGGGCGCTCCCCGCGAACGGCGGCGGGGAGTCCGACGCGCAGCGGCTCCGCCTGTCGATGGCCCTAAAGGGGCTACAGCAGGCGAAGTGGAGCTCGGTCAAGGACATAGTGAGGGATTTCACGAAAGGAGAACACTGAACATGGACCTCAGGGAGGCAACGAACCGCATCGCGGCTCAGAAGGAGCTTGTCGCAAGGATACGCGACGAGGTTGGCAAGGTCGTAGTAGGGCAGGAGAAGCTTGTGGACAGGCTGATCCTCGCGCTCGCGACGGACGGGCACATACTGCTGGAGGGCGTGCCCGGCCTCGCGAAGACGCTGTCGTGCAACACGCTCGCGAAGGCGCTGGGGCTGGACTTCCGCCGCATTTCGTTCACGCCGGACCTCCTGCCCGCCGACGTGGTGGGGACCCTGGTCTACTCCCCCAAGACGGGCGAGTTCTCCCCCAAGAAGGGCCCGGTCTTCACGAACCTCCTTCTTGCGGACGAGATCAACCGCGCGCCTGCGAAGGTGCAGTCCGCGCTCCTCGAGGCGATGCAGGAGCGCCAGGTGACGATAGGCGACGAGACCTACGCCCTCCCTCGTCCGTTCCTCGTCCTCGCGACGCAGAACCCGATCGAGCAGGAGGGCACCTACCCGCTTCCCGAGGCGCAGGTGGACCGCTTCATGTTCAAGTGCCTCGTGGAGACGCCGTCCAAGGCCGACGAGCGCAGGATCATGCAGCGCTTCGCGGAGAGCGCGGAGCGTCCGGAGGCGCGCGAGGTGTGCACGGCCGATGACGTCGCCTCGCTGCGCGGCGCGCTTAAGGAGGTGTACTGCGACGAGAAGGTCGGGGACTACATCCTCGACATCGTCTTCCGCACGCGCGAGGCGAACGCGCACATCCAGAACGGCGCATCGCCGCGCGCGACGCTCGCGCTCAACCTCGCGGCGCGCGGGAACGCGCTCATGCACGGGCGCGCATACGCTACGCCGCAGGACGTGAAGGAGGTCGTTCACGACGTGCTCCGCCACCGCATCCTCCTCACGTACGAGGCCGAGGCGGAGGGCGTCACGTCCGACGCGGTGATCGACAAGATACTTTCCGCAGTCCCGGTTCCGTAACACTTCGATGACAGACGTAGCAGAGCTGATGGCCAAGGTGGGGAAGATCAGGATCCTCACCAACAGGCTGATAGACGACCAGCTGAGCGGAGACTACCACTCTACCTTCAAGGGGCAGGGCGTCGAATTCGACGAGGTCAGGCCCTACGAGGCGGGCGACGACGTCCGTTCCATCGACTGGAACGTCACCGCCCGCACGGGCTCCCCGTTCATAAAGCGCTACAGCGAGGAGCGCGAGCTCACAGTCCTCTTCATGGTGGACGTCTCTGGCTCGCAGGGCTACGGAAGCCGCGGCCGCACCAAGAGCGAGCTCGCGGCCGAGGTGACGGCGCTTCTCGCGCTCACGGCGCTCAGGAACCAGGACAAGGTCGGACTCGTCCTCTTCTCGGACAGGATAGTCAAGTACATCCCGCCGCGGAAGGGGCGCGACTCCGTGATGCGGCTCGCCCGCGAGGTGCTCGCAGCCGGCGACGGCGCGGAGGGCGGGACGGACATGCCTGGCGCGCTCAGGTTCCTCAACGGCGTCCAGAAGCGCCGCGCCGTGGTGTTCCTCGTGTCGGATTTCATGGGTGGGCGCGGACCTGGGGGCGGGGCTTCGTTCGAGAGGCTCCTTCGCGCGACGGCGCGCCACCACGACATGGTGTGCGTGACGGTCTCCGATCCCGCGGAGTCGGAGCTGCCGGACGTCGGGCTCGTCGAGCTGGAGGACCCGGAGACGGGCGATCTCGCGCTCGTCGACACGTCCAGCGCATCCGTCCGCAGGGCGTTCGCCGCCAAGGCGTCAGAGGACAGGGAGGAGCTGAGGCGGTTCCTCCTCAAGACCGGCATAGACACGCTCGACCTCGCCACGGACCGTCCGTACGTCGACGAGGTGAGGGCTCTGTTCAAGCGGAGGGCGAGAAAGAGATGACGTCCATTTTCCTTGTCGCGGCGACGCTGCTCTCGCTGGAGCGCGGCGGAATCGAGCTGAAGGTCGAGTCAGAGACCACCGTCGTGGACCCGGCGAAGAGCGTGTTCCTCACGCTCTCGCTGCGCACACCGCGCGGAGTCGACGCGGCGCCGCCGGACCTGCGCGGGCGCGTCCGCGGGTTCTCGCTGGCGGAGGACTTCGCGGACGAGCCGGTCGTCGGGAAGGACGGCTCGAAGGTGCAGACGGTGAACTGGAAGCTCGTCCCCGAGCCCTGCGCGGGCGTGTACAAGATCGCGCCGTTCGCGGTGGCGGGCGAGGTCGCGGGCCCGATATACTTCGAGCCGCCCCCTGCGCCGCCTGCGGTGACGGGCGGGATGGAGGTCGAACCGCGCAAGGACCTGCCGCCGCTTTCGTGGAAGCTGGCGGGGTGGATCGCGGGCGCTCTCGCATGCGCGGCGAGCCTGGCCGCCGGCGCCTGGTGGCTGGCGCGGTTCGTGGCGCGCCGCATAAAGGAGCACAGGATGAGTCCGATCGAGCGCGCGTGGGTCGAGCTCGACCGGCTGCTGAAGAAGGGCCTTCCCGGAAGGGGGCGCTACAAGGACTTCTACGTCGAGCTCACGATGGTGGTCCGGCGCTACGTCCAGCGCAAGTACGGCATCCGCGCCCCGCACCTCACGACCGAGGAGTTCCTCGGGGAGCTCGCAGGCAGCCGCTTCGGGGAGTGCTCCAGCGCCGAGGGGCTGAGGGCGTTCCTGGAGTCGGCCGACATGGTGAAGTTCGCGGGCGTTCAGGCGACGCCCGAGATGGCGGACGGCGCGACGGAGTCCGCCCGCGGCTACCTGAAGAGCGACGCCGAGGGTCCCTCCGGCCGGCGCCCCGAGCCCTAGGGCGGCCGCGGCTTGCGGCAAGGATGCGAAGTGTTGTCTCTTTTGTTGTAATCGCGCCTGTAGTGATTGTGCTTGTTGCAGCAAGGAATGATTGATGGCCAAGGTGTTCCCAGTTGGAATCACGAGGTATGCCGCCGGCATCCGCGGCATCCGCCTCGCTTGGTGCGGATGCGGGGATGAAGACGGTGTTTGTCAGTAGTAAGGGCGTAGGCGGAATTTGATGGGTGATTGCCCAATCCTCTCATGGAAGAACTTCGAGAAGTAGGATGCTGACCTGAAGCCGGTCTCCTGCGCAATCTGGGCAATGGGCACGTTGGAACTCGCAAGAAGATGCATCGCCCGCCTAAGTCGCAGGGCGATCTGGTATTCGAGCGGTGCCATTCCGTTGTAAGACTGAAAGCATTTCCTAAACAGCGAATAGCCCATGCCGCACTTCTGCGCCAAGGCGGGGAAGTCGACCACTTCTCCAAGGTGGTGCGCGATGTGGAGGTTGGCGCGGCGAATGGCGACGTTGTAGGCGGTCTTGCCGTGCAAGTTCGCAGGACGCTCGAAAAGGGATGCAACAAGCGCCATCGTCTTCATGGCGAGCGTATAAGGGTGCTCGACGCTGCTCGCCTGAATTTCGTCGACCAGCGCGACAAGGTCGCGGTCGAAGCGCCCGTCTGATTGAAGCTGGATGATTGTCGGAGGACGTCTGAAGAAGGGTTCTGCGAACATGCGCTCGAGAAATTCCCCGCCTATGCCGATATAGGCCTCGCTCCAGCCAATCTCGGGATCAGGGCGATATCGGTGCCATTCGCCAGGGTGCAGGATTATGACGGATCCTCCTTGGACGGGTATGCTTTTGCCGCGCTTGAATTCGATTATGCCTTTGCCGCTGCGTATGTAGAGAAGCTGGTATTCCCAGTCTGCGAGCGCACGTCCGTTTTTCCAGGTGAAATAATAGTCGGATGAATGGTAGGCATGAGGATACGCCTCTCCAGGCTTCGTGACCTCCTTGCCGGCACCCGTGACGTATATGCCGAACTGTCGTTGTACCTGGCCTATGGGGCAGTAGTGTATCTTGTTCATGACTCATTTCCCCAAAAGGGTCGCCGCATTTATGGTTGAGGCGAAGTATCCGCTGCCGGAAAGCCGAGGCTCAATTGTTCCGTCTCTTCCAACAAACATGCAGACAGCTCCTTTGGGGACGTGAATGCACGAATTATAGCATTTCACGTCCGTAGAAGTCAATGAGGCATGTTCGTGGGGTGCACCGAGACTTTTATGCACAAGAATGCGGATTTTCAGCATCGCCACGATTCCACATGTACGCCTCCATATGTGCCGGCAGATTGATTTGCGCCTGCGGCGCGTCGGACCGCGCTACGGCCCGACAGCTCGCCCGACCCGCAGTTTGCGGGCACCCCACCGACATGATTTTGACGCGCGCGCCTTCACGCGCGCCTGCCCGTGTCGGGGGTCAAAATCACATCGGGCCCGCAAAGCTGCTCTCGTGCGACTGTCGGCTCCTTCGCGCGGTCGCTCGGGTTGGCATGCTCGAATCGTGCGCCCCGCTTCGCGGCGGTTACCCTCCGCGCTAAGGCGAGGCAAAGCCGCGCCGCAAGAGGAGTAAAGAAAAACACCTTAGCGGCAGGTGAGGCGGCTTCGAGGGGGCGGAGGCCTGCAGAAGCGCGTTCGAGGCCGACGGTTCGGCGTCTCGGATGCGGCACGCCCGCGAGACGAGGAGGCGGAGCCTCGCCGAC
>Ga0310696_10007759_pt1 | contig 12564 bp, 8 predicted proteins | sample AusTroGonzalo_MG_4_FD_203885 | JGI IMG/M metagenome (GOLD analysis project Ga0310696, IMG submission 203885) | Bovine rumen microbial communities from tropical cattle in Woodstock, Queensland, Australia - Gonzalo_02 (v2) (version 2) | ecosystem: Host-associated > Mammals > Digestive system >... | reverse complement strand
TTGTACCATGCCGGGATAGGCCGTAGCGAAAGCCCGCGCTCCAATGGTGAAATGCTTGAATTTCAGAGAAGTGACGGCGCTTATGGAGCAGCCGCGGCCGTAATATGCCGGCACGGAGAAAGCGCCCGGGATGTCACGTTCGTAAATGTAGATGCGGTCGTCCCAGTCGTCGGCCTTGAAAGCCGTGCCGCGAAGGTACAGGGATCCCTTACGTCCTTCGCGCTCGCGCAGGAACCCCGTCTCGGCATATCCGAGCCAGGAGAAGGCGGCGCAGATGCATCCGGCCGCGCAACCCTTCAGGTACAGGCCGGAAGGCGCAGTCAGGACAAGCTCGGCCCGCAGCTCGTTCCGCCAAGGGTTGGCGTCCTGAGGGCGGAAGCGCGAGACGGCGCGGAAGTTTCCGGTCAATGTCTCGGAGAAAGCCGGAGCGAACTTCGCCACGGCCTTGTACTGGGACGTGCCCTTGGATGGATGGAAGGCGGCATCTACATTGAAATTCAATTGCTTATAGTCAAGTGCAAGGGCGGCGCCGCGCTCGTCGGAGCTGCGCGTGGAACTGCGCAGCGCTCCGGCGAGCGAGCCGTCGAAGGCGGCGGGGTAGCTGCGTACCGAGGCCGCGAGGCGGACCTGGTACGCAGGGTTCCACGCCGCGCCCGCCACGACGGCCAGCGCACTGTGTCGGAAGTCCTCCGCCACCTCGCCGAAAAGGTCCCATTTCCCCGGTGACCATCGCCAGTCAACGGAAGCGCGCCCAGCGCTGATGACAGTAGCGCCCAGCTGACCGCCCCGGGCCAGCCACGTACAGTTGGCTCCGCAGAAACGCCCGACGGACCAGAAACCGCTCACCACGAAACGTCCGAGGGTGCAGTCGGCGGCTGCGCCCCGCTGCGCCGACTCGGGAGAGATCGTCCACGCCGGGGACACACCCGACGGATGCCTGTCCATGGCCGCCGCCGACTGCACCCCGCTCAGCGAAAATCCGCTCCACAGCAGCAGGCCCTGCCCGAAACGGGCGTTGAAATCGCCCAGGACGAGCTTGTACGGCCTGGCCCGCCCGTATAGCGCCGCGCTGCCAGACAGTGCGTCGGGCGGCCACAAGGAGCCGCCCGGGGCATCCTTCGCGGCAAACGACACGAGCCATCTGTCTTCGTCTCCCGTCCGGGCCTTGAGCGCGCGGCTGCCGCTGCGGGCGTCCTCGGACAGCTGCAGCACGCCGCGCGCCATCACCTCCGTGGTCACCCTCCCCTTCTCCAGCGTGGAGCTCCCCGGAGATGCGTGCGACTCGAACGAGACGAAAGGCTCCAGCGCCCGGGCCGTCTCCTCCCCGAAGCCGTCCAGAAGGGCGAGCTCCGCCACGGAGAGGATGTCGCCGGCGGTGCGCCTGTAGTCGGCGACGGAGGCCGCCTGGTAGCGGCTGAAAAGGCCGCTGGACACCAGGCGGGCCTCCGTCGCCACATTGATGCGCACCGGCCGCGAGGCCAGGGCGTCAAAACGCTCCAGCACTTCAGAATCAAGCTCTTCCGGAGCGGAAGCCCCGGTAAGGTACAGGACGGCGTCGATATGCTGTCCCTGCGCGAAGGCCGCCAGGGCGGTCAGGACCGCCAGCGCGGCGGATGCAAAGAGTCTCCACATAGTCCAAGTCAGTTTCGCGCAATATAACGATCAAAAAGATAAGAAACATATCAATTCTTCCATGGCGAAAAAAAACATATGTTTTTATATGGATTTTAGTTAAATTTGTATTCATATAACCACACAGTAGCATGGACAAAAAGATAAAACTGCATGACAAAGTCTTCAGGCCCTATCTCTCCAACGCCGAGATCGAAGAGGCCATAGACAGGCTGGCTGAAAGGGTGAACGCCGATTACGAGGGTTCGGCCGAGGCTCCCATTTTCCTCTGCGTGCTCAACGGCGCCATCATGTTCACGGCCGCGATGATGAAGAGACTCCGCTTCAAGGCAGAGCTCGTCTCCATCAAGCTTTCCTCCTACCAGGGTACGGCTTCCACCGGCACGGTGCTCATCCCCATCGGCCTCACCGCCCCCGTCACAGGCCGCAAGGTCATCATCTTCGAGGACATCGTCGACACCGGCAATACCATCGTGGCCCTCAAGGAGATGCTCCTCTCGAAGGGAGCGAAGGAAGTACGCATCTGCACGATGCTCCTGAAGCCGGACGTCTATGCCAAGGATACTGTCCTGGACTACGTCGGAATGAAGATCCCCAACGCCTTCATCGTAGGCTACGGCCTTGATTATGACGAGCTTGGGCGCAATCTCCCCGACATCTACGTATTGGATGAACCGAAAGACAAGCATATGAAGTACTACATTCTTTTCGGACCTCCGGGAGCCGGCAAGGGCACCCAGGCCACAGCAATGGTTGAGAAATACAACCTCCATCACATCAGCACCGGAGCACTCCTGCGCAAGGAGATTGCCGAATGCACCGAGCTGGGTCTCAAGGCCAAGAGCCTCATCGAAGCGGGAGCACTGGTCCCGGACGAGGTAGTGGAAGGCATGATCGAGGCCGAGTTCAGCAGGGTCAAGGACGTGGACGGCTTCCTTCTGGACGGCTTCCCGCGCACCATCGCCCAGGCAGAGGCCCTCGACGCCATACTTGCTCGCAACGACGAGAAGGTCACTTCCGTGGTCAGCATCATGATTCCCGACTGGATGATAGTCGAGCGCATCTCGCACCGCGCCGCCATCGAGGGCCGTACCGACGACTCCGACGTCACCATCATCAAGAGCCGCATCGACACCTACCACAACCAGACCGAGCCTCTCATCGACTACTACAAAACTGCCGGCAGCTACAACGAGGTCGACGGCGTCGGTACCATCGAGGAAGTCCGCGACCGCATCTTCAAGCTAGTCGACAAGTTCTAGACACCACCGCCATGGTGGACGTCAGCATCATCATCGTATGCATGAACAGGCCGGATAACCTCTATCCGTGCCTGGAAAGCATACGGCGTACCACCGTCAAGGTGACGTACGAAGTGCTGGTGGTGGCGTATATGTACGACCCGGAAGGACTGGCCCGGGCACGGGAGGATTTCCCTTGGGTGACATTCATCGAGAGCAACGAGATCAGGGGATTCTCCGAGAATAACAACCTGGCCCTGAAGCAGGTACGTGGCAGATATTGCTTCGTGCTGAACGACGATACCGAGCTGCCGGGACCGACCGTAGACTGCCTGGTGGAGGATTTCGGGGCGCTGCCGGAGGGGACGGCCATCGTAAGCCCCACCCTGCTGAACGCCGACGGCTCGCTGCAGCTGTGCGGCCGGCCGCCCTACCCTGCCCGGCACTACGTGCTGCAGCAGTGGCACCTGTTCAAGGAGCCGACAGACAGCACCGTAGGTCAGGAGCCGGCGGCCACGGTCGGCGGACGCAGGCTTTTCCGCACCTGGGGCATCACCGGAGCGGCTTTCCTGATCCCGACGGAGCTTTTCCGGGAGCTGGGATGGTTCGACGAGAGGTTCTTCTTCACCCCGGAGGACATCGCGCTGGCCTCGCTCGCGTGCAGGAAGGGTTACGGACTGTATGTGGACACGACGGCGCAGGTGGTGCACAAATGGCGCACGACCGCTTCGCGGATCATGGGCGCCATCCGGCCCGCCGCAGTACGCGGCTCGCTGATGCACTTCTCGGACTTCCGCAGCGGGAAGTACCTGCTGCTTGCGGTGCCGGTGTGGCTCGCGGAGTTCGCCAAGCGCACCAAGGCGGCTGTCGTGCAGGCGGTCAGGCCCAGTCCCCGCCACCGGCTGGAGCTGCAGACCTACAGGAACATTACGCGGAGCATATTTACGCACCGTACGCCGAAGGAGATATTCAAACGATATGTCTGAGATACTGACCATAGTGGTGACCTACAATGGCATGAAGTGGATCGAGCGCTGTCTGGGCTCGGTCCGGGCTTCCGCCGTGCCTTCCGACATCATGGTGGTCGACAATGCCTCCGACGACGGTACGCCTGACTGGATCAGGGAGCATTTCCCGGAGGTGATAGTCTCCGACAACAGGGAGAACCTCGGCTTCGGCGCAGCCAACAATATTGGCATGCGCTACGCCATGGCGCACAGCTACCGCTATGTGTATCTGCTCAACCAGGATGCCTGGGTGTTCCCGGAAACTTTCGGGACCCTCATCCGAGCCTTCGAGGAGGACGGCAGGACAGGAGCGGAAGGTGTACGGAAAGCTCCCGGGAAGCCTATCGGCATACTCAGCCCCATGCAGATGGAAGCCAACCTGACCAGGATGGACGCGCAGTTCCGCAAGCACTGTCACAAAGCACTGGAGAAAGATGCGTCCGAGACCGTGCGCGTACCGTTCGTAATGGCCGCGCACTGGATGGTCTCGCGCCCGTGCCTTGAGAGCATCGGGGGGTTCTGCCCGGCATTCCCCCACTACGGCGAAGACATCGACTTCATCCATCGGGCTCAGTACAAGGGATTTGCGGCGGCGGTCGTCAAGACGGCAAGCGCCGTCCACGACCGCGCGGGGCGGCCCCGTCCCAAGGATTACCGCATGAAGCTCAAGATAGTGACGGCCAGGACGGCCATCACTGATCCCCACGTCAACGCCCGCCTGGCCCTGCTGGGCCAGAGCGTGACTCTCGCGCTGCAGGGCGTGATGTACTTCTCCACCATTCCCTGGAAGGGCATCAGGGAGCTCTGGGACTCTTTCGACGAGTTGAAAGGCTACCGCAAGGAAGCGCTCAAGCCCGGAGCATTCCTGTACTAGAATATGGCCCAGTGGCGCCTGTGCCAGCGGGAGAAAAGGATTCTGAAAAATAAAGTCTTGACTCTCAAGCCCCTATAAGATATCCTCCGGTCACTGCAGAAGTCCCGGAGGATACTTTTCATCTCCGGGCGGTGACGCAGGGTGAAGTTCACGAGCTTGTAGAAAGGATAGGACTTGATGCCGGCGGCGTCGAGCAGGTCCTGGACGCCGCGGTAGACCGAAAGGCGCGTCGAGAGCTGGAGCGGAGTGCTGCAGAAGTCGTGGCTGAGGCTGCCGCGGCGCTCGGTGATGCAGCAAAGCTGCCGGACGTCCGCGGAGACTTTACCGGCCGCGAGGCCGGTCATGACTGAGAACCTGTAGTCGTTGGCCAGAGGCGTCTCGTCGAAGCGGAAGCCGCTGTCAAGCAGGAACGATGTCCTGAACATCTTCCCCCAGGGTTCGGAGTAAAGATAGCGGCAGCAGAACTCCCGGCGTGCACCGTCATAGGCCGTGAAGTATTCCGAACGGCTGAGATGCCTGTCGGAAGGGCTGAGGTCGTCGGAATAAGCGCTGGCGATGTCGAAGAATACTATGTCGGCATCGTCATCCAGGTGAGAGTCAAGGAGTTCCAAGCAGGCAGGAGTGAAGAGGTCGTCGCTGTCCAGGAAGAGGGTCCAGCGGCCGCAGGCGCGCTGCAGGCCCGCATTGCGGGCATGGCCCGCGCCCCCGGCCGCAGTGGTGAAAACCACCTCCACCTGAGGGTCGTCCAGACCGGGATACCTGTCGAAATCGACGACGGCAGGGTCGCTGGCATCGTCCACCACTATGACCTGGATGTCGTCCCTGCGCGGGACAGAATCCAGGGCCCTCTGCAGCAGGTCCGGGAGATTCTTGGACGGGATTATGACGCTGTAGTTCTTCATGGCTTCCTCCTATGCAGATGTTTGAGTACGAAGGCTTTCTCGCCTGGGGTGAGGGCGAATAGCCAGGAGAAGGCGGCGACGGCCGCCAGGCCGGCGGCCAGGACGGCCGCGAGGCGCCAGCCTCCGGCCGGCACCAGCAGCCACGCCGCCCACGCGGCCGGCAGCGAGCACGCCGCGACCAGCGCGGCGGGCTTCAGCACCTCGCGGGCGAACGCCCGCAGGCTGAAGCCTGTCTGCCTGCCGACTACCAGCAGCTTGGCTATGTCCACCAGTACATAAACGCCCAGGAATACCCAATAGGAAGTCTCCGGAGGGCAGCCGAGTGCGAACAGCACCCAGGAAACCGGCAGGACAAGCAGGGTCAACGCCCCCACGACTATGTAGAAGCGCTTGATATCCCCCGTAGCCAGCTCAAGCGTCACCACCGGAGCGCACAGCAGGTCCACCAGCGCCACGAATACCGACAGCTTGACGAAAAGTGCGGAGAACTCCGGCACTTCGTCCAGCCAGATATCCAGCAGCATATCGGCTTCGAAGAGAACAGGCAGGGCGACGGCCCAGACTATCAGGAAAGCGAACTTGGATCCCTTGTTCACCAGCTTGTAAGTGGTCCCCCTGTCTCCCGCAGCATAGGACTTGGTGATCTGGGGATTGACTGCCGTCAGGAAATTGGACACGAACTGCCGCACGACGGTCTCGATCTGCAGCGCCACTCCCCTCGCGGCATTGACGCCCACCCCGAAGAAGACATTGGCCAACTGATTGACTCCGTGAGTGTTGACTATGTATGCTCCCGAGCCCAGAAGGTTCCATCCGGCAAAGCCCGTCATCTCCTTTATGAGCCCCCGGTCGAACGAAAGCCCGGTCCGGCTCTCCTCGAAATGCCTGCGGCAGTACAGTGCATAGACGGAGCGGACTATCAGTGCCACCACGAGCATGAGCACCGCGTAAGTCTTGAGCTTGTCCGAAGGCGAAAGGGCTATCAGCAGGGCCACGGCGAGCTTGAGCACGGCCTCAAGTATGCTGATGAAAGCGAAGGCCGACATCTTCTCGTGAGCTATTATCGTAGCATTGTACGGGACGCTCAACAGACTCAGCATCAGCACTCCCATAGAGCACTGAAGAACGACTTCCGCAGCCCCGGTGCGGCCGTCCGGGATGTTCATTACGTGGTGGAGATACCACAGGCCTACGGTCTCGGTGAGTATGAGCAGCGCCCCGCAGAAGATTATCTGTATGACTATGCTGGTGGAGAATATGCGGCGCAGCCTCTGCCCGTCGCCGGCTCCCAGGCCGAAGGCCATGAAGCGGCTGATGGCGGAGGAGATGGCATTGGTCACCACGGTGAAAAGCGTCACGAAGCCCGCCACGGTAGTGTACAGGCCGTAGTCGTCCTGTCCGAGGGCCTGGAGTATGACGCGGGAGGTATAGAGGCCGATCAGCAGGAGCAGCATCATGCGGAAAGCGAGCATGAGCGTATTGCGCGCTACCCTGCCGCCGTTCTCCGAGAAGACTTCGCTGCGCTGGTCCATGCCGTCAACGGGATGATGATGAGGCCTTTACTTCATCGACGAATCGTTCGAAGCACTTCGAAGTGCCTTCCTTGGCCTTGCGGCGCGCCTCGGCGTCCGGCGACAGGCGCTGCATCCTGTCCAGGATGCGCGCTATCGCCACCTCCGCCTCGAAGGTGAGGGCGCTGGCGTCCGGCTCGCCGACGGGAGACTCCGACAGGAGCCTGCGTCCCCGCGGCGGCTCCAGCGCCAGCGTGATGTCCACGACGCGGTCCTGCTTGCCCAGGGCTTCGAGCATGCCCAGGATGCGGTTCTCATAGTTCAGCGTGACGAAAGGCACGTCGTTGTTGATGGCGAAGACGATGGAGTGGTAGCGCGCGCCCACGACGCACTTCGCCCCGGCTATGATGGCCTGGTGGCACTCCGACGGCAGGGTGTCGTGCAGGACGACCATCCTGTCGTCCGCCACTTCGGCGGCGATGTCGGCGAAGAACTCCTCATCGCGCGAAGCGTAGTCGCTGCCGCAGAAAAGCTGCGGGAGCATCACTATCCTGCACGTCGGGAACTGCTCCAGGATACGTCGGGACAGCTCGGTAAAGAACAGCTTCACCTGGAAGGGGGTGGAATGCCCCTGGAAGTCCTTGGCATTGGTGATCAAATAGTTAGGCACCAGCACGATATACTCCCCTTCACCGATGGCGGAAGTGACTTCCGCAGGGAGCTGGGTCATGGGAGTATAAAGGAAGGCGGTGTCAAGGGTCCTGACGTAAGACAGTCCCAGCATATCGGCTATGCGGCAGGACTCCGGGTCGCGGAGCGACAGGAAGTCCGCCCGGCGCAGTGCTTTCTTGGACAGGAGGTTGAAGCGCTTGTGCTCCGGAGAATCCTCCGGGAAAGGGCCTATCGAACGGCCGTAATACGCGACGTGCCTGCCGGCGTACTCCGCGATGGACACGAAGAAGAGATGATCCCAGTCGTAGCGCGCGCCCAGGCTCTTGTCGCCCGGGGACGAGATGATCCAGTCGGCCTTGCGGCAGCGCTTCGCGATGTTCCTGGCCACGGGGTTGAAGAGCCAGAGGAAGCGGATGTTCCAGATGAGCCGGCGCAGGTAGGTATTGAGATAGCGCTCGGTCACGGGGAGATTGGTATAGGTCACGCGTGAGTCGTCCACGCGGCACTCGTCGACCGCCTCCTGGGGCCTTCCGGTGAACAGGACCTCGATGCTGCAGTCGGGGAAGTGCTGCAGCAGGGCATAGACGAGGGCCTTGTGCGCAGCCTCGTCCCCGCGGTTGAACATTGGTTGGTTTATCAGCAGGAATCTCATGATTCAAAGGTACGAAGTTTTTTGCGAACTACGATAAATTCGTTATATTTGTGTCGAAATGCGGGATTAGCACATCGGTAGTGCATTGGCTTCCCAAGCCAAGGAGGCGGGTCCGACTCCCGTATCCCGCTCACAGTCAGACCGCGCCGGCCGCGGTCTTTTTTCCTTTCCTGATTTAAACTTTGAAGGACAGGACGTATCTAATAACCATAAGCGTTTCAATTAACCCACATAAGATGAAAGCCAAATTATTTGTCATTATCGCCTGCGGACTCGCACTTATTTGCGGTTCCGCAGCAGCGCAGCCGCCTATGGGCGGCGGCGGTTTCCCCGGAGGCGGCATGCCGCCTATGGGCGGTGGTGGCGGTTTCCCCGGAGGCGGCATGGGCATGGGTATGGGCATGGGTATGATGTACAACGGCGGTGTCGTTGACATGACTGCCCTTTCCAATGTCATGGCCGAGCAGATGGGCCGCGACCTCGATCTCAATGACTCCCAGGTCAAGAAGATCGCCAAGCTCACCAAAAAGGAGCTTGACCGCCGTATGAACCACATGCACAGCGTCGGTGTTCCCCGCATGAACTTCGAACCGGGCATGGGCCCCGGCGGCCCCGGAATGGGCGGCCCCGGAATGGGACGTCCCCGTATGGGACAGATGCCTGAAGGCTTCCCCGGTTTCGAAGAGCAGGAAGAGACCCAGATAGACCCCGCGAGCCAGGAGAGCCCCGAGGTCCAGCAGGGACGTGCTGCCATGAGCAGGCTCGAAGCCCTCGAGGAGACTCAGGCCGACATCAAGGCCCGCATCAAGATCGAGAAACAGATGAAGAAGATCCTCACCGAGGAGCAGTATACGCGTTGGGCCGCCCGCCGCGACGGGCGCCACAACTTCCAGCTGCGCCCCGAGGCCGAGTTCGACCTCAACAACATCCCTGAGGAGCTTCGCGAGCAGTTCCTCGAGAGGATCCGCAACAGAGGAGGCTATCACGAGGTGCCTTCGGCTCCCGGACAGGGTCAGCCCCCGGTCCCCCCGACGCCTCCGACTCCTCCTACCCCTCCTACTCCTCTGTGGTAAGACATCGCTTACACGACGAAGCCCGACTCTCACGAGCCGGGCTTCTTTCATTCTGTCATCCAGAGCGGAGCGAAGGGATCTATTTAAAGATTCTCTGCGCAAGCACCCTCAGGTCTTCGCGCCAGGTGCCCCAGCTGTGGCCGGCCTGGGCGTTCTCCATATAGTCGTACTTCAGGCCGTCCTTGTCGAGCTGGGCGCGGGTATTCTTGCAGTTCTGGTAGGCGATATCGGTCTCGCCGCCCTGGGTGAACACCAGCTGCTTGAAGCTCGCCGCCATCTTGGCTGCATTCTCCTTGACCTTGAGACGGGCCGACTCGGCCGCAGGGTCCTGTCCGGGGGCGAACGAGGCGCTCAGCACCCAGACATACGAGAACAGGTCGATGTTGTTGAAGCAGGTCTCGATGGTCTCCATGCCGCCCATGGACAGACCGGCCATGGCACGGTGGTCCTTGTCAGTCAGGACGTTATAGTTGGACTCGATGAAGGGGATGATGTCGGTGACCATGTCCTGGGCGAAGGGAGGGACCTCGTTCGGGACGCCGTTGATGGTACCGTTAGGCATGCAGACGACCATGGGGACCATCTTGCCCTCTGCTAGGAGATTGTCGAGGATCCAGCCTGCGGCGCCTACGCCGGGCCAGGAAGCGTCGTTGTCACCGCCGCCGTGGATCAGATAGAGCACGGGGAGCTTCTGGCCGCCCTTCTCATAGCCGGCGGGGGTCCAGACGTGCATGCGGCGCATGGTGCCGAGGGTCTTGCTGTAGTACCAGCGCTGCGAGACGGCTCCGTGGGGGACGTCCTTCATCGCAAAGAACTCGTCGCCCTTGGGCTGGACCTTGAGGAGGGCCCTGGTCTCTCCTGCGAGCTCGGACTTGGGGTCATATACGCTGACGCCGTCCACGTTGAAGCCGTAGCGGTAGAAACCGGGCTGGATGCCCTTGACGCGGGCTTTCCACACGCCGTTGTCCTGCTTGACGAAGCGGATGGGAGATCCGTAGGGCAGGTCGCCGGAGACTCCGACGTTCTGGGCGTTGGGAGCGAAGATCTGGAACACTACGTCACCGTCGGGAAGGACCACGGTGGAGCGGAGGGTGTCGTTGGGGCTCATCTGGCGCGGACGGCCCTGCGAGAATGCGCAGACCGACACGAGGACGGCCAGCAGAAGGGTGATGATTCTTTTCATGATTGGCTGTACTATTTGGTTGATATAAATATTCGCTGTCGGATGCAAATTTAAAAAATCTTGTCCTTCACTCAGTTTCTCCATTTGCAAAATGTTTATCCCGATGTTCACGGGCCGCCTGCGCGGACGCGATTCAAATTACCCTACGTTCAAATCTGCTTCCTGATGTTCAACGCGCTTGCGCATGAAGAACATCTTGGTTAAATTAGTGACAGAAATCACTTTAAACCTAATAAAGCATGCTCAAGAACGTTTTGAAAATCGCCGGACTCGCACTGCTCATCGCGGCTTGCTCCGGTCCTAAGACACTGCAGGACAAACTGACGGTGAACGACAAGAAGATCGACGCCATCATCGCCCAGATGACGCTCGAGGAGAAGGTGGATATGCTCCACAGCAAGACCAACATGTCCTCGGCCGGCGTCCCGCGCCTCGGCATCGCCGACATGAACTATGCAGACGGCCCCTTCGGTATCCGCGAAGAGGGCGTGCCGAACGGCTTCACCCCCGCCGGCTGGACCCTTGACTCCGCCACCTACTTCCCTACCGGCTCGGCTCTCGCCGCCACCTGGTCCAGGGAGCTCGCCTACCTCTACGGCACCGGCATGGGCAAGGAAGCCCGCCTGCGCGGCAAGGACATCATCCTCGGTCCCGCCGTCAACATCCAGCGCCTGCCTGTCGGCGGACGTACCTATGAGTACCTCAGCGAGGATCCTATCCTCTCAGCGGCCCTTTCCCTTAACTATACCCTCGGTGTCCAGGACCAGGGTACTGCGGTCTGTATCAAGCACTTCGCAGTCAACAACCAAGAAACCAACCGCGGCAGCGTAGACGCCCAGGTCGACGAGCGCACCCTCCGCGAGATCTACCTCAAGCCTTTTGAGAGCGCCATCGTCGAGGGCGGCGCCATGAGCGTCATGCCTGCCTACAACAAGGTCAACGGCGACTACTGCTCCGAGAACGAGCACCTGCTCAACGAGATCCTCCGCGGCGAGTGGGGCTTCAAGGGTTACACCCTCTCCGACTGGGGCGGCACCCACAGCACCATGGGCGCAATGCTCCACGGCCTTAACGTCCAGATGACCGGCAGCAACTATCTCGGCAAGCCCGTCATCGACTCCATCGCCACCGGCGCCCTCACCGAAGACCTCGTGAACGAGAAAGTCCGCCAGATCCTTCGCGTCCGCTTCGCCATCGAGCCCGTCCCCGCCGACGTGGCCAACACCGAGATGACCTCCAAGCCCGAGCAGCAGCAGATCGCCTACAAGGTCGCCCAGCGCTCCATCGTCCTCCTCAAGAACGAGGGCAAGGTCCTTCCTCTCTCCAAGGATGTCAAGAAGATTGCCGTCATCGGCCAGAACGCCGTCCTGAAGACCCAGTCCGGCGGTATGGGCGCCGGTGTCAAGGCTCTCTATGAGATCTCTCCCCTCCAGGGCATCCAGAAGCGCGCCGGCGATGCCGTCGAGGTCGTCTATGCCCCCGGTTACAAGAACTTCGCAGGCCGCTGGGGTGCCCGCGGCGGCAACAACCCGCTCGTGGCCACTGCCATTGACGAGCCTGCCGACCCTGACCTCCTCGCCGAGGCCGTCGCAGCCGCCAAGGATGCCGACGTCGTGATCTTCTTCGGTGGTACCAACAAGAACATCGAGACCGAAGGCAGCGACCGTCAGAACATCAAGCTCCCCGTCGGGCAGGAAGAGATCGTCACCGCCCTCTACGAGGCCAATCCCAACCTCGTCAGCGTGCTGATTTCCGGTGGTCCCTGCGACCTCCAGGTCCTTGAGAAGTATTCCCCGGCCATCGTTCAGGGCTGGTGG
>Ga0310696_10007758_pt1 | contig 12568 bp, 10 predicted proteins | sample AusTroGonzalo_MG_4_FD_203885 | JGI IMG/M metagenome (GOLD analysis project Ga0310696, IMG submission 203885) | Bovine rumen microbial communities from tropical cattle in Woodstock, Queensland, Australia - Gonzalo_02 (v2) (version 2) | ecosystem: Host-associated > Mammals > Digestive system >... | reverse complement strand
GAAGTTTGGGTTCTGAGAAGTGACAATGTATTTCGCCTTCTCTCCTTGTTGAATAATAGATAATTCTGCCATAATAAAAGATGCTTTTTATTACGGCAGAATCATTGCTTTTGGTTTACTAAATCATGGCTTTACCAGTGCCTCTTCGAGTTCATCAACCTGGGCGAAGTTCCAGTCATTCGACAGGCACAGGCGATTAAACACGTCGGGCTTCATGGTCTGGATATTGATACCTGCATCTTCGCCCGACAGGTCCTCGACGGCTTTGTTCACAAAATCGGTGATGTGACTCTCATCCTCCATTTCGGCCTTGGCCTTCTCGATAGCGTCGTTCACCGCATCGTTCATTTCTGTGAAGACGGGTTTCATCTGTCTAAGCAGACGGATGAATGCAATCTTTTCGTCGTCGTTCATTCGCTTCATTGATGCTACGCTGAGGAAGCGATAAAGCTCAGCAATTCTTTTCTTGGTCATAGTTCCTAAATTTTAATAATGTTATGCTGATCTCATATCTACTGGCGCAATCATCACCGACTCGTTCGGACGATAGAACACCACGCCTTGCAGCGATGTGACTGTAGCGCGAACGGTCTTAATAAGGTCTTGCTCGCCATTCTGGAAGTTGTGCGAGTACGAACCGCTGGCAGATGATTGCGACTCGATCCTGTTGATGGTCTGATTGGCTGCTGTATAGATAACCGTTGAGCCGTCAGCGGCCAAAAATTCGAGTTTCACCACGACACCCGTCACGGGATAGTCTGTCATGTTATTACTCACGGTGTAGTTCACATTGATGGTGGTGGCGTGGTTTGGGTTGATATATGCAGCCAATACACTTACGTTCACATGAGCCCATCGGATAGTGATGTTGACATATTCTTTGTCATACAGTGCAATGGTGGTGCAATTTGAATAGTCCGATGTCAGGAACCTGTAATAGTCGCCAGAATAATTATTTCCACGTAACACCACATTACTGATGAATGGCCAGACGGCATACGAGCCTTCAAATGAATCATCGGTCACGATACCCGTCACGCTTGCACCCATCGCCTGGAAGCTGGCCATCGTCGTGTTCTGTGTCAGCACATAGACGGTGCTGGTAGGCTGTCCGCTGCTGTTCAGTTTCACCAGAGCCACGCCGAAATAATAGTTATATATGTTCGCATTGTTCGGGAATCCGTAGAGCATACCGCACGACACTAAATCTTCGTAGGTTACGGTCAGACCATCCGATACGCCTTCTTCATTTTTTGTAAACAATAGTGTGAGATATCCTGCGGGCGTGATCTCGATGCTTATATTGCTGATACCTCCAATGGGCTCTTTAGCTCCGTGGAAGTAACCTTTGGTCGATGGGTTGTTCTTCGACACGAAATCAGTCAGGCGGCCAACCGACGTTGGTAGCGACATCTGCCAATAACCGCCTGAAGGGATTGTTTGAATTTGCGTGTTTCCGTCTTTATCGATAGTGCTTGGTATGTTAGCGTAGGCGGTATTATATCCGCTCCAGAAGTTTGTCATGGCGTGAAGCGAACGACTGGCCCATACTGGTACACAACTGATGCCGTAAGCTACCGATGCGCGACTGTAAGCCTCCGACGTAGTGGTGACATCGGGAATTTGTTTTACCCAATTATCACCTACACGGCCACGACTCTTAAATTCCACAGGACGGAACTTCGCCCACATTCGGATGTTCTGGTTCTGACACAAGTTCTTCACGCTGTTATCACCCGACGAGAGTATCGTCTGAAGGTCTGCAATACTCACGGGTGCCACGATTGTATTTCCACCTACGATACTCATGATGCACTCAGTTTAGATTCCAACTCGGCTACCTTCTGCTCCAGCTCCACCACCTTGCGGGCGATCATTACAGATGTGGCCAGGGCGATGGCTCCATAATCCATCGACAGCATACCTTCTTCATCCTTGTAGATACCGTTCTCGAAGATACCCTGCCAATATTGTGCCGACGTACCGAGGTGCTGACGCTTCTTGTTTTTCTTCCATTCGAAGTTAAACACAGGGGCATTGGCAATGTCGCTCACCTCGCAGACTGCATCCGAGATAATATCCTTCAGGCGGATGTCAGAACCGGCCACGATGGTCATGCCGTTAACACCCTTCACCGTACCATTATCGGTTTCAGAACCGTCGAAACATATATCATCACCTTGTCCGTACATGTAGGCGTTGCCCATCGATATTCGGTTGTTATACATCATGAATGTCTGACGGCCAGTGTTTCCGTTTCCGAAGAGCAGATTGCCGCCACCATAACAGATGGTCGTATTATTCGATGTATTGTATTGCAAATGCAGCACGCCGCCGTAACGGTTGATCTCTCCACTACGATTAGCGTCGTATGCGCCTGACGAATTACTCTCGATACAGATACTTGCGAACTTAGCACCGCTGCTGATGATAGCCGACGTGTTCACGCTGATACTATTGAGCGACATCGACGTGACGCTCATACTGGAGTACACGCTCAGCGAATTGCAATAAATGTTTTTCCATCGCTTCGATGATGATCCGAGGTCGTAAGCGTTAGTTGTTCCAGGAATCAGCGAGCCAGCGATGTCCGACGATCCAGAGATAGGTATATACGCACCGCTACCTCCACCACCGCCGGAGTTCGAGCCGAGGGCACTGACGTAGGTGTCGGCATAAAAGCCGGCATTAATCAGACGAACACCGCTATTACTTGAGTCGTATTCAAAATATACCGAATCGGTCAGATAGAGCCGCGAGGTCTTGGTGTAACCGTTAACGTTCAACTGATAGCTGCTATTGGGTGTTGTGCCGATACCTACGAGCCCACCCAAACGACTGTTGCCGTTCACGTCGAACAGATACGACGGACTGGCCTGATTCACACCCAGGCGAGTATTGGTGGTGTCGAAGAATAGGAACCCGCCAATATTTTTGCCGCTGGCCTTGAACGAAATGTCGCCCACGTTGGTCATATTGCCGTCGATCGAATCCGGCACACCGCCACTGGTCCAATAGGTCTGCCCCCAGGCCGTCTTTGACACTACCGACAGCTTATCGGCTGTGGTGGCTTTGGTGGCAAATGGTACGGTGATCCATCCTGAGTTCGAGCCGTTGATGGTCACACCTATCTTATCGGCGTTTGTGCCGCTGCCTACCACGATGGCGGTCACACCTTCCGACTTCAGCAGATAGTTGCTCAGCGCGTTGTAGGCCGATTCGCCGTGACTGATATACGTCTGATAGGTAGAGCTGATGGCGATAGTGCCGCTGGTGGTGATGGTGCCACCACTGAGACCTGTGCCTGCCGTGATGCTGGTCACGCTGCCGCTGCCGCCACCCGTGCCGTAGGCCCATTGGTTATTCCGATACACCAGCGTTTGACCATTCGACGGGGTCCCGAGACTGGCGTTATTGATGCTGGCGAGAGGTTCGTTTAGGGTAATGCCGCCACCGCCCTGCTCCGAGTTCTGGCCGAGGGCACTGACGTATTCCTCAGCCCAGAAGCCTACGAGGGCTTTGATATTCGAGATGGTGGTGTCTGTATCGTTTGGTTCTACCTGCACGTCGGGGTCGCCAGAGTGCTCGCCAGGGCCGTAAATCTCGAAGATACGATTGAAGAAAGCCTTGCTGATATAGTTTTCCTCAACCCACAGCTCTGATGCGAGCCCTGTGGGATCGAAATCGCTACCACCGCCTCCACCACTACCGGCGACGCGGCCAACGATCATTCTCTGTATTTTATCACGATTCAGTTGCATACTAATCTGTCGTTTCGTTGGTATCGGTTTACGGCATTTCGAGCATGGTGACGGTGGTCACGTCGTCGCGCCAGTCGTGACTGATGGCGATGGGGTGACAGGTGGAGCCGTCGAGCGAGAGCAACACGCCCGGATTGATGGCGTTCAGGATGGCCACATTGCTGATGGTGGCCTGCGACTGAAGGTCTGCCTTGATACGTCGGCGACTCTGCCCCCAATACGTTGCCACACGGTTAGCCAGGTGCTGCTCGGGCCGCTGTGCGCTCGTTCCTGCTGCGTATGGAGCCGAAGGCATGAAGGTACCGTTGGCATTCATCAGCAGACCGTAGCCGTATTCCATATTATTGTCTGAGGCGAAGATGCAGTCGGCATTCCACACATCGGTAGTGCGCGAGTTGTTCTCGGCGGTGTATTCCTTCGACGTGACACGATCTTCCTTCTTCTCTCTTTGGCGAGCCGTGTGGTTTAGGTTGTGAGGTATGTCGATAGTGTCGCGCGAGAACTTGATGGTGAAGTTTGCGATCTGGAATATCTGACATGCCTCTTCGATGTCGCCGAATCCAAGGAAATCAACAAATATCTTTCCGTACATATCTGCCTCGTTAGGCACAGGGATGCGATCATACACCAACTGTTTAATTCCTGACAGAAATGAGCTACCCATCGACACAGCCATTGTGCTTTTGATGGTGCCGCCGTCAGCACTGGCCTTGAATATCTTATATGAGCCGCTTGTGCCCCAGCCATAGTTCAGCGTTGTGCTTAATGCCGGCACATCATCCATATACCACCAACGGGCCGACGCTTTCGTCATGCCGATACCAAGGCGCATATAGATGCGCGGCAGATCGCGCCAATCGCAGAGTCGGTCGTCGAAATACACCTGACCTTCGAGTTTGATGCTGCCGCCTGCAAACGACATGGCTTTCTTTGTCTCGATGCTCACTGGTATGGTGGTGCCGTCGTAGAGATGATTAAACAGGAACATGTCGCACTCCGCTGGCTTATCCTCTTCTGCGCTGGTATAGACCTGGCGACGGGAGAAACCGCCCAGCGTGCCGACAGACGATCCCTTCAGTGTGTTCACGTCGAAGCTGTCGATGGTGGCACTCTCGAAATAACCTACGAGGTCTTTGCCTGGCGATTGTACCCACGTCCACTGACCGCCCGACGGCTCCATCAGTGCGCGGACCGATGATGGTGCAAACTTGATGACCGTCTCGTTCTTGTTCACGTCGGCCTTCACCGTAGCCTTCGAGGGGCCTTGGTTCTGATAGGTGTCGTTGCTGGTGGATGCGAAGGCGTTGGGGATGGTGAGTACCGACATGCCGCCCGTGGTGACGGTGCCTGCTGACGTACCAGCAGCCAACTGACCAAGGGCCGTCTGATCGAGCGTCAGCGTGGTGCCGCGCTCGGCGGTGTCGTCGGTCATTGTCATGTACACCGTGCGTCGATGGGTGCGGATGGTCCACCCCCAGAACTTGCACATGTCTTCGAGTATGTCATAGTGGCTGTATCGCGGTTCGATGTCGCCATCTTCCACCTCCTGCATAAAGTTCATCCAGTCGAAGCGTTTCAGCAGCCATTGGCGAGCATCTGTGCCTCCCTGAATGATGAAACTTGTGGGGCGTTGGTCTGAGGGCAGATTATCTACCAGCAACCACTTCAGCAACCATGCAAAGTTCTTCATGCCACTCTCGCTGGTCGATGCCTTGTAGGTGCCGAGCACACTCAGGACACATTGCACGGGAAACTCGCGCTCCTGTGGGTTGCCGTAGAGCACGCCACCGAAGTTCTGCGCCTGCATGAATCCAGTCCATAGTACGGTGCCGTTGGCGGTCAGCGTCACGGGGCGGGCCGTATCGTTTGCTGGTATCAGGTCTTTCCAGTCGAAGGCATTGCCACCGGCATCCTTGCCATCATCCACGATACGGAAGTAGCCTGTCTGCGTGCGGATGGGTTTGAACTGATCTTCGTCGGCATCCTCGTCGGTGGTGAACGGCTGCGAGCCAGGCTTCAGCGCGACCGCGCTGCCTGTGCCGCCTCCGATGGTCAGCACGTAAGGTGTGCCAGCCCTCAGACTCTTGAATGTGAGTGTATAGTTTTTCGACATAGCCGTTAGAGATTAATATCAAATTCTCCATCGCCTTTAAAGGTCACGCTGCCTGTGGCCAGTCCACTGACGGGTGCCGAGAGTCCTGCTTGCGGACACAGCACGTAACCCTTCTTACGCACACCGTTAATCACTACGCTGATACCGAGCCTTGTGCCACCGGCCAATGACAGACCTTGGAACTCGCTGCCCGCCATTACGAGGTGATCCACGGTCAAATCCCACTCATAGCGGCCATACACATATTCCTTGGCCTTGCTCTGAGTGGACGATGCCTTCTCTATCAGGTCATACTTGATATTGATGGTGCAACTCTTCGCAGCGGCAATCACGGGACTCGTACCCGATGCGCCGCTGTAGATGAAAACGTTTCTGCCTAATATTACGCCCATATCTCTTATCTCTTAATTCTTAATTATCTCCACGTTACGATCTCGCCCCAGCCCTTGCGTTTAGTGTGGTTATTCATCACGAACCACAGCTGCTCGCCGCTGGCCACGGCCTGAAGGTTGATATTCCCCGGCATACCACCCTGGAGCCCCTGCGCCACATTTGCCTGCTGAGCACGGTTCAGGATGATCTCACCCGCATTGGCCATAATTGGGATGTTATCACCAGAATAGCTGTTACCCTTAATCTCACCACCGCTGGCATATCCGGTCAACGAGTGAACGGTAGAGATGGTGGTGGCGAGGGCTGCTGTACCTGCTGCGACATAGGCGAGCCATGCCCACGGACCCATAGAACCAGCCTGAGCGACAGCCTGACCAAAACCGAGGGCGATGTTTGCAATAGCAGAAATGACCGTTCCTGCTGCCTTGGCTGCTGGGTCATCAAGACCTGCGAGAGCCGCACCAAAGTTTGTCGCTGCCTGGCCTGCCATACTGAATGCCATCTGCTGCTGGCGGGCTGCTTTGGTCATTTCCTTCATCTTTTCGGTGTATGGATCAAAATCTTTAGTCCATTCCGTCAGATTGTTCATCGAGTCACCGATGGTGTCAAATGTGCCCTTTATTGCATCGGCATAATCAGCCCACACACTTGGAGTCTCGATAAAGTCAGAAGGTTTTACGACACCTGAGTCTTTGGGATTGAATGCTATTTTGCTGATGTCAAATGTACTGCCGCTACCACCACCAGAGTGACCACCGCCACCTCCCATAATGCCCTTTACGGTGATACCTTCGGCGCGGTTGATGGTGCGATAGGATTGGCCTATCGTTGAATAGAGTTGGTTGGTCTGTTGCTGCTGCTGCTTTATCAGATTGATGAGATCGTTGTAACTGTTCTGCCCCTGCTTATCGACACGGAAATTATTCCATCCTGCATATTGGGTGTATGGATTACCCGTGCGAGGTGCTATGAGTCGGCCTGTGCTTTGGTCAACATAGCTGTGGGCCATCTGCCACTCATCGTATTTCCTTGCACCAGCAACACGCTTGTCAAACTCAGCCATAGATGATGTGCCCTGACGGAACTCCGACAGACTCATACCGTTCTGCACAGCGAGTTTCTTGTAGTAGGCATCAATGGCCTTGCCAGTCTGGTCAAGTTCATTCTTGGTGAGCGAAGTGATGGTCTTCATACCATTCTGCAACTTCTGCTCGATACTGCGGATTTGCTCAGGTGACAACAGCGTGCCGTTGGCCATCGAAGCCTTGCGACCGTCTGCGGGGGCGATATACCGACCAGTCATAATCATCATCCTCATGCGGTTGTTCTCTGCCTCCTGCTTGCTCATCGAAGGTGCCTGGATGGTCTTCATTGTGCCGAGACGGTCGAGTTCGTTGTATGCCTCCCGTGCGGCCTTCACTATCTGGTCTATGCGTCCGAGATAGCCGCTGATGTCGCCATTATTGATGGCAGTCAGAAAGCCTTCATAAACGCTTTCAGACGCAGCCACCACGCCAGCCCATTCATCGACATTCTGCTCTGATGCAAAGAAAGCATCTTTCGCTACGTCGAGCGCAGCCTTGGCAGCATTCAGGCCGACATTAAATAGCTTAATGGCATCAATATTGATGGTGAACTTCTGAGCGAGCTGTTCCATAATTCCGCCCGTCGAGTTCATCTCCTGCTTAGCTTCGGCGATACGGCCTTTCAACTGTTGCATACTCTCAGCAAGAGCCTTACCGAAGTCGCTCTGCTGTTGCTCTTTGGTCAGCATGTTATACTCTTTTGCCACGGTGTTGAAGGCACCCACCAACTCCTTCACTTTGTCTTTGGCGTTGGTGGCACTGGTGGCTATGCTGCCGAAGGCGCGAGCGGCCTCGACATTCTTCTGAGCAAACTTGCCAAACTCGCTGCCGGCGATGGAGGCTTGACGGGCGAAGTCGCTCAGTCGCTTGGCTTCGTCGCGCAGCTTCGAGTCGTATTGGGTCGTTTCGAGTTTAAATCGGGTTATTACGTCTGCCATATCTTATACAAATTCGTCGTTAATTACTCTGTCGATAAGTTCTTGCATACGGCCTGCTACCTTTTGCAATTCCTGTAGTGAGGCATCACCAAACCAGTTGCGGGCTTTAATGGCTCCACGATTACCTGTGTTCGGGTGTTTGTTCCATTTATCCACCTTGCGGCCTTCGTTCTCGGTGAACTTGATAACACGCGGGTTGGTCTTGGTCATTCCATCGTTCAACCAGCGAAGAATGAAACCACGATCCACGCCTTCGTATTTATTGAGGTCGCGGGATTGGCGTACCCGACGGTTGCCGCCACGCTGCCCTGGTGTAAGTGTGCGGGCTGGGCGGTAGCCCGTTTCCGCACCAGCCTTGCGACTGTTCAGGATGTTTACCTGACCGCCAAACAACCGCTTATACACGGCATAGCGCACGGCTTTGTAAGCATGGCGAGGGTCGCTCTCCATCTGGAGTCCGCTTGCAGCGTTCTTACGCAGATTGGCGCGTGCCTCGCCGAGCACTTTACGAATGACACCCCGAAGTCGTCTCTCGAAGTCGGGGTTGTCTGTCTTCAGCTTCTTCAGTTTGGCTTCAAACTCGCTGAGACCTGTGATTTCTATCGTGCCATTGCTTACGTCTATCATACAATTAACCCCCGATTCGCGGTCGTGGGTTTACTTGACACAAACAAAAAGCCCCCACCTTGCGGCAGGGGCAGGTCGCCCTTGTGGGCGGCTCCGGCAACTCTTGGGTTGCATTATAATTGAACGAAGTTCTGTATTTTATCCCTCTAAATCACCTCCACCTGGGGTGTCGCCACCACCGGGTTGGTCGGTCACGTCTTCGGTGTTCTCCACATCACTACCCGTGACGGGATCGACGCGCTGCCAACTGACCTCGCTGGCGAACTTGTCGCTGTACTTCGACGATACGGAACAGCCGAGACGGGTCTTCTGCTTCGAGGGCACCACCATGTCGGCAGTGGCGGCTTTCTTCACAGTGCCGTCCTGGTTGAGCTCGTCCTTCACCGATGCCTTCAGGTTCGGATAGAGAAACAGGAACTCTTCGCCTACGGGCACACGGAAACCTTTCAGCAGGTTGTTCTGTGCGGCCTTCATGTACTCTGTGACTGCTGCACGCATGATGCTGGGCGTGATGTCGGTGTTGGCGCAAGCCTCACGAATCACTTCATCGAACGAGAGCGTACCATGCGGGCACGGTACGGCGTAGAATGAGTGAGTACCAACCTTGGTATTCTCTACGACTTTGAACTTAATTTTTGCCATGTACTAATAATTTTGAATTACTATACTAAAAACTTAGAGTTACTACACAAACTCTTTTCTTTTAGTATAGTAAAAATTTGTCTGGGGTTTACTAACTAAAAAGGGGTGCCGCTGCACCCCAGTCTCATTACCAACTAAAAAATAATAAAAATAACTGATTATTACACACTATTAACCTAAAACAATAAAAACCATAAATAAAAAAATCCAATAATCGTGATTATATGCGACTGCTATCTCAGCAGGATGGTTAGAGATTGGTGATGCGAATGACGTAGGTGGCTCCGGCCTTGCTGATTACCGACGAGCAGCGCGGATCGTTGGTGTCGAGTGTAGCTTGATAGCCTGCGTCGATATTGTTCCAATGTCGCTCGTCGTAGAAACGGCACTCGGTAATGGGTCGTCCGTCGTAGGTGTTAAGCATCTGATAGCCGCCATTCACCTTGCAATGGATGCCCATGTCGCAGAATTCGTTCTCACCTTGTGCGAGGGTGTAGAGTGCACTGGCGGCCTCGAAAGCTCCTGGCAGATAGGTGTTGATGCCTACGCGCTCGCCATCGACGGAGATATAGAGCCGCACTTCGCCAGTGGTCTGAACGTTGTGGCCTGTATCATTCTTCAGGATGACGTTGGCACTCCAGTCGCCCGTAGGTGTCGGCGTTGGTGCGGGTTCTTCTTCCTGAACGTATTGGCGCATGGCCTCGTATCCAGAGCGCATTCCGGTCATGGCGTTGATGATGGGCAGGGCCATCGTGCCAAACAGTCGGCCATAGATGCAATCTGAGTTCCAATGGAACCGACCGACGGAGCGACTGACTGAATATTCGAAAGCGCGACGCGCCCATGCTTGCGGTCGGTCGGTCGAATCTTCATCCATCTGAGTGAGCAGCATGGCAAGGCACACAATCTGAGCGGAGTGGCCGCTGACGTAGGATCGCGGTGAGTCCTGGGCGAAGCCGTCTTCGCGCGACATGTTTATTTTCTGCGTTGCACAGTCGGCCACCATTGTCGTGAGATCGACGTTGTATATCTCGTTCTCTTTGGCTCCGTGCATCGGATTCAGTTCGCCACCTTCGCGCGTCGGCTTACAACCTGGGCGACATCGGCCATAGTTGGGGTCCTGGGTGGGGAAGCGCAGATTGTCGGCCAATTCGGAGACGGCCTCGATAAACTGCTCGCGTGGTGTGCGCTGACTGCTTGGTATGTTGTAGCGGTAGATGCCTGCGAGGTTTGAGAACGGGCCGTCGAGCGCGAGTCCCGTGTCTTCGGTGGTCTCGCTGAAGGTGTAATACTTGGCCGTAGTCTTGCCATCGTAGCACTTGGTCTGGATGCCGTCGAAGCGCACACGGATGGGCGCACCGAACATATACATGTAGGTGCATGGTGGTATGGCTGCAACGTTCACCAGTCGGTTCTGCTTTTCGCGTGGGTATGAGTCCCATTCGGTGAGCGGCGTGGCCGACATCATATTCCAGTCGCGCACCATCATGTCGTTGATGATTTCGTCCATGTGGTAGTTGTCCGTGGCGGGATTGAAAAGCATCTCGGCCTGACCTTCGTCTGAGGGTAGCGGCAGGTCGCACACGGTCGTACCTTCTATGCGTGGACCGGGTGCCGACGGCAGGAATATCGAGGTGTTGATGCAATAGCCGAGACGGGTGGTGCGGTAGCCGCGACGACCTTCGGCATCGGTCAGCATCTCGTTTTCGTAGCCGAGGTCGTTCCATCGGTCGGCCTCGATGGGCCTGCTACCCAACTCGCTGCGGTAGATGTCAATCTGTGATGCTATGTTACTGTCGCTTCGGCAGATGGCATAGATATATCCGGCAGCCTCGCGCATGGCGTAGGGGTCGGCCTTCAGCGTCTTGCCGTTATATAGCGGATAGCAACAGTTATCGCCTATAATGTAGGCTCGTTTTAGCAGCTCCGTCTGCGTGTTCGTGTCCTCACCCCAATCTGCTGCCAGTTCTGCGAGTATCAGAGCCATGAGCCACGCTTGCATGGCGTTGTAGGCCGTCTGCCAGTTGGTGGTGTCAGAGCCGTGGTAATTGAACACCAGCGGATAGGTCTCGTCGCGCATCATCCATGCGTCGGTGCGATAGGCGTTGTCGGCATAGTTGTATGCCCACGACAGATAAGCATATAGCATGGTCGTAGAGTCGGCAGGTCGGTAGCCCTGTCGCGTCAGCACCTCGTTGAACTGCTGAAGCATTTCGCTGAATGGGATGATCTTTGCCTCGTCGTCGTGTGGCGGTGTGGGGTCTGGCGTAGGCTGCTGTGGCTCGCTGAGCGATACCTCCAGCTTTGCTCCGCAATGCGGGCAGATGATTGTACTTTTCTGTTCCATAGTTCCTTTTTGTTTTTATTTTTTCAGCAGGTTGTTAATCACTTGCATCCGGTTCAGACCGTCGGCGCGATACGAGACATGCACCCAATATGTGCCTTTGGCATTGTGCTCCCAGATGAGTTGGTCGAAGGGGCAGTGTAGCTTGATCCAATCAAAATACCGCTTACCCTTCTGTATGTCGCCGTCGATGCAGATGTCGGCAGCTTCGCCTCGCATGTGCTGAGAGTTGCGCACACCGCCCACGGCATTGTTCAGGGCGAGCGAGCGGTAGCCGCTACTGATCTTAATCGGTCCGCAAGCGTTACGGAGGGGCTGCAATACCTTATGCACCAGAGCGCACAGATTTACCACGTCGCTTTGGCCTGGTTCGTTCCTGATGCCCTTCGCCTTCGCTGTATCGCTGGCGCAGAGCTCTTCGAGGGTGAAGTTATTGCTGATCTTAATCATATAAACGACAACTTTGACAACTGAGACAACTTTTTAATCTCCGTTATAGGGATCGATGTCGGCGGTCCCTGAGCCTGTCGAAGGGTTTTGTTCTTCGTTGATATGTACGGTGCGCTCAAGAGCCTCGGCATCCAATGTGGTTACGCGCTGGCGGTGAGGACACTTGAGGTCGCCACACATAAAAGGGCGCATGGCCTCGATCATACGGCCCTGAC
>Ga0310696_10007757_pt1 | contig 12569 bp, 10 predicted proteins | sample AusTroGonzalo_MG_4_FD_203885 | JGI IMG/M metagenome (GOLD analysis project Ga0310696, IMG submission 203885) | Bovine rumen microbial communities from tropical cattle in Woodstock, Queensland, Australia - Gonzalo_02 (v2) (version 2) | ecosystem: Host-associated > Mammals > Digestive system >... | reverse complement strand
GTCTCTTTGGCAAAATTAATAAAAATCGCCGAACTACGCAGTAGCCTAGTAGAAATTGAGTGCTCTGTTTCTTTGAAAACAACAATCTATCTGGACACGGTAAGCATTCGACAAAGTACGACTGTCAGTTTGTGTAAGTGTGGTGTAACTTTGCCCCACTAACACGAACTGATATGCTTACACGAGAACAAATCGAAGAGATCCAGGCCGAGAGCCGCGAGAAAGGCGTATCCATCAAACGCCTGCTGCAGGAAAAGGGCATTCCGGAGCATCAGTACTTCTGGTGGAAGCGCAAATATGGCAAGTGCGAGGTCCCAGAGGGCTTCCTGCCGGTTGCTGGAGGAGTTCTTCCCGCCGGAATGGCGGTACCTCTATCCGGGACAGCCTCATCCCGCGGCAAATCCAAGTCGGACCCCGCCGGGGAGAACTGGATGAGCATCGAGCTCCGCACGGTCGCCGGCACGGACATGCGCATCCAGGGCGGATTGACGCCGGCGATGGTATATACGATCTTGAAAAGCCTGTAGCCTATGTTCAGCCTGGGAGACGGAACGAAGTTCTGGCTTTACTCGAAGCCTACGGACATGCGGAAGAACTTCAACATGCTGAGCGGCATCGTGAACAACCACATGGGGCAGAACCTGTACAGCGGTGACGTGTTCGTGTTCGTGAACTCGGCGAACAACATGATGAAGCTGCTGAGATACGAGCCCGGAGGTCTTGTCATCTACAACAAGCGGCTCGACCATGGGAGGATGCACCTGGTGGAGCGGGCGCAGGAAGGCGACCCGACCATAACGCCCTTCGAATGGCAGAAACTATTGGACACCATCCAGGGAATCATCGATGATCCCCGACGGCGTCTGCAACGGCTGAAAGTGCTCCGGGACGTCCAAATGGAAGCCTCCCTGGCGGAGCGGAAAAACCCTTGAAAATCAGTAGAATATATTGAGGAAAAACGGCCTTGCGCTTGCATATATGGCCGTTTTTTCGTAAATTGCATACAGAAAGAACGGACAAGAATGACCGCCGAAGAACGGAAAAGGATGGAGGCCCTGGAGGCCGAGAACGCCAGGCTCAGAGGAGAGAACTCCGAGCTGCAGGACAAGCTTCTCGCCGCGCAGCAGACCCTTGCCAAATACACGAAGATGCTCTTCGGCCAGAAGACGGAGAGGTGCCGCCTTCCCGAGAAGCCGGAGGAACTCACGGGAAGCCTTTTCCAGCAGGAGATGGAACCTCAGGAGCAGGCGCGTCTGGACGCCGCAGTGACGAAGGCCCTCGATGAGCAGGACAAGCTTATCCACGTCGCAGGTCACGACCGGAAGGTCCGCAAGGCCGTCGACACCAGCCGCCTGGAGGTGAAGGAGGAGCATCTCTATCCCGAACTCGAGAATGCGGAAGACTATACGGAGATGGCCCCCGAGGTTACCGACAGTCTGGTATTGGTTCCCCGCCAGATGTACATCCGCAGGATCATCCGTCACAAGTACGTCCTCAGGAGCAGCCTGCAGGTGGCGGATCCGGACAGGAAGGCCTTCAGGATAGCGGCCCTTCCGCCGGCACCACTTCACAAGTGCATGGCCGACGCCTCCCTCCTGGCGGACATCGTCATCAGCAAATACGTCTACCACCTTCCGTTCTACAGAGTAATCGAGACCTACAAGGAGCTCGGAGTCAGCATCAGCGCCTCGACCATCAACGACTGGTTCAAAGCGGTGGTGGGGAAGGTCAAGCCCATATACGATCTGCTGAGGGCGCATGTCCTGGCGTGTGACTACGTGCAGGTGGATGAGAGCACTTTGCCTGTGATTGACAATGAGAAACACCGCGCCGTGAAAGGGTACGTGTGGAGCGTCGTGGACGTGATGGCGGGCGACCGGTTCTTCTTCTACGAACACGGTTCGCGGAGCACCCGCGTGGCCATGGGCCTGCTGAAGGACTTTCAGGGAGCAATCCAAAGTGACGGTTACGTGGTATACGAGCACTTCGAGGGGATGGACGGGAAGCTGCTCCTGGGCTGCTGGGCCCACGCGAGGCGCAAGTTCTTCGACGCCAGGGTGGAGAACGAGAAGCTGGCGCTCGAAGCGCTCTTCTACATCAGGCAACTCTACGATGTGGAAGACAAGGCGGATGCCCTGGATGCGGCGGACGGGAAGCCTGACTATGAACGCAGGAAAGCCTTGCGAAAAAAAGAGTCTTATCCGGAAATCAAGAAGTTCGAGACCTGGATGGAGGTGAACCTGCTCAAGTGCCCTCCGAAGTCACTGATGGAGGAAGCCATCTCCTATACCTACAAGATCCTTAAGAAGTTGTCGCTCTATACCACCGACGGGCGCTACAAGATAGACGACAATATGGTGGAGAACAGCATCAGGCCTCTTGCCATAGGGCGCAAGAACTACCTCTTCTGCGGGGACGACGATGCCGCACAGAGAGCCGCCGTGGTCTACTCCCTGCTTGCCACCTGCAAGGCACACGGCGTCAACGAGAGGGCTTGGCTTGAGGATGTCCTCCGCAGAATCCCGGAATACGAACAGGGCGGGAAAGACTACGCAGACCTTCTCCCAGGGAACTGGAGTGCAACCTCGGCAAAGTAACACAAACTTACATCCCACTTCTATAAAAAGATTGCAACCGGCATCATTCTTTTGCCAGTTGCAATCAAACTTTGTCAGGACACGTACTTCTTCGTATGCTTACGAAGTGCTGCGCGAAGCCGTGAAGAAGTCCTGTAACGGGCTCATCTTCATCGACGTGGATGATCCCAAGTTCAGCGATGACCGGATGAACTTCGGGCGGGGCGTGGAGCAGATCCGTCTGAAGGTGAAGGAGCTTACCGTGGAGGCCGGCGGCGAATGCGCCCTCATTCTCGCCGAGCTGAAGGCCCCCAACGGCGACGTGGCCGAGCAGCTTTCCGAGGCCGGGGTCTATGAGTTTGACCACACGCTGGTGTTCAAGGACTTCACTCCGGGAGAACTCTTCCTGATTCTCTGCCAATGCCTTGGCAAATTCAAGGTGAGCTTCAGCGCTGACGCAGAGAAGCACATCCGCGCCTACATCGGCAAAATGTGTTCCTCCGTACCCACCAACGCCCGCACGATGAAGCTCATGGCCAGGACTATTTATCAGCTGGTCATCCTCCGCGAATCTGCTTTATCGGAGCGTCCGGCGGCGCATATAGTAGAACTGGAGGACGTGGAGACGTTCAAGTGGGATGGGAAGAAGGGACGGATTGGGTTTTGATTTCGCTTTTTGCGAAACGCAATTCAGTTTCCAAGAGCCTTCTCAGCCTTGATTCGACTTGTTATCAGTTGACACCAGGTCTGGATATCCTTGTTATCTGGAATGGCAAAAGTGGTTTCACCGCATAGATTGAGAAGAGAGGAAATCTCGCCCATCTCCATTTGAGCATCAATCTGCATAGCGTAAGCCAATGCACGATTAAGTGCGTTTATGCAAGCGCGTTGCTCTCCTTGTAAGTATAATGAGATGCCTTCTATGAACAGGATCTGCGATTTGTCATAGATGCCATCAGCCTGGTCGAGCAGCTGATCCAGCTTCTCTGTTTCTGTTGGCTGACCACTAAGCGTATGACACAGCTCTGTCGTATACTGATACCGGATATAGTACCTGTCACGAGTCGCCATCCGGTTGTAGATTTCCTGCGCGTTGGCTAATTGGGATGCCGCGTCAGCGCGATTTGTATTCCATATGATGGCATCTGCAAATATCCTGTAGGATTCAGCCTTAAACAAGATATATGTATTTTTCTTATCATCGTCGTCGGCTAGGTCATATGCTTTTTGGACGCTCTCCAGCGCTTCATTTATCTGCCGGTAAGACTCGTCCCAGTCCTGCCTGTGGTATGTGATCTTAGCCAGGACGACCATGGCCCTTCCATACTCGAAATAGGCCCGGTCTTTAGCTACGGTAAGAGCTGACTCAAAGAAATGCTTCGCTTTGTCAAAGTCGGCGTATTTTCTATAGCACAGAGCAATCGTGTTGTAAATCCCAGCCAGGGTTTCAATTGAGAACGAGCTTAAATGCTGCTCTATCATTGCGGACAGTACCTCAATTGACAGAGGGAACCTTTCCGTGATATAATAATAATCGCCCATGGCCACCCCAAGTAGGGAATCAACACTAGCTATGTCCAAAGATATAAGAACAGCGTCAAATCCAAGAGAGCGGAGCCTGAAGAATAGTCCTGAGTTATATAAGAACTCCCTATGGTTACTGACCAAGGAAAGGAAAAGGTCGGTACGAAGGAAGTGGTCAACAAGGTCCTGTCTTTCCTCGCTTAATTGTTCCAGTTCCTCAAACAACTCTTTGAAGAAGGAGTCTACATGAAGAAAACCCATCCTGCGGGATTGAATCTGCGTGTCACACAAGTAATTGAAAGCAGAAGAGTAATCTTCGCATTTGAGAGCATGCTTGACGATGTACTCAATGAGAAAATCGGAATAGTTCCCCTTCTCAAGCTGGCTGGAGTAGTACTGAGTAATCCTTGAGTGGCCTTTTTTCAGGGAGACCCAGTATTTCTCGGAAAGTCTCTTATCTATGAGCCAATCAAACACACTCTTGTGGATGGGCGAGACAATCTTGTTCTTGAGTGTAAAAAGCGGACTGATTAATTCAATGGCCTCTTCGAAATCGTATTCCTCGATTCCGGACATCTCATTAAGTGTATCTACCTCTACGGGTTCGTAACAGGACACCAGGATTTCCAGCATCGGCCGGACGCTTCTTTTATAGCAATCGTATTCAACAGCGAATATGCGATCAAAGTAGGACCGATAGACATCGTCCAGTTCCTTCGGAAGGCTGTTTATGTCATTGATGTCAAAGACCCCTTCCAAGATGCTCTTTGCGACCTCTTTCGCATAAAGGAAGTTGCCTTGACACTTGTCTGCAATACACTGGATTACTTGCTCGTTGCCGTCGGTGACGAGGGCGGTTAACTCCTGTTTCAGGTACCCGTATATGTCGTTGTCATTGTCGGCATTGTCATCAATTGTAACGGGCGCATACTTTGTCAGTTTCCTAAGGATGGACGATTCCGGCCGGCTGGTCACCAATAGCCTAAGCCAGTCTGGTGTCTTGTTGAAATCACTCGCGATGACCTCAAGAATCTCGTTCTTCATATCCTTTTGGGCCTCGTCTATTGCGTCAATAATCAGAACGACGGGATCCTTTCGGGGCGGCATTCTATGCAGCGGCTCGACAAACAGGTAATCAAACAGGCGATGGACACTTTTCTCCTCCAGTTTGTCCAGGTCATGAAGGGCGGCAATCTGCTCTGCATATTCGGGAATCTGGGTGGAAAGGTGAAAAGCCAGCGACATGAGCGCCTTCTTGGGATTCGCACGGTCGCTGTCATTGTACTTACAAAAATGGATGCCGACCACCTCTGCCCTCTGACTGCTTAGGTGTGCAGCAAAGGCGGTCTTTCCGGACCCGGCTTTACCGAAGATGATGAAAAGTTTCGAGGCATCGGGATTCTTTATCCATTCATCGTATCGTCCCAGAAGCCATTCACGCCCCCAGAAATCGTAGCGGAAGGAATCGAAGTAGACATCATTGTCAAGGGGGGAGAGCGCGTTGATGAGGCACGTGTGTTGGCCTTCAAACTTCAGAACACGTATCCCATCTATCAGTTGCAGGATACCTTCCAGCTTCTGATTATACTTCTCCTCATTAATCGTTCCATCGCTGTTGCAGAAGTTGTCCTGCATGTCTATCCATTCGAGGCGGGCGATGCAGAACGGAGGCAGCACATTCTGCACCATAATAGGGAGTATCTTCTTTCCTTGATGTCGTGCCAGACTGACTTCGTCCAGACAGACCCCGTCAGGCCGCCGGACGGAGTGGTTGGTCATAAATAGAACCAGCCAGTCCGAGTCTAGGATGTTCTGCTCAATCTTATTCTCCCATTCAGATGAGCCGACTAAGAACTCCTTGTCAAAGAAAACATTGTGGTCTTGTTTCCTCAGATCATCTCTCAGGCGTTCCGCAAGTGGGCTGAATTGATCGTGACCGTAGCTGATAAATATATTCATGGCCTGTGTTGGTTTCTAATGAACCGAATTAATCCTCGTTGTTAAGTTTGACTATTCCGTATCCTTGATGTAATACGAATTTCAAGGTCGATAGGGCTGTGGCGCGGTCAAAGTCCTTCTCTTCTTCCGTGAGCTCCTCGTAGGGGATGAGACAAGGGTGTTCCTTTTTTATCTCGTCCCGTACAGGCCCGTATTTCCATCCGGCCTTTATTCTCCCAGATGCCCATACTTCGTGGACATTCTTTGCTAATGATTCGGTCAGTCCTGTCAATGCCTCCGGCAGATTGGTGCCGGAAGTGTTGACAGGTAACGGGGTATAGTCATTGGCACTCATAAGAAAGCTAACTATTATAATCGGTTTGATTACCCTTTTGCTGACAGGCCAGAAGCAAAGTAGTCTTTACAACAATCCAGTCGTAGTGCTGAATCAGTTCGACCTTATCGCCATCGCACCAGTCCCAAGCAATCGGGGGGATTGTTGCGTACGGTATCATATACTCGTTTTTCTTTAAGAGCTCATCCCGCTTCTCAGCATAGATGTACCCCTTCACCTCATGAGAGGCGACCCATCTGATGTGCTCTCCAATAGCCAGCTTCTCCAGGACTTCATAATCTTCACCCTGTCCCGGATAATGCTTTATGCCCGGTTTCAGGATCTGGGGAATCTTGTCGGCGATCTCTGTCGTATCGTAGAAACGGTGATCGCACAGTTCGAGCTTTGTCGCTGCGTGGAAGCAATTGGCGTAGTCCTGCCCTTCCTTTCTATAAAGCTCCATTAGGTTGGACAGTTTATTCGCTCTTTTCTTCTTGTATTCTATATATTTCTGACTTTCTGTCCCGGTCTCGGGGTCTATCTTGACTGGCCACTCCCGGAGGCCCAGGATATCTTCCCGCCGTTCGGTCCACGTCTTCAGTGTCTGCTGCCCACAGGCATTGACGTAGGCTGCATAGTATGTCTCTGCTTCTTGATGAAGACTGGCCCGAGTAAGTGTTTCATATTTCCAAATCAGTTCATCTTTTCCAAATGACCTTAATTTTTTCTCCTCTTTACAGTAATACTTGTCATAGAACTCAATCATCTTGGCATATTGGCTTCCGCGGTTAGTGAGTCGTACAAGGATAATGAACTTATCCAGCGACTTCCCTTTCTGGAGTCTGTATTCCATAAGCCTTATGCCAATTTCCGTATTGACACGGTCATCTCCTAATGCGATGACGACATAATTCAGGTTATCGAGCTGGTCGCTATACTCTTTCCAGAACTCTGTCGAGTCCACGCGGATTCCCTCAGTTGAGATGGTCCCCTGTGTGTTGAACTGCAGTTCCTCCCATTTAATCCGACTGCTCCCTTCCAGAGCAGGGCACTGACTGAGGAACAATCCCTTTAGTCGCTGCAGATCGGAGTCGAAGACCATGATGTTGCTTTCGCTCTGTTCGTTGTCCTTGCCGACAAAGGCCCCGAACTCGTACATGAACCGAAGCATCTCCTGACCGGTCTCACCGAAGCCAAGAATCATGGCATTAAAAGGAGTTGTTACATACCCGGCTTTCCTGCCATCCTTATCCTTTGCTATATCTACGAACCGAATAGGCTGCAGATCGAGATTCTCTTTCCGTTTAAGCGTCTCAACGGCAAGGAAGGTAGAGTCTACAAAATGAATCCGGCTGCATATTTCGTCGGAACTGGCCCGATAGAATCGTTCCATCTGGATTTTGATTCCTTCTTTTCTGGCATGGCAGAAGACTTCAATCTTTGCACTTGCTATTGCATTGAGGCTTAGTAAATTATCTGCTTCATTTTCGGAGAGGATAAAACACTTGTTCTTCTCGTTGTCGATCCATTTCTTCAATCCGGAGAGGCCTATCTCTTTCATGGGGTTCTCGGAGCCAGATGTGTCCTTGAGGTGTCTCTTTGCCTTCAGAATCATGACTCTATCATCGCTTCTCAGCTCCTCGTCGAGCCTGTCATCGCTACGCCTGAATAGATTGGCAAAGAGGTCGGAAGCGGAGAACTCGGATATGTTCTCATCTTCTCCAGGGAAATCCACGTAAACAATCTTGCTAAAGTCTTCTTTTGAGTGAAGGATATCCTTCCCCAGCATCATCGAGTAGCGGTTAATGCCGAAAAAGATGTGGTTCACTTTGCCGGAGGCGTTAGCATTCTTAGAATGCCACCATAGCCAGAACCGACTATCCCACCGCTTCGTGATAAATTTAAACAGCAGTACCCCGGTGAAAAGGACGGAAAAGGTATAAACCGTGATGAAAGCGCACAAAAGGGCAGGCAGGGAAAAGATAACACCAGATACAATACCATCATAAAGATGCGTCTGACCAATGAAGAGTTCCAGACTACTAAGAATGGAGACCAATACAACCTGTAACTCGTTGCCGGCAATAGTCGTCTCAGGGGATATACTCAAAGCATAGTAGTATACCAGGGACCCTAAGAAAACCAGGACGCCAAAAAGAAACCAGAGATACTTTCGCCTGTTGTTGTTGATGAGGCGATTGATCAAGCTTACGAACAACGCCCCAAAAATAATAATGAGAAGAACCCATAATAGGGAAAGTGGCCAGTACATGCACTTTTGGGCGATGGAATCGAACATAATTATGTGTCTTTTCAACAAAAATAGTGTTAAATTGTATTATAACAAAGTGAATTTGTCTCAATAGAAGATAAATGCTAAATTTGTAGATAATAAAACGCTATAACATATAACCGATGAGAAGGGACATTTCTCTTTTGGGAGTAGGTGAACACACTGAAAGAGAAGGAATCTACGAAAAAAAGCAAAGCCAACCAATAATTATGGAAAACAAAACATACACCCCTAATCCGGTCAAACTTGATGATGTCCAACTGCCCTCCAGCATGGAAGAACTCCGCGAAGCCATTGCCAAGAACGTCCATGAGGTATGGGCTGCAGGTCGCATAAAAGAGGGCTGGACTTATGGTCCTAAGCGAGATGATAATCTCAAGAAACACCCGGATCTAATCCCTTACTCAGAACTAACAGAAGGCGAAAAACAATATGACCGTGATACCGCAGAGAATACAATCAAACTTATCATAAGACTCGGCTTTGATATAGTGAAAAGGAATAAATAAATCATTCTTAGACCATTATGGCAACAGTTGACGATGTCAATACTAAAACGGATAAAGTGACTGACCGTTTTTATGCTTTTATCAGCTACAAGCATTTTGACGGCAAACAACTTTTCAAGGAAGACGAGTATTGGGCTCGCGGTCTGGAGAAGGAACTTGGTTTGATGCAAATCCCCGTGAATTCTGACCCTCCCCTTGACGAGTCGCGTTTCATACATCGTGATCCAAAAGATACCAGAGTGTCTCCCGTTTTTAGAGATGGTGCTCAATGGGGAGTAAGTCAGGATCTAAGGGAAGATATTAAAAAGGCCCTTCGCAGCTCTGAGACTTTAGTTTCGGTCATATCAGATGATATGATTCATAATCAGGATACTCTATTTATAGAAAGAGAAAAGGGAATTATTTGCGATACACCATTCTGTTACGATGAAATAGAGTATTTTTTATCAGTTGAGGGGCATAGTATTAAAGATTTTATTCCAATTTACATAGAAAAAAAGAAAGTCGGGAATGTCAAGGATATCCTCCCTCTACCGATAATACGTAAACTTCTTGGAAATGACATAATAACCAGGGATTATCCACTCTCTCAGAAAGAAAGGGAAATACTTGATAATTACAAGCCGATTTGTATATACGATGAGGTATATGACAAAGATACAAGTTGGAGGTCAAGTAAAGATAATCTTGTAAAATGGGGTGCAGCAAAAGTAGCGGCAACTATTTTTCATACTCATGTAAGGGCCTTCCTTACATATCTGGAACAGCAAGAAGCCGCAAATAAAAAAAGAATCCGCAGAATTCTTTGGCCTTCAGCAGTTGCAATTCTTTTATTTGCAGTAGCCGCAATAGTGATGTGGGGCAGGGAACGTCCTTCCAGGGCTAAACGCTATATGGTCCAGGCCAATGAATCTTATCTTGAGGGTAACATCCCTCAAGCTGCGAAGTTATCCGTTGCCGCAGAAAAAACTGGAGCATCTCGTAGAGAGATTAAGGATTTTCAATGGAAGTTATATGAGAATGATTACACTAAGCCTATCCGGATCATAAAAAGAACGAATCTTCTTGCAGCCCCGAATAATGAGATATGGGAAGTAGATACGGAGCACGGCTGGATGTCGCTGATTAATGGATCGTCAAAAGGAGAGACAGTTGTATTTCCAAGTGATTATATTGGCTCAAATGATATTGTTATCAGTTCAAGTGGGAGTAGGATAGCCATTCCAGGCTATGACTCGATCTACGTTTATAACAGATATTTGCACAAATATGACTATTCTTCCCCATATGACGGTAGTTTCAGCTTTAATTCGGGTATGCTCGTTTTCTCTAAGAATGACTGTTATCTGTGCCGACATTGGAGTGATTCCGTAATTGTGCATAATCTAGGAAAGGACTCTACGGCCGTGATTTATGAGCAGACCGATGCTCTCTATCCCGGTGAGGACGGAATGATATCATTCAGCCATACTGGGAGCGTATTAACAATGAGTCACTTGAATCTTGAAAATTTAACTTTTGAAGAAGTTCAGACATGGGCGCTGCAATCCAATTTTGAATATTTGGTATATAACGCTGCTTCCAATGCCGTTGTAACTATTTCAAAAGATACATTATCCTATTACGCAGCACTTGGAAACAGAAATCTGGAAACCACCCAGGGAAATGTCTTACCATTGATTTCTGTTGACAAAGGAGCCGACAGATTTGCTATAGCCACTTGTACAAATCAGGACAATAAATATACGCTCAATCATATTTCAGTATGGGAGAACGGTATCTGTGTAGGAAGATCTTACAGATACAATGATATCAATTGTATTGCTCTAGGGAATGAGAATAGTGTCCTTATATCTGCCGATCAACACATATCTGTATGGAATTACAGGACAGATGAAACAATTACCCTTGATGCTAGTTCTTGCGCCGTGTCTAAATTGTTGCGCGCGTTAAATATTATTCCGAACGGGGATTTGTTTTATATTACACAGGCTGCTCCTGGGGTTGAGGATGATTTTTACGCATCGTTTACGTATCCGGATTTCTCTTTCATCCAGAAGATAAATAAGAATCGTATTTCTTTGTGTGACGGCAATTTATATGCCGACTATCATTACTTGGTTGGCGGACAATCTTTGATTAAAGTTTATAATGCGAAAGACGATACTCTTGTTTGGCAGATGACGGCACAGAATGGCATTCAGTTTGGGAATGTTTGGCTACGGTCCGGGGATACTCTATATTCTGCCATGGATGGCCATGAATTGTTGACGGTGCCTTTTGATGATTACAAACGATACGAAATATTAGACAAAGATGACAGAGTGGTACTCTTTCAAAAAAACGGGTATTGCGTTTACTCTCTTTCCGAAGGCCGCCTTCTCCTGACTCAAGATTATCCCAGCGATAAAAGTGTTGGTGTTATTGAAACCGAGAATCTTGGAACGGGTTTTCTATATGCCGATTTACGTCACTTCAATCAAAGTGATATTGCTTCAATGAAAGGCTTCTCATGGCTTATTTCCATTGATTTGTCCACCGGCGAGACAATTGATTCTTTTGCCCGTGACGGATTTTTCTATCTGACAAATGATGGGAACAATCTTTTGCTCAGTTCTGAAAATGGTGATATCCAGTTGCTTGACCAGAACCTCAATGTACTGAGCGCAATTAATATTGGAGAATACGTAGCCGGTAAGCCGCAAAAGGCCGATGACGGGTATTATTATGCGTCTTCTATAAACGGAGTGTTATATAGAATATCATTTGATAAAATGTCATTCAAAAAGGTTTCGCTTCCACATCCCTGCGTCTCTTTCAACGGGAGAGTGATTTCAGGGCGTTATTATTTGCTCCAGACTAATGAAGAAGGACAGTCTAAATATCTATATGACCTGTTTGATAAGAGAATTGTACTTTATCTGCTGCCAGAAGAGAGTGTCGAGGGTGTTGAAGACGGAAAAGTGATAATTAATTATTCTGGTACCAAGCCCTATCAGTATCTTAGATATCCCAGACTATTGCTTTCAGATAGGGAACTTACCCAAAAGCTAAAACAGATGTAATACCCCATGCACGCCCCCATCTCAAACGCAGGCAGCGCCAGAGTCCTCGAAGGAAGTGTTTACGTCATCACTTTCTTCGTGTCGGAGACGGACTGGCCCGCAGGCTATAAGATGGACCTTTTCAAGCAGATGAGGGATGCGGAGTCCTGGCTGGAAAGAATGGCTACGAAATATGGAAAGACCGTGCGCTTTGTGAATGGAGTGCACGGTCTTTTTGAGCCATTCATCACAGATATCATTCCGGATTACAATGTCGAAAAGGGCTTCAACGGTAATGTCGCAGTGAAGTATCTATCCCAGGCAGGAAGATTGGTTTAAAGAATTCCTTTA
>Ga0310696_10007756_pt1 | contig 12570 bp, 19 predicted proteins | sample AusTroGonzalo_MG_4_FD_203885 | JGI IMG/M metagenome (GOLD analysis project Ga0310696, IMG submission 203885) | Bovine rumen microbial communities from tropical cattle in Woodstock, Queensland, Australia - Gonzalo_02 (v2) (version 2) | ecosystem: Host-associated > Mammals > Digestive system >... | reverse complement strand
GGGAAAATATTCTTCATACCCATCCTGTCCTCCACCGTCATCAACGCTGACTAGCCAGAACCCGCTGGGCACATTGGCGTGTGCCACGGCTGGGTCAAGCGTTCCTGTGTAGGCAGTCCCGTTATACCTTACCGTCACGGTATTTGGTATTTTCGTTACATCCGGTGTACCGCCTCCTTTCCATGCGAACACAAACTTGTTGCCGCCGGCAATAGCGGCACGCGCCACAGGGTCTTTTACTTGATATAAATATGTCGGAACACCAGATGCGTTCGGCATTACAAATTTCGAAAATTCTATAACTGACATAATTCTGTTTTAATTTCTGGTGAAAAATATAGTTTCGTTACTATAATGAACATTAGGGTCTGGATCGGCATTAAGTTTGGAGTTCCACCTGTCCCGCTCGCCCGCATTGATATGGCGGTCGTTATCTGCGATGTGCGCCTCAAGTCTCTCGGCTGTTTGTTGTCCTACGAACGGCAGCTGCCCGAGGTACTCGTTTCCCGTGCCTATCTTCATCATCGGCACGGTTACGGTATTGCCGTTAGCATCCGTCACTTGCGCATCCTCGTAGATATAGATTTCTCCTTTCTTCGGGATAATGGTCGGGTGCGCGTTCCAATATGCGGTGGTGTTTATGTTCCGCCGCACCTGGTCGGGTCTGAATGTTGTTTTTTCTGTCATCGCGGTACAGCTTCAAAAAGAATCCAGTCTTGTTGTTCCGGTATGTATGTCAGCATGGTAAACCCTCCGAACGTCTCTTTGTAGTCCCTGCCGAGAGCCAGCCGTTGTCCGTTCAGGAATAGCATCGACGAGCCAGACACGTAATTCTTACTCACTACAAAGTCTATGTTTTCTCCATTCTGCTGTCCTGTTATGCCAAGAACCTCTATCTGCGACCGTATGCTTTGCTCCAACACGGATGTCGATACCGTCCGCACCGCCACGTTGTCGCTCAGACTGCCGATCCTCACCTTCCGCAGGCCGTCAGATGTCACGATGGTCAGGTAGTCGTCGTCACTCAGACTCCGCACCTCCGTGATATCCGACAGCTGCAGCCCCGTGAACTGTGCCATAACCTGTTCTGCGGCTTCCGTCTTCACTTCTTCGATGATGGCCGCTTTTGCATTGGCTATCGAAGCGTTCACATTCTGCAGGAATTCCGCATATCCGGCTATGTTCTGCAGTTGCAGGCCGCTGAGATCGGCTCCGTCGCCATCCTCTCCTTTCAGCGATGCCAGAAAGTCCGCCTCGGAACCGCTGTTCCCTGCCTGAAGCCAGATGTCGTATGCGCTCACACAGATCCTTATCGCGCCGCTCCACGCACCGCTTCCGGCTTTGATCCGCGTGTAATGGTCACCGGCCGTGTAGCTGTCGTGCCAGCTTTCGCCGTTGGCCGAATACTGCACCGCCAGCGTTTGCGCGGCGGCGATCGCGGCTATCGATGATGCAAGGTCCGCCTTGCTGATGCGGATATACTCACCGGTACTGGCATCATAGCCGACCAAATAGTCGGTTCCCTTCAATAAACGTCTCAACAAAAACTCCCTGAACTTCATATTAATTGCCATTTAAAGGTTATTGAATTATTGTTTCATTGTCTTCTGTAACCACATTTATCGAACCGTCATCCGTGGTGAGCACATCCTCCTCTTCCTCGTATATTCCTGCCGGGCTCACGCCCGTTCCCGCCACATATTCCCGTGTGCGGCGGTCGGCCACAGCCTCGTCGGCCAGCTCCATCCCGGCCACCTCCGCATCCACGGGGATGCTGTTCCTGCGGGCGATGGCAAACACCGCTTCCGCGCTGCCGCTGTGCTCCACGGCCATGTCGGCCACCGTCTGCCGGTCCCTGCCCGTCATAGCAGCACCTCCTTGTTGATGCGGATGATGTCATTGCATTGTATCCAATCATTCCCATGCCCTGAAAAAAGTCCTTCGTCCTTCAGCCATCGGCCAACGTCCACCAACAACATTCCCCCGCTAATATAAGACCTTACAGGGTAATGCATCCCTGTGCTTACGACCTCCAAATCCGCATCCAAGCGCGTGCCGTCGGGACATTCGGCAGGCATCGGGATAGACAACACCGATGACAATGTAGCCCTTATGTTGTATGTGATAGCAAAACGCATCTGGGTGCGTTCCCGGTTCCCGCGCAGGATATTTCCCTGATCATAGAGTGACATAGGTTCCACAAATGAACCTCCGCTCACGGAGGAAGCTGACAGCCCCGCCTCGAACGAAGGCAGATGGTCATACCAAAGCCCAAGCTCGAACACATGTGAAAGTCCGAGAATCGTCCACTGCGCCCCGGGCGAGGTCTCGTCCACAATGTCCGCCTCCTCTGTCAGCCACACATCAAAGTATTCATGGCCGTTGCTGTCTCGGACAGTATGGCTCACCGGCGTATGGAACACCAGCTTGCACTGGCTCATTGAAGCCGCGCTCACCGCACCCAACTTCACCCATCGTTTCTGGAGGTTCTGACACACCAACAGATGGTTGCCGAATATCACCGCCTGGCGGTTTTTAAGCGGGATCTCCTTCAGCCACTGCGAGAACATCTCGCTGTTGTCGTTCAGCACCTCTAACGTCTCCGCACAAAGCGGGAAACCTTCGGGTCTGTTTATGTTCAATAATCTTTCCATATCGTTGTTGTTTTAATCCTGGTAATACTCAATCGTGTGTTTCGTGCCTAACAGCTTGTACCGCCTCATAAGCCGGTCCACGCGGTTCCACACGTCCCGGTTGCCTTGCAGCGCGGCCGGGATCTTCACCACAAAGGGCACCGCGCCCCATGCGGTGCAGGAATGTATCATCTGCATCCCCACCATCACCGGAAGATGTTCATGCTCCGGATAGACTATGCATTGTTGCACCGCCGCTCCGTCCTCCACCAAGATGCGCCCGCCGTTGGCCAGCTCCGCCAGCTCGTCATGCAGGTAGTAGTTCAGCATCGCTTCCAAGCGCACCGTGGTGGCGTCATACTGCAACGCCCGCAGTTTCTCCTCTCGATACTGCATGAAACGGTGGTGCAGGATCCTGAAGGGCTGGATCAGCACCAGTGCCCATTCGCGCACCGTGCCCCGCAGCGCCCCCGGCAGCCATCCGCCGGCAAACTTCCTTATATCCACATCATACTCGCTCATATCTATTGTCTAACAATCAGTTTTATGTCCTGCTCGATGTCATCGCCAAGAACCAGATAGCCTGATTCCGGCACGTAGGGATATCCGTTGTAGTATTCCACGTCTTTATAGCCATAGCCCTCGTGCTTTGCCCGCACGCCCTTCACTTCCACAATGTCGATGCCTGTCACGGACTGTAGCCGGTCAACCATGGCCATCACGGTGAACTCGCCGTTGAACTCAATGCCCTGAAGGTAGGCCGTCACGGTGTCTTTCACCTTCTGCAGCGCGGAGGCTTCCGTGAACACTAACGGGTCGTAATAAACCGCCATGTCCAAGGCTAACAGGTCGGCACTGCGGTTCACCACCGTCACCGGCACGCCAGCGGGCTTCAGCCGGTTGATGTAGGTCTCGAAGGCGGTCAGCTCGTCCGTGTCCAAGGGCGACAGTGCTCCCGTCTCCCCTTTGGCTACCTTCAGCTTCACACCGAAACCGTTGTTAGCCTCCGCCGAGGCGTGCTTCACAATCAGCGCCTCGTTGTTTTCCTCCACCACCGTGTCATACTTTCCCGTCTCTTCGTTCAGAGGGTAGCCCATCTGGAACGCCTTGGCGGTCTTCTCATACCATCCCTTGCGCCCGTAGCGATCCTCGTTCACTCTCTCGTCCACGTCCGCCGTGAACCAGTCGAACAGGTTCTCCACCAAAGTGGCGCACGCGGCCACCACATACAGGATGCAGGTTTCCACGCTCACCGCGCTGAATTTGCTGTCATAGTAGGCGGCCAACGCGGCTGTGTCGCTGTCGGGATCGTAGTCCACCAGCCCGTACAACCCCCGAAGGGCTTCGCTGCGCACAAAGTCCACCTTCATGCCGTCCGCTATCTCTCTAATCGTTCTTGCCATAGTTCAGTTCTTAATGCTTAATTCCACATTGTCGCCTTTCACCCGCAGGCTCTCCACATCGACGAGGCACTGCTTCAGCTGCTCCTTCATCCTACCTGCCCAGAAAGGGTCATGGCCGCCGGCGATCATCCGCCTGACGTTGCCGCCCAGCATGGGGGCGTGCTTGTATTCGCCCGTCCAGGCGGTTATCAGATGCCGGGCGCACTGCTCGCGCACATCCCCGATCTGCACCGTGCCGCCGGAGATCTCCATGTCGCCGTTATCGTTTACCAGTATGCCGTTCATTGTGGGTCTCCGTGTTTTATATGAGTGTTTTCAATATCGTTTCTATTTAATCGTTGCATTTGTAATTCTGGCGACTTGGCGACAGCCTCGACCACTGTATGTGTATGGCTGTTGAATACCTCCACCAATCGGTTAATCGCTCCCACCAAATCCTCAATTCTAATCAGACCGCCATATCCGCCCCCGTTGATCACAATGTCCGCCTCCGCGTCGATGGAGATTTTCTCCACCTCGCTGAATCCCACCACCACTATCCGGGTCAGGTCGCCCGACAGGTCTGCCACCGTCACGTAGCTGCCGGTCTTCGGGGTGATCAGGATGCCGCTTTCCTCGCCGTTCACAACGGCGCGGAGCTGCACGTCACTCACCACCAACCCGTCTATCTCCACGCAACAGGTCTCGTCGTCGGCGCTCAGCACCTTCGCCGTGAAGAGGCGCCCGTTTCCGGAGGTCATGCCTTTTATGCTTTTTCTTATCTCGCTCAGCGGATTCATATTTTTTCTATTTTTGTCGAAAATTTCTCCCGATGAAGAAACTTCTGCTTTTATTCCTGTTTTGTCTGCCCCTGTGCGTGTCTTTCGCACAGAGGGTGAAGTTGGATGATTGCCGGGTCACAAGATATTACAACGGCGGGGCGACTCATACATTCAGGGCATACGGAAACGTTTATGTCGAAACCGATCCCAAAGAACCTGTCGATCTTAATGTCAAGGTTGTCACCGACTCCCGTCGTGCTGACTTCATTGTTTACAAAACTTCCGACACTCCGAAAGATTGTGGCGAGTGGAGGTTTGTTAAAGACCGCAGCAAGGCCAATTTCACTGTCTATTTTGTCAAAGAAGGGGAGTTCGTCCAAGAGGACTGTACCATCTGTTACACCAGCGATCCAAGCAAAGCCGGATGGCGTTGGATTCTCCGTTAACTCAGTTTTCTCCCCAGTGTCACCTTTCTCTTCGCCCCGTTCCGACCGAACTCAATCTCCACGCCTGTGACGTAATAGACACCCTCCGGCCTCTCCTTGTCCCGCAGGCGGACACTTCCTCCTGCCTTCACTACTGGAACCAACCATCCCGTCAAATTCCCTTCATACCCGCTGTAGTTCCATAAATTGTATTCGTTTTCGGCGGCTTTCTTCAAGTCACCTTCATTATTCGCTTTCACGAATCGGGTCATTTTCTCGCCACCACCGGTGCCAAACTGTTGCTTTGAAATCTCTCCTTTTGCGTTGGTATAAGCAACCTCTATCAGTATTTTTCTGTCCGTCTGGTCTTTCCACTTCAGTTCGTTGCTCTGCACGTTCACCTTGGTGTCGTATATCACCGGTTTGTCGCCTTTGGCCTGCTGATACACCGGATGCACGTGCAGGGTTTTGCCCTCGAACCAGATGTTGGCCTTGGTGTCTTCGTGAACCTTCTTCAGCACATCGAGCGCGGTGCTCTTGAACACCACCATTTTCTCGTAGGTGAAATCGTAGTCGCACTCCACCGTCATCTCCGGATCCACCTGCGCCAGAATCTCCGTCAGAAGAGCTTTGATCGTCACCGTCTTGTACTCTTTGTCGGCCACCGCCTTGTTGGTCAGCCAAAGCGCGTCCTCGCATTCCAGAACCAGCGAGTTGTTATCCCTTGAAATGCGCTTTAAATACCCGGTGAACTCCGTTTCAAGGTCGTTGTCGTAGCCGAGCTTTATGGTCACCGCGTCGCCCACATGCACTTTGTCCTCGATCTTTCGCCAGGTGTTCAGATATTGCCCGGGCATGGTGATGGTGGCCGTGTCCGACAAGTTCAGCACCGAGGTGGTGATCTTTACCTCCGTCAGGGTCTTCACTTTGTAACCCCCAATGGCAATATCCCAGTTCAGCAGATACATCACGCTTCGATCAACAGGTTATAGTCATAGTCGCTCAACGCCTGGATCTCGAACACCTGCCGGTTCAGATGGGTGTCCTGGTGCGCGGTGTAGCTCTTCACCACAATACCCAATTCGCCGCCGTCCAGATCGAACAGCTTCAGGAAGTCGCTCACCACATCCAATCGTTCCGGTTCATCCAGCAGCTTGCGCAGCCGTTTCACGCCGTTGTAGGGATACACATCGTAGGATTTCGTGGAAGTGCCGTCAAAGTCGCCGTCCTTGCTGCCGCTCACCACAGCAAGCGTGATGGCGAGGTCAAGGTCGCCGCTGGTGACCATCTCCTTCACGGTTCCCCGCCCGTTCAGCACAGGCGTGGCCACGATGTTGCGGCTACGGGTCACGTTTACCACCGCCTCCTGGAAGCGCAGCGTGTCACGGCTCCCCTTGAGGGTGAGCGGAACTATCAAGTCGCGTCCGAACAGGTCTTCGCCCGACACCATGGGATAGGGTGCGCCCTCGTCCATTGCACCGCGAAGGTCGGCATTGGCCGTGTCTCCTGCCAAGTCTTCGGCAAGCACGGAACCTCTGAGCCCGGAGGCGAGGTATTTCCCCGCTGTTGCCACTGTCGCTATGATCATCGATTCTTTGCTCATCGTTCCGTTGTTTTATGCCGCCGTCTCCGCCATGCCCAGTATCCGGGCCATCATCTCCGCCAGCGTGGATTCCACATTGGAGGCGTTGTCTCTCAACCCTCCGTTGAAGTTCATCGTACCCACCATGTTCTCTAACTTGATGGTGATTTGTTGCGCCTTTCCGGCTACGGTGCCTGCGTTTTTGCCGAGGGTTCCGTCAGACAGTTCCTTCTTTGTTTTGCCGTCCTTGCCGCTTTTGCCGTTCACACCCGCAAGACCGTCGAGGCCGTCTTTGCCGTCCAGCACTATCGTCTCCTTGCCGGTGTCCACATCGCCCTTGCTTTTGCTCTTTTCCCACGACTTGGTGCCTTTGTCCGCGCCCTCGGCGTAGGCCAGCTTCACATCCTTCATTTTGTCTTTTGGGAACAGCTTGTTCCACAGCTCCCGGATGGGGGCGAACAGCTTGCCCAGCTTGGTGAGGATTTTGTCGAACACGTCGCGGATCACGTTCCACATCCCGGTGAAGGCATCCTTGATGGGATCCACCATTTTAGTCTTGATCCATCCTCCGATCCTGCCCAGCTTGTCAACGATCCAGTTGATGGCAACCCCGAACGACTCGCACACGCGGCTCCACACCCCATGTATAAAGTCGCCGATGCGGGCGAATATCTCCCGCACATGCTCCCATAGCGTTGTCAGGGTTTCAACAATGCGCTCCACCGCATTACGCACGGCGGCAAACACGGTTTTGATGATGTTTAAATACCATTGGAACACGTGTTTCAGCACTGTCCACACTATCTGCACGGCGGTCTTTACATACTGCCAAGCATTGCTTACGGCGGCTTTCACCGCCTCCCAGGTGCCGAACACCACCCGCCTGAAACCCTCGCTCTTGTTCCATAGCAGGGTTACCAGGCCGATGACAGCGGCCACGGCAGCGGCTATCCACCCAATAATGGGAATGCTGGTGACGGCTACACTCACGGCTCTGCAGGCGGCCTTGGCCGACAGCGCAAACCTGGCAAACGAGGCCGTGGCCACGTTGGCGAAGGTACGGGATGCCGCGCCGCCGGTAACTAACGACAGCAGGTAGGCTCCCATTCCTTTCACCGCGTTGAACAATCCAACAGTGGCGAACCGACCAACCGCTATAGTGGCTCGGACGGTGTTGCGTATGAACCCCAAAGAAGCCATGCTGCACGTCTCTATGTCTTTGCGCATGAACGCCAGGCTGATACGCGCCTCCGTGGCCTTGCGGCCGATGCCGCCCAACATGCCGGCGAAATCCAACGTTTTCAGATGATTGAATGTTGTTTTCGAGATGTTGTATAGTCCCTTGAAAAGTGGCAGTGCCTGAGATAGGGGCACGAACATATTGCCCGCTTCTGCAATCCAAGCCGTCAAACCATGACTCCACTCGAAGAGGCTGATCTTGAAGTCATCGATCTGGTCTTTCACCTTGGCAATCTTTCCGGCGGTGGTCTGCGCGGCGGTTTCCGCTCCTTGGTAGAAGCGTCCGCCCTCCTCGGTGGCCCATTCAAAAGCCTGTGCCACCATCTCCGCGCTGATCGCGCCCTTGCCCATCTCCTCTTTCAGTTCGGCTATGCTCTTGCCGGTCTTCTGGCTGATAACCTCCAACGGGTTGAATCCCGCATTGATCATCTGCAGCAGATCCTGACCCATCAGCTTGCCAGTGCTGCTCATCTGCGAGAACGCCAACGCCAACGACTGCATCTTCTGTTTGTCGCCCAAGGCGATGTCGCCGATGTTTTTCAGCTTGCCGAAAGCATATTCAGCGTCTAACCCGAAGGCCATCATCGTCTTCTGCGCCTCGATCAGGCCGCTGCGGTCATACACCGTAGCTTTGCCATACTCCCGGATCTTGCCAATCAGGTTGTCGGTGGCTTCCGCGTCGCCGTTCAGCAGCGTGCGCATATTGGCCTGCTGTTGCTCGAAATCAAGCGAGGAACCTACCATCGATTGGAACGCCTGAGAAACCTTGCCGACAAGATTGGTGACGGCATCAAGTCCCATTAGATCTTTGGTCCAATCCGAAAACGAATGCTTGACCTGCTTGGCGTTTACCAATACATCATCCAACGCATCATTTACCTGTAGAATGCCCTTGTAGGCGTTCCCGTCCAGGTTAATCGTAAAATTCACTACGTTGTTGCTCATTGTATTGATTTATTTATTATCTTTGCCGCATAAAAATTTCATCAAAGATGTTGATTTTTTTGGGTCATATTCTCGCTTGGTTGATTGTCCTCGTAATGGGACTTGGCTTGCTGTTTATGATTGGTGGGTGCTTGATTTATATGATTTCTTCTATATTGGCTCCTTTCAGCAAAAAGGTTGATGAATTTTACAAACGGCATTTCGAGTGTCACGGTCCTTGGATCTGGTGGTAAATAACCGCTAACCTCTCCCTTTCTTTCCTCCGAAAATTGCGGCCAGCATCTCCGCTTGGTTGCGCAGCCGGAACTGCTCCAGCCATATTGCCTGACAGTAGGCTTCGGCGTATTCCTTTGCGGACATCCCGGAAGGGTCTGTCCCGAGGTTAGTGCGTATCAGGGCACTCATCCGCATCAGCTCGGATTCCTTATCGTCACCCTCGCCGATGGTGAATGCCTCGATCAGTTTTTTAGCTCGGCGGTCACCCCTTTGCTGAGCTCGCCCATCTGACCCACCGCCGCCATCATCATGTAGGCGTCGTTTTGGATCTCCATGTCGCCGCTCACCCAGCAGCTCTTAAGCATCTCCTGCGCGGCCAGCACTTCATCGGCCTTGCTCAGCTTGTTCACGCGGCTCAGCGTGGCCACGTCCGGGCGGCGCACCTTGCAGTTGTATTCCTGGTCCCCGTCTTTCACGGTGATTTCAATCTCTTTGTTCATTGTTTTTCGTTTGGGGAATGAATGGGACGGCGCGTAACCGTCCCTTTTGTTTGGTTACTTGTGCCATTCGATATGGCTTATGATCAAATCAATGTCCACCGGTTTGCTGGTATCGCCCTCGGCCCAATTACGTTTGTTGGTCTTAAACTGGCAGTTTCTCAGTTTGTCAACGACCACCTCACCACCGTCATCGGGAATATAAGAAACGATAATGGGGAAAGGTGCAATATCCTGCAACCTACCGTTAGGCGCTTTCTTCTGCAAGGCAATCACTTCCGATGTGAGTAAGGTGATTTTGCCCGAACAGGTGATGCGACCTTTACCTCGGCTCACGGGGTAGCGTCCTGCGCCATAGACATTCACAATTTCCTGATCATCATTGTACTCAATGCCCGTGATGCCAGTCGCTATGGGTCCGGCAATGGAGACTGCAATGTCAGCCCAGCCGTACTCGTGTCCATTAATCAAAGGTATTCCATTCATAACTTTCAGTTTTTTTGGTTATTAACTCAATGAAGAGGCAAAACCGATCTTCACACGCACCTTGCGCATCACGCCAACCGGCACCTTCTTGATGATGATTTCCACATTGCCGGTGCTGATCACGTTCTGGTCGGGATCGATCTCCACCTTGTAGCCGCTGATCTCGCCGGCCTTTTCCATCTCCTCCAGAGCTTCGCCGGCGGTGGTTTCGAGGAATGCCACCGTGGGAGTGTCCAGCTTGCCGGTGCCGGGGTCAACCTTCAGGGGTGAGTTAAGGAGAGGCAGCAGCTTGCCGCGGATGCCGCGACAGGCCTTGTCGATCGTGCGCGCGTTCTCAATGTAGGCATAGTCCGAAGAATCGACATCCAGCGTGTGGCTGTCGTTGAAGTAGTTGTCCGCGTCGCCCGCATGGATCACCGGGAAGATGTAACGGTTGCCGTTCAGCACCTCCAAGTCGGAGGTGGCGATGTTGCGGATCTGATTGCCGTTGAACAAAGCGGGAACCTTCAGTCCCAACGGGAAGTTGCCCACCCAGGCAATGCTCTCATGTACCTTGGCCTTACTGACGGCACCAATGCAGAGACCGATGCAGCCGTAATAGGCATAGTCGCCCAATGCGGCAGCGAGGTCGGTATCCATATCACAACCTATCAGCATCGAAACATTGCACATGCCGTCGATTGCCAGATTGGTATTGTCCTTCAAGGTGGCAAGGTCGGCGTCTTCTTTGCCGCTGTAGGTCAACACCACGCTCAGCGGACGGTGTGCGTCTTCCAGCGCCTTGCACTGCGCCTGCACGTCAGCCACCGTCAGCTGCGTAGCGTTGAACACACCGGTCTGACGGATGTTGCCGCCCGCGTAAGTTTGCAGCGTGGCGATGTCAGCGGCGGAGACAGTTGTGCTGCCCGCTTTGACCATAACATACAGCTCGCCTTCCGGATTCATGCGGAAGAACTCCGTAATGTGGTAGTGCAGCACGTTCTTGGCTTTCTCGATGTCCGAAAGGGCACCATTGCTTCCGGAGCCTTCGCCGGGTTTGGTGAACACGATGCCCGCGTCCTCCAGCTGCTCCGGGTAGGTAAACTTTCGAGCGAAAGCAGTGGCCGTGTTCTGGTTGTCAACAGCTGCGGTGTCGAAACCCTTCAGGTTGCCTGCAGCCGTGCCGAACGTTAAGCCCATGCCGGCGAAAATCAGACCGCTGATCACGTCGTCAGAGCCTGCGTTTCTGCCCAGGCCGCCATTGATCTTCTGGAATGTAATGTCGTTCAATTCTCTACTCATAACTGTTGTTTTTTGATTTGCTTTTCGTGCTTCCTGGCAAAATAGGCGTCAGTGTAATACTGCCCGTCCGAGCAGATCCATTTCCCGTCTTTCAGCACCGGGTAGGATGTACCACCCGCTGCCGTCTTTGCCGGTTTGCTGTTTTTGTTATCCAATGCCATAATTGTCATTTTTTGATTCGCATATTAACACTATCAACCTCAAGGATGTAACGCCGTTCCTGCGGCATCCAGATATTCCCCTTGTTGTAACGGCCGTAGATGGTGTTCCTGGATTTATCGGTCACATACAGCTTCACGTCTAACAGCGGCTGGTCGCGGCTCAGAAGGCTGTCTATCACCACCGACTGCTCTTTCACCTGTTTTTCAAGTGACCGCCGGTGGTTCCCCTCGAGGGCCGCCGCCGTGGATGCCACCGCCGTCGCCGCCAGCAGCACAACCCACACAATCCATTTCCACATCTTTATCATTGTTCGTCTGTTTTGGTTTCGTCCAGGGCATCTTTCACAGGGCAGTCTGCGGAATGAGGGCAAGAGGGAATACGTTCGACGGCACGGGTCAGCCGCGACACCGTTCTGCGAAGAGAAGTTATTTCCTTTTTCAACGGCTCAACGAAGTACTCTTTAATCATCTCGCTAAGCTTCTTTTCGTTGTCAAGCGCAACACTCTCTGCTTCCTCCTTGGCTTTCTTCTGTATGCTCTTGAGCGTGACCAATGTCACAACCAGGCCGCCGCCTAAAAGCAAGTTCAACAGCGTTGAAACAAGACCGTAAATTCCTATGCTCTCCATTCTTAATTCTGCATTCTTAATTCTTAATTCTGCATTGCATCCGGAACCCCGCCTCCACGTCGGCCATGTTAGCCGGGATGCCGTTCTCGCAGTGGCTCATGGCAGCGACTATCTTGCGGTAGTCGCCGCCGGACTCCGCCGTGAGCACCTTGTTGCGTCCCACGCCACTGCGTTGCACCACGTGGGCGATGTAGCCCTCGGTGTTGTTCTCTGTGGGAGGCGCCCACGCGCGGATAATCTTCTCCACCGTGTTGCGCCCGTGGGCCAGGTAGGTGGCCAGTGTTACGAACGCGGCGCGGTAGCCGTAAGCCAT
>Ga0310696_10007755_pt1 | contig 12570 bp, 5 predicted proteins | sample AusTroGonzalo_MG_4_FD_203885 | JGI IMG/M metagenome (GOLD analysis project Ga0310696, IMG submission 203885) | Bovine rumen microbial communities from tropical cattle in Woodstock, Queensland, Australia - Gonzalo_02 (v2) (version 2) | ecosystem: Host-associated > Mammals > Digestive system >... | reverse complement strand
GAAGAATTCCAAATAGGTCTTACGGCCTCCGTCGAACCATACTGTTACAAGGTTCTCCCCAAGCCGGCTGAACTCGACTTCGTACAGGACCGTATCACCCTTGCGTTCTTTCAGTCGAAGAGCCGTCCTGTCGGGGAATTCGGTCTTCAAGGAATCGATCCCACCCCGAGTCCGCAGGGCGAAAACAGCCTTCTGTCCCCTTGGAACGGTCATCCCTGGGACAACCTTCGTGTCGATGGAGCCTGTCTCATACAGGATGTTCCGCATTTCGGGATAAGACCCGGCTACCCGGTAAGAAAACCCGTAACGGCGACTCTCTCCCGGCTCCAACGTGTCTCCGGTATGGGGTTGCCGCCAAGTTCCACGCGTTTCGGCAGTCCCGCTCTTGGCAGACCGGATAAAAGCCATATACTGCCGCTGGGCCGTTCCGAAATACTCCAGGGGCGTTCCCTTGTCCGGAAGAAGCATCACGTACGGAGCCTCCCCGCTATAACGCGTGAAATAGAAAAAGGACGCGTCCCCGCTCACGAAGGCGTGCTTGATGAAAGAACGCTCGAAAATCTCATCCGGTTCGTCTCCCCCGCCTTTCCAGGGAATTCCCACCGCCAGATCCCCGACATATATCGGGAAAGGAGAACGGTTCTCCAACAGGATGTCCCAATGCAGGGATCCGTCCTCCCGATCCGAGAAAGTCTGGGTAAGGACCATCGCGTTGCCGAGTCCCCGGTCCACATAGGTCCGCTCTCCGTCCCACTCCCGCCGGTCTGACGGCAAAGTCTGCCACAAGCCATCCTGCACCTTGTAGGTCACCAGAACCTGCCCCAGGCGTCCGCCCTCGATAAGGTTGGCGCCATAGGGGTCCGACTGGGCGACAAGCCGGTTGACGCCCAAGGAATCAAACGAGACCTGCCAGAGCGGAGAAAGGGCTGCAAGCAGGGAAAGAAGAATGGCGTTCATGGGGAGGAAAGGTTTATGGATTCGCTAAGTCAGGTCCATACTCTCCAGGAAGGACTTCTGGGCCGGCGTGGGGTTCTCGACCCGACGGATGGCCCAGGACTCGGTGTCCACGAAGAGTCCGGCATCCCGGAGATAGGAATCATAATCGATGTCGTCGGTGGTATTCACCAGGGCGCGCAGGTGGGGGACGGGGCCGCCGTATGCCTTCTCCACCTCCTGCCAGAACTCATCTTCCGTGAATCCCCGCTGGAGTTCCTTGTAATAGCGGTTGTACAGGGCGCGCATCACGTCGTCCAATGATTTCGCCTGTTCGGTGTGACGCCGGATATCTATGTCCATCAGCAGTCCCACGACGGGGCCTTTGAAATAGTAATTGAGCCGGACGTCCCGCTCGTTGCGGTCTCCGTTCATGAAGTTGAGCCAGATGTCGTAACTGCTCTGCCTGAGGCTCATGTGACGTTGTCCCTCATAGGGAGCGTAACTGGCAAAATACCCGGAAAGCTTTTCCAACGCCTCGTCCGGGGTAGCAACGCCGGAGGTCCTGAGCAGGCGGAACTCATAGTAGCAGGTGAGGCCTTCGCTTACCCACAGCATGGGGGTAACCGCCTCGGTGTCGTAGTTGAAGGGCCACAGTTCCGCGGGACGGATGCATTTTACATTATACAGGTGGAAATATTCGTGTGCCGTGAAGGCCATGAAAGAAACCTGTCGGCCGCGGGAGGAGAAGCGATAAGTTCCGTCCGTGTAACAGGCCTGGGAATTCCAATGCTCCAGGCCGCCGCCGCCCGCGCCCATGTGAATGAGACAGTAATTGTCATAGGGGACCTCTCCCATCAGGCGCGTCGCGGCACTTACGATCTTGCAGAAGTCCTCCTTGAAGCCGCTCTCCTCGATTCCCTCGGGCGTTTCAATGGCAAAGCGGTAGGGGTGGCCTTCATGCTCGAAATCGCAGGTGTAGTAATTCCCCAGGAGAAACGGGCTGTCGTACAAGCGGTCGAAATCATCGGCACGGAAGGTATCCTGCGTCCCCTCAACGGGCAGAAGTCCGGAGGATATCTTCTCCCAGCCGCCAGGGAGGTCGAAACGGACATGGACCGGATGCTGCAGGTCGCCGTCCACATGCATGAACACGCCTGCGGGAGAGACGAAAGCGATGTCGCTGTCCACGCGGCTGGATCCGACATCCCTCCTGTCGGCATAGATACGGTAGGTTACCTTCACCCGTCCATCTTCCGGTACGGCGACCTTCCAGCGGTTCATTCCGCACTTTTCCCAGCCGACGGCATTGCCGACGACATCGGCCGCGGCGAAGTCGCAGAGGTGCTTGGGGAAATCCAGCATCTCATAGTACCCGGGTGTCCAGCGGGGCATGTTGAGCATTACTTCACCGGTACCGGAAGCCATTTGCAGGTCCAGGTCCACCAGGAGGTAATGGCTGGCAGTGTCCACCGCCACGGCGTAGTCCATCCGATAGGATGCGTCTTTCTTTCCGCCGCAGGAAAAAAGTACCAGGGCGAACGCAAGTGAAACAAGCAGTCTGAAGGTTTTCATGGTATCGGTCAGGTTTAGTGTGAAGGATAATTCCGGATGACTCCGTCAAGGTATTTGAACCGCCGGGTAAGCCAGTTCCGCAACTTGTTATACTCCTCTGCATGCCGGTAGTTTTTAATACCCCAGCGGTCCATGTCGGCCTGGGCGGCCTCGCCGATGAGGGCTTCCGTTTCTTCCAGGCAGGCCAGCAGGCCGGTGAGAAGACGGTCGTGGTTGTCGGTCCATTCCTTCTGCACCAGCTTTACAAACTCGGGAATGCCGAACAGGTCGCAGAAGAAATCCGACGGCGTGCTGCCGTAGGCGCCGTAATGGTTGTAGGGGTCCGATCCGAAGATGAGCGTCCGGTAGTTCTCGAAAAAAGTATGGCCCCAGCCCCGGCTGTCGTACATGTCGCCCCAGTTGTAGTTGAAACCGCCGTCGCAGTCCCAAAGGGGGCCCATCACCCAGAGAGAGTCGTCGTCGTGCCGATGGATGAAGCCGCTGCGCATGCTGGGGTAATTGTCCATCTCCACATTGGAAATGATTTCCTGGATCAAGATGTACCGGACCATCGACTCCACGTCCAGCTCCCGCTTCACGGCCGCCCAGTCCTCGTCCTCAATCGCCCTTTCCAGGAAGGCGAACTCGTCCCGGACCCGGTTGCGGACCGTCTTGTCCGCATCCTCGGGATATTTGACGGCAGCAGCCATCCCGAATACGTCGGACCAGAAGTTGTCCGTCGCCCGGGGTTCATCATCCGGCCCGTCGTTAATGTCGAGGGCCAGGAGGATGCCCTCCTTCGGGTCCAGTTTCACCCGATGGCCGCCTTCCTCCACCTGCTCGGTGACCATATACAGACCCAGTTCTTTCCCGTTCAGGGAGACGGATGCGTATCGGACATGGTTGGCATAAGGGAGCCCCAGCTCTTTTGCGAGATAGAATCCCGTAAGGTTCATCATGTGCGTGATGTCCCGATAGTCGGCCAGCAGCACCCAGTCCTTGTTCGGGGCCATTCCGAGGAAAGGGACGGAGGTGTCCAGCTTGATCCGGTAGGGCTTCTTGGGATACCAGTTCCAGGTGGAGTTGCCCCGGCCGCGGATTTTCCCCCGTTCTTCCATCGCATAGTCCTCACTCCCGGACACTTTCACGGTGCAGGGACGGTAGTCGGCCGGGTCCTTGGAATTCACGGGCATCCCTCCGTCGGTCGTGATGTCGATCCGGGCGATGACGTCCGCGGTGAAATCGACCTCTCCGGAGAAAGGCTTCACGTCTTTATTGTCGATGACGTCCTTCCCGCAGGACAGGACGCCGAAAACGAGCAGAAGCGGAATATAGTGTCTGCGTTTCATTTCCGATGGAATCTGTACGCGGCAAAAGTCCGCCCGCCCAGCCGTTCGCTGTAAGCGATGCGGCCGTTATCCAGTTTGCGGACGCCCAGAAGCCATTCATTGGCCGGGTCGGCCACCGGGGTTAGGTCCAGCGGCGCCGTCATCGGAACGACTCGCTCCGGTTCGTCCAGGGTGTTTTCATCCATCGGGTTGTCGCTGTGGAGGGAGGTCCGCTCCGCACCGGTCAGGCCGCCGGGCAGGTCGAAGGTCACGACCTGTGAATAGGCGCTCACGTTAGCGATCTTGATGATCAGGTCGCCCGTGGCGTCATCCACGGCGCAGGTGGCGTTCAGGTCGCTTGCGTTCACGACCGGCTTGCCGTCCATCGTCAGGGGAAGCGCGCGGCTGCCCTTGTTGGCGGCATAGAGCTGCTGGACATAATAACTGCAGGAACGCATCACGCGCAGGTTGTCGAACCAGATGAGGTCCGGACGCCACTGCCAGGCATCGACATGGGCGAAGGTGGGCGCGTAACAGGACATGACCACGATGTCGGCGTTCCGCTCCAGGCCAGTCATGAAGGAAGCCTCCAGAAGAGCGGCGTTGAAGTGGTTGAACTTCTTGCCGTCGCTGCCGTGGCAGGCATATTCGCCCGCGAAGATCTTGGGGCCGGTGCGGGGATAACCGTCATAGCGGTCCGCATTGCGCTCAAAGAAACGTTCGCTGCTATAGTAATGCTCATCCACCAGGTCCACGTCCAGCCGGCGCATTTCCTTCCACAGGTCGTCGAACCACTCGCCGCCGAGGTACGGACCGGAGGTGCCGACAATCTGAATCTCGGGGTATTTCGCGCGGACCGCTTTCAGGAACGGCTCGAAGCGTTCGATGAATTCCGCCCCCCACTGCTCGTTGCCGATGCCCAGGTATTTGAGATGGAACGGTTCCGGATGGCCCATTTCCGCGCGGACCTTCCCCCATTTGCTTTTCGCGGAGCCATTGGCGAACTCGATGAGATCCAGCGCGTCCTGGATGTAGGTCTGCAGGTCGTCCATCGAACAGTTGGGGTTCCATGCGGGATCGTTCTGGAACTGGCAGGCCATGCCGCAGCTGACGATGGGGACCGGCTCCGCGCCGATCTCCTCCGCCAGGCGGAAATACTCATAAAAGCCCAGGCCGCCGCTCTGGTAATAGTCGGGGAACATCCGCTCGAAGGTTCCGTAGTTCCACCGGTTGATATTGATGGGACGGTTCTCCACCGGACCCACGGTGTTCTTCCACTGATAGCGGTTTTCGAGGTACGTTCCTTCTACGATGCAGCCGCCGGGGAACCGGAGGATGCCGGGATGCAGGTCCGCGAGGGCTTGCGCCAGGTCTTTCCGGAGACCATTTTCATCGCCATGGAAAGTCTCGGTCGGGAACAGCGAGACATGCTCCACGTCCACCGTCGCCTCTTTGTCCTCATCCCACAGCAGCAGCCGGAAGGCGCCGCGGGCCACCGTACGGGCGGACGTAAGCGTCACTTCGTACTTCGTCCATTTCGAGGAATTCACTTCCACTTCCGCCGCGCCCAACATCTGGTCCTCCGCCATGCCGAAAGGCTCGCAAAGGGCGGCCAGAAGGCCGACGGTGCGGGGTTTTCCCGCCGTACGTGCCCAGAAGGAGAGTCGGTACTCCGCCCCTTCCTCCAGGCCGATGCCTGTCCAGCCGCTGTTTTCCAGCCCGCACTGGCGGGCCGGATGGCCGGGATAGCGAAAGCGCACATAATGCGGGTTCCGGTCGAAGGGACCGCCCTCCGAGAGGACTTCCACCTTGCCGAAAGTCTTCCATCCCTGCAAAGGATTGTCATATTCGAAGGAACGGTTGCAGATCTTTTCCGCATACAGGCCGCCGTCGGCGGCGAAATTGATGTCTTCCAGAAAGATGCCGTACATCGTCGGCTGGACGGGAATTCCCGCAGCCTTATCGTCCACAACCAAGTAAGGCCCCCGCGGCTGCGCCGGAAGGGCCGTTACGAAAAGAAGTACGGACAAACAGAGCGTCAGTCCCTTTCTCATTTCACATCCCATTCATAGAGCCCTGCGGAGAGTTCCGCGGGAAGGTCCACTTCCAGTCTCACGGCCGTTGTGGTCACCGGCTTGAACCGGACCTCGCAGGCCACGCCCTTCCGGGCCGGATAGCCGGAAGGCTCCTCCACCGGGACCCAGTTTCCGGAGGCGTCCTTATAACTGATCCGCCAGGCCTTGGGCACGGAGCAGCCGCCCCAGGGCTGGTCGTCGAACCACCAGACGGAACTGCGGGACACCGTCGCCGGCGCGGCGAAGTCATAGGTAATCCATTCGGTGCCGCCCTGCTTGGGCCACCAGTGGTAGTAAGGGGAGGATTCGTCCCCGGGGACCAGCTGGTCGTTGATGGCGCTGATGGAGCGGGCCGGAGTGGAGGCTCCGATCTTGGCCTTGGAAGCAAGGGTCGCGGGCTTCGTCGGCTTGGTGGCGCGGAGGTCCTGCGGCAGCCAAACCGCCATTTCGCCACTTCCCCGGTGACACCAGGCATAGTACGGGATGAGGGTCAGGTCCACGTCTTTCACTTCGAGACGGCCCTCCTTCCCGAAGGAGAGCGTCTGCGCCTTCGTCGCGATCTTGTCAAGGCCGTACAGTTCATCCGAATGCTTCACGGTGAACTCCGGCTCCTGGTTCATCAGGACGCTCCGGACGGAGAAGCCCGGGTTGTCCGGCCATTCGGCGCAGTACACGACGGGACCGCGCTCGACCGCGATGCGGCCGACATCGGCCTTCACTTCCGCATGGGCCTTCACCACGCGGGGCTCCAGGTCGAAATGGACCGTCACCTTGTCACCCTTCTTCCATTTGCGGGAGATGGTGAAATAGCCCTGCTCGAGCGCGCTTTCCACGGGAACGCCGTTCACTTTCACGGTGTAGCCGGGGCGCTTGCCGTCCACATAGGAGTACAGGTCGGAAGGAACCACGTCGCCGCGGACCCAGCCGGGGATGCGGACCTTGAGCGCCATCTCCTTCTTGAGAGCGGTCTTGTCGATGGTGATTTCGATGTCGCCGTCATACGGATATCCCGTCTTCTGGGTCAGGGTGACGGCCTTGCCGCCCAGCTTCTGCGTCATCGTGTTGGGCATGAACAGGTTCACGTACAGGGCGTTGTCCTTCACGGCATACACATAGCCGGGAACGGACGGGATGAAACGGCAGATGTTGGACGGGCAGCAGGCGCAGCCGAACCAGGCCTGGCGCTGGTGCTGGCCGATGGACTCCAGCGGGTTGGGATAGAAGAACCCGTTGCCTTCCAGGGACACGCCGCTGATGAGGCCGTTGTAAAGGGTGCGTTCCAGCACGTCATAGTACTTGGCGTCGCCGTGCAGGAGGAACATCCGGTAATTGACATACACATTGCCGATGGCGGCGCAGGTCTCGCAGTAGGCGCTCATGTTCGGAAGCTGATAGTTCTCTCCGAAAGCCTCGCCGTTGTTCGTGGCGCCGATGCCGCCGGTGATATAGAGCTTCTTGGAAACGATGTTCTCCCAGATGCGGTCGATGGCGTCGATGTAACCCTGGTCGCCGGTGAGGGCGGCCACGTCGGCCATGCCGGCGTACATGTAGGCGGCGCGGACGGCGTGCCCGACAGCCTCGTCCTGCTCCAGGACCGGCACGTGCGACTGGTTGTACGGATCGTTATGGCCGGTCTTTCCGCGTTCGTCCAGGAAGAACTTGGCCTCATCCAGGTATTTCTTCTCGCCGGTGGCAAGGTAAAGCTTCGCGAGCGCCATTTCGGCAATCTGGTGGCCGGGAATCACGCGGGCCTGGCCTGCCCCGGAGCCCACTTCGCGGACCACGCAGTCCGCATAGCGGATGGCGATGTCCAGGAAGTTGCGTTTGCCGGTGGCCTGCCAGTGCGCGACGGCGCCCTCCACCATGTGGCCGAGATTGTAGAGCTCATGGCTGAGTTCCTCGTCATTGACCCAGCGCTTGTCGCCCGCCCATTCATGCGGATGCTCCGGGTTCATCGTCCGGGCCGTGTACAGGTAGCCGTCCGGCTCCTGCGCCGCCGCGACAATTACGAGGACGCTGTCGATGTAGGCTTCCAGTTTCTTGTCCGGATAGGTCTGGAGCACGTAGGAGGCGCCTTCGATGGTCTTATAAACGTCGGTGTCGTCAAAGGAATAGCCCTTCACCTCATAACCGAGGTTCACCGGCGAATGCATCTGCTTCTCCGCCTTTACGAAGTTCTCGTAACGGCCTTCGCTTTCGCACTTGGAGAAGGCCAGGGGGATGGTGACCTCGCGGGAGGCTTTCAGCCGCTGTCCCCAGAAAGAATCCGGGGCCACCTTCACGCTGGTGAAAGGAACCGGGTCGATGGGATATCCGCCGGAGGCGGGCTGCGCCTGCAGCGTTGCGGCGACAAAAACACCGGTAAGGAAGAGAATCGCTTTGTGAGTCATAGTGCCTGATTATTGGGTCTGTACAAAAATAAAAGGAAAGGGGCGCACTTATTTGCAAGGAAATCCAATTCTTTTGTAAAATCATCCAAGATTAATCCGAAGGAATAATGGATTATTATATTATCTTTGCAAGGTATGAAAAGACTTTCCGCCTGTCTGTCCGTGCTCCTGACCACCACGGCGCTGTCCGCTTATTCCTCCGGCGGCTATACTTTCCGCCATCACACGACCCGTGAAGGCCTGTCATCCAACTCGGTGCGCGCCATCCTCCAGGACCACACAGGGCTCATCTGGCTGGGTACGGCCAGTGGGCTGGACAGTTTCGACGGCCGGGAGATCATCCATCATTCCATCCCCGACGGGGAAGCCGGATCGGTCACCAGCCTGTTCGAGGATTCTGAGGACATCCTTTGGATCGGGACGGACAATACCGTTTACCGCTATGTGGACGACGTCATCAGCAGAGTTCCCGGATTCCAGGACACCGAAATCACCGACATCGCCGAAGCCACCGACGGAACCCTGTGGATAGCCACCTGGGGGAAAGGCATATTCCGTATCGGAGAGAACGGCCCGGAAGCGTTTCTGGAAGGTCATCAGGTCGAGGACATCCTCGTCTCCCGGGGCGGACGCATCTGGATTGCCGACTCTTCCGTCGAAGAAGGCCTGCTGGTGTATAATGCCGCCTCAAGGTCTTTCGTCTCTCCCGGCCTGCTCTTCGACGGATGCTCGCCCACGCGCGTATGCGCCATAGATGAAGATGATAACGGAAACCTGTGGCTGGGAACTTGGAACAGCGGACTGTACCGGCTCGACGCGGCTTCCAGGACCGTTTATTCCGCCATCCCGCCCGGGAAAGGACTCAACCACATCCATTCCGTCATGCATGCCGGGGCCTGGAACTTTCTGCTGGGATCAGATGACGGCCTGCTGGAAGCGGACCTGCTCACCGGAGATCGCAATCTTTACCGGAATGACCGGAAAGACCCGGCCTCCATCTCGGACAAGTTTGTCTATCCCGTAATCCGGGACCATGAAGGCGGCCTGTGGATCGGGACGTATTACGGAGGCGTGAACTATGTGGCTCCCAACCGTGGGCAGTTCACCTTCCGGTCCCTGTCCAGCCTGGTGGATGCCGACGAGGACTTTGTCATCAGCTGCTTCTGCGAAGACCCGGACGGATCCCTGTGGATCGGTTCCGACAACGGCGGACTGTTCCATTATTCCCCGGCCAGGAACACCGCCGGAAGATGGACCGCTTCCTCCGGCTGGACGCAACGGCTGGCCGCCCTGAACATCCATAGCCTGCTGCGGAATGGAGACGACCTGTGGATCGGGACTTATTCGGACAACCTGGTCCGCCTGGATGTCCGGACCGGACGCGTCCGGGTGTACGGCATGGCGGAAGGGCTGGATGCATCCAGCGTGTATGCCCTCTGTATCGGTCCGGACGGAATCCTCTGGGCCGGGACGAACACGGGCATCTGCCGGTACGACGACCAGGCGGACCGTTTCTCCCTGGAGAGAGACGCCGGTGACTGGGTCATGGACATCCAGGCCGACCAGGACGGGAATCTCTGGTTCGGTACGGCCCGGAGCGGCATCCTGCGGCGTTCGCCCGATGGCAAATGGCAGGCGTATTCCACGGCGGACGGGCTGCCGTCCAATTACGTCCATTGCCTGCTCCCTACCCGGATGGGCGTCTTCGCCGGGATGCAGAAAGGCATCGCCCTGTTTTCAGAGGATGGCGTCCAAAAGGTCCTGGACAACGAGGATGTCCAGAAAATCGCCTTTGACGGCAGCCAGCTCTGGTTCTCCACCAACGGCGACATTGTCCGGCATTCCCTCGCGGACGGAAAGCAAGAACGTTTCGGATCCAACGACGGCATTTCCGCCAGCGTCTTCTCCGAGAACGCCGGTCTTACGACCCAGGACGGAACGGTTTGGTTCGGCGCCGCCGACGGTATCGTATCTTTCTATCCCGGAAGCGTCCAAGCCAATGAAATCGCCCCGTCCGTCCTGTTCACCCGGTTCCACGCTTCCGGCCCGGGCCAGTTCCAGGACGTCTTCCGGGTACACGGACACGAACGGATCGTCCTGCCATGGAAACTGCGCGACGTCAAAGTGACCTTCGCCGCCCTCAGTTACTGCGCTCCCGAGAATAACCACTATGCCTACCGGCTGGAAGGACTTGAAAACCATTGGAAAGATTTGGGAAACGAGAACGCCCTGACGCTGAATCAACTGCCGGCCGGACGTTACCGGCTGCAGGTCGTCGCCAGCAACAACAGTGGTGTCTGGAACACGGAAGGAGCCTCCCTTTCTTTCACCATCCGGCCGCATCCCCTTCTCTCCGCACCCGCCCTGGCGCTTTATATCCTGCTGGCCGGAATCCTGTTTTACCTGCTGGGACGATGGCTGCTCATCCGGGCGGAAAAAAAGTCGCAGGCCAAGTATGAACGGGCGCTGGACGCCGCCGTGTCCCTGGTCAAGGAAGAGGAAAGGGACGACCGCGTCCACCTGATCTCCTCCCTGGCCGACCAGTTGGAAGCACCCATCACGGGCATCGGCGTCCAGCTGGACAAGCTTAAAGAAACATCCAAGTCGCCGCAGGCCGTCAAGGGCGGGCTTTCCGTCATCGAGAAGAACCATCGGATGCTCCGGAATGTCGCCTTGAACCTCCAGCAGATGCGTGCAGCCCTCGCCCTCCGCGAAAGACGGGACGGGGAAGCTCCGGCGGAAAGCGTGCCCGACAAGGAAGAAGACTTCCTGATGCGTCTGGACCGGGTCATTGAAGAGAACATCGCCAACCCCGAACTGTCCGTGGCGTTCCTGGGCCAGGAACTGGCCATCTCCCGGTCCGGTCTGTTCGCCAAGGCCAAGGAGCTGAGCGGGGAAACGCCCAACAAACTCATCAACCAGGCCCGCCTCAACGCGGCGGCCAAACTCCTCACGGAAGGGAAGCACACCATCGGGGAAATCTGCTATATGACCGGATTCTCGTCACCGAGCTATTTCTCCAAAAGTTTCGTGAACCAATTCGGTGTCACGCCCCATGAATGGGCCCGGATGCACAAGGAATAAACTTTTGGACTATTTTCACATTTTAATAGACCTTTTTGACTTGATGCGAAAACAGGGCTGACTATTTTTGCATCTAACCTACAGAACACTAACCAACCATAAACTAATCTTATGTTTTTATCCACTGTTTTCTCGAAGGCGAAAGTGGCCAAGGCTCTCCTCGCGGGATGCCTCGCCCTGCTCTCCGCCTCCGCCTTTGCACAAGGCAACCTGACCATCACGGGTACGGTCCGGGAAGCAACCGGTGAGCCGGTCGTCGGCGCCGGCGTCCTCGTAGCGGGAACCCCCTCCGGCACCGTGACCGACCTGGACGGAACCTACCGTCTGACCGGTGTCCAGCGGAATGCCGTCATTACGGTGACCGCCATCGGCTTCAAGACAATCGAAGAACCCGTCGACGGTCGCACCAGCATCGACTTCACCCTGGAAGCGGATTTCCTGGCCCTGGATGACGCTGTCGTCATCGGCTATGGCACCCAGCGCAAGGGGGACATCACCTCCGCCGTCGCCTCGGTCAAGAGCGAGGAATTCCTCGCCGGCAACATCGGCGACGCCGCCCAGCTCATCAAGGGCAAGGTGGCCGGTCTGAACGTCACCAAGGGCAACGGAGACCCGAACTCCTCCTCCACCATCATGCTCCGCGGCGTCACCTCCCTGAAGGGCGGTTACACTCCGCTCGTCCTGGTGGACGGCATCGAGGGCTCCCTGGAGACCGTCGCACCGGAATCCATCGAAGAGATCTCCGTGCTGAAGGACGCCTCCGCTGCGGCCATCTACGGCACTCGCGGCGCCAGCGGCGTCATCATCATCACCACCAAGAACGGCAAGGTGGGCGACCACTTCAACATCTCCTACAACGGCTACGCCTCCATGTCCAACTTCGCCAAGCGCGTGGATTTCATGGACGCCGACTTCATGCACATGCTGGAAAGCCTGGGCACCAACAAGAAGGGCGTTTCCTATCTGTCCAAGTACTCTCCGTTCTCCGATCTCGGATACACCACGGACTGGCTGGACGAGGTTTCCCGCTGGGGGTTCACCCATAACCACAACATCGCCCTGGAAGGCGGCGCCCAGCACATGGCCTATTCCGCCAACGTCACCTACCGCGACAACCAGGGTGTGATCGTCGGTTCCTACACCAAGGACCTCCGTGCCCAGATGGACCTCACCCAGTACCTGTTCGACGATATCCTGAAGGTGAAC
>Ga0310696_10007754_pt1 | contig 12570 bp, 10 predicted proteins | sample AusTroGonzalo_MG_4_FD_203885 | JGI IMG/M metagenome (GOLD analysis project Ga0310696, IMG submission 203885) | Bovine rumen microbial communities from tropical cattle in Woodstock, Queensland, Australia - Gonzalo_02 (v2) (version 2) | ecosystem: Host-associated > Mammals > Digestive system >... | reverse complement strand
CTGTCCGCCGGCCGGGTGCAAAGCGTCGCCACGCGCATGGTGGTCGACCGTGAAAACGAAATCAATGCTTTTATTCCCGAGGAATACTGGGAAATCGCCGCCGACTGCAGCACGGGGAAGGACAAGAAGAAGCAGATGTTTCGCGCCCGCCTTTCCGCGGTGGACGGCAAAAAGGCCGCCGTTTCCGATAAGAGGGGCGCCGATGAAGTCTGCAGTCTGATCCAAAGCGATACCTTCACCGTTTCCGAGGTCAAAAACAAGGAACGGCGCAGGATGCCCGCCCCGCCCTTCACCACCTCCAGCATGCAGCAGGAAGCCGGCCGCAAGCTCTCCTTCACTACCTCCCGTACCATGCAGATCGTCCAGCAGCTCTATGAAGGCGTGGAAATCGAGGGCGAGGGGATCCAGGGTCTGGTCACCTATATCCGTACCGACTCCGTCCGCATCAGCGACGAAGCGATGGACGCCGTCCGCGCCTATATTCCGGAACGGTTCGGACCGGAATTCCTGCCGCAGGAGAAAAACGAATACAAGGGCCGCAAAAATGCCCAGGACGCCCACGAGGCCATCCGCCCGACCCGGATCGATCGCACGCCGGACAGCATCAAAAGTTCCCTTTCCCGCGAGCAGTATATGCTCTATCGGCTGATCTGGAACCGCTTTGTGGCCAGCCAGATGTCCGCCGCGGTCTATCAGACCCTAACGGCCGACATCACCGGCAGCCGCGTGGCCCTGCGTTTCTATGGCGAGCATAAATCCTTCGCCGGCTTTACGACCCTCTACGAGGAAAGCTCCGATGAAAATGTCGATTCCGTCGAAATGAATCTCCCGACCCTGAAGGAGGGTCAGGAGGTCTCCATCGACAAAATCGACAGCGAACAGCATTTCACCCAGCCCCCGTCCCGCTACACCGAGGCCAGTCTGGTCCGCACCCTGGAGGAAAACGGCATCGGTCGCCCCTCCACCTACGCGCCTACCATCTCGACGATCATCTCCCGCGGCTATGTTGCGCGCGAGAAAAAGCGCCTTTTCCCGACTGAGTTGGGCATCATGGTTACGGATATGATGAACAGCTACTTTGCCGATATTGTGGATACCGAATTCACCGCCTCCATGGAAAACCGGCTCGACGCCGTGGAAGAGGGGAAAGAGGACTGGAAGCAGATCCTGCGTGAATTCTACCCCGAGTTCGAAAAAACCCTGAAGGTCGCCGAGGAAGAAATCGAGAAAATCGATATTCACGACGAGGTCAGCGATGTCCCCTGCGATCAGTGCGGCGCCCTCATGGTCTACAAGATGGGCAAATTCGGCAAATTCCTGGCCTGCCCGAACTTCCCCCAGTGCCGCAACACCAAGCCGCTCCTGACCTATATCGACGCCCCCTGCCCGAAGTGCGGCAAGCGCCTCCTCGAAAAGGTCAGCCGCAAAAACCGCCGGTTCTACGGTTGCGAGGGTTATCCGGACTGCGATTTCGTCAGCTGGGACAAGCCAGTCACCGAGAAATGCCCGACCTGCGGCAGCTATATGGTCGAAAAGAGAACCGCCCGCGGAGAAACCGTGCTTCTCTGTGCCAACGAGAACTGCCGTTTTCGTAAAACCGTTGACCGCGAAGAGGAAGACGCTGATGAATGATCTGAAGGCCGCTGTGATCGGCGCCGGCCTGGCGGGCTCCGAAGCCGCCTGGCAGCTGGCAAAACGGGGCATTCGCGTCCGCCTTGTCGAAATGCGGCCCGCCGTCCCGTCTCCCGCGCATCACACCGCCGCCTTTGCCGAATTGGTCTGTTCCAACAGTTTCCGGGGCGACCGGCTTTCCAATGCCGTCGGTCTCCTGAAGGAAGAAATGCGCCGGTTTGATTCCCTGGTCATGCGCTGGGCAGATCAAACCCGCGTGCCCGCGGGCGACGCCCTGGCCGTGGACCGGGAGGGCTTCTCCGCCGGCATCACCGAAACCCTGGAACATCACCCCCTCGTTGAAATCGTCCGTGAGGAGGCGGATGCGATTCCGGAGGGACCGGTGATTATTGCCACCGGCCCGCTCACCAGCGAAAAAATGGCGTCCGCCATCGCGCAGCTTCCCGGCCTTTCCACCCTGAATTTTTATGATGCCGCCGCACCCATTGTGTACCGGGAATCCCTGGACAAAAGCAAAATGTACCGCCTCAGCCGCTACGGCAGGGGAGACGATTATCTCAACTGCCCGATGACAAAGGAGGAATACAACCGCTTTGTCGACGAGCTGATCGCCGCCGAAACCGCTGAAATCCACGGCTTTGAGGAAAAGAACGTCTTCGAGGGATGCATGCCCATCGAAAGCATGGCGAAGCGCGGCCGCATGGTGCCGGCCTTCGGCCCCATGAAGCCCGTGGGCCTCCCGGATCCGAAAACCGGCAAAGAGCCCTTCGCCGTGGTCCAGCTCCGGCGCGACGATTTCAGCGAAACCATGTACAATATCGTCGGTTTCCAGACCCGCCTCAAGTATCCGGAACAGAAGCGTGTCTTCGGTCTCATCCCCGGCCTGGAAAACGCCTCCTATGCCCGCTACGGCATGATGCACCGCAACACCTTCCTGAACAGTCCCGGCTTCCTGAACGAACGTTTTGAAATGATTTCAAGGCCGCAGTGCTTCTTCGCCGGCCAGATGACCGGCGTCGAGGGCTATGTGGAAAGCGCGGCCAGCGGCCTCTACGCGGCCATGACCCTGGCGGCAGAGCTGAAAGGGGAGGAAGTGCTGACGCTCCCGTCCTTCACGGCCATGGGTGCCCTGGGGCGCTATGTGGCAACTGAAAATCGCCATTTCCAGCCCATGAACTGCATCTTCGGTATCATCGACCCCCTCCCGCATGTTCCCGGTCAGAAGAAAATCCGGGATAAAAGGGAAAGATATGAAGCGGTCTCCAAACGCTCGCTTGAGTATATTGATCAAATTTTGAAAGGATAAGAAACAATGAGCAGTCCGTTCAAAGGAACCACCATCTGCGCCGTCCGCAAAAACGGTGTCACCGCCATCGCCGGCGATGGCCAGGTCACAATGGGAGAGCATACCATTTTCAAAACCACCGCGAAGAAAGTCCGCCGCCTCTATAACGGTGAAGTAGCCGTCGGCTTTGCCGGCAGCGTCGCGGATGCCTTCGCCCTCTGCGAAAAGTTTGAAGAGCAGCTCCAGAAAACCGGCGGAAATCTGGAAAAGGCAGCTGTCGCCCTGGCCCAGACCTGGCGCGGCGATCAGGCCATGCGCCAGCTGGAATCCATGATGATTGCCGCCAACAAGGACCGGCTTCTGATCCTCAGCGGCACCGGCGAGGTCATCGATCCCGATGAAGGCATCGCTGCCATCGGTTCCGGCGGAAACTATGCCCTGGCCGCGGCCCGGGCCCTCATGCAGAACACGGATCTGCCGGCCCCGGAAATCGCGGAAAAGGCATTGCACATTGCCGCCAGCATCTGCGTCTACACCAACGACAACATTACCGTGGAAATCCTGTAAGGAACCGAGGTGAAAAAGAATGAGTGAACAGCTGACCCCAAGACAGATTGTCCATGAACTCGACCGCTATATCGTCGGCCAGAACGAGGCAAAGAAAGCCGTCGCCATCGCCCTGCGCAACCGCTACCGCCGCAGCCGGGTGGACGAGTCCCTCCGCGATGAAATTATTCCGAAGAATATTCTCATGGTGGGCCCCACCGGCGTCGGCAAAACCGAAATCGCCCGCCGCCTGGCCCGCCTGGTGAACGCGCCTTTCATCAAAGTGGAAGCCACCAAGTTCACCGAGGTTGGCTATGTGGGCCGCGATGTGGAAAGCATCATCCGTGACCTGGCGGAAAACGCCGTCCGCATGGTCCGCAAGGAACATGAGGAAAAGGTCCTCCCGCGGGCGCGGGTCCTGGCGGAAGAACAGCTCTCCGAACTCCTGTCTCATCCCCGCAAAAAGAACGCCGCCTCCAATCCGCTGGATTTCCTGCTCGGAAAGCAGAAGGAACAGCAGGCCTCCTCTGAGGAAACTACCGAGCTGGCAAAGAAAAAGGAAGAAATCCGCCAGCAGCTGCTCCGCGGCGAAATCGAGGAAAACGAGCTGGAGCTGGAGGTGGAAGAGGAAGCCCCGACTCTGGAAGTTGGCGGTTCCAGCATCAGCCTCGGCGATATGATGGGCAACATGATGCCCAAGCGAACCCGCATGCGCCATGTAAAGGTAAAGGAAGCCCGCAAGATTCTCACCGATCAGGAAGCCGCCAAGCTCATCGACAACGACGCCGTGCAGGAGGAAGCCATCCGCCGCACCGAGCAGAACGGCATCGTCTTCATTGATGAAATCGACAAAATCGCCGGAAGCAGCCGCATGGGCGGCGGTCCGGATGTCAGCCGTGAAGGCGTCCAGCGCGATATTCTGCCCATCGTTGAAGGCTGTACCGTCAACACGAAATACGGCGCGGTCCGCACGGATTATATGCTCTTCATCGCCGCCGGCGCCTTCCATGTCAGCAAGGTCACCGACCTTATTCCCGAACTGCAGGGCCGTTTCCCGGTCCGAGTCAATCTCCAGAGCCTCACGCGGGACGATTTCCGCCAGATCCTCACCGTTCCGGAAAACGCCCTCACCAAGCAGTACCGGGCCCTCCTCGAGGTGGATAAGGTGCTTCTGAAGTTTGACGAAACCGCCATCGACGCCATCGCCGAGGCAGCCTGCGCGGCCAATGAAAACGCCGAGGATATCGGCGCCAGAAGGCTCCACGCAATCTTCGAGCAGCTCCTGGAGGATATCTCTTTCAATGCCGGGGATGAAAACATGCCCCCCTTCGAGCTTGTGATCGACCGGAAATACGTGGAAGACCACCTGAAGAGCGAAAACAAACCCGTGGATATCCGAAAATACATTCTTTAAACGAATTTCTCAGTGCGGTCTCGTTGCAGACCGCATTCTTGTCGTATATAATGACAGGGAGCAAAACAGAAGGGGAGGCTGGCATATGATTCGAACCATCGGAATGATCGGTGCGGGCAATATGGGTTCCGCGATTCTCCGCGGCATTGTGGAGGCGGAATACGTCCGCGCGTCCCAGATCATCGCTTTCGATACAAACCGCAAAAGAATGCGCGAGCTGGAGGATGATCTTCCCGGCATCCGCACGGCGTCCGACTGTCTCCAGGTGGCCGAGGAGGCGGATCTGATCATCCTCGCCGTCAAGCCGATCTTTGTCCGCGATGTGATCGATGAAATCCGCTCTGCCCTTTCGGGCAAGGCGGTGCTCAGCATCGCTGCCGGCTGGACGGTGAAAATGCTCGAAAAAGAGCTTCGGGGGACGGACGCGGCCTATATGCGCGTCATGCCCAACACGCCGGCCCTGGTCGGCGAGGGAATGACCGCCCTGTGCGACGAGTCAACCTTCTCCAAGGAGGATTTTGAGTTCGTCAAGGGCATCTTCGACTCCATCGGAAAAACCCGTATCCTCCCGGAGCGCCTATTCGACGGCGTCGTGGCCCTCAGCGGAAGCAGCCCGGCCTATGTCTATATGATGATCGAAGCCATGGCCGACGCGGCGGTCAAAGAGGGAATTCCGCGCGTGCATGCCTACGAAATGGCCGCCCAGAGCGTTCTCGGCAGCGCCCTGATGGTGCTCTCAACGGGAACCCATCCCGCCGCCCTGAAAGATGCGGTCTGTTCTCCCGGCGGAACGACCATCGAAGCCGTTGAAGAGCTGGAGCGGAAAGGTTTCCGCGCCGCCATTATGGACGCGATGAAGGTCTGCGCGGAAAAGAGCCGCGAAATGTCCAAATAATCCTGAAGAGGTACTTCCATGAGTGAAAACCGGAAAACCGTGAATATTTATACCGACGGAGCCTGCAGCGGCAATCCCGGCCCCGGCGGCTGGGGTGCCATTCTCGAGTTCGGCCCCCACCGAAAGGAAATGTCCGGCTTCGTTGCCGGCACCACCAACAACCGCATGGAGCTTTTCGCTGCCATCAGCGCCCTCGGCGCACTGAAGGAGCCCTGCAACGTCAAACTCTATTCCGACAGCAACTATCTTGTCCAGGCCTTCAATGACCATTGGATCGATAACTGGAAAAAGAACGGCTGGAAAACCAGCAACGGTACCAAGGTCGAAAACCAGGATCTTTGGTTTATCCTCACAGCCCAGACCAAAAAGCACAATGTGGAGTTCATCAAGGTCAAAGGTCATGCCGATCATCCCGAAAACAACCGCTGCGACGAACTGGCGAGGGAAGCCGTGCAGCAGCTGATGAAGATGGAAGAAGAATCAAGAAGACCCGCCAAATAAGTTCATTCCACAGGCGCCGGCAAGGGTCTCGTTTACAGACATGGGGAAATTGACATAACCTCGGAAGAGAGGTATAATCGCTTGGAACTATTCGCTAAACCATAGTTTTATGAATAGTTGAGGCGATAAACAGGTATATCCCGAAACCGCCGTAAATCAAAGACTCGGAGGCACTTGAACCCATGGCATATCCTGTGAATCAGTATCGCGAGGAATCTGACGCGAAACGCATTCTCCAGATCCGCGCCATTCTGCGCGAACTCCCGCAGGCCTGCTCTGATTACATCCGTTCGATCGCTGTAACGACCAGTACGCTCACCAGGCTGGCCTACGCCATCGATCTGCGGACTTTTTTTCATTTTCTGCAGTCCGAGCGCGTCTCCTTCGCCGATCAGAAGCTCACTCTCCTGACCGATCAGGACCTCGAAAAGCTGACCCGCAGCGATCTCACCGCTTACACCGAATATCTGACTTATTATTTAAAGTCAGATGACGCTTCGGTACCTAACAAAGCGTATGTCAATCACGAACTGTCCATTAAACGAAAACTCTGTTCCATCCGTTCCTTTTATGATTATCTCTTCAAAAACCAGCGGATCACCGCCAATGTAACGGAGCTCGTTCCCCTGCCGAAGGTCCACGAGAAGCCAATCATCCGCCTCTCCAAGGATGAACTGGCGCGCATCCTCTCTACGGCCCAGTCCGGCGATCAGATGTCCAAAGGCCAGCAGAAATACCAGAAAATCACAGCCAAACGCGATTTTGCCCTGCTCTCCCTTTTTCTGGGCACCGGCATCCGCGTCAGCGAGTGCGTAGGAATGAACCTCTCCGATGTGGATTTTGAAAACAATGCCTTTGTTGTCACCCGTAAAGGCGGCAATCAGGTCGTGCTGTATTTTTCGCCGGAGGTGGCCGACGCTTTGGCCGAATATGTCGAGGAACGAAAGCAGGTGGAAACTCTCCCCGGAAACGAGGACGCTCTCTTCCTCAGCCTCCAGCGCAAGCGCATCACCCAGCGCGCCGTCCAGAATCTCGTAAAAAAATACGCCGCGGTGGCTGCCCCGCTGAAGCCGAAAATCAGCCCTCACAAGCTGCGCAGCACCTATGCGACGAATTTATATAATGAAACCGGTGATATCTATCTCGTGGCGGACGTCCTCGGCCATTCCTCCGTGGATACAACCCGCAAGCACTACGCGGACATGACCGATGCCCGCCGCCGCATGGCGGCCGAGCATGTGCATCTGCCGGGCGATCCGGAATTCAAACCGGATTGACCGGCCCCTGGTCGGCCTCGTGCTCCAGCTGAATGCCGTCGATCATGATTCCCCGGAATTCCGCGTCCCCCTGCACGCATTTCATGCAGTTGTCGCAGATCTTCTCCGGATCCAGGTCGCACCGGTCGCATTCGCCGCATCCGATGCAATCCCTGTCGTAAAGCACGCATTCCCGAACCATCCGAAATTCCCCCTTATTGAAACTACCATTATACAGTCTCTGTCAATCAGATCCGCCAAACAAAGAAAAGGAGCAAAAACCAATGTCGTCAGTCACTTTGAAAACCGGCAAGGAAAAACGTGTCTACACCCGCCACCCCTGGGTCTTCCGCAGCGATATCGACAGCGCGGACGCCGCGGTCAGCCCCGGAGACGTCGTGGATATCCGCTCTTCCAGGGGCAAATTCCTTGCCAAAGCCTTCTACAATCCCGCCAGCCAGATCGCCCTCCGGATCCTCACTTACCGGGAAGAGCCCGTCAACCGCGATTTCATCTTCCGCCGCGTGCACGAAGCGGTGGAATATCGCCGCACCTTTGCCGATCTGAAGAGCTGCCGCCTCATCTTCGCGGAAAGCGACCGCCTCCCGGCCCTGATCGTGGATGCCTTCGGCGATGTTCTCGTCCTCCAGTGCCTTTCCCTCGGTATGGAAAGGTTCAAGCAGGATGTGGTCGACGCCCTGGTGCAGGAGGTCAGCCCCCGCGGCATCTGGGAGCGCAACGATGTGCCCGTCCGCCGGCTGGAAGGCCTGGAAATGAACACCGGCCTCCTCTGGGGTGAAGTCCCGGATCTCGTGGAGATTCAGGAAAACGGCGTCCGTTTCTATGTGGATGTCAAGGAGGGCCAGAAAACCGGCTTCTTCCTCGATCAGAAGGAAAACCGCGCGGCTATCGCGCCTTTTGTCAGGGATAAACGCGTCCTCGACTGCTTCACCCACACCGGCTCTTTTGCCCTCCATGCGGGTCGTTACGGCGCGAAGGAAGTCACCGGCGTCGATATCAGCGGCTTTGCCTGCGAGTTTGCGGCCAGAAACGCGAAGCTCAACGGCCTGGAAGACCGGGTGCATTTTGTCGAAGCCAATGCTTTCGATCTCCTGGCGGAAAAAAGCCGTTCCGGTGATCGGTACGATGTGATTATCCTGGATCCGCCGGCCTTCACAAAGTCAAAATCCACCCTGGAAAACGCCATGCGCGGCTACAAGGAAATCAATCTCCGTGCTATGAAGATGATCGTTCCCGGCGGATATCTGATCACCTGCTCCTGCAGCCAGCATGTCCTGCCGGACATTTTCCGCCGCATGGTGCAGGACGCCGCGTCCGATGCCCGAGTCCTTCTCCGTCAGGTGGAATTCCGCACCCAGGGCAAGGATCATCCGATTCTGCCCCAGTCTCCCGAAACCGAATATCTCAAGTGCGGCATCTACCAGGTCTTCCCGGTGTAATCAGTCTTCCGGTTTTTTTGTGTTTATTCAGCCTTTGTTTCCTGCGGATCGGCAAACTCTTCCAGCCAGCGGAAGCTGCCGGTCTTTTTAACGTCGTCTCCGTAAATGGTCCGGAAATCATCCTTCATGGATATCACGTGATAGCCGTTTTCCTCCCACTTTTGCCGCAGGCTTTGTGTTTTTTCGGTATTGCCGTAGTCGCGCGTTTCGTCGTCCGCGATCAGCATGAAAGCTGCGCTCTTATAGCGGTTGTTGAAAATCGTATAGTTATGCATGCTCACGTCGCCGCTGCTGTTGCCGAACGAGAGCACAGGCTGCCGCCCGATCTCCTTCACGATCGCCTTAACCTTGTTCATCTTCAGGTTCTTAATCAGCATTGTCCCCGTCCGAAGGATGGTATCCTCGCTGGTGTATACATACTTCAGTCCGTCCGCACCGTCCTCGTTGGTTGCTTCCACATCCACGTCCATGCCGATGATCTGTTCAAAGGGAATGTCCAGCATGCCTTCAATGAACGTCCGGCAGATATAGCGGTCGCTGCCGCTGCACACATACACCTTGAAGTCGTTGTCTTCCAGGTATTCAACAACTTCCACCATGGGTGTATAGAACGTGTTGGCATATGTCATGCCCTCAAAGCCGTCCACTTCCCGAACCAGCTGGTTCGTCACAAAGTCCGCGAACTCGTTCAGCGTCATACCTGCATAGGCCTTGGCGGCGTGCTCGCCGTGCAGAACATCCATCCCGTCCGGAAAGGATTTGTCTAGCGCGTGGTCCCGCAGCATCCGACCAAACTCCAGCATCTCTTCGTCCGGCGTGTAAGATGGATCACAGAAAATGCGCCGTTCAAGAAGATAATACTCCAGATAGGTCGGATACAGTTCTCCGCAAAGTGTTCCGTCCATGTCAAATGTCGCGATCCGGTCAGCCGGCGGAATGAAATCCGGGGAGGATTCGTCCGTTACCGTTTCGACAAATTCAATCAGGGCCTTCAGGGCGGGTGCTTCCTTGTTCCAGTCCGCGAAGATGTCCTCTTCCTGCTCGGCAAATGCGTTTGCCGCGAAAAGCAGCAGCATGGCCAGTGTTAAAAGTACGGCAGTGAACTTTTTCATTGAAATCCTCTCCTTCATCCTTTTTTTATTTTTCATACCCAAGATTTTTCAGATCCGTCGGATTGTTGCGCCAGTCCGGCCGGATTTTCACCCAAAGTTTCAGGTTCACATGGGTGTCCACCAGCTTTTCAATGTCGGCCCGCGCTTCCGTTCCGATGGTCTGCAGCATGGACCCGTGTTTCCCGATGATGATTCCCTTGTGCGCTTCCCGTTCGCAATAGATGGTCGCGTGAATTTCCGTCAGTGTGTCGCTGATCTTTTCAATCCCCATGATCTCAACGCCGATCCCGTGCGGAACTTCTTCGCGCAGATGGCGCAACGCCTTTTCCCGTATAATTTCGGCGATGATCACCCGCTCCGGCTGGTCCGTCATCATGTCGTCCGGGAAATACTTGGGCCCTTCCGGCAGATATTTCACAATGCACGAAACAAGTTCGTCCAGTCCGCTCTTTTTCCGCGCGCTCACGGGAATAATGTCGTTGAATCCCATCTCGGCGAACCGGGCCGTCGCGGCAAGCACGCTTTCCGGATGCACCAGGTCGATCTTGTTCAGCGCCAGAATCTTCGGTACCTTATATCTCATCACGTCCTGCGCCAGCTGAATGTCCTTGTCCGTAATGTGCGAAACGTCCGCCAGCATCAGCACGCAGTCCATGCCGTCCATGGCGTTGGTCACGGACTGCATCATGTATTCGCCGAGTTTTGTCCGCGGCCGGTGTACGCCGGGCGTGTCCAGAAAAACGATCTGGTCGTTCTCGTGGGTCACGACGCCCATAATCCTGTTCCGCGTGGTCTGCGGCCGGCTGGAAACAATGGCGACTTTCTCGCCGATCATCGCGTTCATAATCGAGGATTTTCCGACGTTCGGCAGTCCCGTAATCGTAACAAATCCGGAATGAAACCCGTTGCTCATAATAAATCTGGTACTCCTTTGTAAAATGGTTTCTTCCATCTCCCGCATCCGCGCCTTCTCGTCCTCTTCCATATGGTCGTATCCCATCAGGTGGCATATCCCGTGCACAAGCAGATAGGTTGCCTCGCGCAGGGGTGAATGGCCGTATTCCTCGGCCTGGGCATACAGGTGCGGAACGGAAATAATAATATCTCCCAGGAAACAGCATCCCGTTTCGTCGTCGAATTCCCTTTTCAAAAGCTTTTCGTTCTTCCCTGCCGTCTGTCCGGCCGGATAGGCTACCGTCGGAAAACTCAGCACGTCCGTGGATCGGTCGATTCCCCGGCATTCCGCGTTGATCTTCCGGATGGTCTCGTCGTCGCAAAGGCGTACCGTAATGCCGCATGGAACGTGAATCCCTTCGCATGCCGGCGCCCCGGAAGCGGCATTTTCCATCTGCGCCAGAATCTCCTCCGGCAGCTCTGTGTCCCGGATCCATTCAATGGTCATGGCGCTTTCTCCCCGTCTGTTGCCTGTGCTGCCGGGCTCTTTTCGGTGCCTTCGCCTGCGGTTTCTTTCTGCGCGTCTGCGTCTACCGCCTTCCCGGCCTCCTTTGCGCTCTGTGCGTCTGCCGCCTTTGCGGACTCTTCGGCGCTCTGCGCGGAAGCCTCTCCGGCGGCTTCTGCCGCGGCTTCCGCCGCAACGGTTCCGGAAACGCTGCCGCCCTGCGCTGCGTAGTGCGGCACGTTCGGATATTCAATTCGCTCGTGGTAAACGCCCTTCAGAATGTCCGAGAAAGCTTCACAGATCGCGTCAATATCGCGCAGTGAAAGCGGAGACTCCGAAAGCTGCCCGTCCTCCAGTTTTCCGCGCACCAGCCGCACAATAAACTGGTCGATGGCCTTCGGCGTCGGCTCTTTCAGGGAACGCACCGCCGCCTCAATCGTGTCCGCCAGCATCACGATGGCGGATTCCTTCGTGTTCGGCTTCGGTCCGGCATACCGGAATTCGTTGATGTCTACCTGCTGTCCGTTGGAAAGTTGCAACGCCTTGTGATAGAAATACATCACCGGCGTAACCCCGTGGTGCTGAAGGATGATGTTCTGAATTTCCGGCGGAATATGCTCCTTCTGGGCCATCAGCATGCCGTCCTTGGTATGGCTGATCAGAATGGCCGCGGAAACATAGGGATCCGTGTTCTCGTGCGGATTTTCGCCCATCTGGTTTTCCTTGAAATACATCGGACGCTTCAGCTTGCCGATGTCGTGGTAATAGGCGCCTGCGCGGGCAAGATAGGCGTTGGCCCCGATCCGCCCCGCGGCCGATTCGGCCAGGTTGGCCACGATGATGGAGTGATGGTACGTCCCCGGCGCTTCGATCATCAGCCGCCGCATCAGCGGCTGTCCAGGGTTTGTAAGCTCCAGCAGCCGCGTGGGCGTGGCCAGCCGGAATACGAATTCAAAAACCGGCTGCAGCGCGATGGCCAGCGCCCCGCTCAGAATGCCGCCGACGATGGCCCATCCGATGATTTCCATGGTGTCCAGCGATTCCGCCGAAGTCAGCAGTTTGATTCCGTA
>Ga0310696_10007752_pt1 | contig 12572 bp, 12 predicted proteins | sample AusTroGonzalo_MG_4_FD_203885 | JGI IMG/M metagenome (GOLD analysis project Ga0310696, IMG submission 203885) | Bovine rumen microbial communities from tropical cattle in Woodstock, Queensland, Australia - Gonzalo_02 (v2) (version 2) | ecosystem: Host-associated > Mammals > Digestive system >... | reverse complement strand
GCAAACTGTCCCGTCAAGCAGATGGCGCTGCTGTCGTCACCTATGGCGACACTGTAGTTCACTGCGCCGTTTGCGCCGTAAAGGGAACTCCCGATGCATCTCAGGACTTCTTCCCCTTAACCGTAAATTATCAGGAAAAGTATTACGCCTCGGGACGCTTCCCCGGCGGCTTTTTCAAGCGTGAAGGACGTCCGACCGAGGGCGAAACTTTAATCTCTCGCTTGATTGACCGCCCGATTCGCCCCTTGTTTGCCGAGGGTTTTAACAATGAAACTCAAGTAACTTGCACCGTTTTAAGTTACGACCAGGAAAACGATACCGACATAGTCGCAATGATTGCCGCTTCGGCAGCCATTACCTTCTCGGGTCTGCCTTTCCTCGGACCTATCGGCGCAGCAAAAATCGGTTTGGTTAACGGCAAGTTCGTTTTAAATCCCTTGCCTACCGACAAAGAGCAAAGCGATTTAAACTTGGTAGTTGCCGGCACGAAAGACGGCGTGCTGATGGTCGAATCCGAAGCTAAAGAGCTTTCCGAAAAGACCATGCTTGACGCCGTAACCTTCGGTCATAAAGCCTTCCAGCCCGTTATTGATTTAATCATCGATATGGCGGAAGACTGCGCTAAAGAACCTTGGGCTGTTCCCGAGATTCCCGCCGAAGTTACTACGGTAAGAGAAAAGTTCGAAAAAGCGTACGGCAAGGACATCGCCGCGGCATATAAGATTCACGACAAGCTTGCCCGTCAGGAAAGACTTGCCGAAATCCGTGCTGCTGCAAAAGAATCCGTAGCCGAATCCGAAAACGAGAACGAAGCAAAAGTTGCCGACCGCGTCTTATTCGCGATGGAATACGATACCGTCCGCCAGTCCATATTAAAGACTGGCGTGCGCATTGATGGTCGTGACACCAAGACGATTCGTCCCATTGAGTGCGAAGTCGGCGTGCTGCCCAAGGCTCACGGTTCGGCTCTGTTCACTCGCGGCGAAACTCAAGCTTTGGTGGTCACCACTCTCGGCACTGATCAAGATGAGCAAATCATAGATGATTTGTCGGGCGAGTTGCGTCAGCACTTCCTGCTGCACTATAACTTTCCGGCTTACTCGGTTGGCGAAGTAAAGCGTGCCGGTTCTCCCGGTCGCCGCGAAATCGGTCACGGCAAGCTGGCTTGGCGCGCCATTCACCCGATGCTTCCTTCAAAGGACGAGTTCCCCTATACGATTCGCGTAGTTTCCGAAATTATGGAATCGAACGGTTCTTCGTCCATGGCAACGGTTTGCGGCTCTTCGTTGGCACTAATGGACGCCGGCGTGCCTATAAAATCTCCGGTTGCCGGTATTGCCATGGGGCTTATCACCGACGGTGACAAGTATGCGATTCTCTCGGACATCATGGGCGATGAAGATCACCTTGGCGATATGGACTTCAAGGTTGCCGGCACGGCAAACGGCGTAACCTCGCTGCAAATGGATATTAAAATTACTTCCATTACCACCGAGATTATGGACGTTGCATTAAAGCAAGCTCACGAAGGCAGAAAGCATATTCTTGGCAAGATGGCCGAGGCTTTGAAGGAATCTCGTGACACGGTCAGTGAAAATGCTCCGCGCATTACCACTATCCAGATTGCTCGTGACAAGGTCCGCGATGTTATCGGCACCGGTGGCAAGGTAATTCGTGAAATTACCGAAAAGACCGGTTGTAAGATTGACATCAGCGACGATGGCATCATCAAAATTGCATCGGTTGCGGAAGCTGCCGGCGAGGCTGCTCTTAAGTGGATTCAAGAAATCGTTGCCGAGCCCGAAGAAGGCATGGTTTACGACGGCACCGTAGTTCGCATTATGGACTTTGGCGCATTCGTGAACTTCTGCGGCTCTAACGATGGCTTGGTGCATATATCCGAGCTTGCGGACGGCAGAGTGGGCAAGACCACCGACGTCGTATCCGAGGGCGATAAAGTCAAAGTCCTGTGCATGGGTATGGATAAACGCGGCAAAATCAGACTGTCGATGAAGCGCGTAAATCAGGAAACCGGCGAAATCATCGAAATGAAAGATGATGACGAGGACGAGGAATAGATACCACCGCCTTTCCTCTCCCTTTTAAGGGAGAGGGCAGGCCGGGGGTTGACTTTTCCGAACAAAGGCGTTAAAAACCCACCAGTTTCAAGGTATTAACAACTAATTTAATTAAAAGGTAAATAAAATGGCCAACCATAAATCGGCAAAGAAAAGAATAACTATCACTGCCAAAAGAACCAAAGTAAACGATATGCGCAGAAGCAAAATCCGCACTGCGGTTAAAAAGGCGGAAATAACCATTGCAAACGGCTCTAAAGAAGATGCAAAGAAGGCGTTCCTTAAGGCCGAATCCGAAATGAGCAAAGGCGCAAGCAAGGGCGTTTTCCACAAGAACACCGTTGCCAGAAAAATCTCTCGCCTTGCCAAGAAATTAAAAGCAATGGTCACAAAGTAATTTAAGTTTTAAAAACCGTCATCCTCGGGGGAGCTGTAAGCTCACCTCGGGGATACGTTTTTTCTTCCAGTCTAATGAGTAATTAGGAATTAGTAGTGATAACGTTTTTGCCCATTGCAAAAACAAGATTTGTATTTTCTCATTTCTCATTTCTCATTATTTTTTAACCTATTCTTAAGATTTACTTTATATAATCCCCCTTCCATTTTTTCCGATTCACTATGTAGTATAGCTTCGACGCATTTCTGCGAAGCTCGAACACAACATGTTGGGTCAAGTTTTTTTATTGCAAAAAGTGCAAATTTTTTACTTGTCCCCCGGCGCTTCTCCCCCCTACAATCCCCCCTATCAGCACTACTGATTCGAAGACGAAAGTCTTTAACAAAGCACGTATTTAAAGGAATTAAAGGTAACGGCGCTTAGCGTTCGTTTGCTCTTTAAAAAAAGGAAAAAAGAAACAAAAATGACCGAGGCAGTTTTACATGACGATATAAAAAACGAATGGAAAAACGTCTGTTCTTCGCTTCGTGAAAGTCTTGGCGATTCGGCATATAGAAGCTGGTTGCAGCCGCTCGGTGCCGGCAAAATCGACCAAGGTTGTGCCAAGCTTTTTGCTCCTACAAGATTTATGCGCGACTGGGTTGAGAAGCACTATCTTTCCAGCATCAAAGCCGCATGGCAAAAACATAATCCGGAAGTTACCTCTATTGATATGGAAGTAAAGGCGTACTGCTCACCGGAAAGCGAACCTGTTTTGCCTGCCGATTCTGTAAAAGAAACTTCTTGCGCTTTTGCCGATTCGCCCAAAGATACGGCAGCTCCTGCGGCATTTTCTCTTGCGCTTCCTCAAGCTGAGACCAAGGATTTTTCGGACATATCCGCGCCGCTCGATTCGCGCTTTACATTTGATAGTTTTGTCGTCGGCAAGTCGAACGAGTTTGCTTATCTTGCAGCGAAGAAAGTTGCCGAGTCCCGCGAAGTTTCCTTTAAGCCTCTGTTCCTGCATTCGGGTGTCGGACTTGGCAAGACGCACTTGATGCAGGCTATTGCGAATCACATAAAAAAGACCGACCCGACGCGCTCGGTAATGTATCTTTCCGCCGAGAAGTTTATGTACAAGTTCATCAGCGCGCTTCGTTCGCACGAAACAATTTCTTTTAAAGAAAAATTCCGCTCGGTCGATGTTCTGATGGTTGACGATTTGCAATTTATTGCCGGTAAAGACGCTACACAGGAAGAGTTCTTCCACACCTTTAACGAGCTTATGAATGCGGGCGCACAAATCGTGCTTTCTGCCGATAAGCCACCTGCGGAGTTAAAAGGCTTTGAAGCCCGCTTACAAAGCCGATTCGCTGCCGGTTTGGAAGTCGATATTCACCCCGCCACTTTTGAACTTCGCGTAGGCATTTTGGAAAGCAAAGCTGCCAAGGCGGGCATAATCCTTCCCAAAGAAGTAATAGAGTTTTTAGCCGAGCATATTTCATCTAATATCCGTGAGCTGGAAGGCGCGTTTAACCGCCTTGTCGCCCACTCGGAATTGATGAATGCTCCCATCACTTTGGAGAACACAAAAGTCATTTTAAAAGACATTTTATTAAGTTCCGAAAAGATGGTTTCGCTCGACGATATCAGAGACAAGACGGCCGCGCATTTTAATGTGAAGGTCGCCGATTTGCGGGGAGTTCGTCGTCAGCGTGAAATAGCACGGCCGCGGCAAATTGCCATGTACCTGTCAAAGACGCTGACGACTCGTTCGCTTCCCGACATAGGCCGAGTTTTCGACCGCGACCACACCACGGTAATGCACGCGGTAAAGACGATAGAAGGCCTTTTAAAGACCGATAAGAACCTTGCCGAAGACATTCGCATTATCACCCGTTCACTGGGCTGCTAGAATGGTTTAAGTAAAGTTTACGGGTAATTACAAAACATTCGACCCGACTTGCTGGAGAAAACCGAATGCAAATTAGAAAAATCACACCATCAGATGCTGCTGCCTTTATAGAGTTTTTTACTTCGTTGCTGAAGCAAACCGACTTTTTGCTGCCATCGGCAAAAGAGGCGGCAATATCAGTCGAAAAGCAAACCGAAATTATATCGGCGCTTGATGATTTTAAGCAGATTTTTATTGCCTGCGACTCGGATAAAAATAGGATAGTCGGCTTTGTCGGAGTGACCCGTTTTAATATGGAAAAGAATAAGCACATTGCCAATTTTGCCATAGGCGTATTGAAAGACTCGCAAAGGCACGGGCTTGCCGAAAAACTTTTAACCGAAGCGGAGAAATGGCTTAAAGCAAAAAATGTTCGCCGTCTGGAATTAACCGTTATTAAAGAAAACATTCCGGCATTAAAACTTTATGAAAAACTGGGCTTCAAAAACGAAGGCCTGCGCCGTCAATCCATTTTTATGAACGACAAGTTTTACGATGAGTTTTATATGGCAAAGGACCTCGGCTGTTAAGCTGGATTAAGGTTGGTTTATAAGCTTATAAACGTTCACCTAGGGGCGAAGTCCTTTTCATTTCTATTTCCTCATTCCTAATTATTTTTTGCTTCCACCAAGAATCCCTTTACGGATTTTTGGTTTTCAAGGCGCAAAATCTCGTTTGTGATCTTGATATTTTTATCTTTAAATCCGACCTTCAAAAGCGACTTTCTGATATACGATTCGCTATGCACAAAACGTCCCGATTCGGTGATTAAAAAGTCATTTTTTGCCGCACCTTTTTCCAAAGAAAAAATTGCCACGCCATTACTTTTAAGCGCAACTTTTATATACGCGAAAATCTTGTTTAACTTGCCGAAATAACAAAGCACGTCACCCGCAACAATCGCATCAAATTTTTTCTCGTGCGAGCCTAAAAAAGATATTGCTTCCGAGCAGACGATATCATCATAAACGCCGGTTTTGTTTGCCTGTTCCAACATCTTTGGCGACAAATCGACTCCCACCATTTTTGCGGCGTATTTTTTAATCTGCAAACCGACCAAACCCGTTCCGCAACCAAGGTCCAAAACATCCATTTTGTGAAGAGGTTTTCCTTCCAAGCGACTCGCAATAAGTTTAGGCACACTATATTCAAGTTTTGCCAGCGTCTTATCAAAGCTTTCGGCAAAGCCGTCAAACAATTTTCTAACATATTCATCATCGGCTTTTTCTTTTTTCGTATCACCTGAAAAAGCCGCCAAAGTATGTTTTGCGATTGCATTTTTCGGACAGTGTTTTACCCACGCTTTTGCTGTTCCTATGGCAAGCTCTTTATCGCTTTTATACATATCGGCAAGGATAGCTGCCAAAGTATTATGCACTTCGGTAAAGTCCTTATCTATAGCCATAACGTTAAAGCACAGTCCCGCCGCTTCGGTAAGATCACCGGTTTGATGCACCGCTACTGCCAAGTTGTTACATACCTCGGCATTTTTGGGATTAAGCAAGATTGCTTTGCGATAGCTTTCCATTGCTTCCATATAGAGTTCGCGTTTATACAAAACGACTCCGAGATTGACCCACGCATCCTCGTTATTGTCATCAAGTTTCGTGGCAAGGCGCAGCTCATCTTCGGCCTCACGCAAGTTCTCTTCATCCAGCATAAGCAGCGCCCCGATATGAGCATGCGCTTCGGAAAAATCAGGCTTGAGCTCGGCGGCTTTTTGATATGCTCGCATAGCTGCTGCACGCTGTCCGTCCCCTTCCAAAGCAATTCCGAAACTGTTCCAGAAAAAGGGATTATTGCCGTCAATGCTAAGAGCTTTTTCGTAAAGGGGGAAAGCTTCAAACATCCGTCCCTGCACCCTTAAAGTCGTGGCAAGATTCGCATACGCGTCCGCAAAAGAATCTTCCACATCAATGGCGCGTTGAAAACACTCCATTGCCTTTTCATATTTACCCGCTTCACGATACAAAATACCAAGCCCGCTAAGCGCATAAAAAGATTTTTTCTCATCTGCTTCAATAGATTTTTTATAAGCCTTTTCAGCGTCTTTCACCCGCCCCGTGATTTTGTAAATGTTGCCGATGTTGTTAAGAGCTTCCGCCGCAAAATCCTTATCAAGTTTCATTGCGGTTTTGTATTGCTCTGCCGCTTCGGAATAAAATTGCGCACCCTGCAAAGCCATAGCAAGATTAAAGCGCAAAGGCGCTGCTTTTTTATCAATATCCACCGCCTTATACAAAAGGGAAATGGCGTTATCATACGCCCCTCTTGCCACCGCTATCATTGCCAAGAAATGCATAACCCAAGCATTTTCGGGAGCGGTCTCTAAAATCTGCCGATATATCTGCTCGGCTTCTGCAAGTTTTCCTTGGTTGTGTAAATCGATTGCTTTTTGTAATATGTCGTCAAACGCCATTTGAAAGACCCTGATTAGAAGAAAATAAAATGATTACATTTACCGTAAAGCATAAAGCACAAAAAGCCCGAGGAGCAACCCTTAAAATCGGTGATATGCAAATTGCGACTCCGGCATTTATTCCCGAAAGCACGGGGCTTGATGTAAAGGCGGTTTTCGCGGATAAAATCCCTTCGCCCATATTTTATGCCGACATTTATCGTCCCATGCTCCGTCCCGGTTTGGATATTTTAAAAGAGGTTGGATTAAAAGACTTTATAGGGTTTAAAGGCTTGCTTTTTACAGGCGGCGGTGCAAGCGAACTTGCAAAGCTTGCTGCGGATAAAGGGACTTATTACAAAAGCAGAGAAGAAGCACTGGACTACGCGTCATACATTGACGGCTCGCGCAAAAAACTTTCACCTGAAATATCGATTCGCATGCAAAAGAAAATGGGCGCGGATATTTTTTCGGGTCTTTACGATTTTCCTTCGGGCGATTCGTTTACACGCAAAAAAATCGGTGCGGCAGCAAGGCGTTCCGACCGCTGGACCAAGCGCGCATGGGATATTTTCAAAAGCGAATTAAGCGGGAAAGCCGGCGCGAATAAAGCCTTTTTCGCCCCTATTTCCGGTGGCGCGATGTCAGATATAAGAACGCAATCTGCTCGCTTTTGTATAGGGCTCGACCCGGACGGCTTTTTGCAAACTCCCGCTTTCAAAAACGAACCGAGAAAGGCCTACATGATGACCCTCGCTACCACCACGCAGCTTTTACCAGCGGATAAACCTTGCGCTGTTTTGGGTCTTAAAAATGAAGATGAAGTAGTCGAAGCGGTGCGTTTCGGCAGCGATATAATCATTGCCGATTTTCCCATCGTTGACGGCATGAACGGCATTATTTATCAGGACGGAAAAAAGCTTAATATCAAAGACGAAAAATACGCCGATGACAAAACACCTTTTGCCAAAGATTACACTTTTGCCTACCTGCATCACCTTTTTTCCGCAGGCGAGATTCTGGGGCTTACGCTGGCGGTGGAAAACAATCTTGCGCACATGGATAAACTTATGAGCGACCTTCGCTTTCGCATTGAAAAAGGCACATTATCTTGAACACGAAATCACCCAAAAATAACTTTGTAAAACGTCGCAGCTATCTTGCTCCCATAGGCTTGGACGTGCGCAAAATCGCAAAACCCGTTCTAGGTAAAAAAGGCTTTTTTGAGATTGACATTGTCACGAACTGGCACGAGCTTGTGGGAGAAAAAATCGCCACTTTTGCGACTCCGTTAAAGCTCACTTTTCCGAAAGGGAAAAACGCTGACGCCGTTTTGCATATCAGCGTCGCAGGCGGAGCTTTCGCCACCGAATTAAACCACAAAAAACTTTCTCTTTTGGAAAAGATAAACACCTTTTTCGGATATAGTGCCGTCAGCGATATTAAAATTATTCAAGACAGTTTTTCGCCTAAAAAGGAGAAGAAAAAAACCTCTGCTACCAAAGCTATAAAAAGCGAAAAACCCCTTTCGGCCGAAGCGGAAAATATCCTTTCCGAAGTAGGTGATGACGATTTAAAATCCGCTTTAAAAAAGCTGGCAGAGGTAATTTAACCCCCCTTCCACCTTTCCCTTTCCTGTGCTATAACTCCGAACGCTTTTAAAAAACAAGACAGGAGAAAATAAAATGAAATGGATAATCGGATCGCTTGTCGCATTGGCTTTAGCAGTGATTATTTGGGGTGCTTGGTATGTCAATGATGTAAAGACGCACCGCCTTTCTTTCGGCGCGGGCGAAGCCATTGCTGCCGAGCCGGCAAAAATGGACTCTGCCGAAATAAAAGAACTGATGAAAGACAGGTTTATGGGCAATCCCGATGCTCCCGTTGAAGTGATAATTTTCTCGTCCTTTTCCTGCTATCACTGTGCTGTTTTTCACAAAGAGATTCTGCCCGAGTTAAAGAAGCGCTACGCCGACACGGGCAAGGCGGTCATATACTATCACGACTTGGCTATGGATACTCGCTCGGCGGCGGCAGGTATGTTGGCAAGATGCATGGATGATGACGAGTTTTGGAAGTTTGCCGACATCGTTATGGCAAACCAATCAAAGTGGGCCATGGCAACGGACTACAAAGACATTTTAAGCGGCTATGCCACGCTTGGCGGTCTGGCAAAAGACAAAGCGACAGAGTGCTTAAACAGCAAACCGCTTCTAAAAGCAATGTTACAAAAGCGCGACTCGCTGGCAAAAAAGTATGACATCAAAGGCACTCCGACCGTCTTTGTGGTAAAGGACGGTAAATCCGAAGCCGTCACTACGATTAGCAAGGGCGCCTTTATCTTTGCCAAGATAGATGAACTGACAGAAACAGAAAAGTAATTTAAGATCTACGGCTTCAACCTTAAATTTATTCTATTGTTTCATTAGGATAGACACCGAAGATTTCCCCTTTGGGCAGCCAACCTTGGTAACCCTGCACTTCGACGCGGCAATAAAGAGGATGCGTCTTTGGGCAAGACATAAGTGCACCCATAATCCCGAGCTCCAGCTTCGCTACCGCGGCAGAATCCTTGTCGGGTTCGCGCAAAAGTAAAGTCGAAGCTATGACGCGAAAAGTCCTTTTTTCACTAAGAGTACCACGCACTACCCATCCCGTACTTCCGTCAAAATCTTTTATTTTTCGCCACCGACCGTATTTCGCCAGCAATTCGACAGGCAAACCTTTTGCGTGATATTCCCATATAATGGGGTACTTTACATCAGGACCCACGCGCATATTCACAATGTTGCTTTTAAGCGAAACAAACTGCGGTGTAAGAGTGACAATTTCCTCTTTTCCCGCTGCTGCCGCGGTAAAAGTTACTTGGCAAATTACGGTAAAAATAAAAGCAAAAAGGAGCAGAGCTTTTTTCACTTTTTCGCTCCCTTCACACCGGTAGAACCAAAGCCGCCCACGCCGCGTTTTGTGGTGTCCAAAGTATCCGTTTCTTCCCACGCAATTTGCACCACGGGAGCAAAGACCAACTGCGCAATTTTCATACCGCGCTCGACGATAAAATCTTCTTCGCCGAGATTGCACAAAATCACCTTTACCTCGCCCCTGTAATCCGCATCAATCGTGCCGGGCGAGTTAAGTGCGAACACGCCGTTTTTAATGGCAAGACCGGAGCGCGAACGCACCTGCGCCTCAAGTCCTTCGGGTATTGCAATCGCAATGCCTGTAGGAATAAGCGCCCTTGTGAATCTTTTAATCACGATGGGAGCAGAAACATTCGCTAATAAGTCTAGTCCCGAAGAAAGTTCTGTGGCATACTGCGGCAAAGGTAAATCGGAATCTTTATCGGTGCGGGTAATTTTTACAGATGTTTTTTCCATTTTTCAGCTTTCAAAACAGTGTTACTTCTCTTGCTTCTATTATGAGCAAAGGTTTAGTTATGGCAAGTCTTTCCTTCGCCGTTTTTTATCAAAGCGGCACTGTCGCTGCGGGAGAGTTGGAAGAAGTTTACGCTGCCGTCATCGGTAAAAGTGACATTATGCCGACATACAAAAACCCTTTTTTAAAACCGCCCGCGCGTACTTTTTTGGATGCGGTAAAGTCCGTTAAATCCGGCACTGCTGCCGCCGAAGATATTACACTTATTTCCACTCTTGCCACCGAAAAAAGACCCGAAGCGGTCGAGCTGTTGGCGTGGATGAACGCTACCGGCACCGGCATTCCGCAAAACTTTTACAATGCGTGGTTTTTATATACCGAAGCGAATGATTTAGGTGTGACGGGAGCAAAAGAAAACGCCGCCGTGATTCATAATTTAATCACTTTCCAAGGGAGCAAAAAAGCATGCCGGAATTGCCCGAAGTAGAAACTGTTTGCGCATATATTTGTAAAACTTTAAAAGGTGAAAAAATCATCGGAGCCGAAGTTTTTCGTTTTGATTTACGCAAAGGAACTTTTGTTCCGCAAGACTTTATAAAGCGCGTGACAGGGGCAAAAATTACCGATGTAAAAAGGCGCGGAAAATACATTCTTATTCACCTTTCTTCGGGAGAAATTATGACCGTGCATTTAGGTATGACGGGTCGTTTTATCGTTCATGTTTGCCCTTATAAAAAAGCAAAACACGATCACATAATTTTATATTTTAAAGGCGAAAAATGTTTAGTTTTTTCGGACACGAGAAGGTTCGGAATGGTGGATTTGGCGCCTGCAAAAACAGCATTAAAAAGATTTGCTTCTATGGGTGTCGAGCCACTTTCCACCGACTTTAATCCCTCTTCGTTTTTGCAAAAAATAAAAGGACGCAAAGTGCCGATAAAACAAGCTTTGCTTGATCAAAAAATTGTTGCGGGACTTGGTAACATTTACGTGTGCGAAGCACTGTTTGAAGCGGGTATTTCACCTCTGCGCGTGGCAGAAAAAATCACCCTTAAAGAAGCGGAAAAATTAGTCCCGATAATTAAAAATATTTTGCAAAAATCTATCGCCGCGGGCGGTACGACTTTTCGCGATTACCGCTCTGCCGAGGGCAAAAAAGGTGCGTTTGTTAATAGCCTTTTGGTCTATGGCAAAGAAGGCGAAAAATGCGTAAACTGCGGGCATAAAATTATAAAAATAATTCAAGGCGGCAGAGGCACTTTCTTTTGCGAAAAATGCCAAAAGTAGTTTAAGGTTTAGGGTTAAGATTTATGGTTTTTATGAAAGTTTTTTTGGTTTTATTCATTCTGTTTTTTGCTGCATTTGCGCACGCCGAGTATTATCAATTTATCCCCGGTTTTGAAGATGTTCCTTTGATGGACGGCTTGGCGCAAATTGAGGACGGTGTCACCAGTTTTGACTCCCCCGAAGGCAGCTTCACCGAAGTAAATCTGCATGCCGAACCGCGCATAAAAGCTGAGCATGTTTTCGCCTATTACGGCGCAGTTTTACCCGCTCTCGGATGGCAAAAAACCACAGGCAATTGCTTTGAACGCGAAGGCGAAAGCCTATGCATTTTTTACGAATCCGGCATCGTCAGATTCGAACTTAAAAGCTAGAAAAGTTTTTCTTCAAATACGACGTTTCTTTGGTTTTTAAAAAGCTTTTATTTAGCGACTTCCGCCCACAAAACATTGTTAATGTCATCAGTACCGGTGACAGTCATTATGACGCGATCAATCCCTACAGCAATACCCGTTGCCGGCGGCATAATCGTAAGCGCTTCCATAAAATCTTCATCAATCGGATAGCGCTCGCCGTAAAGTTTTTCTTTCATATCCATATCGGCGGTAAAGCGCTTTCTCTGTTCTACAACATCTGTAAGCTCGGAAAAAGCGTTGCCCATTTCCAGCCCGCAAACATAGAACTCAAACCGCTCGGCAACCCTTTTATCCTTAGGGCTGGTGCGCGAAAGAGCGGCAAGGCATTTCGGGTATTCATAAAAGATTGTAGGCACTCCGCCAAAGCCTAATTTCGGCTCGACACGGTCAAGACAAATTCTGAAGAACACGTCTTCCCAGCGGTCGGTTTCTTCAAAATGAATACCTATGCGCTTCGCCTCTGCCATAAGCTTTTTCGGGTCGGGATCGGAATCGTCGGGATCGTCAATCGTCGCCAAAACATCTACATCCGCATAGCGCAAAAACGCTTCGTTAATCGTAAGTCTTTCCCACTTGCCGAAGGGATCACATTCCACACCTTGATGCATCAAAGTTTTCTTACCCACGGCAGTAACAGCCGCCTGCAAAACTTTTTCGCAATCGTCCATAAGCGTGTAGTAATCATCGTTCG
>Ga0310696_10007751_pt1 | contig 12573 bp, 7 predicted proteins | sample AusTroGonzalo_MG_4_FD_203885 | JGI IMG/M metagenome (GOLD analysis project Ga0310696, IMG submission 203885) | Bovine rumen microbial communities from tropical cattle in Woodstock, Queensland, Australia - Gonzalo_02 (v2) (version 2) | ecosystem: Host-associated > Mammals > Digestive system >... | reverse complement strand
TATCCCCTATAAGATGCGACCGAAATATTCAGAAGTTCCCTTTCGTTGTTGTATCTATAAAGAACGCGGCATTTTGCGCGCCAGAACAGTGGCAGGATTAGGCTTTTCAATTGAAGAAGATGATGAGGCCACCTTACTTTCAGAATACGCCCTCAAAGCTTTGGAACGTCCAAAACCAAATCCTAATCCGTTAACCGTGGTAGAAAGCGCTTGTCACAGTTGTCAGGATGCACGCGTTTACGTAACGGATTTATGCCAGAACTGTGTTGCCCGCCCATGCCTAAAAACTTGTAAATTCGGCGCCATTGCCAACATTGATGGAAAATCGGTAATTGACCAAACTAAATGTAAAAAATGCGGTATGTGCATGGCCGCATGCCCATATGGCGCAATTGTAAAAACAGTTGTACCATGTGAAAATGCTTGTCCGGTCGGTGCCATTGCTAAAGATGAACGCGGATTTGCGCGTATCGATACAGAAAAATGCATATCATGCGGCAAATGCGTTTCAGCTTGTCCATTTGGTGCCGTACATGCAAAATCACAAGTTATAGATGTTTTAAGACGTATGAAAGAAGGCAGAGAAGTCATTGCCCTCATTGCTCCGGCACTTATCGGCCATTTACCATGTAAACCGGAACAAATTCAAGATGCCTTACATAAAGCCGGTTTCACCCATGTTTATGAGGTTGCACAAGGTGCAGATATAACGGCCACGACTGAAGCTAAAGATTTCCAAGAAAGACTAGAAAACGGCGCACCTTTTATGACGACTTCGTGCTGTGCCGGTTATAATGAGTTAGTCAAAAAGCATCTGCCAGAAATTACACCCTATGTTTCTGATGCCCATACACCGCTATATTATACAGCAGAAATTGCTAAAAAAGAACATCCCAATGCCGTAACAGTCTTTATCAGTCCTTGTTTCGCCAAACGTCGGGAAGTTTTAGATAATTCTAATATTAATTATTTGTTGAATTTTGAAGAATTAGGCGCTATTTTTACAGCAATGGGGATTGAGATAGAAACCTGCGAAGAAAAAGAATTTTCTTATCAAAGCTCTCAAGAAGCGCGCGAATTTGCGTTGACCGGTGGGGTAGCAAAATCTGTTCAGGCAGCATGGAAAGGTGCACCTGATGCCATAAAACCGGTCATCATTAACGGTTTGGATAAAGCTTCTATCAGAGATTTGAAAATGTATGCTAAAAACGGTAGTTGTCCGAGCGGTAATTTGATTGAAGTTATGTGTTGTGTAGGCGGATGTATTGCCGGAAATGCATGTATGGGTACTTTTAAGGAGGCATTTAAGAAAGTTAAAGATTATGGAGAAAAGGGGCAATCATTGGAAGAGAGAAAGGAAAATTGTTCATGACAAGCGTTAAAACTTTAAAAGATTTAGACATACTTTTAGAGCGTGTTCATACCGCTCAAACTTTGTTTGCAACATTTTCGGAAGAAAAAGTTGACGCTATTTTTAAAGCCGCAGCAACAGCCGCAAATAAAATGCGGATTGACTTGGCAGAAATGGCGGTTGCAGAAACAGGTATGGGCGTTTTAGAAGATAAGATTATCAAAAATCATTTTGCTTCGGAATACATTTATAACAAGCACAAAGGCGTTAAAACTTGCGGTATTATCAGTCGTGATAAAGCTAATGGTACAAAAATTGTTGCTGCACCATTAGGTGTCTTAGCCGGTATTGTACCGACGACAAACCCGACATCAACGGCAATTTTTAAATCTTTAATTTGCTTAAAAACCAGAAACGGTATTGTCTTTTCTCCACACCCACGAGCCAAAAAATCAACCATCGCCGCAGCCAAAGTGGTTTTAGACGCTGCGGTTAAAGCCGGTGCCCCGAAAGACATTATCGGTTGGATAGAAGAACCGACAATTGAACTTTCAAATGCTTTGATGACCCATCCGAAAATTCAAGGAATTTTAGCAACCGGTGGTCCGGGGATGGTTAAAGCCGCCTATTCCAGCGGTAAGCCTGCACTTGGTGTGGGTTCAGGTAATGTGCCGGCGATTATTGATGAAACTGCAAATATCAAATTAGCCGTTTCTTCAATTTTAATGTCAAAGACTTTCGATAATGGTATGATTTGTGCCTCTGAACAATCCGTCATTGTAGTTAAAGATATCTATGAGGAAGTTAAAAAAGAATTTGTTTATCGTGGCGCCTACCTTTTAAATAAAAAAGAAACAGCAGCACTGGGCAAAATTATTTTAACCGATAAAGGTGTAAATGCCTTAATCGTTGGGCAACCGGCATATAAGATTGCTGAGCTGGCCGGCTTTAAAGTACCGCAAGAAACAAAAATTTTACTTGCTGAACAAACCGATTACAGCCCTAAAAATCCATATGCACATGAAAAGCTTTCCCCGATTTTGACGATGTATAAAGCCCAAAATTTTGCTGAAGCGACGGATATTGCCTTAGAGCTAGTTAATAACGGCGGTTTGGGACATACTTCCGTACTTTATACCGATGAAAGAGTACAAGACAGAATAGATTTTTATGCGCAGAAAATGCCGACCGGACGTATTCTGATTAACTGTCCGTCCTCGCATGGCGGTATTGGTGATTTATACAACTTCCGCTTAGAACCATCATTGACTTTAGGATGCGGTTCCTGGGGTGGTAACTCGGTAAGCGAGAACGTTGGTGTCAAACATTTATTAAACTATAAAACAGTGGCAGAAAGGAGAGAGAATATGTTGTGGTTTAGAGTTCCTCCAAAAATTTACTTCAAACGCGGTTCAACAGAACTAGCTTTACGCGAATATGAAGGCAAAAAACGTGTCTTTATCGTAACAGACAGATTCTTATTTGATAGCGGTGCTGTCCGCACAATTACCGATACATTTGAAGAAATGGATATCGACTATCAAATTTTCTTTGATGTTCAACCGGACCCGACACTTTCTACCGCCAAACAGGCAATGACGATGGTTAATGCCTACCAACCGGATTTAATTGTAGCTCTTGGTGGCGGTTCCCCGATGGATGTCGCAAAAATTATCTGGTTAATGTATGAACAACCGGATACCAATTTTGAAGATATATCAATGCGCTTTATGGATATAAGAAAACGTATTTGCTCTATCCCTGAATTAGGTAAAAAAGCAGATTTGGTTTGTATTCCGACCACATCCGGTACAGGTTCTGAAGTAACTCCGTTTTCGGTTATTACCGATGATAAGACACATGTTAAATACGCAATTGCGGATTATGCCTTAACACCGAAAATGGCAATTATTGATGCAAACTTTGTTGATAATATGCCCAAAGGTTTAACCTCTGCCGGTGGTATTGATGCACTGGTTCATGCTCTTGAATCATATGTTTCGGTGATGGCAACCAACTACACCAACTCTCTTGCCTTAGAAGCAATTAAACAAATTTTCCGCTATCTGCCGACAGCTTATAACGAAGGAGCAAACGACCCTATCGCACGTGAAAAAATGCATAATGCAGCAACCATTGCCGGTATGGCATTTGCAAATGCATTCTTAGGCGTTTGTCACTCTATGGCTCATAAACTTGGTGCAATGTATAACATTCCGCATGGTATTGCTAACGCATTGCTCATCTGCCAAGTTATTCGCTTTAATGCGACAGACTGTCCGAAAAAACAAACAGCCTTCCCACAATATACTGCACCGGAAGCCAAAAAGAGATATGCGCAAATTGCCCATGTACTCTATCTTGCTGATGAAAATGTTTCTGATGATGAGAAAGTTGAGCGCCTTATTAAGGCGGTTGCCGAGCTCAAAGAAAAAATCGGTATTCCGGCTTCCATTCGCGAATGGGGTGTCGATGAAAAAACATTCAAAAAGAATTTGGATAAATTGGTACGCTTAGCGTTTGATGACCAATGTACAGGCGCCAACCCAGTCTACCCATTGATGAGCGATATCAAGCAAATTTATTTGGATGCTTTTGAAGGAAAATACTAAAAGGAGGAGGCTTGCCTCCTCCTTTACATTAAATAGCTTTACTATAAAGAGATATTATCACATACTTAAACGAACTAATTACCCCACCATGTTCTGCCATCGGATCTTAAACTTGGTGCACGCATCATATCTTCATCTTGCGGTTCATCAATCTTATCTGATTTTTCATCATAACGATTATTAATAAGCGCCGTAAAGTCTTTTAAAACATTTTCACGACATCCCTGCCCCTGCATACCAAAAACTTCAGATTTTTTAACACTATCAATAAAGGTCATATCATAAGTATAACCATCTTCCCATAATCCGCATCTGACATTATCATCTCTTTGGATATCACCGGAAAGCTCATACCGCGCCATAGAGCGACCATCGTCTTTGCTATAAATTCTAAAACCGGCCTGATCCAAAGCTTGTTTAAAATCCTGATAAATATCCGACATATTTGCACGCTCAACAGCAACCGTTTTAGCCGTTATATCAATTTTATTATATGAAGAAATTGTCTGATGATATGTTGTACATCCGGTAAGCATTAAAGCTAAAAATAATATTTTTTTCATAAAAAAACTCCCTATATAACCTAAGATTATTGAAGTCTAATTTTGATACACACAGATGTCAATAACAAATTCCATTGTTTCCGAACGCAACAATATTTTTATTTGAAATCCCTTGACAAAGCATAAAAACAAACTTAACATCACAACCATTCTAAATAACTCTATGTCAAATCTATAATTAATTCTAAGCTTATGAATCGAAAAAAATTATCTCCTGAAGAAATTCAGGAACTGCGTTGTAATGCAGAAAAAGAACGCGCCACGCATGCCGAGGTGATGAAAAACATCCATGCGGTGACCATGTCTCCGCAGTTGCAGATGACTACACTGATGAGCAGCTACAATCGTCACCGCAATGATGAGATTATGGCTTTATTGCAAGTTCACACTTTGGGCAACAGACAGTATGAGCTGGCAACCGAAGTGATGAAATTCATCTATGATCATGGTCAAGAGCTTTCCAAAGCAAAGGACTTCATGCTAAAGAACAATCACCTGGTCTATGAAATAGAGAAACGCATCTTTGATGATAAGTTAACTCCTTTCATAACCACCGCCGGTGGTAAGGTTATTTACCCGAAGTTCAGTGCCGATGCTGAGGTATATATGGTCAAGGAAACATTGAAAGCCTGCCGAAAAGCTGACAAGCTGACCGATGAGCTGAATTTCTTGGATATCTATACTCAAGAACATACACTCACCGCTGCCGGCGAAATTGCTCTGATGGAATTCTTGCTTGAAACCCACGGACGTGACAGTGTATTGGATACGCTGTGCAGTTTTGTGATGACCTATATCGGGCGCCATCAAAATATCGTTCAGCCGGCTTGGTTAAGCGCCATCAAATCTGGCAACCATGACGTCATCATGCATTTGATAACACAAACCTCAACATTAACTGAGGATTGTGCAGTTGTAGAGGCTCTTCTTGAGCGTGCAGATGAACAAGAAGTTACGGCTTACTACAACCGTTGGAGCAGAGGCTAAGCTGTCTTTCCACATTAAAAAAAGCACTCTTTAGAGAGTGCTTTTTTTGTTTCTTTCTACCCTCTCCATCCCCTAGCGTAGCGACGAGAGGAAGGATTAAGAAGGGGGACAATAACTACTCAGCCTTATACAAAGGTCTCTTTTGATATTTCGTATGCAATAGATGATGCGCTTTCTTACCACCCGCTTCACCCAAATAATCCTTATACAATTTCTGAATGGATTTATTCTTGTGAGATAAGCGGTTTTTCGCTTCTTCATCTTCGCTGTTCAAGCCTTTAGAACGGAGCTTACGAATTTCATCGTTAATACCCCACGGCTTATCAAAGGTAGCACCCATCACGCGCGGCTGACCGCCACCGGCAATACATCCGCCCGGGCAAGCCATAACTTCAACAAAGTGGTAAGGCAATTCCGTACCTTCCGCTTTCGCTTTGTTAATTGCTTCCAAAACCGGTTGAACATTACCGACACCATTAACCACGGCAATACGAACTTTCGTCCCTTTAATATCGATTTCAGCCACTTTGACTTTATCTAAGCCCTCAATTGCTTCAAAGTTAAGTGTACCGAGTTCTTTACCGGTAATATAGAAATAAGCCGTTCTTAAAGCTGCTGTCATCACACCGCCGGTTACACCGAAGATGGTTGCCGCACCGGAATATTCACCCAGCGGATTATCAGCTTCTTCTTCCGGTAAGTTCTTAAAGTTAATACCGGCAGCCTTAATCATCTTTGCTAATTCGCGTGTGGTAATAACTTCATCGACATCTTTATAGCCAGAGGAGTTCATCGTTTCATCACGACCGATTTCCCACTTCTTCGCAGTACATGGCATAACTGAAACAACTTTCACCTTAGCTGCATCAACTTTTGCCTGCTCTGCCCAATAAGTCTTAGCAATCGCGCCGAGCATTTGGTGCGGAGATTTACAAGAAGACAAGTTCTCGATATTTTCCGGATAATATTTTTCAAGATAATCAACCCATGCCGGACAGCAAGATGTAAACATCGGCATATGGTCATTTTCCGTAAAGCGTTTAACAAACTCACTGGCTTCTTCGATAATTGTCAAGTCAGCACCGAAGTTTGTATCAAATACTTTAGTAAAGCCCAAACGACGTAATGCCGCATAGATTTTTCCGGTCAAATTCGTACCGAAATCAAAACCGAATTCCTCGCCCAAAGCCACACGCACGGCCGGAGCAATTTGAACCACCGTGACATTTTCTTTATCATCCAGCAAAGCCTTAACTTTAGCTGTATTATCGTGGTCGGTAATCGCCCCTGTCGGACAGTGTGCCGCACATTGACCACAACGGATACATGGTGAATCACCGAGTTTGGTATCTTTCGCACCGGTAATTTTGGTCGGAAAACCACGATGCAAATAGCTCAAAGCCCAAACATTTTGCACATTTTGGCAGATATTAACGCATCTGCCGCAAACAATACATTTCATCGGGTCTAAAACAATTGCCCCTGTTGTATCATCTTTCGGCTCCGGCGGAACCAACTTAATGATTTCATTTTGATCGATACCCATTTCCGCGGTCATATCCTGCAACTCGCATTGACCGTTTCTGGAGCAGTTCAAGCAATCATTCGGGTGATTACTCAAGATAAGCTTTAATACCGTTTTTCTGATTTCGGCAAGTTCACCATCATGAGTCACAACTTCCATACCTTCGGCAACCGGCGTAGAGCAAGAACGCATAATTCTGCCACCGACTTTAACAATACACAAACCGCAACCTGCACTCGGGTCAACATCCGGATGTTTACAAAGTGACGGAACATTGATTTGCGCCTTTCTAGCCGCGTCTAAAATGCTTGTACCGGCTTCAACTTCAACTTCGATATTATCAATTTTTAATTTTACCATCTCAATTACTCCTTATCTTTACCGTCAAGCAATTTATTTGTATATTCTTCTTCATAGAAGCGTAAGGTGGAAAGAACCGGATTTGGTGCTGTCTGCCCCAAACCGCAAAGCGAAGCTTTCTGCATTGCAAACGCGATTTGTTTCAACTGTTCCAAATCTTTCTTCTTCCCGCGACCGCGATTGATTTTATCTAAAAGCAAGAGCATTTGCTTACCACCGATACGGCACGGTGCGCATTTACCGCAAGATTCATCAACCGTAAAGTCAAGATAGAACTTGGCAAGTGCCACCATATCTGAAGAATCATCAATAACAATCATACCACCGGACCCCATAATTGAGCCGAGCTTCTTGAGTTCTTCGTAGCACACCGGCATATCCATATATTTTGCCGGAATAACACCGCCGGACGGACCGCCGGTTTGTACGGCTTTCAAGGTTTTACCTTGTGGCACGCCACCGCCAATTTCATTAACGATTTCATTAATCGTTGTTCCCATCGGTACTTCGATTAAGCCGGAATGTTCAACCTGACCGGTTAAGGCAAACACTTTTGTACCTTTAGATGTTTCGGTACCGAAAGAAGCAAACCATTCTGGACCTTTAAGCAAAATCTTTGCAACGTTAGCCAATGTTTCAACATTATTAACGCAAGACGGCTTATCCCACAAACCTTTATTGGTCGGATACGGCGGTCTTGGACGCGGTGTACCGCGTGCGCCTTCAATAGAATGAATAAGCGCTGTTTCCTCACCGCAAACGAATGCACCGGCACCCAAACGAATATCAACATTAAATGAGAAATTCGTTCCCATAATATTATTACCGAGCAATCTGTTTTTCTTACATGCCTGAATAGCCTTTTGTAATCTTTCAACAGCCAAAGGATATTCTGCACGAACATAGAACCAACCGGATGTTGCCCCGATAGCGTATGCTGCAATCATCATACCTTCAATAACGGCATGCGGGTCACCTTCCAAGATAGAACGATCCATATAAGCGCCTGGGTCACCTTCATCGCCGTTACAGATAATGAATTTTTCATCAACTGTCGGCACTTTCGCGGCCAATTCCCACTTCATACCTGTAGAGAAACCGCCGCCGCCACGACCGCGCAAGCCGGACTTTTTGATTTCATCGACAACCTGAGCCGGTGTCATAGTTTTCAAAGCTTTTTCAAGCGCCAAATAACCACCGCTGGCCATATATTCGGTAATATCTTCCGGATCGATGTGACCGGCATTTTTCAAAACAACTTTTTCCTGTTTCTTAAAGAACGGCAAATCGAGTGAAAGAATATGTTCGGATAAAGTTTTATCCAGTTTAATCTCACCTTTTGCACCAAGTCCCGGGATAACATATTTTTCCATAATGGCGCGCGTAATATCCAAATCAACACGCTTAAATAATATATCTTTTTTACCGTTAATTTCAACACGGATAAGCGGACCATGTGCGCACAATCCCATGCAACCGGTAGCAACAACACGTACTTTCTCGGTCAATCCTTTTTCTTCAAGTATTTGTTTGATTAACGCGATTAAGTCATCACTGCCGGAAGACTTACAACCGGTAGAGTGGCAACAGAAAATGCTGCATTCATATTTTTCAATTTCAGCGCGTTTGGTATCCGCAATATTATGGATATCAAATCTTTTATTAATTTCAGCCATATCAACCATTGTTTAAGCCTCCTCTTTAAATACTTCGCGCCATTCGTTTAAGATAGCCGGCACTTGTTCCGGTGTCATTCTGCCGTAGGTTTTGCCATTAACAACGCAAACCGGTGCCAAACCGCAACAACCGACGCAACGAACAACTTGCAAGTGGAACAAACCATCCGGTGTACTTTCGCCTTCTTTAATACCTAATTCAGACTTAAACTTTTCCAAAACCTTGTCATTCCCTTTTAAGAAACAAGCCGTACCGGTGCAAACGGAAATAACCGCCTTACCCGGAGCAACAAGTTTAAAGAAGTTATAAAACGTCAACACTTCATAAATACGCGCCAGCGGCACATCCATTGTTTCCGCCAGAGCAACAGCATCTTTCCAGTCCACATAGCCTTTCACACCTTGGATTTCGTGCAAAGCCATAATAAGAGAACCGCGTTTTCTGCGCCATTTATCGCCTACTTGGCAACCTAAACAAGGCTCTTGATCCATTTCAATCTCCTAAAATTAAAGTTTAAAAAACAATATACTGCGCGATATTATAGAATCATTTTTTTACATTGCAATTTATTTTAAAACATTTTCAAAAAATATTTTAGCTATCTTTTAGATGATATATTTTTCAGATATAAAGCTGTAAAACGTAAATTTTAACGACTGGTCTGCTCTATCGCACGCATTTGATGTTTATTATAAGCTCGATTAATAAGTTTCAAGCACTTTGGCGCCAATTGTTTAAGTGCAAATTTTGCCACCCGACGCGTACTATCGCGTGGAATTAACACAATCGGATTAATTTTACTCAAAGCCTTCTTAAAAACGCTCGCGCTCGGACTTTTACGCAAAGCTTCACCATACCCCAGTTGCACATCTTTATCAACAATTCGACCAAAGATAACCGCTTTCTTAAATTGTGCTAAATCCACATGAACATCAGCTCTAGCCGCAATCTGCACCATCCCCTTAACCTGTTGCGCATATGCTCCAAGATTCGGTGTATTTTCCAAAGTTTTATTAAAAATCTCCATAACGGAAACCTGCTTATTCAATTTCTTTTGTTTGAAAGCTTCCTCAACCACATTATACAAAATTTCTCCCATCTGTTTTTTATCTTCTGTTGTATATTTTTTCGGATCAACAGCATCAAAAACACCTTTCATCATACCTTTAGCAAAATGAATTTGTCCGACATCTGAACTGAGCACTTCCATAACTTTCGGATTTTTCATACTCTCCGGCATACTAATCATTGTCCCGTAAAGATCACCTGATTGCATAACTTGTTTAAAGGTCAATTTTCCCAGACTTTGCGCAAAATGAGCCTCTGCCATAAGTACATTGTTATCACCCTGACGACTCATATCTTGAGCTATATTCAGCGTTTTCATATCAGATTTATCTTTCTTTTCGGTTTTTCCTTTTTTCGATTTATCCGATGTAAAATCTGCAATTTTTGCGACAAAACCTTTATATATTTCTTCACTAAGTTTATGCTTACCGTTATTCAAGCTTTGTACCAGGCACATAGCCAATTCCTGCACTGGAATTTCCTGATGAAAATCACTAAGTGCCAAAAGTCCGCGTTGAAATTCGCTCAAATACGGCGGTATCGGTTTTCCCTCGGCAATTTCGGCTTTATAATACTTTTCAATTCCTTTATCTATTTCACTGCAAAGCACCGCACCGATATTTTCATTAGGATTATCCGCCAAAGTTTTAACCGCTTCGGCAATAACCGCACCCAATACATGTTTTTCCTTAGCTGTAGGTTCAATAATACTCATCGAACCGGTATCAAATATACCGATAGTATGGGTTTTAGGGTCAATTTTATATTGTCCGGCGTGTCTGTCCGCATCAAAGCGCTTGCCGGAAAGCATATTCGCCAATTCAGTCGTAAACACAGCTTTAGCCACCGCTTTTTTATACGGTTGCGCCAAATCCTTAAAATCTTGTCCGTGAGCTTTTTCCATAGATGCCCACGTATTACCGCGTGCACCCCAATCCATAACTTTGAGGTTAAATTCTACCTTATCGCCAATTGCCTTATCAGGATAGAGTTTCTGTGCATCTCTAAGCTGTTGTTCACCAATATCTAAATTAGTTTCAACCTTAACCATATCAGCGGCATTTTGCACCAAACGGCTGAAAGATTCTACCCAAGGAAATTCTTTTTTAAGTTTACCGAGCATTTCTTTATAGACCTTAAATTCCGCATTGGCCATGCTTTCTGAGCCGCGTCGCATAATTTTCACAACCTTTTCTTTGCCGTCGTTAGCTTTCATCTCATAAGTCACAAAGAAAGAAGCCGAGCCCAAAAGTTTACCGAGTTTGCCGTAATCAAGCATATTCTTTTCACCGGCGCTTTCTAGCCAATCAAAAACTTCCCAACGTGCCGGCGGATTAGCATTGTTTTTCGCTTTCTGCATTTCATCGCGGATAAAATCCGGTACATCGGCATAAGAGCTCATGGCTTGCGCCAGTTTGACACCGGCAGGGCCGGAATTCTCCAAAAACAAACGTAAACCTTGTGCTAAAGAACGTTGCTCCGGTGTATACGGGCTATTTCCGTCATCAAAATACGTTGAGCTTTTATTATTAGCCGCCGCAAACATTGCAGAAAGATAAAAACATCTTTCGCTTTCCGGTCTGGAAGAAATATAGCTTTTTAAGAACTTTTGACCGATATCTCCTAATTCACCGGCACCTTCAAACAATTTACCGGCTACTTGCGCAAATTGCTCTTCCCAACCATTCCCAGCGCTGAGCAGATTAATAATAGCAGCCTTTCCTTCCAACGGAGCTGCATCAAATTCTTTCTTTGCCTGCTCAAAATGTTGCGGAGTCAATCTGTTCAGATATTTTTGGGGTAAAGAGAACTCTTGTGCTGCGTTATAATTTGATATATCCTGACGAACCGCTTTATATGCCTCCATAATACTTTTTTCCGAACCATCGCCTAACAAAAGATTGACAAGCACTTCGCGTTTAATAGCACCTTCTTGCATCAAAAAGGCAAACGTATCTAACCCATATGCGCCGGAAATAAGTTTCATATCTTGTGTATTGACGTTAGGTGGATTCGGCTTAATAACATTACAAAGTTCTTCCTGAGCCAATGTTACTTCCGCTAACTCTTTCAAAAATTGATATTTATCGGTGGCCGGCATATTCCAAAAATATTGTTTTTCTACCTGTTTGGCATCTTTTGCAAAAGCTTGACGTTGCTCATCATTTGCCTCAATATCATTATAATTTCCGCTCTCTTTATGCATCTGCTTAACTGCCAAAGAAATAACTTTGGCGCGGATTTCCGGGTCAGGAATACGATAATCTTTATTTAAGAGTTCCATATAGAGATTAAGCTTCGGATCAGGCGCCTTTTCAAATTCTTTTAATAAACCGCCATTGCCGTCTTTTCCGACTAATACTTCAAAATAATGATCTTTTCCTTCATCAAATAAATTATACTTTGTCGCCTTTAAGAATAGATTATAGC
>Ga0310696_10007750_pt1 | contig 12573 bp, 29 predicted proteins | sample AusTroGonzalo_MG_4_FD_203885 | JGI IMG/M metagenome (GOLD analysis project Ga0310696, IMG submission 203885) | Bovine rumen microbial communities from tropical cattle in Woodstock, Queensland, Australia - Gonzalo_02 (v2) (version 2) | ecosystem: Host-associated > Mammals > Digestive system >... | reverse complement strand
CAAGCGCGATCATGGTGTTCAGGTAGGCTTCCTCGAACTCGCCGTTTCCGAGCAGCCCGACCGACGCGATCCCGCCTGGGAATATCTGTATCTCCCTGGAGTAGTCCACGTCCAGCCTGACGCTCCCGCCGAGCTCGACCGGCCCGAAGCAGCCGCGCTTCGGCTTCCGCGCGAACAACGGCGCTCCGATCTTCGCCGGGTTGAACTTCGTCAGCCTGACGAACTTGAGCTCGTTGTTCAGGTCTATCGGCTCGAAGCTTCCGGTCGTCTCGACCGCGTGCATCGCCATCACCGGCGAAGGATAGGTATAGCATTCACGCGTTATCAAGCCGCCGTCCGCCGTGTACGACTTGTTCCTGGCCCGGCCGGCCGCCTCCGAGACGACATTGTCGTATATTTCCCGTATGTCAATCATGATGTCATTATTTACCTTAGGCGAAAATCGAAAACACCGCTTCACATAATAAAGGCGCAAGGAGAAAAACCATGAAGAAAATCTGGATAGCAACGTACGTGGACCGCGGGGAGACCTGCGACGGCAAGGCGCGGGTCCTGGCCGCCTGCGCGACGGAAGAGGAAGCCCGGAACGAAGTCCGCGCCGACATCGAGAAATGGGCCGACGACCGCGCCGGAATGCCAATCGTAGTCGATTTCGACAAGATGAGCGCGAAGTACGATTGGAAAACGCTCGACGACGCCGACGGCTGCGAGTGGAACGTCGAGGCCGTCGAAGTCCCGGCGTAACCGGTCAGGCGAAAACCGCGTAAGGCCGGACGCATAATAAAAGCGCAAGGAGAAACGACATGAACAAGATCAGCAAGGAACTCAAGCACGAAATCGAAAGCCTCCACCGCGGCGACTACGACTGCGGCGACTGGGGCGCGGCGACGTCCACCCCGTACAGGATCAAGACGTACCTGACCCGCGCGCAGTCCGAACGGATCAAGGGCGCGTACGACATGCTGCGCGGGCGCGTCGAGGCGAAGCTCGCCGAAGTGCCGCGGTCCCGGCAGGAAGGGCGCGAACACCATTTCGAGTACGCCGGCTTCCTCAGCGACTCCCCCGACGAGATGAACCTGCTGGAGGGCGAAACCCTCCGCGGCTGCCGGCTCTGCGCCAAGACGCTCAACCACGTCGTGTTCCGCAACGGGCGCGGGCACTACGAGCTCCGCCCGTACAGCCTCGACGACGTGACCGTCGACGGGTCCGTCAACAGCTCGGGCTATCCTTCGTACAACCGCTACATGCGCCTCCAGGTCTACTGGGACGCCGAGCGCCAGCTTTACTACGTCCTCGAATGGGAGAGGGCCTCGACTTCGCCCATCCCCGAAAGCCAGCGCCGCCGCAACTGGGCGCGCGGCGGGAAGAAGCGCGAGTTCCTCGGCGAGTGCGCGAAGCTCCGCGAAGAGCTGCTTTCGGCGGGCGTCGAGATCAAAGGCGTCGTGCAGGACGGAGGCCGGTGGCACGACCAGACCTACATCGACTGCGCCGCGCCGGACGCGACCGTCGACCTGTCCGGCCGGGACGCCGGCAAGGCGTGGAGCAGCCATCCCGTCGTCATCGGGCCGTCGGAGCCCGAGCCGGCCCAGGAGGGGCCTCGCGTTTCCGAGCCCGTCCAGGACGACGAATGCGCGTGCCTCGGCACGGTGTGCTTCACCGGCAAGCTCGAGCGCCTGCTGCGCCAGGAGGCCGCCGCCATGGCGAGGCGCGCCGGCTACGGCGTCGCGTCGTCCGTGTCGAGGGACCTCACCTACCTCGTGACGAACACGCCGCATTCCGGGTCGTCCAAGAACCGCAAGGCCGACGAGTACGGCGTCAAGAAGATCACCGAGGCCGAGTTCCTGGAGATGGTGAAGGCCTAGGCGAAAGGGCCTCGCGTTTCCGCGCATAATAAAGCCGCAAGGAGAAACGAACATGAAACACAATTCCAAGCTGGACGTGAAAATCAAGCTGAATCCCGATCCGACGAGCATATTGCAAAAGCCGTTGTGGCTGCACGTGGAATGGCTTAAGATCGGAGGGCGCAAGCCCCGCAAGTACGTCGACCAGTACTGGCTGACGGAGGACGAGTCCGAGGCCACGCCGGTCGAGCCGTTCCGCGCGAAGGAGATGGCGGCGCAGGCAAGGGACCTCGCGGCGTTCGACGGCGAAGGCGACATGAAGTCCGTCTACATGACAAAGGCCGGCCGCAAGTGGGTCCCGACTACGCTCAAGAAGGCGCTCGCCGCAGAAGAGGCGTGGGAGGCGAAACAGTACAGTTCGCTCCTGCATTATTAAAACGCAAGGATGAAACCAAGATGAAGAAGATACTCATAGACGAAGACCAGGTCACCACGCTCGCCCAGCTCGGCGGGGAGCTCGCCAAGATGTACGGCTGGAAGTCGTACGAGGTCGAAGGCGGCGCGATCCACTTCGAGACGGACGACGGCGCGAAGCACCGCGTCGACACGTCGGGGTTCGCGCAGACGCTCGAGGACGGCGAGTGGGTCGACGACGACGAGCTGAACGTCAACTGGGACGAGGACTTCGACGGGTGGTCCAACCACGTGTGGGCGGAGGACGAGGACGGCAACACCGTCATGCTGCACGACTGAGGACGGGGCATGGAACCGAAAGACATACAGCAGATGTTCCGCGACGCGGCCGACCTCAGGAAGATGGGGCCGTTCGACGAGAACAGGAAGGCCGTCGAGGAGAGGTACGCCGCCGCGTCCGCCCGGTACAATGCGGAATGCCTGTCCCTGCCGCCTCCCCGCGACGAACGGCCAGCCGTCCCGGACTGGAAGTCCGCGATGGCCTACCTCGCCGGCCTGCTCCAGCAGATGGACGCGGTCGCGCCGGAAACCGCGCCGATGAACAAGGCGGCGTGGTCGGTGATAGCGCCGGCCGTCCAGGCGTATTACGGAAAAGGAAAAACGGAAAAAAACGAAGAGCCCGCCGAGTGACGGGCGAAAACCGGAGAACGCTAACGGTATAATTTAGGCGCAACGGAGAACCGCTGCGAAACAAACAAGGAAAAAAACAAGAAAGGAACAAAAAGATGAACAAGACCACGAACACGACCGCCGAGACCAAGACGCTTACCGAGGCCGAGAAGAAGGCCAAGCGCAACGAGTACGCCCGCGCGTACTACGCCAAGCACAAGGAAGAGCGCAAGGAGGCCGTCAAGAAGTGCCGCGCCAAGAAGGCCGCCGCCGACGGCAAGGTTCCCGCCGCCAAGAAGCCCGGCCGCAAGCCCGCCGCCAAGAAGGCGGTGAACCCCCGCGCCGCCAAGGCCGTCGCTCCAAGCAAGGCCGTCGCCAAGGCGCAGAAGGCGGTCGAGAAGATTCAGGCCAAGATCAACGAGATCAAGTCCAAGCTCTGTCTCGCCAAGGACGAGCTGATCGTCGCCAAGCAGGCGCTCAAGGACGCCAAGGCTGCCGCCAAGGCCGCGAAGTAAGATTTGTTCCGAATCCTTGCGGATGCGCCTTCGGGCGCAGACCCGGCCGGAAGGCCGGGTTTTTTCCGTAAAAAAAGGAGGCTCGTGCTTCCGCGGGTTTCGCCCGGGAGCGGCGCGGGCGAAAACCGCCGCAACGCCGAAACATAATAAAGGCGTAAGGAGAAAAACAGATGAAGATTACGGCAGACAGCGTAAAGGCGGCAGAGAAGGTGCTGGCCGACAACGGAATCGAAGAGGACGAGGTCCAGTCCGTCATGCAGGCGGTCGGGTACGCGCTCGCGGACGTCGAACTCTATCCGGCGCCGGAGTACGGATCCCTCGACTGGCTGGCCGACGCGGCGAAGGCCCGCGACGCCGCCCGCGACTACGTGGAGCGGATATGGAGCGCGTGGCTCCGCGAAGACGAGATCGAGAGCTTCTGCGACTACTGGGTCGTCGGCGACAAGGTACGCGTGTCGTACGAGTGGCGCGGCTCGCCCGACCTGGAGATCCATCGCCAGTGGAAGGAGTACCCGGCGTCGATATTCGCGTCCGAGACGGACGCGGACAGGCGCGCCGCCGAGTGGAGGAAGAACAGGGACGCCGACGACAAGGCGGCTTTGGAGGAACGGCAGCGCCAGTGGCAGGAGAATGCCCGCCGGAACGAGCTCGCCGAGCTGAAGCGCCTCAAGGAGAAGTACGAGGGCGAAAAGCCGGAAGACGCCGGCGCATAATAACGCCGTAAAGGAAAAAGCCGATGGACAAGACACCAGACAGCGGCGCGGAAGCGTTCGAACCCGACGGCGAGGACAAGCTTGTCCTTCGTAGGACGCGCGAAGACGGGACGTCAGTGGAGTTCGCGATCACGCTGAACCAGCTGACGGACTTCATCCTGGGCAAGGCCGAGGACGCGCTCGTGACGGAAAACGAAGAGTCGCTGGAAACGTATTCGTCGTACAGCAGGCACAACTACGGGTACTGACGGAGCGAAACCCCGAAGTCACTGGAGTATAATCGAGGCGTAAGGAGAAACCCAATGAACGGAAAACCATACCATTACGAAATACCCGGCGAGCCGGCGTCCAGCGACTTCGAGACAATCGAGGAATGCGTCGCCGCGTGCAAGGCCGAATGCGAGGAGCTCGGCGTCGACTACGACGACCGCGAGGTCAAGCTGTTCATGACGGACGCCGACGGCGTATGGGAAGTCACGGAAGAGGGCGAGCTCGCGGGCTGAAAGGAGAACGACATGAGAAGACCAGATTTCCAGGAAAAGACAGAGGTCAAGGTGATTTCGCACGACTTCACCGAATACGTCCGCGTAAACGGGGTCGAGACCAAGACCGACATGTACGGGTGGCGCGGCACCGTGACGGCCATCACCGGGCTTGACGAGCTCGGGTGCATGGTGCCGAAGCCGTATTCGCCCGACCGCTACCCCGTCAAGTGGTGGGTCGACGTCACCTTCAAGTCGCCCGTGGACGGCCGCGAGTACCCGGCGACCTTCGACAACTGGGAGGTTCAGCTCCAGCCAGTCCAGAAGAAGTTCGTAGACATCGACTACATCCGCGAGGAGGACCTGGTCATCGGCAAGAAAGAGGACGGGACCGACGCGATCCGCCCGAAGAACACCGGCGCGTTCGAGCCCGGCGACCTCATCTCTATAACCACCAAGATCGACGGGGCCAACGCGTCGATCGCGTGGGACGAGACGACCGGGAAGCTGGAGATATTCTCGAGGACCAGCCTGCTCGGCAAGCCCGGCGACCTCCGCGGATTCTACGACTACGTGAAGACGAAGATCGAGCCGAAGCTCGACATGAGCAGGCATCCAGACATCGTCGTGTTCGGGGAATGGCTGGTGCCGCATTCGGTGGTCTACGACAAGGAGGCGTACGGCCGGTGGTACGTCTACGACATCTGGAACAAGAAGCTCGGCGGATACATGGTGCAGAGCGTCGTCCAGGGGTTCTGCCGCGAGTACGGCCTCGAATACGTCGAAGAGCTCTACTACGGGCCGTTCGTCTCCTGGGACCATTGCCGGTCGTTCCTGAAGAAGTCGACCCGGTACGGGTCCGGACAGGAGGGGATCGTCGTGAAGAACCAGACCAAGCTGTACGACGAAGACCGGCGCTCGCCCGCGTACATCAAGATCGTCAACGAGGAGTTCAAGGAGTCCCAGAAGGTCAAGGCGAAGCGCGAGCTGAGCCCCGAGGAGGCCGCCGCGAAGGAACGCGGAACCACTTTGGCCGCGTCCGTGGTGACCGAGGCGCGCGTCAGGAAGATCATCCTTAAGCTCGTGGACGAGGGGAAGCTCCCTCCCGAGCTCGGCCCGAAGGACATGGGCGCCGTCATGAAGCAGCTGCCGAAGCTCGTGTTCGACGACGTGCTCAAGGAAGAGGGCGAGGTCGTCGCCCAGATCGGCGAAGGCGCCGGGAAGTTCATCTCGGCCGAGGCTGCCAAGCAGGCGAGGAAGATCGTGATAGGGGGCTGACCGTGCTTTCGAAAGAGCTGAACAGGATATTGCCGCTGGTCGGCGTAGGCGTCGCGTCGTGCGCGCTGATGAAGACGATAGAGGTGGGGCACGCGTGGAGCGCGGCGTTTAACGCGCTGTTTCTGGTGTATTCCGCCGCTATCGCGATGTCGCGGATGAAGTAACGGCCGGGTCAGAACACCCACTGGAAGAGCTTGGCTATTCCGGAAAGAACGAACACGATAGTCGCGACGAGGCACGCGACCATCTGTTTTACGTACGGCCCACCTTTCCCCTCGGTCAGGCCGTAGGCCGCCGCGTTCAAAATAATAAGAAACAGCGCTAGGCCTCCCGACGCGAATACAGAATAGTTCAGCGCTATGTCTATGCCGTTTGGTTCCATTGTTGTTCCTGATTTATTTACCCCGGGCGAAAACCATGCGCGCGCGTATACATAATAAAGGCGTAAGGAGAAAACAGACCATGAAGAAAAACAGCAGTTCCTACTTCCCGCTGAAGATGCTCAGCCCGTCCGCGCCTAAGGGCGTCATGTTCGGGCCGACGGAATTCAAGTCCGAGCGCGACTACCTCTACCCGGAGCGCCGCCTCAAGCTCAACTCGACCATCATCTGGGTCCCCGAGAAGCAGGTGCACATCGGGATCGCGTCGTACGTCGACGCCCAGAAGAACAGCGACGAGGCCGCGCTCGCGAAGCTCGCCGAGCTTGGAATCCCACTCGGCATCCGCTTCTCCGACGACAACGACTTCTCCGGCACGTACGACGTGGTGAAGGAGGACGCCCCGCGCCGCGGACGCAAGCCCGGCTCCGGCTGCCCGGTCAAGATCATGCGCGCGCAGTTCGCGCAGAGGTTCGAAGACGGAACGGAGTTCAAGGCCGGCGACGTCGTGAAGATCACGTTCCGTAAGAAGTTCGTGAAGGACGACGGCGGGTCGAAGACGTTCCAGAACGTCTACGAGCGCCCGACCGACGAAGAGCTGAAGGGGTTCCTGGAATCGGAGAACGCGTGATGGAGAAGACGTTCATCTTCGGGAAAAGGGAAGACGACTTCGAGGAGTTCGTCAGCCTGGACGAAGTGTCGGCCGTACGGCCGCTGCCTAACGGCGGGTACACGATTTCGCTGCGCTTTTCCGGCCATACGTACTTCGTCAAGGACTTCCAGCGGTATTCCTTCCGGGAAATCGAGGAATGGTCGTGCAAAAGGTTTCTCGGCTGGACGAACTGGCAAGGCGAAAACGCGCTGACGGCCAACGTACAATAAAAGCACAAGGAGGAAACAAAATGAAAATTGATGCAGAAGTTGAGCTGAGTAGCTCCAAGGAAGAAGACTACGGCGAGTCGTTCGTCAAGGTTCCGGTCGACGTGGACTACGTCGAAGGGAATGCCGAGTCCGTGAAGGAATGGGTCCGGAACGAGCTCGAAGAGAAGTACGGCGGCGCGTTCTGCGACGAAGACTTCACGATAACCAACCTCGACAGCATCGTCGAAGACATCGCGTTCGACGAGTTCGAGCAGAAGACGTCGTGACGGCACGGAGTGACGGTCATGGCAAACGCGAGGCGCACGATGGAAAAAATCCCGAAAATCGATCCTGAGCTGTTCACGTACGAGCTGTACGAGATGAACTTCGGAGACAGGCTCGGCCTTTACTACCGCATGTACCCGGAGGTGTTCGAGTTCGAGAACTTCATCAAGGTCCTCGCGCCGAGGGTCGTCGGCTGGTGCGATCCGTCGAGGCTGGCCGTGCGGCCGAAGGTCGAAGGCGTCGCGCTGATGTGCGAAGACGAGGACGGCGAGAGATTCTGGTTCCACGCGCTCGACAAGACCGCGGAGGCGCTTGGGATAAAGGAAAAGCCGGCGGGCGAAAACGGGGGCGCTCCGCGCGCATAATAAAAGCACAAGGAGAAAACGAAATGAAAATCAGAATACTGGATATCGACTGGGACCTCTACGACGAGGACAGCGGCAAGACCCTCACGCCGAAGCAGGCCGGCGTCCCCGAGTACGTCGACATCGAGGTGCCGGACGACGAGGACGTCAACACGGCGGTTTCCGACTATATGGACCGGAACTTCGACTGGTGCTACAAGAGCTGCAGCTGGGAGGTCAATCCGAAGGGGTGGGGGAAGAAGCCCCGCGCCAGGAAGAATGCCGCGCCGAAGAAGAAGACCGGCAAGAGGAAGCCGAAGGCCTCCGCCGCGAAGAAGACCGATCAGAAGCGCGAGAAGATCATCGAGGAGGTCCTCGACAAGGTCAGGGACGCGTGCCGGTACGCGATGCACAACCTCATGGTGCGCGACTCCGAGCTCGAGGAGATCGAGTGGCTCCTGCGCCAGAACCTGAAGTAAGGAGGACGGCCATGGTCTACAGCAAGGATTTTTCGGTCGACTCGTTCGAGTTCTGGTCCGGCGCGAAGGACACCGTCAATGACGTCCGGGCGGCCGGCAAGATGGACGAACTGCAGGAGGTCATCGAGGAGCAGTTCTCGGACCGCGTCCCGACGGCGACGCAGATCAACGACTTCGTGTGGTTCGAGCGCGGCTACATCTATTCGCAGCTCGGGCTCGACGAGAACGGGAAGCCGGAGGAGGACGAGGCCTGACGGGGCCTCGCGTTTTCGGAAACAGAACAAGGACGAGGAGGCGCGAAATGCCAGACAGAACGGAATGGACAGGCCAGAAGACATGCGACTACTGCGGCAAGACCGCGGCGACTATGTACGACTCGGCGTCCAAAGAGGGGCCTTGGGCTTTCATGTGCCCGGAATGCTGGAAAGAACACGGGTTCGGGAAGCTCGGCGTGGGCTTCGGCCAGCGGTACGACCGCGATCCGGACGGACGGTTCTTCAAGACGGCGGGCTGACATGGACTGCTCGACGTGCGACAGGTCCGGAGGCGAGGGATGCGGGACATGGATCATCATCATCCTGCTCCTCATGATCCTCCACAAGCTGGGAGGGTGCTGACATGGAAAAGCTTTTCTTCGTAACCGGCAAGGAGTAAACACCATGGCCAACAAAGTAGAAGACCTGAACCTGTACCGGGTCCGCGTGTACGGAAACTGCTACGCCGGCCAGATAGAGGCGACGAGCGACCAGCAGGCGCGCGCCATCGCGGCGGGGCAGTTCAAGACGACCGTCGCGGAGTCGGAGTGCGAGATCACCGGCAAGGAGCCCGTGTACGAGGAGACCGTCGGCGTCGAGTGCGACGAAAGCCCGTCGGAGTCGGCGGTGTTCGAGATACGGGTCAGAGGCGTCGACGAGGCGCGGGTCGAGCAGCTCGCGAAGGCTATCTACACGTTCATCGGCGGGCCGGGGATGTCTGAGGAAGACTACGAGAAAATCCATTCGCCAGCGCCGCTCGCCGAGGCGACAGGCGACATGACCGCGTATATCTGAAAGGAAACGACGATGCCAGGAAACAACGACAGGCTTCTGAACAACAGGTTCATCCTCGCCCGCCTCGCGGAGCTCGTGGAGAAATACCCGGGCTGGCGCTTCCACCAGCTGCTCCAGAACGCGGGGGTCTCCCGCCCCGGAGAGGACCAGTTCTACGAGGAGTCCAAGACGACGTTCGAGAACATGAAGATGTAAAGCCGCGCCGTCCGGCAAAGACGGCTCAGTCCGCCCTGCCCCGGTCCGCCGGGGCTTTTTCTTCCGGGCGAAACCCGTCGGGCGGACGGAGCATAATAAAGGCAAAGGAGAACCGAACATGACGAAAGCCGAGAAAAAAGCCGTATACGACAAGGGCTATGCTCATTGGCTCAAGTTCTTCAAGAATGAGTTCAAGAACTATTGCGATGAAAGCAAGCTTCCTGTTGCAGCTAAGCAGAAAGTCATTGAGCACATCAAGGCGATCTTCGGTGTCATGAAGGAGTGCGGAGTATGCATGTACCCGGAAAACGTCAAGGAGCCGATGGAAGACGTCGCCTCGATCATGCTCCAGTTTGGGACTCCCGGCGATCCAGAGTCTATCCATGACTTCATGATATCTTCTAAGACCTCTTGCTGGAGGACCGTCATGTTCGAGAAGACTCCGGAGGAGATCGAAGCCGCTGCTAGAAGAAATGCTCAGTATGATGTTGAACAGGCAGAGTGGAAAGAGAAGCGGGAAGCCGAAGAAGCCGAGAAGAAGCGCAAAGAGGAAGAAGAGTGGAAAGCTCGGCGGAAGACAATCGAGCGTGACGTTGAAGCCGAGAGAGCTGAAGAAGAAGCTCGTGCCAAGGCCGAACTCAAGCGGAAGACAATGAGAGTTTGGCACTCTGCCACAGAGAAGCTGCTAGACGACATTCGCTGCGGCTCAGAGCACTGGTACGCCGACGACCATCTGACCGAAGCCGAACTCAAGGCCGTCAAGAAGTACGCGGCCACGCTGTTCGCGTTCACGGAGGCCCAGAACAAGGGAATGACCGGGCTCGGCCTGTACCACCAGAACGAAATGAGGGCGACCGCCCACGAAGAGCTGCTCGAGGCGTTCGGCCTGTCCGGCAACGAATACGCCGAAGACATAACCAAGTCGTACGACTTCTCTGACGACTACGACGTTTCGACCCAGACGTACAGGCATCTGCCGGAAGACACTGTTGTGAACTTGCTTGGCTTTGCACTCATTCAAGCCAGAGACATGACAACAAAGCTAGAGAATGCCTTAGCTGCAGTTGCCAAAGCTGAGAGTCTTTGACGCGCTTCTCCCTCCGGCGGACAAGTCGCGGGGCGAAAACGCCTTCGCCCGCCTTATAATATAAAGGTATGAACGAAAAGGAAACAGAGGTGGCCAATGGACATGAAAGAAAGAATAGAGCAGGCCCGCCTCGCCCTGGCCGGAGTGAAAACCCGGATCGTGAAATCGGGAGAGGCCAAGAAAAAGCAGAAAGGGCGCCCGCGAAAGGTGTCGTCCATCGTAAAGGGCAAACCGAAGAACGACATGTCGGCGAAGGACAGGTACAGGCAGTGCGGCAAGAAGGTCAGGTACAGGTCGGAGCACGAGGCGAGGATCCACGCGAACAACGCGGAGACCAAGCGCGGCGTAAAGCTCAGGGTGTACGGACCGTGCCCGGTGTGCAACGGCTGGCACATAACGAAGAACATAGACCCGGAAGGACAGGAATGAAAAACGAAAAAAAGAAGCCGGCGTTCGACCGGTGCAAGAAGTTCGGCGTGTTCATCGTCGACGAGAAAGGACTCGCCGTCCGGTGCTTCGACGAGAGGAAGAAGGCGTTCAACTGGATCGGGAAGCACTGGCCGGAGCTGAAGCCGGCCGAGGCCCGGACCCGCGTCAGGACGTTCGGCGCCTACTGGCTGGTTCGCCGGTTCTTCGACGAGCAGATCCAGAAGGGGAACACGAATTCGGAAGTGCTGACGCTCATGACTTACTACGGCGGAGTCGCCACGGCGAAGGGGATGGACCTGAAGAACGGGCATACGTTCAAGATCGCGGGCGAAGACGCCGTCCGCCGGGGCGCACAATAAAGGCGTAAGGAGAAACAGACATGCCACAAGCGCAACTGAACACGCTGCTCTCGGCGATCGTCGAGGAGCTGAGGAAGGCGAACAGGCTCAAGGCGCTCGAGCTCAGGATCAGGATCCAGAACGACTGGCGCCCGTCGACGAGCATGCTCGGCGAAATCGACGACATAGTGGAAGGCTGACATGGGGCGCAGGTCGTGCAGGAAGATGCGGAAGGTCCGCATCGTAAAGGGCAAGCCGGTCGTCAACCTCCCGTGGTGGCTCGGCAAGGAGTCGAAGGAGTACAAGATGGCCGTCGAGGCCGCGCCGGACGAGTGGAAGCTGGTCGACGAGGAAACAGGCCTCGAGTTCAAGAAGTTCGACGCGTTCAAGGCGGCGAAGGACTACTGCATCCGGCACGACTACGACTTCGGGCAGTTCGGGCGGACGAAGAGCTGGGCGAAAACCAAGCGGGGGCTGACCGCATAATAACGCCGTAAAGGAGAAACAGACATGCCTACAAGGATCGAGGAAGTAAAGAAGCTGGCTGAAGCCGGGAAAACCCAGATCGTCCGCGACCTGATCATGAAACGGTATTCCGAAACCAAGGAAGATACCGAGAAGTGGTTCGCGAACTTCGACTCGGACCTGGAGTTGTATGTCCAGCGCAGGATCGAGCTCGCGCTTCTCGAGAAAGGCCGGCCGTGAAAACGCGGGCAGACGCCGCCAAGGCGCTATGGCGGGACTGGAAGGAAGCGGCAACGCGCTGGTGGACGGCCAAGTCCGCTGGCGACTCCAAGGATCAGACCAAGATGTGGCTGGCGGCGGTCGGAATCCCGGCGGCGATCCTGGGCCTGGCGCTGTGCCCGAGGCTGGCAATCGCCGCCTGCGCCGGAGTTTATGTTTGGTTGAAAATCGAAGAGAGGAGAAAATGACATGACGAAAGAACAGTTCATGAACGCGAAGACCGAAATCGCCAAGAAGGCTCTGCCCCACTTGGTAGATCCCGACGGATACGGCCCGTCAGGCCTTACGCCGTCCGAATGCGCGCTGCTCGTGTCGCAAGACGAAAAGCATGTCGTCACGGCCGCGCAGTTTTCGAAGATGGAGAAAACCGCGCTCGCGAACCTCGGCGGAACTCTCCGTTCGATGGGCGTCATGCGCGCCGCGGACTGCATCCCGCCACGCCGTTGACCGCGTTTCGCCTTGTTGTAAGTAAA
>Ga0310696_10007748_pt1 | contig 12576 bp, 7 predicted proteins | sample AusTroGonzalo_MG_4_FD_203885 | JGI IMG/M metagenome (GOLD analysis project Ga0310696, IMG submission 203885) | Bovine rumen microbial communities from tropical cattle in Woodstock, Queensland, Australia - Gonzalo_02 (v2) (version 2) | ecosystem: Host-associated > Mammals > Digestive system >... | reverse complement strand
AAAGTTCGCAGGTACCGGTTTTCGTCCCGACCTTGTTCAGCAGGGTCGGTTCGACGGTCTCCCACGTCTTGACCATGTGCGCGTCGGGATCAAGCGGGATTACCTCTCTCGTATCTTCGCAGGGCTCGCCGCAGATCTCGCAGTACTTGACTCTCGAGCCGTCGGCAATGCAGGACGCGGGTTCATCGATCTCATAGTCTTCCTCGGGGACGTGCGCCGCGGGGATCTCCACCTCGGTTCCGGGGACGATCTGATGGCACTTCTTGCAATGGTAGGACTTGGAGCCGGGGTTGAAGCAGTCGGGCTCTTCGTCAATGACGTAGTACTCTTCCCCTTCGTCCCACTCGTGCTCGCAAGCGGCGTCGGTCGCAGGTTCGGTCGCGGCGTCGGTCGCAGGTTCGGTCGCGGCGTCGGTTGCCGGAGCTGCGTCGGTTGCCGCATCGGTCGCGGCTTCGGTCGCAGGAGCGGCGTCGGTTGCAGCACCGGTCTTCGCATCGGTCGCCGGAGCGGCTTCGGTCGCGGCGTCGGTTTTCGCGTCGGTCGCCGCAGCAGGGGTCGTCGCGGCGTCGGTTGCGGCGCCCGTATCGGTGCTCTTCTTCTTGCCGCAGGACGCGAACGCGAAGACGCACAGAACGAGGCACAGAATCAGCGCCAAAGTTACCGTAAGTTTTTTCATCGTTTTTTCTCCTTATTGTTTTTTGGCGGGAACGGTCTTCCCGCCGTTGATACCATTATAGAACGGGTTGCCGGAAAAAGCAAGTGCAGATTCCGGATGCAATGGAAAGGGGATCAGAGATCGCCGAAATCGAACGTATCCCAGCCGTCCTCGGCAAGGGTACCGAGGGACTGGATCAAAAGATCGCGGTCGAGTTCGACGACCTTGATCTCGGCGGTTTCGTAAACCTTCTTTTCAGTCATTTCAATAACTCCTTTCGATCGGGCCTTCCGGTCAGTCGGCGAGCTGATAGTACACCAGTTCTTCGTCGTACCAACCGAGGTTGATCGGCGAATGGACCGGGGTGGGCGCGGGTTCGACCTGCTGCATAAAGTCGTCTCCGGCGTTGATCATCAGGTCGGCGAGAACGAGGTATCTGTTGGATCCACCCGTACTGAAGAAGCTCTGCAGCTGCAGCCAGTCAAACTTGTACTTGGAATTCTGGTTGTCGTGATAAACGAGTTCGTCGTTCACGATCTCCGCGTCGAAGAGCCGATAGCCCTGATTGACGTAGCGGTCGTCGCCGGCGCGCACCTCATACACGCGGACGCCGTCAATGTAAAGCGTGTAGGTCAACGTGTAAGCGACGCTGCCGCCGTTGTTCGCCGCCGTCTGGTGATAGCGGATGCCGATGCGGTGCCAGCCGTCGCCGCTGACGCCCGAACCGGAATTGTAGATCACGCTGGCGTTCGTGCCGCCGTCGGAAAGTTCAATCTCGCCGGTCTGGACGTTAAGCCACGAGGTCGAACGGCTGTTCACGTCGCCGCCCGAGAAGTTTCCGAGATCAAGGCTCTTGTTGCCCCATCCGGACAGCGTGCTGTTCCAGAGGATCGAGAACTCGACAAACAGGTCATTGCCCTCGGGATCATCCTTGGTCGGATAGAAGTGCCCTTCCTCCGCCGCAATGTCCTTAAGCGCTTTTCTCGGCGCAAAAAAGGTGCTGCCGGAACCCCAGCCGTCGGGGGCGGAAGATACCTTACCGTTGATGACGACGGGCGTCATCTCGGACGGGGTGGAGGCGACCGCGTGTCCCAAACCGCAGATCGAGCAATGGTCGGCTTTCCAACCGTTCTCGAGCAGCGTCGCCTGTTTGGTGATGGTATAGTCGCCGTCCCAGACGTGCTCGTGCGCGGAGGCGGCGGCGAAGTAGACCTTTGCCGACAGCGACTGCCCGTCGGAGGTCTTATAGGTCTGTTCGACGGGGTCGGCGACCTTCGTGACCTGCTGCTCGAAGACCTGACCGCAGGAGAACGAGAGATCCTGCAGAACGAGATAGCCGGCGTTCGCGGAGGATTTGTAGATCTTTTCGATCATCACGTAGGCGTCGCAGTTCTTAGCCGCCTTGTCGTAGATCATCCGGTTGGTGTAGGGGATCAGCTCGTAGAGTTTGCCGGTGTAACTGCCGGTCTTGGTCTTTGCGTACGCGGTCTTATCGACCTCGAGGATCTTTTCGCCGTCGAGGTAGGCGGTCGCGATGATCTGATAATCCTCGACGCCGTTATTGTTGATCGCGTTCTGATGGATGCGGACGCCGAAGCGGTGCCAGCCGTAGCCGCCGATCGAAAGATCGGCTTTCTCGTAGAGCACGATGTCGTCGTCTCTATCGTTGTTGGAGATCATACCGGTCTTCAGGTTGATATTGAAGACGTTGTTGTTCTCGATGTACATCACGGTCAGGGTGCCGTCGCTCGCGTTCGACATCGTGTCGTTATAAAGGAACGAAAACTCGACGAGCAGGTCGTTGCCGGCGTAGTTGTTGTTCTCGTTCGGGAAATAACGGACGTCGCCCGCGTACAGAGATTTCACGGATTTCTTGACCCCGAAGGTCAGGTAATCGTTATTACCTTTGTAGTCCGGGTTCTGGATCGAGTTGGGGTTGGAACTCCGGGTCGCGTAATCCCAGTTCGAGTGATACTCGATCGCGGGATGCGCCGCCCAGACCGAGATGGTCTTGACGTCGGCGGAGTAACGGGTCCCCTCTCCGTCGGTGACGAAGGCGCGGACGTAGATCGTCCCGTCGAAGTAGAAGCGCGGGATGTTATTCAGTTTGACCGCGACCCAGTAACGCCCGTCGGCAGCTTCGACGGTTTCGCCGTCCGCCGTGATGGAGGAATAGACCTTGGTCGCATTGAAGGTCGCGCAACCCACTTCCCCGACCTCGGGGGTGGAATCGGTCTTCGAGAACACGAAGCCGACCGCCGAATAGTCGAGGCGACCGATCGTGAAGACGAAGCGGAGGTTGGACGTCGCGTCGATCATGGAGTAGGACGTCGGCGCCTGGTAACCGAAGTCCTGGATCTCGTCGCCGTCCGCCGACGAAAGGACGGGAACGAGCGCCGCGATCAGAACGATCAGCATCGCCAGAATCAGAAGATGCGACACCGATCTTTTGCGGGTGTTTGCCTGATGATTCATTTTTTGTTTTCCTCTCTTTCCATTTTTATATAGCGGCGCGAAAAAAGACAACCGCCGGAGGATGGACACCTCTTACCCGATATTATACACGCAAAATGCAAAAAAAGCAAGACTTTTCGCTTTTTTTGTATCTAAATTGCATAAAAAAGTTGCGGGGTTGCAAAAAGTATTCAACAGCGCTCGTTTTAATGATGAAAAAGCCGCCGTTCTGCAATTTTTGTCCTTGCGGGTTGCAGAACGGCGGCGGAGACAAAACAAGAGCCCGATCGCGCGGAACGCGTCGTTCTCACTCTTTCGTATGCCGCTCGGGATCGTCGGTCAAGCCGAGCAGATAGTCGCAGGAGACGCGATAGAGTTTTGACAGGAAAATCAGGTATTCTATTGGGATCGTACGCGCCCCGCGTTCGTAGCGCGAATAGACCGTCTGCGCGATGCCGAGTTTTTCGGCGATCTCGCGCTGCTTAAAATCGTGATCCTCTCTCATGTCCCGTAAACGTCTGAAATACATTTCGTTGCTCCAAAGTCTGAAATCTCATATTGACAATATCACATTTTTATGCTACAATTACAAAAATAGAACCATTCGGTGCTATCAAGGAGGACTTATGAGAAAACTGCTTTCCTTTATCATCAGCCTTGCGGTTCTTGCGCTCGGGTTCCGGTTTGCCGTCGATTCGCCGTCGGACGGTCTGAAGCACGGAAAGAGCGACGGGACCGACGAAAAAATCGAGGAAGTTTCCGAGTTCTCGGTTTTTCTCGATTCGTTGCAGGAGATGAAAACCATCCGAATCCCCTCGACCGAGGAAGAGAACGGAGAGGATGCCGCACAGGATTATCGGAACGTGACGATGGAGTGGCTCTTCCGGGTCGACTACAGCGTCAACGCCGGCATCTTTGCCCAAACGCATATAGCCGAAAAAGACGTGATCTATCTCAGCGAGGACGCGCTCCATTGCTACGCGACCGGAACGGTCAAGGACTCGATGCGCGTGTCCGACGAGCGCTATACCCTGTCTTCCTCCGATTACTGCGTTTACGACGTCACCTTCTATTCCGACGAGGAAAACGAGATGCTTCGCTACAACAAGTTTTCGGTCAACAACTCGGCGCGGGAAAACGCAGAGAGCAGTTACTACATTCTCTCCGTTCCGGGCGATTATATGGGAAAATGGCTGCGCTACGACAAAGCGTTCAGCGAGCAGCATTTTGAAGAATTGGGTTTTGAGGGGATCTCCTCTATGACCGATGCTTTCAACGCGGACTTTGAGAAGCTGGATTATTGCGGGAACTATTTTCTTGCGCACAAAGACGACGGCTTCCAGAAGAGGGGGAACCGGTACGAACTGCGTTCCGCCTTCGTCGAGGATTTCCTCGGCGGTTTTCCGGGATTTCCCGACGGATACGACCCGTCCGACGGAAAGATCACGATCGATCTCTCCGACGCATCCTCGCCCGAACTGCAGATCGAATTGAACGACCCGACCTGCAGTTTCAGTCTTACGGTACGTTTCTACAACATCAACAACACGGAGGCGGGAAAACTGGAGTTTGAGGACGACGCGCCGACGATGAGCGAGATGTATGAGAACATGATCGTAAAGGAATACAGCAGTAAGAAGTCCGATGACTGAGGAGGAGACGACAATGACGAATAATCAACCAAAAAGCGTCGCGCCCTATCGGATTGTAGCGGTCATTCTGATGATCTTTCAGGGGATCTTTGCCGCCCTGATGCTGTTCGGCGTCGGCGAATCCTACGGAAGGACCAACTCGGTCTTCAATATCGTGAACTACCTGATCGGCATTTTCTATACGAAAAGCGCGACGGCGCAGAGAAACTTTTCGCGGTTTTTCATCGGGATCTGCTTTATTATCTTCCTCATCTATCTGGTGAAAACGCTGATCGCCAATCTGCACACCTATTCCAAAATCAAAAGTGAAAACGACGATTTCCGGAATCAGAACTATTACGCCCGGATGCATTCCGAATACGGAAGAGCGCTGTTCGGGTTCGTCGCCTATCTGTTCTTTACGCAGTTCTTCTACGCGTACGAGGTGAACGGACTGACGTTCTTCGTCCTGATCGCAGGATCCGCCCTGCTTGCGGCGTCCGACTGTATGGCGCGGGTACTGAGAAAGGGAGCGGTGCTCTCGGTCGGTTTTTCGCTTGCCAAGTCGATCCTGACCTTCGTTTTAGTTTTTACGCTCGCGAAATACGTGATGAAACCGTTGTTTCATCTCTACGTCGACGGAATGCGGGCGCTGACCTCCGGATTCAGCGCGTCGCCGTTCTATACGCTCTACACCTATCTTTTCGACACGATTCTCCTCACCCTCTGCGTTGTGTTCTTCCTTGCCTTCCTGAAAGCGTTTGCGACGCGGAACGCGTTCGTCGAGAACGCGGACGAAACGCGGCACAGAAGCAAACTGGTGATGATCTTCGCGATCATTATCCTCTTCGGGACCTGCGTCGCGTACGAGGTCCTGAACACGAGCGAGCAATTCGATTTCTCGTTTGACAAACTGAAGGAATGGCTGAGCCTTACCAGATCGACGCTGCTGCCGTTCGTACTCTTCTCGATTTCTCTTTTCGTCTCTACACTCTTCTCGCCGGACGATGCGGGCGCCGCGCTGAGCCGGAAGAAAAAGGCGAAAGTCGAGGAGGCGGCAAAGGCGGCGGAATACGTGGCTTCCCCCGAACCGCTGCCGGACGCGGCAAACGGACAGGAGACCCCGTCCGCGGAAAACTGAGTAAAGCAAAAAAACCGATCCGACCGCCGGATCGGTTTTTTGCTTTTTTTCGCTTCCCTCTTTACTTTTTTTCTTGCGGAGAGTATAATGGAACCATCAAAGGCTGAAAGGCGGAAAAGCAGATGAAAAAACGGATCTTCGGCGTTTTGCCGAGCGGAACCGAGATCGAGGAATACACCCTCTCGGACGGGGCGGCGGAGGCGTCGATCATCACCTTCGGCGGCGCGATCACGCGGTTCGTCGTCGACGGGATCGACGTGGTGCTCGGATTCCCGAATCTGGAGGATTATTTCGAGGATCATTCGCATCAGGGGGCGCTGATCGGGCGGTACGGAAACCGGATCGCGAAGGGGCGCTTTACCCTCAACGGGATCGAATACAAACTGGCGAAAAACAACGGGAACAACCATTTGCACGGCGGAGTGATCGGCTTTGACCGGAAGATCTGGGCGGTCGAATCCGCCGACGACCGGACGCTGGTGCTGACTCTTCATTCACCCGATATGGAGGAGGGATACCCCGGGAATCTCGACGTCAGGGTAACCTACCGCGTGACCGGATACGCCCTCTCGATCGAATACGAGGCAAAATCCGACAAAGACACGGTCTGCAACCTGACGAACCATTCCTACTTCAACCTGAACGGCTGCGGGTCGGGGGACGTGCTCAACCACGTGGCGCGGATCTTCGCCGACGCCTATACCGAGGTCGACGGCGAACTGATCCCGACCGGCGTCCGCCCCGACGTGACGGGGACGGCGTTCGATTTCCGTACGCCGCACGCGATCGGCGAGCGGATCGCCGAAACCGGGAACGGATACGACCATAATTTCATTCTTTCGCAAAAACCCCCCTTCCCCATTGCGGGATACACCCTCTCCCCCGCCGCGATCGTGACGGGTGACGCCCTTCAGATGACGGTCTACACCGATCAGAAGTGCATTCAGTTCTATACGGCGAACTTTCTCTCCGGCGACCGTCCGCGACTCAAGGGCGACGCCGTCAAGCACAAGCACGCGGCGTTCTGCCTCGAGACGCAGGAAGAGCCCGACAGCCCGAACCACGGCGGCGCGATCCTGCGCGCGGGAGAACTCTATCACACCGTAACGGTTTACGAAGTGAAACCGAAGTGATCGCCCAACGGCGAGAACGACCTACCGCGCGGCTCTTCGCCGCGCGGTAGTTTTTTTGCGGCAAGCCGCGGAACGGTTTTCAAAGAGACCGAGAAAAACGAAACTTAGAAAGTCTCCACCTCATCCGGCGCTGCGCGCCACCTTACCCTCCAGGGGAAGACTTGGTACGGCGCTCTTAAGTCAAAGCACCCGCCGAAGCGGGTGCTTTTCGGTTATTGTGCGGAATAGGTCACGACGAGATCGTCGATCAGGATATCCGCGTGGATGCGCATCTGCGGGGCAAACCGGACGTTGACGGTCTTCCCCTCCCGGAAGGTGATCGTTCCGGAGGTGAGCGACGAGTAATCGTCGTTTGCGTAGAAGCAGGTCGAGGTGCCGTAGGATTCGCCGTCGACGTCGATCTCAACCTTGAACTCGGCGTTCGATTTACCGAAGTTCTTTATCGTCAGACGGAAGGTGAACTCGTACCAGACGTCAAACGCGAAGGTTTTTTTGGTATTGATCGTATCGATCAGGTTCGTGTTGGTGTTTTTTCCGGCGACGAGGGTATAGCCGGTCGCGTCGGAATTGAAGCGCAGGGTCGGCATCCAGAAGGGCGTTTGATCCGACATGACGCGCATCTGCATAATGTTCGGGTTCGAGCCGGAAATGTTGTAGCCGTAACGGGTCTCCGAGGTGACGTTGACGCGCATCTTGATCTCAAGGATCGTAGAGTCGTCCATTTTCGGCACGGTCAAAGTCGGGACCGTCAGCGTTCCTCCGCCGTCGTTGCCCTCGGTGTCCTTTTTGATCTCCAGGACCTTGTTGGAGGTGTTGCCGGGTTCGCGCCGCACCTTGAAGGTGGTTCCGCTCGTTCCGCTGTCGGTCATGCCCTCCGGCGTCTCGCCGACCTTATCGCTGTCGAAACCGTAGGTGACAACCGAGGTGACGGTTTCGGGTCCTTTCTCGATCGACGGCGCGTTGTCGAGCAGTTCCTTCATCAGTTTGCCGTGATTCTCGTTGAAGACGGGAATCGTTTCGTCAAGCCCGATGGTGTTGCAGATGTGCTGCGCGAAACTGACGACCAGGTTGGTCGCGTTAACGTCGCCCTCCTTCAGACCGAGCGAAACCGGCGTACTGTAGATCGTCGGGGACGAGCCGCTCTGTAAGAAGCCGTAGGAGCCGTCCTCGCAGCGGTAGGCGCCGAGCGTGCTCTTCAGCGAATCGATCATTTCGAGGAAGTTTTCGGAGATCAGGTCGGTGTATTGGTTGCGCATCCGCGCCGTCCCGTAGTTCTTCAGATTGGTGTGGATCCCCGCAAGGGTCGCCCACGGGTTGAAGATGTAGGTCACGCGCGCGCCGGGATCGCGCAGGTTGATCGCCTTGATCGTGTTTTCGACCATCTTGGTCGAATACTTGAAGAGACGGTTGCCCGCGTTGTAGACCTTCATTATTTTATAGGTGTTGGTGCAGATCCCGTAGGGCGTTTCGCTGTTCCCCGCCAGATTCGTGTAGCGCTTGGACGATTCGTTATAATCCGTTACCCAGAGACCGAAATCCGGATTGACCCGTTCGTCGAGGACGTCGAGAACGTAGTCGAGCACGCCCGCCGCCTCGAAACTCGAGATCTGGGTGTCGAGCTGGTTGCCCCAATGCTCGCAGGAGGTGGTGTCGAGCAGACTGTTGACGTACTGTTTGACCGACGTTTCGTTCGGCTGCCAATCAAGTCCCACCCGGGGCTTGACCGTCACCGTGGAGCCGCCCGCCGAACGGGTCAGCCCCGACTGCGACGCAAGCCGCACTACCGTCGCGTCGTAAACGCCCGCGGATCCTTTCGCGCGGTCGAGCGCCGTCGGGTAAAGCGGTTCGGAATGGAGCCAGCTCAGCACCGCGATCGCCCAGTCCTGGTCGCGGGTGTAGCGCATCACGTTCTGTCTCGACTGCGCCTTCGTCCATTGCGGATGGTAGAAGTAGCCGTCGTCGGGATCCTGCATATCCTGATAGAACTTGATCATTTTCGCCGTGATGTCGGGACCGAGATAGCGCGCGAGGTCGTTTCCGGAATCAAAACCGCGCAGGCGCTGCACGATCTGCAGGGTACTCTCCATATCGGGGAGAAATCCGTCGTTGTCGCGCGCCGAGTTGGCGTAGTAGAAGCCGCCGCGATCGGGATCGTACAGTCCCGCCCACCAGCGGATCAGTTTTTCGGGATCGTAGAACTCCTCGTAGAAGCCCTTGACCGCCTCCCGGACCTCGGGATCGGCGATCACGTCGAAGCGCGCCGCGTACTGGCGCTCGACCCGCGCCTGCCGCGCCTCCTCTTCCTGTCTCGCTTTTTCTTCCGCCGCCAACCTCAGTTCCTCCTCGTATTCGGAGATCGAGAACCGAACGACTGCCGTCGTTCCGGCTTCGACCGTCAGCGTATCGCCGCCGCAGTACTGCTCGACGAAGTATTTCACGCCGACCTCGGAGGCGTATTTGTGGTTCCAGACGACGGCGGCGCCGTCGGCGTCAAAGTAAATCGCGTACGCCGCCTCGTCCCCGCTCTGCGCGGGAAGGATCGCGTTGGCGCGCTCGGTGATCGCGCGATCGGTCTGTCCGAAGACGATCTCGACCCCGGTCTTCTCAACCTTCGAGTCGGCGCCGAAGGGCGGATTGGCACCGGTTCGGTTATTCAGCGTATTGCGAAGAATGAGAACGTTTTCGCGCGCGTCCGACGTGATCATCTTGGACGAGATGACGATCGCGGGAGTCACGCCGCTCGCGTAAACCGTGACGCTCCCGTCCACGGGGGCGGTCCCGGGCGTCGTGTCCCGCGCCGTCGCGGCGTCGGTTCCGGGCGCCGTTCCGGGGATCGTCGCGGCGTCGGTTCCGGGAGTCGTTCCGGGTGTCGTTCCGAGGATCGTCGCGGCGTCGGTTCCGGGAGTCGTCCCCGGCATCGTCGCGGCGTCGGTCACCGTGCCCCCGTTTTTTGCCCCTCCGCAGGACGCGAAGGCAAAAACGAAGAGTACGGCGCACAGGATCAGCGAAAGGATCAGGATCGGCTTTTTCATCACAATTCTCCTTTTATTTCATCTTGACAGAGCGTTGCGTCGAATTCGGTTCAGTTGCCGTTGGAGTAGGTTGCGCTGAGATCGTCGACGTAGATCAGCGCGTGAACGCGCGACTCCGGAACGAAACTGACCGCGATTTCTTTCCCCTCTCGGAACCCGATCTCGCCGGAGGTCAGCGACGAAGCGTCGTCGGACGCGAAACAGAGCGACGTTCCGAACGGTTCGTCGTCGACCGTGATCCCGACCCGGAACGACGCGTCGTTCGTTCCGTAATCCTTGACCGTCAGCCGGAAGGTGAACTCGTACCAACGGTCAAACTCGAAGGTCGTCGTTTCGCTCGGGGTCTCGAAGTAGTTCGAGGCGGGGGATTTTTTCACGATGAGCTCGTATCCCGTCCCTTCGGAATTGAAGCGCAGGGTCGGAAGCCAGAAGAGCCGGTCGCCCGACGTCATCCGGATCTGCAGTACGTTGCGGATACGGCCGTCGGTCTCGCTGCCGAAGCGGGTCTCGGAGGACACGTAGAGACGCATCTTGATCTCAAGCGCCGTCGTGTTATACATCTTCGGGACGGTAAGCGTCGGTACCGTCAGCGTTCCGCCTTTTTTCGCGGTTTCGGTATCCTTCCTGATCTCGAGGACCCTGCCCGACGGATCGGTCGGATCGGCGGCGACGAGGAAGGTGGTTCCGCTGACCTTGCTCTCGGTCGTTTTGCCCGGTGCGGCTCCGACGGCGTCGCCCTCGAAACCGACGGCGACCGTCGCGGTATTCTCCGCGCCCTTTTTGATCTTTGGCGCGTTTACGAGCAGTTCCTTCATCAGGCTCGCGTGATTCTCACTGAAAATCGGGATCGGTTCGGACAAGCCGACGGCGGCGGAAATGTGCGTTCCGAGAAGAACGACGAGATTGTTGCCGTTGACGTCGCCCTCTTTGAGTCCGAGCGAAACCTTCGTGCTGTAGATCGTCGGGGAGGACCCCGCCTGCAGGAAGCTGTAGGACCCGTCCTCGCACCGGTAGAGCCCGAGCGAAGCGCCGAGCGCGTCGATCATCTCCACGATATTCTCCCGGATAAGGGCGTCGTACTGCGCGACTTCCTCGGGCGTACCGTAGTTGACGAGGTTCTCGCGGACGTTTCCGAGAGTCGCCCAGGGGTTGAACAAATAGGTCACGCGGATACCGGGGTTTCTCGATTTGATCGCCTTGATCCCGTTTTCGACCATTTTGAGAGCGTAGGGGATGCGGCGACCGCCGATGTTGTAGCACTTCGCGATCTTGTAGGCGTTGGTGTAAAGACCGTACGGGGTCTCGGAGTCGTCCTTCGTTTTCAGATTGTGATAGGTGTCGGAATCGGCGTCGTAACTCTTGACCCAGAGACCGTAGTCGGGGTTGACGCGCGCGTCGAGGATATCGAGGACGTAACCGAGCATCCCGGTCGCCTTGAAGGTCGTCGCCTGGGTCTCGATCTGATTCGCCCAGTGTTCGCAGGTCGTGTTGTTGAACAATTTGGACAGATAACGCGAGACCGACGGCTCGCTCGGCTCCCACTCGGGGGAAGTCGTCTCCCCGCCCTCGTTTGCCGCGCGATCGAGCGCCGTCGGGTAGAGGGGCTTTGCGCCGAGCCAGTCGAGAACGAAGATCGCCCAGTCCTGATCGCGGCTGTAACGCATCACGTTCTTGCGCGATTCTTCCCTCGTCCATTGCGGATGGTAGAAGTAGCCGTCGTCGGGGTCCTGTTTCGTTTGGAAGAAAGTCACGATCTTTTCGGTCAGTTCGCTTCCGAGATACTCTTTGAGATCGGGGACGAAATCCTTCAGCCGCCAAAGGATCTGATAGGTGCTCTCCATATCGGGCAGAAAGCCGTCGTGATCGCGCGCCGAATCGGCGTAATAGAACCCGCCGAGATCGGGATCGTAGAGGCTCGCCCACCAGCGGATGAGCGCCTCGGGATCGAAAAACTCCTCGTAGAATCCCCTGACCGCCTCCCGGACGTCGGGGTCGGCGATCACGTCGAAGCGGGTCTCGAACAGGCGGTCGATCTCCGCTCTCCGTTCCTCCTCTTTCACGCGCAGTTCCTCCTCATATGCCGCAATCGAAACGCGTTCGATGCAATAGGTTCCGGAATCGACCGTCAGGGTCGGTCGATTCAGATAAACGTCGGTAAAACAGGCGATCGCCCGTTCGGCGGCGCACTCGTGATTCCAGACGAGGGCGGCGCCGTCCCCGTCGAAGAGGATCACGTACGCCGCTTCGTCGCCGTCAAGCGGCGGCAAAAGCGCGTTCGCGCGGGCGCTGATCGCCCGCTCGGTCGGACCGATGACGATCTCGACCCCGGTCTTCCCCGTTTCGCCGTCGGATCCGACAAGGGGCGCTTTGCCGAGGCTGGTTTCCAACGCGGCGCATAGCGCCGAAACCGCCCCGTCGGCGGGGATTGAAGTCGACGGCAGGATCACCGCGGGGAGAACGCCGTTGCCGTAAACCGTCACGTCCTCGGCGCGCCCGGTAACGGCGGTCGTTGCGTATTCGGTCCGGGGAA
>Ga0310696_10007747_pt1 | contig 12577 bp, 8 predicted proteins | sample AusTroGonzalo_MG_4_FD_203885 | JGI IMG/M metagenome (GOLD analysis project Ga0310696, IMG submission 203885) | Bovine rumen microbial communities from tropical cattle in Woodstock, Queensland, Australia - Gonzalo_02 (v2) (version 2) | ecosystem: Host-associated > Mammals > Digestive system >... | reverse complement strand
AGCCTCCTGTGCCTTGCGCTGCTCATAACTCTCCTTGTTGCTGGAAACGACCTTCACCCCACCACTGGAGGAAACAGACACATTGCGCTGCAACTCATTGAGCGTCTCTATCTTGCGCTGCTGCAAAAAGTCATACACATCACCTGTGTAGCCGCGCAACTGCTTGTCCTTGAACTCATACGTCTTGGTGGAAAGACCTTGCAAAAAGTCACGGTCGTGGGAGACCAATATCAAACTCCCTTCGTATTGCAACAAAGCGTTCTTGAGCACATCCTTGGAGGGCATGTCCAAATGGTTGGTGGGCTCGTCGAGAATGAGCAAGTTAAAAGGCGAAAGCAGCAGTTTGGCCAATGCCAAGCGCGCCTTTTCACCGCCGGAGAGCACCTTCACTTTCTTCTCGGTGGCTTCTGTGTCAAAAAGAAAACTGCCAAGAATGGTGCGGATTTTGGGACGGATGTCGCCCACAGCCACATCGTCAATGGTCTCGAACACAGTCTTTTCCGGATTCAGCAACTTAGCCTGGTTCTGGGCGTAATAACCGATCACCACTTGGTAACCCAGTTCCAGTTGTCCGCCCTGCGGGGCCAACTCGCCCACAATAGCCTTCACCATGGTGGATTTGCCCTCGCCATTGCGCCCCACAAAAGCCACACGCTCACCTCGCTCCAAGTGGAAGTCTATCCTGTCTAGCACATTCAGTGTACCATAGCCCAACGACAACTGCTTGGCATCCACCACCATGCGCCCGGAATGTGGCGCCGGCGGAAACTTGAACGTAATGGATGAAGAATCGTAGTCGTCAATCTCCACGCGGTCCATCTTCTCCAGCATCTTGATACGACTCTGCACCTGCCGCGCCTTGGTGGCTTTATAGCGGAAACGCTCGATAAAACGCTCAATCTGAGCTATTTGCTGCTGTTGGTTCTCGTATGCAGCCTGCTGGTGCTCAATGCGTTCCAGCCGCTGCTCCACATATTGCGAGTAACTGCACTTGTAGTCCTGGATGGTGCCGCAGGTGATTTCCACCGTGCGGTTCGTAACACGGTCCAAAAACGCGCGGTCGTGGGAAACCAGTATCACGCACCCCTCGTAATTGGCCAGATAATCCTCCAGCCACTGGATAGACTCAATGTCGAGATGGTTGGTGGGCTCGTCCAACAATACAATTTCCGGCTTCTGGAGCAGGATTTTGCTCAAGCAGACACGCATCTGCCAACCGTTGCTGAATTCGGCCATTGGACGCTGGAAATCCGTGCGCTTGAAACCCATGCCCGCGAGCACCTTCTCCGCCTCACCTTCAATGGTGTTGCCACCTAAATGCTGATGGCGGTCGTTGGCATCCGACAACTGCTGCGCCAATTGCGCATATTCCACTGATTCATAATCCGTTCGCTCCGACAATTCACGAGTGAGCCGCTGGATTTTGTTCTCCAACTGCTTCACCTCCACAAACGCCGACATGGTCTCCTCCCACACCGTTTTGTAAGAGGTCTCAGCCAATTCCTGCGGCAAATAACCCGTCTTGTATCCAGTGGTGATGACCATAGTGCCGGAAGCGGGTTCCATTTTGCGGTGTATGATTTTGAGCAATGTGGATTTGCCCGCCCCGTTGTGGCCGACCAATCCAATACGGTCGCGGTCGCCCGCCACAAAGGAGATGTCGCGAAACAGAAAATCACCGGTGAAGTTGACAGAGAGTTTGTTGATTTGAATCATAAAAGTTTAGAGTTTAGAGATTGTAGGGACGTCACATTGTGGCGTCTCAGGATACAAGTCACGTCACATTGTGGCGTCTCAGGATACAGGTCACGTCACATTGTGGCGTCTCAGAGCACAGGTTACGTCACATCGTAGCGTCAACATTCAGTTCTCGATATATGTTATTGATTACAATGTCAATACGGTCGTCGAAGGCCTCGCGGGTGGCGTAGCCCACGTGGGGCACCACCACGCAGTTGGGCGCGTGCAACAGCGGATGGTCCGTGACCAACGGCGGTTCCTTCTCGAACACATCGATACCGGCACCGGCCAGGCGGCCTTCGTTCAGAGCCTCAGCCAACGCGTCCATATCCACCACATTGCCGCGCGCGGTGTTGATGAGCACTGCGGTCGGGTTGCAAAGGGCCAGCAACTCGCGCGAAATCAGGTGGTACGTTTCAGCGGTCAGCGGCACGTGCAACGAGATGATGTCACAAGTGCGCATCAGTTCTTCGAGCGGCAGGTAGGCCACGCCCATATCGAGCACCTCCTGGCGCTGGCTCCGGCTCCACGCCACGACCTCGCAGCCGAAGCACTGGAGCAGTTGCGCGGTGCGTGCGCCGATAGCACCCGTGCCCACAATGCCGACACGCTTGCCCCGAAGCTCGCGCCCGAGGAAGTTGTTGCGCGTGCCGCCCTTGCGGGTGTCCGCATCCAAAGCGGTAATGTGTCGATATACATCAATCATCAGGCCAATGGCCAACTCGGCCACACCTTGGGTGGCATAGCCAGAAGCATTCACCACCTTGATATTGTGCGCTTTGCAATACTCCAAATCAATATGGTCCAAACCGGTGAAGGCCACATCCAGCAACTTCAAATTCGGGCACTGCGCCAACATGTCAGCCGTGATTTTGATATTGGAAACGATGACAATGTCAGCGTCTTTCATTCTTTCCACTAACGTGGCGGCATCCTCTTTCCGGTCTCTATAGCATTGGAAATCAAGATTATGTTTGGCCAGCCGGCAGGCGATTTCCTGCGCTTTGGCCTCGCTGATGCCGATAGGTTCAATTGCGGTTATTTTCATATTTGTTAAATATGCGTGTAGTAGAGACGCGGTTAACCGCGTCTCTACTACAAATGATTATCATTATTGAATAACAGGACAGGTTTCCACCTGCAGCACATCACCGGCGGTACGGTCGTACAAGATGGCCACCACCGTGCAATTGGCAGGATTCCAGTCGTGTCCGTTGAATCTGATTTTATGAGCAAGGGTGTATCCTTTTCCTGTTTCAAGATATCCATTTGTGTTGAGCAGCGTGCCATACGTGCCGTTCAGGCTACCGCGCAGCACATGATTGTGCACATAATTCTCCACATACTCCGTACCGTTCAATTGCGGTTTCACGATACCATCCTCAATCAGATAAAACGCGAGACGAAGCTGATTGGCACAGGGCTGAAGAAGGGTGACTTGAGCATTGGCCTTGAGCACACCTGTCTGAGCATTGTACTCGTTGATAAGTTGGATGGCAGCCAGAGGTTTACTGCGATCCACGGCATTGATTTTGGACAGCCAACGCACAGGGCTCCAACCCCCAGCCTCCGGATAGCGGTTTATAATAGCCGCCGGAATGCCATCAATGAAAAACTCATGCGCCAACTCGTCACCCACAACAGTACGAAAATCGTAAGGATAACCACCTGCCGCATCGGGTTTTGCAAGAGCACCGGCATGAATTCCCACCGCCACCAGCGTGTCGCCGAACCGCTCGTGCAACTCTTCCAATTTCTGATGTCCAGTAGGACAGTTCTGGCAACGATGCCCCGTATATTCCTCAATCAGCACTTTTCTATACACACTGTTGACATCCAAATCCGGGAAAGTCACCGTCACTTCCTCATATTCAGAAGGTATCATATAAGGACCCTCGATCCTGTCGCAACCGTAAAACAATACAGCAAGCAACACTGTTATAAAAATGTATGTCTTTTTCATCATGATAGTTTTTATAAAATGCTAATATGGTTTAGAAAGAAGTGGTAACAGACAGTCCTACACCGTATGATGCAGGCACGGCGCGGCACACACCACCGATGCAGAGAATGCCCTCCTGCGTCTTGCCGAAATTCAGTGCTATACGCGTGGTATTCCAGACAAAGGCACCTGCAATGTTGAAATAGTGCAAGCGCATCTCCGGATTGGTATTGCCATAATTATACTGGTCGCCGATGGAAATGAACCACTTTGGGCTGATGGCATATTCTAACATTCCGTATATCCAGCTTCCCTTATCATCCTTTGTATAAAGATGTTGCAACTCCAGACGAAGCGAATGTTTGGAAGTGACCTTCCACTGCAAGTCTGATGCCACCAAATGGCCGCGCATCATGCCCTCATGACCTTGCAATTTTTCCAAGTTGTACGTAATGTAATTGTAGGCCAGAATCCATTTCCATTGTTTGGTGAAACGGTGGCTAATTTCCAACCCGATGTCCTGATAGAGCAAATCGGGACCGAATTTGAAGAAGCTGGAGGTATAACCTTCTGTACCACTTAATGTTCCATACTCCAATGCCTGTGCCACGGGCTGTTGGTCGGTGTTGTGGAAACGGGAGAAGTTGAAAGTGAGGTCGGTGCCGTACTTGCCACCAAGTTTCGATTTTTTAGGAATCTGATAGTTCACCTGCAACTGCACGCCAATCTGGCTATTAGGCTGTGAAGCGAAACTGTAGTTGCTGATCAGCTGGTAGGAATATTGGCGGTTGATAGCCGGTATATTGTTGATATAGAGCAACGAATTGGTTTTCTGCATACGCTGTGTGCGGAAATCCATATTGTCGGCACGGATAAAAGAAGCGGCTACGCCAAGCCCTTTCATGGAATAGGTCGCAGACAAAAACAGAGCGTCGCCTTTCTTGTAGATGAAGTCGTTGGTAACATTGGGGTCCTGCATCTTCTGCGCATACTCGCCATCTAAACGGAAGCCTTTGTAACCGAAGCTCATGCGTGTGGCCCAAGTAGCCACATTCTGCGGAATCTTGTCCACGGCAATCACGCCGGAGGTTGTACTGTCGGTGCCCGGATAGAGCGTCACGTCAATGCCCTCATCGGCTTTCTCAAACTTGCTGACGAAAGAGGCACCCACATTGGCCACAAAACCGGCCTCCTGGACTTTCTCGAACATCTCGCCGAAGGAGAGTTCGGCATCCAGACCGCGCACATAGTCTTGTCGTCCGATGTAAGAGTCGAAGTTCAGTCTTTCCACGCCCCACACGCCTTTCAAATAGACACCCTTATAGGGGGTCACCTTGATGCGCGCGCCCAGCAGGCTGTTGTCAATGCCCAGCTGACGGTCCTCGTACGCGCGCAGCGTAAGGCCGTTGCCGAACTGGTCGTAGAAATTACCTGCCGTCACCTGGATGAACTTGTTCTTGTAATCGGCGAAGAAATAGCGGACACCCTGGCCCTTGTAGTTGATTTTCTCAAAATCAATCAGCGGAAACATGTAAAACTCGTAGCGCACGCCTGCCGAAAAACCGCCGTTGGTATAGAGCAGGTTAAGGAAGGCGTTGCCTCTGACTTTGGAATCCACCTTTTCAGCCCCGATAAGGGAGTCGGGAATGTAGTACATGCCATTGAAGCCGAAGTCGCCACTGATACGGCTATTGCCCAGCTGGTGCTGGGCAAAGGCTGAAAATGCCAGCAGACAAAACACTGGCAATAGTAGAAGTTTTCTCATATAATAGTTTATTTTTTCACAAGACTTTTGATGACATTATAAACCTCCTCCTCGCTGCCCGGTGCGTAGGAGGTGTGCTGCCACACAATCTGGCCTTCTCCGTTGAGGATGCACATGTAGGGCACATCGTTGACATTCATGGCACGCTTGAAATCGGAGTTCACATCCAACAGAACCGTGTACTCCCAGCCTTTGCCGTTGACAAAGGGGGCCACGCGCGCGGAGGTCTTGGCATCATCGATGGCAATGGCATATAACTTTACGCCGGTTTCCTCAACCCAATCCTCGTATTCATCCGCAATGGCCAACAATTCGGCAATGCAGGGCTTGCACCAGGTGGCCCAGAGACTAATGATTACAGGTTTGCCATCGTTTTGAATATCGGCCGTGTTGAACACCTTGCCATCAAGGGTTTGGATATCAATCGCCGGCAGTTTGGCCAGATGTTTGTCCTTCTCAACTTCTTGGGCACTGAGAGAAACACACACAACAAACGTTGCAACCAACAAAATCAATTTTTTCATTTTTCTCGTTATTAATTATTGATATTTTTTTCTTTTCCGAGACGCCTCTTTCTTTTCATTTCAGAGACGACACAATGTGACGTCTCTACAAACCATTCAACCATTTCACCTGTTCCTGAACAGCGGATTCTCTTCCTGTTCCTCCTCCGGAGGGTAACGCCTCAGCAAATAATCCGTTAGCCCGTACTCCGGTGCAGGTGCGTCCCTGTATAGCACTCTCCCGGCACTGTTCACAATCATGTAGTCGGGCAACGTCTCCACCCTTTGCTCTATCAGCCAATCGTAGTTGCCGTTGAAATAGAGAACCGGCCAATCGAACATCCCTTTGTATTGCTTGCAAAACTGCTCATAATCCGACTTGTCCATATCCACATTCAGACTCACAAATTGAATCTTGTCCCCATACTGTTTATACAACTCCTTCAAAATCAGCATCTCCCGAATACAGTCCACACAATCGCTCTGGAAAACGTGAATGTAGATGTCTTTCCCCTCAAACTGTTTAAAGTCTGTTTTCTTTCCCTTCTCATCCTTCAATGTGATATTGCGGTCCGCCTCAGGCGATGGGGTCAGAATTGCCAAAGCATTGTCAATATAGGTGACGTGCTCCGGAAAATGCGTTGCGGCGCGGATGTATTTCAGCAATTGGATAATATGGCCCCTATCAAACTCCTCGTTGTAGAAAAAATCAATGAGATTGCGGATAATGACTAACTCGCGCAGACGCTCGCGCACCAGCATCGGATCGCGACCGGCCTCATTGAACAAGGTCAAATAGTCTGGATCCTCGTTAATGGTCCGCGTCAGCAGGTCTTTGGAGATATACTTCGAATTGTACAGGTAATTCGAATAGACATTGTTGAACAATATCATATAGGCCGAATTGTTGTAAAGCACATCCTCATAGTTGAAATAGCGGTCGTACAATTTCTGCTGCTCTTTCGGCATACAAAGCTTGTCCACAACACCACAAGTGTAATAGACGTAGGAAGTGTAATAATTATCCGGATTGTATTGAATGTCAAAATGGTCGTTCAGCAGCTGCATCAGCGTATCGTAGGCTGACTTGTCGCGATCGTAGGTGAGGCGGAATCCGTAATAGTTCATCGCCCTGTCGAAATAGCTGGTAAAACGGTTGATTTTGTAGTTCAGGTCAGCCGTATCCATTTGGTCTGTAGTAATTTGGAGAAAACCGCCATACTTCTCGGGATTGATCATGCCGAAGAGGGCAGTGTCGGTGGTAATATGGAAGTTATACTCGTTGTACGGCACCACGAAAAAGTCGGCCTTGGTGGTGCGGATGGCGAGTTGAACCGGTTGAATCTTATTGGTCTGGTAAGAGAGCTTGAAACGGCCATTCTTATCAATCTTGTCGGTGGCCACCACCTTGGGAACATTGTTGAGCAGGTCGTCATAGACGAGCAGCCGGATCTCCTCGTTGGGAGCAAAGGGGGCATCGCCCGTGATGGTCACGGGGTCTTGTGCTCCGGCGCGCAACACGAGCAACAGCAGCAATGCCGCACAACAAACATCATATATGACCGCCCTGCACCGCATTATGGCTTTTCGGGAAGTTTATAAGAAACATACGGGGAATAGTCGGCACCCAACTGCCAAAGCTCGCGAACCAGCGACGATGAGACGGCTGCCCACTGCGGGGAGGCGGGTATCAGAATGGTTTCCACCTCCGGCGCCAACTGTCTGTTTATGAGGCACATCTCCTGCTCCATCTGAAAATCTGCGGCGTTGCGCACACCACGCACCAGATGCGTCGCGCCAACTTTCCGGCAAAAGTCCACAGTCAGTCCTTCATACGCAAGGACTTCCACTTTGGGGTTGCCGGCATAGATGTTCTGAATCCATTTCATACGTTGTTCAACGGAGAAAACATCCTTTTTGTTGTAATTATGGCCGATGGCGATGAAAATTTTATCGAAAAGGGGCAGTGCCTTTTGAACGATATCCTCGTGTCCTTTTGTGAATGGGGAAAAAGAGCCCGCGAAAACTGCAATATTGTTCATTCTTAATCTCTTAAAACGGTGAAATTGTAATCGTCAAGGAACTTGATAAGCCGTGAGGGTTTGTAGTCGTAGGAGCTTGCGAAAGCTTGGGGCACCACATAGTCCATCTTTTGGATCACCTCAGGCGAAATGTCGGCAAAGGTTTGCGGTGTGGGTTGGGAGGCGATATTGGCGGAAGTGGAGATGATGGGCTTGCCGAGGGCGCGGATGAGGCGTTTGCAGAACTCCTGCTGCACGATGCGGATGGCGATGGTGCCGTCGTTGTGCACCAGCTTGGCGGGCAGATTCTGCGCGGTGGGATATATAAACGTGGTAGGGCGGGAAACATGCGGGATGAGATCCCAGGCAATCAGGGGAATCTCCTTCACGTACATCGGGAGGCGCTCGGCGGAGTCGAGCAGGATAATCATGCTCTTTTTCTCGTCACGCTGTTTGATGTGATAAATCTTCATAATGGCCTCCTCATTGGTGGCATCACAGCCTATGCCCCACACCGTGTCGGTGGGATAAAGCAGCACTTTGCCAGCCCGCAACAGTTCCGCACATTTTTCAATTTCCTGTTCCATTTCCGATTAGTATTTTTTGCAAGCGCAAAAGTACAAAAAAGGAAATAAACCGATGCACTCCTACGTTTATTTTTATATCTTTGCCGCCTTATTTTTGAATAATTAAAAATTAACCTATTCATACAATGAAAAAAACATTCATTTCGCTTTTTCTGGTGCTGGCTGTCATCTCTTTTGCTAAAGCCCAGCATTACACCGTTCGTCACAGCGACTTCAACAGTGTTTCCATCTCGTTCAAATCCGACAAGATCCAAGTGGAGGATGTCAAGACCACTCAAGGCTACTTCTCCCAAATCTCCATGACAGATTACCAAAACAGTATAACGGTCGGTTGCCCGCAGTTGCCCATAATGACCAAGCTCATCGAAATTCCGTTGTGCGACTCTGTGATTGCCACCGTCTCCAACGCCCAATACGATGAGTTTGACGCTTCCGAGTTGGGCATTACGCATCCCATCTATCCGGTACAGATCAGCTACCCGAAATCATACAGTGGAGAAAGGACCTTCACGCAGAATCTGGAAGTTTATCAAACCAACCAATTCTACGCTGAGCCGCTGGTTTCAGTGCAGAAAAGCGGCACCATGCGCGATGTCACCATGGCCAGCATCAGTGTGGCCCCGGTGCAATATAATCCTGTCACAAACCGTGTTCGCATATACAAAACTATTGATGTGAATGTGACGTTCGCAAACGCCAATATTCCGGGCACATACGAATTGAAGAGCCGCTACGGAAGCCCGATGTTCTCCTTAGCCTCCAACGCTGTCATCAATTCGATGGCGCAAACCCGCTACGAGTTCTCTGGTGCGCCAATCAAATATCTCATCATCGTCAATTCCATGTTTGCTGACAACGACCAACTCAACCTGTTTATCAACTGGAAAAAGCGTTTGGGCTATATCGTGGAAGTGGCCTACACCAGCGACCCCAACGTGGGCACCACCACCACTTCTATCAAAAACTACATCCTGACCCATTACAACAACGCCACGGCGGAGAATCCGGCTCCGACCTTCCTGCTGCTCATCGGCGATGTGGCACAACTGCCTTCGTTCAGCTGCAGCACTTTAAACAATCACGTATCAGACCTCTACTATGCCACTTGGACTTCTAACGACAATCTTCCGGATTGCTACTACGGGCGTTTTTCCGCACAAAATGTGAATCAACTTATCCCGCAGATTGAAAAGACTCTGATGTATGAGCAATACACCATGGAGGATCCCTCTTATCTGGGCAAAGCGGTATTGATTGCCGGCACGGATGCCTACAACGCACCCACGTATGGTGACGGTCAAATCAACTATATTTACAACAACTACATCAACACCAACAGTACAACCCATACATACACCACTGTTTATAAGCACAACTACAACTGCTCCAGCCAAGCTGCCACTATCCGCAGTGAAATCGGTGCGGGTGTAGGTTGGGCTAACTATACTGCCCACGGTGGTGAAACCGGGTGGTCGGATCCTTCTTTCAGCAATAGCCACGTAAGCGCCATGAACAACGCCAACAAGTATGGCGTAATGATTGGCAACTGCTGTTTAACTGGCAAATTCAATGTCTCTTCCGACTGTTTTGGTGAGGTTTTGCTGCGTACGCCCAACAAAGGTGCCATGGCATATATCGGCGGATCAGAAGTAACTTATTGGGATGAAGACTATTACTGGGCAGTTGGTGTTCGCTCCTCTATCTCTGCAAATCCGACATACGACGCCAACAATTTGGGTGCCAACGACCGTATTTTCCACACTCATGGGGAAAGCCCGAGAAACTGGACATCTTGCATTTCCGCATTCCTTCAAAGTGGAAACATGTCAGTGCAATCTTCTTCTTCAAGCAGAAAATTGTATTATTGGGAAATCTACCATCTGTTCGGCGACCCGTCCATCCGTCCATACCTGGGCATACCTACGCAAATGATGGTAACTGCCGATGATGTCATCATGGTTGGAGCCACGACATACGATGTAATAGCCGCTCCATACGCATACGTTGCGCTTACCTACAACAACAACGTGGTGTGTGCCGCATTTGCGGACGGTAACGGCAATGCCACCCTCAACCTGCCCGCTCTTACCCCTGGAGAATATGAGCTGGCCATCGGTGCGCAGAACAAAATCCAGTACTTCCAGACTGTCAACGCGATTGTGCCTGAAGGCGCATACATTGTGACCACAGACGTTGCTCTATCCGCCACCTCCGCTCCGGACGCCGGATCCATCATCGACTGGAATCTCTCCGTCAAAAACATGGGGGTCGATGCCGCTTCCGATGCTTACGCCAAGATGACATCCGAAACACAGGGCGTGACAATCCTGACCGACTCCGTGTACATCGGCAGCATTGCTGTTGACGGAATCCGCGACTTCAGCAACGCCTTCCGCACCAAACTGTCCGAGGATTTTGAAGATGGCGATATGGCCCTGTTCACCGTGACCGTTTATTGGGGTTCTTCCAACTCCAGCAAGATTGTATCCACAACTGTGAACGCCGCTAATTTGGAAGTTGCCAACTACACCATCAGCAATGTCAACAACACCTCTTCATTTGCTCCCGGCGATCTGGTCACCATAACTTTTACCAACAAGAATACCGGACATGCCACCTTACAGCAGGCAACCGTTGACCTGACCAGCAATTATACTGGAGCACCTGTGATTGATCCTGCAATCACAATTAGCACACTTGCACCGAATCAAACCGTCAACAACATCTTCCATGTCCAAATCAGCGGCGATGTCGCCGACCACACGATCATCCCGTTCTATCACCATCGCATCTATAACAACAAACACTTCATTGATACGGTTTACCTGTCCATCGGCACTGCTATGGAAGACTTTGAATCCGGTAATTTCAGCCAATACGACTGGTCCAATGCCAGCAACCATCCTTGGGAAATCACCACTGAAAGTCCCTATTCCGGAACATATTGCGTTCGTTCACAAACTGGATTGAGCAGAAACCAGACTTCCGCAATGCAAATCACCATCAATTCATTCCAGGCCGGTAACATCTCCTATTTCAGAAAGGTGTCCTCCGAAGCCAACTGGGACAAATTCAAATTCTACATTGACGGCACTGAAATGGAATCCCAATCCGGCACCCTATCCTGGTCACAAGCCTCCTTCCCCGTGGCTGCAGGCACACATACTTACAAATTCGAGTATTCTAAGGACGGTAGCCAGGACATCGGCAGCGACTGTGCCTGGGTTGACAATGTGATATTCCCCGGCTACGGCACACTCGCCCCGAATGACACCATCGACAGCGTTGTGGGTATTACCAACTTCAACATTCCTTCAGCTAATGTCTCCATCTATCCCAACCCGACTAGCGGACAACTGACCGTCAACAGCAACGAGGCTATTGAAAGCGTTATCATCTATGACCTCAGCGGACGCATAGTGGAAATGCAGAATATCAACGCAGAAACCACCGCACACCTCAATGTGGCACATCTGAACAGCGGTATCTATTTCATCAAGACCCAACTGCTCAATAATCAAACCAAGACATCCAAATTCATCAAACAATAATGGCAAACACCTCCGAACAATACGATGAGATTATCCGGCAATGTCTGGATATCTTCTCCAAAAAAGCCATCGATTACGGCACGGCATGGCGCATTCTGCGCACACCGTCGCTGACGGACCAGATTTACATCAAGGCCAACCGCATACGCAGCATTCAGGAAAAGGGTGAGGCCAAGGTCGCCGAGGGCATTATTCCGGAATTCATCGGCATCGTAAACTACTCCGTCATGGCCCTCATCCAGCTGGAATTAGGCGTGGCCGAGACCGCCGAGCAGATTGAGATGGCTCCGGCAAAAGTCGTGGAATTGTACACAAAATACATCACAGCCGCTAAAGACCTGATGATGAACAAGAACCACGACTACGACGAGGCCTGGCGCCAGATGCGCATCAGTTCGCTGGACGACATCATCCTGATGAAGCTCTTCCGCATCAAGTCCATAGAGGACCACAATGGCAATACGATTA
>Ga0310696_10007746_pt1 | contig 12577 bp, 22 predicted proteins | sample AusTroGonzalo_MG_4_FD_203885 | JGI IMG/M metagenome (GOLD analysis project Ga0310696, IMG submission 203885) | Bovine rumen microbial communities from tropical cattle in Woodstock, Queensland, Australia - Gonzalo_02 (v2) (version 2) | ecosystem: Host-associated > Mammals > Digestive system >... | reverse complement strand
GACGGAGAGCGAGTGTGCGTGGTAGTCCTGGGGGTGACGAATATTAAACATCTCAAAGAGCTCGTCAAGGGCCATCATATCACTGGTATTCTCACCCACCTCAATGGTTCCTTCATAAACCTTGATGTACTGATGGATGTTGAAACCTGCGGTACGGTTGAGCATGTCCCAACTCTCATACACCTTGTGGTCTCGGATGACGTTCTCGTTCTTCACGTCAAGCTGATAAATGCGATATTTTCTGGTCATAATGTTTTTTTCCTTATATATTACAAAAACCGTGCCAAACTATTCCCCCTTCAAGACCTTCAACTGCTCCTCCAACCGCTGAATCATCATCGTCTTGAAATCGACCTTCTCGAAACCGAGGATGTTCCTCTTCGACGGCACATAGGCTTCGATGGTATCAGACACACCCACGGGACAGACCGATATGACCTCGATGATGTCCTTCGCCATTTCCGAAACACTCACGGACACGATGGTGTTGATGCTGGCAATCCCGTCCTCTGCGTTGTCCACGGAGTTGCGGTAGATGTAAGGTCCGTACTTGCTGGTGATGCCGATTTTCCCCTCGTCATTCCGTTCCTGCGCAATGAAGAACTCCAAGTTGAAGGACGGACCGATAGGCTTCTCGTACACCATTTCCCAGTTTCGGGTTACCTGCTTGAATCCGAGTTTATCCCTCAGATACCAGATAATCCTGCTCTCCGTCCGCCACGTCTCATTATACATCGGGCAGTAGGAATCAACGGGATACTCCAGACCTTCACCCCACTCACGGAGGGCATGGTCGAGGGCGTTGATGGTCGCATACTTCTCCCCGTTGAACACCGCCTTCCCGTTCTTCAAGGTGATGTTTCCGCAGTATCCGATACCGGTGTGTGCGTCCTCACTCTTGCGGAACAGCGTAATGTTGGTGTTCTCTCCGAGGATGTTGAACTTCTCTTGTAGGTCTTTTCTGGTCATAGTGTTTGTTTTTTCCTTCTATATTACAAAAATCGTGCCAAACTTATCGTCCAATCCAGCCAGTACCGAAAATTCTTGCAAAAAATATTCCAATGAGGCCGTATTCATAAATTTCGTCCTCACTGAAATGGAAATAATGCTTTGCCCAGTAGTTTCCGAGGATGCATATCAAAGTTATCATAACGCTGTAATTTAATCATTACAAAACGGACACCACCACACATCGTTTTCTATCATCCGCTTAACCTTCTCCACATCCCAATTATGGTGGCAGAGAAGGTAGCGGAGAACACGCTTTGACAACGGAGCACTGCAACCAGGAGCGATTATTCCGGTCAAGGACTCCAGTGCCTTCTTGTGTATGGTATTCCTAAGTTTATGCATGTTATTAGAGAACAGTGATTTTTTCGTAGCCATAATGATTTTGGAAACCTCGCTCCTTGTCAAATATGCGTATTCCGTCCTTATAATCATCGGACAAGGCCCCGAACGACACGGACACTGAGAGCTTGGTGATTTCAAACTTGTCAAAGTCCGGGTCGTTCTTGGCCTTATGGATTGAAACGGCTTTTTTGGCCGCTTTAACCCTGGCATCAGCTACGGCGTCTGTCTTAATTACTTCCGGGTTGTGAAGGTAAGCGTCCCAATTGTTATACCACGCTTCAAAAGAGTCGTTAAAAACAATCTCCCGTCCGTCACGCCAGGAAAGCTTGGCCTCATATTCAACAATGATAGTGTTTTCCATTGTTTTACAGAACCGTAATCTTCTCGTGGTTTCCGCTATACAGACTGTCGGTGGTGTAAATCATATCAACCGTGCCGTCGTTCAGTCGCTTCAACAGGGTTCCCTTCTCTTCGTCCAGGATGCTGTTTTCGGTATGGGTGGCATAAGCGTAGATGTGCTTGAAACCAAGACGCTTAAGCTCGTCAGCACTGTATGCAAGGGTTCCACCATAGGAAATGATATCATCAACCATAAGGACGGAACACCCCATAAAGTGCCCCTCCTCAAATGTCTGACCTTCCGTCCCTGTAATTTCAAGGCCGACAATCTTTCCGGTCCCCCAATCGCGTTTCTTGTGACCAGTAAGGAGCTGTTTTCCGTCCACCATATCTCCGTAGCGCTTCATCGCGCCCTCATCCGGGAAATAGACATAATCGGCCTTGCATAAATCAAGGGCCCTCTTAATCAACGGTTCCACCGCCATCAAGCTAACCCGGTCAAGAAGTGCCGGAGTGACATTGGAATGAGGGTCAAGAATATTAACCTGGTCAAAGCCAAGGTCGTTGATAACTTGGCAGAAGTACTTGAGCGTGAAAACCTCGTCAATGTTCTTCACCCGGTCCATCCTTGAATGTGGAAAAAACGGAACATACAAGGAAACTTTAACGCGAGGAAAATTATTTTTTATGTGTTTCGTTATACAAATCACAGTAAAAAGTTCCGCGTCATTTTCATATTTCCACATAATTTGATTTTCGTTTTCAACAACATTTGTCGGAAAATCGAGCAATCGTAAAGTCCCGTCAGGAAAATGATTTTGCGAGACTATGGCGTTGTTAAATTTTATCATTTTTATATTTGAACTTATAACCTTTGTGTGTTTTTTGTCGCCCAGTACAAGTGTAAATTATATTCTGATAATTAAACTGTACTCCAAAAACCTCATTTGAAATATCTGATATCTGCTCATACTACTCGACTGGGACTAGTTTAATTGCAAGGTTTTCCATGTTTGTCACGTCAATCTGGCACTTTTTCATGGTTTCAAGCGCCGCGACATGGGTCTCCGGAGTAACACCGGCGCAGCAAGCCGCGTCAACGGTGATGTCGGCTCTGTCATAGAACGCGGCCTTAACCATCAGCGCATTGGAAACCACGCAGATGTCGGTGCAGAAGCCAACAAATTCAATGTCCAGGTCATTAGTCTCATCAAAACCTACCGCACTAACCGCATGCACCAGGTCAAAACTTCCGAAAGTGGGCTTGTGAATTTCCAGGACGGAAATACCACGGTCTTTTGCATTTTCCAGAGCGGTCATGACAGTCGGTTCAATCTCCCAGCCCTCGGTACGCTTCACGCAGTGGGTAAATGGAAGCTTCTGGCCTTCCTTCGTCTGGAGATAGTTCTCATAATGGCTGTCCATCGTGTAGAAAATCGCATCGCCGTCAAAGCTGTTAATCTTTTCAACGATGTTCGGAACCTTCTTAATAGCCTCTTCGTTTCGCAGGGCGCCGGTAATGAAGTCGTTTTGGACGTCAATACAAATCAAAATCTTTTTCTTTTCCATATTCTAAATGAATTGTTGTTTTCTCCATATTATTATACAAAAATCGTGCCAAACTTACAACAGTCGGCACGATTTTTTGCGTAAAAATTACACATCATCCTCATCTTCCTCTCTATCAACCTCTTCCCAGGTGTCCGTCCAGTATTCGTCCGGCGGCAGCTTGAAATCCGGGTCTCCATGTTCATGCCACCACTTCTCAACGGTTTCCCTATTGCTGCAAGGGGAATAGTTGGAGACATTGAAATAGAACGCCGTAAGGTCTCGGTTCCAGTTGAAGAATCCATTGGCCATATCCAGAAACTTCTCAGCTTCTTTATATGCTGCCTCACTCATAGGCTCCGGATGTGCGTATCCTCTGTGGCCCGGGTCGTTCTCATCCTCACCCTTAATCCACTTATCCACAATCGGCTCCTTGAAATAGCCCTTCAGAACTTCAATCGTATCAGGAAGCGGGGACTTAAAATCGTATGCCTCTGCGATGTCGTCCTTGATTGCTTCGTAGGCTTTCCAGGGCAGGTAGTGGGCATGATACAGCTGGGCCTTCTCCCTTTCTTCCTTCGTCATCTTCTCGTGCTGTTCCCGGTACTCTTTAAGGGTAATGGACGGGTAAGATGCACGGAACATAAGGTCAAGGCACTTATTAACCGCATCACTAATCACATCGTCACGGGAAATAACCGGCCTGGCCAAGTACTGCTTCCCGTCCTCTTCAAAAATTGCGTCAATCATAGCCTAACTTGCTTAAAAATTTATCTGTATATACCCACATGCTGATTGCGGTGTCTCCGGTTGTTGATTCGATATGCAGCTGGATTGCGTCACAGTCTTTAATTAGTGCTATCTCGTCCGGGGTCATCCTAAGCGGTATCTGTCTGCACTTTTCTGCTTTCATAATTCTAAGGTTTTAATACCATATCTGCGGCGCACACATCAAACCCGGCCATTGTATCGTGCTTAAGGTTCTCTTTCGTGATGTACTTCCGCCTTATGAATTCGTCTCGGAGGGGGTTCGCAAGCTCAATGGACATCGGGTGTGCCTTTCCTGTCGCCGCAATGTCGCTCCTGAGGCAGAAGAAATGTACCCAGGCATCCCAGAACCCACAAAGCACAAACTCCGTCTTAGTGGCGAGTGGTAATATCGTTCTGGCCTCTTGTGCTGCCCATTCGTAGTTGATGAGGGTCTGATAGCCCATTTCACATGCCAGGAGCGTATCCAACCAAACGTCAATGTCAGCATGCTCGGCACAATCAAAGCCATTGATAATCTTCATCTTGTTGATATCCACCCAGTCGCCGTCCCACCATTGAATACCCTCACCGGTCGCAAGCTCTTCCTCGGAAATCCACGGCGGTATGACAAAGGTAAGCTCAGAACCGAACTTCTCCTTCATATAATTGACATACCGCGTGCTCTCCTGGACCATGCTCATAACGCGGTGACGGAGAAAGTCCCTGCCGAGGCCAATGTCGGTGATGAACTTTACGGCGTAACGCCTTTGGTGATATTCCGTTGGCTCACAGAGATACTTCAGGTCATCAAGCCGGTCATTTTCAACAAGAACACGGTAGTTGGTGGTGATGTAAAAATAGTCATCTGTCTCAGCCACCCTGCTGTACGGATTCCTCTGATAGAAGTCAATCGCATCGGAGGCATACCAATCATATTCTTCAAAATCAAACGATACCGGGTTCTGGTACTTAAACTTGAGATAGACGGTACCGAATTCCAACACCGCACCATGGCCTTCCTTAATCCGGGCCTCAACGAACTTCCTGGCTGTCTCGCCGCCCTTCGGGGTACTCTTGTAGGATATCTTGCCGCACAGTTCAATGATGTCGTAGATACCCTGCAAGCCAGGCCCCTGTACTATAATCTCATAACTTGGTCTAATCAGTCTCATAGCATTTCCTTTAATTTCTTCTTCTCTTCTTCGGTAAGGGTGTCAAGGAATTCCGCGAGTTTCTTGTCCTGCAACTCTTCCTCGGACTTCTTCTCCTTCTTCTTTCTCTTTCGCTCGTTCTTCCTCTTCTCCTGCCATTCCTTGACCTTCGCCATCGTCTCGTCATAGATACCGAGGTAGGTCAGCCACTGCTCAATGTCGTAGGCGTCGTACTGAAGATAGGCCTCGTTCTCCTTTTTTGAGGCTTCCATGGCGAACTCTTCCGGATAGTTCTCGTCAACGCCATAGGAAACGTGGTCCGGGTACGCCCTGCACTCATAACCATACTTCCTCGCGTCCAGGCACTCCTTTCCTCCGGCGTAGGTGCAAAGGAAATCCCTCCGGTAAGTCACCTCTATGTTCGGACGGTTACGGTTCTTCTCCATGAAATAGCTAATCATGATGACCGTTCCGTGTCCGGCGAAGGTATAACCGACGTTCGGGCGATAGGTCTCCTCGCCATAGTTCTTCCTGTACATCCCCTCAAAAATCTGGTCGCCGATTTTGATGACGCGGCCTTCCTTTGACAGGACGTCGGACTCGATGGTTAATGGGTGGCACTCCCCTGCAGGTTCAAGACAGTTTTCCGTAACCTGGTTGTGGTAGGTAAGGACGCTGTCGCAATAAGCATGCAGACGGTAATACGGTTTCGGACCGTCTCCGGTGTCCTCAAAGCCATATCCGTTGACCTCGTACTCTTTGGGGAGGGACGAATTCAAGTCCTCATTCCTGAACGGAGACCTGGACCAATAACGATAGTCCGGAATCTTGGTCAGAAAAACCTTGTCCCCGATGTTGTATTTGAAATTAAGCGTCATCTTTCTTATCTTTAAGCTTTCCTACTCGTTTGTAAATGCAGTTCTCCTTCTCGTCCCAGGTATATTCCACAACCCTTCCGCCCGGGAAATAGAGTGTACTCTTAGACATGAGAGTCTGTGACATGATTTTATCGGCATGTTTGTCCATCACTTCCTCCATCTCTTCCATACTGATTTCATATTCCGTCACACAGGACCCCTTCGTCGGGTCGGTAACATCTTCTGCTAAAACCTTAATCATCTGGCCAGGACTTTCCTCTCCTAACATCCTCCGCGTGCCTTTCCTCTTCCATTCTCATGAATTTGTTGTATTTCGCATTCTCATTCGCATGAAACTTGCACACATCTTCAAGAGTCTTCAGTGGAAGGATTAAACGGATATATTCATCCGGTGTGAAAAGCTCCCCCAGAATGCCAGAGAAAGGGTAACACATGAAAAACTTCCTCCAAGGGTTGAAAAACCACCGTTTCCACCACGGAAGTTCACTCGGAACGATTCTGTAGTAGATTTCCTTGTATCCGGGGTCTCCATGCCCCATGCATTGGGTGGGCCCGAGCTTTGTTTGGATTTTACTGTCTCTTTTGTATTTCATACCCGTTCTTATACAAAAACCGTGCCAAACTTTCGCCCGGCACGGCAAATGTCACTCATTTTCCGGTTTTTCCTTTTCACCTTCGTTCTTCTCGTTCACTTCGTCGGGCCTGTCCTCATTGTCTTCAAACCACTCCCAATCCGGGTCGTCGTACATGACAATCGGTGCGTGAGCCCCCCAGTAAGGAAGGGCGCGGATGGTGTTGAAATCAATCCACTCAATAGCTTCCTCGTAGTCCATCCCGTCTTCCGCCATGAGGCTTTCAATCATCTTGTCATAGCTGTAGACCGCACGAGGAATGTCCTCAATGACGGTCATGCCAATGAAGGCCGTCTCATATCCCTGGAAATAGACCACATCTTCATATCCGAGGTTCGCAATGTGCTCTCCGAGCTTTTCGTTTAACTCCCTGTTCATACCACTAATGTACAAAAAGTTTTTAAGAAACCCAAAAATTACCGGGCTATTTTATAGACACTGTCCCTCTTGTCGTCCGCATAGGCCAACCCCTTCTCAATCAGGTGGTTATAGTCAATATGGTGGACGTTGAAGAAGTGGATGAGGTCGGACGCACTTTCCACGGTATCTCCGCCCCAGATGGAATTTCCTTCCAGCCGGTCAACCTCCCACTCGCCGATAGCGTCAATCTCCTCAATCTCTTCGTCGGTAAGGTCAACAATACGGCGGAGGTACGGCTTGAACTCCTCAACGGACCACTCCTCCGCTTCCTGGGCGTACATCACCTCCTCTGACAAGTTCGGTTCAATGGCGGACACGGAAATAATGCCGTCAATGTTAAGCGCGTCAAGTTCAACGTCAACGTCAACCTCGTCGTCCCAATGGTATCCGTCCATGTCGTAGTGCTTGGTGTCAACGACCGTGAGTGGTACGGTGCCGATGACCCCGTACGGAATTCTGCCCGCGAGGTCCCTAATCAGTAAATCTCTATCTTCCTTTGTCATGGTGTCGTTTCTTGTGTTTTCAACTATTTATGGGCGTAAAATTTCAATGTCATGGGTTACTTAACAAAAGACGCCATCTACATACCTGAAGCGGCACAATACACCGCGAAACAGGTCAAGGACATCCTCAAAAACTTGCGCGAAGATAATCCTGGTCACGAAGGGCTTGCTAAACGTTCTGACACGAGCTATCTCAACGAGTGGGCCGTACACGCTCTGTGCTTCCGTTGGGGTATCTACAGGAACCGGGCGAGGAACGCGAAGCTCCAGTTTGAAATGGAACCGGAGGTGAAGTTCATGTACGCCATCCTCGGACCCATTTGCAGGTTCTTCCTTATGTTTTACCGCTAATCTTACTTTACGCAGTTCTTGAAGATGGAAACCAGGATGTTGTTGTCCGTGTTTCCGGAGCGTCCGACAGACTCAATGCCGAACTGGGATGTGGTCTCCTCAAGGCCGTTAAGTATCTCGGTGACGGCTTTGGCGGTATACTCTATCTTCCTCGTCTCACCATTGTAATTGACATACGCATACTTGGTCTTTATCTTCTTGGAGATGTAGGCCAGGGCATCCTTCTGTGTTCCGAACTCGGTCTGAACGCGGTCGCTGGAGTAGTCGTATACCTTGTAGATGTACTTGGTTCCTCCTTTGACCGATGACGGGAGCTTGATTTCCTCCACATTGACATCGTCGTTGTAGAATACCGTGCTGGCGTTCCTGGTTCCGGCGGGTGCGAGGATGGCCTTCACCTGGCTCGTGTAGTCCGGCTCGTGCTTCCAAAACTCAAGTCTGTCCATCTCCTGCACGGTCTTTTCCGCATCCTCCTCCTTGCAAATGAAGTTGGTGAGAACCCTGGCCGGACGGTAATCCCACTTTGAATTGGCTTCCACGACCTCCAGGGCCACTATTTTCTGTTTTTTTCTCGGCATTTTCGTATGATTGCTATATTTATGTATGATAAAATGTTCTCATTATGGCATGCGCATGTAAAAACAAAACGGCAAACAACGCCCAGGCCACGAAGGTTAAGCAGGTTGTGAAGAGCAAGAGCGTAACCCCTACCGCCACTACCCCGACCGAGTCAGGTCATAAGGTGACGAAGAGGGTTATCTACCGCCGTCACATATGAAGGGGGGAGGACCCTCGTTAATCGCGGGTCGGCCCTACCAAGGCCTCGTACTCCTCTTTCGTAATCTCTTTCCCTTCCGCATCGTAATAACTGGTGCCGGAATAATATTCCCCGGTCTCCTCGTCAAAACTAGCCCAGCTATACATTGACGGGGTTCTTTTTATATCCGGGGTCCATACGGTGGGAATGAAAATCGGGTCGTCGACAACCGGCACCTTTTCATTGACCGGGATGATTACCAGTACCGGTACAATCTCGGCGCCCTCACCGGCGATGTCAAGCCGGGTCTTCGCACCCTTCTCGGTGTCAAAGAGATGTGCCTTGCCGAAATCACGGTCAAAGCCCCACCTGGAAGAAACGCTCTTGTCCTTCCAATAACACTCTCCGTCTGCGTTACGGATTACGTACTTCGTCGTTGTTACCATATACTATCCAAAAAAGTCGTTTCTGAATGCGTCGTCAAGATACCAGTCGTCCGAGCCCTTTTCCCAGTAACTGTCACGGAAAACCGAACGGGCGTAACTCCCCCTATTGTCCGGATGAACGTAAGTTTGAGTGGCTTCATTCGCCCGTCTCTTGGCTGTGTTAAGGTTCCTGGAAAGATAGTCGGACACGGCCTTAAAATCCTCCAGGTCTCCTTCGTACTTCTCTTTGCACCATCGCCCGCAGAAGGCAACGGCTCTTTTCTGTTTGTCGGTTGTCATACTACCCAATATTATGGAGCATCATCAAAACCTCTCCTTGGATGTCGCTGTACGCTTCAATCTTATACCGTAGCGCGATAGCTTCCAACTCAAAATTGTGCTCGTTTGCAAACGCAACCTCCTTATAAAGTTCGTTTCGCTTTTCACTGATGATACCGCTTATCTGCTCTAATGCTTTTTTTGCTGTCATACCTTAGATAGTTCTTTTTTTGCACATTCAAGTAATACCTTGCTACACTCTCTAATGACCCAGAAATCATCCGGGCCATTATAGTTGTAATATCGGCTTGCCTGCTCCTCAAATGCCCGTTCAAAATCAGTAAGCTCTTCCCTTGTCATAAAATTACCATTTCAGTTCGTCTACGATTTCGTTCATCCAATCGCCGACACCCAGCAACACATCCCCGAAGAACATGAAGAACACGGAGATGAGAAGCCAGGTGTAGGTAAACGGGGTCAAGATGACCTTAATGATGTTTCTAGTTGTCTTGTTCATGCCATATACTATAGCAAAAACCGTGCCAAACTGTTACTTCTTGTATCGTCATATTAGTCTTCCCATTCGTGTTTATATCCCTTATGGATATTCATGTAACGATATATCCCCTCAATGAAGGTATATTCGTCGCTTCCGTCCTTTGCATACCGATGGACTACACTTGCCCAGCCTTCCAATTCATCATATAATAGATAAAATTCAGGCCAGTCAGGGTTACCCCACAGGAATGCTTTCGGTTTGCTGGGGTCGCCAATCTTATGCCAACCCCATTCAAGTAAATCTATTTTTTCAAGTCTATGTGCCATACCTATATATCTACAAAAATCGTGCCAAACTCTACGGGGTGTTATTTATTTTTAACTTTGGAGAGTAATTAAACGCTTCCGCCACCGACTCCGGTAACTCAAACTCCTTGACCTCCTCCCAGTAAAAGTACTTGTCATCAATCGGAATCCCTGCGATGCACATTGACTTCACTTTCGCTGCGCTGTCGGTCAAGCACCCGAAATCAACCGGAGTACCATCCTCATTCACCCAGAGCTGTCCATCCCACACCCCCTCGTACTTACAGTATATGTATTCCTCGTAGGTCAGGCCGTCGTTGCCGTCGAATACAATTTTGTACTTGGAAACGTAGCTGCTCATACTTTATCGCTTCGTTACAATCTTGTCAATGAGACCGTAATCAACAGCCTCTTGGGCATTAAACCAATGGTCTCGGTCAGCGTCGCGCTCAATCTCTTCAAAAGATTTTCCGGTATTTACAGCAAGGATATTATAAAGGGTATTCTGTATTTTCTGACTTTCTTTAGCTGCAATCTGGAGGTCTGCATTTTGCACACGTCCGGTTGCTGATGATACCTGATGTATCATGACGCTACCGTTAGGAAGGATGAAACGCTTGCCCTTCGTTCCGCTTGACACGAGGATTGAACCCATGGAGGCACACATACCCATGCAGTAGGTCGCGACATCCGGGTCAATGAAATTCATAACATCGTAGATTGCGAGGCCGTCAATACAGGAACCGCCGGGGGAGTTGATGAACATCTTAATGTCCTCGTCCTTGTCAGTCACGGAATTGAGATACAGGAGCTGGGCGTTGATGATGTTCGCCACGTCCTCGTTGATTTCGCTACCGAGGAAGATAATCTTGTCATACATCAACCTACTGAACACACTCATCGGTGCGCAGTTCAGGGTTCTCTCCTCAAGGATGTACGGCTCAATAATTCCGTTCTTCGTGTTATACTTGTAATAGCCGTCAAGCTTGTTCGTGCCGATGCCTTGCGATACGGCGAATTTTTCAAAATCTGTAATCATAAATGTCTAATTATTAAGGGTTTAAAAGTATTTCAGTATTATTATCTACATCGTCCAGACTTGAAATGCTGTACTTGTAGAAGCCTGTCTTGGGGTTCGGGGTCTCAACGAACTGGAAATCACCGGTAGGAACGTCATAGAGGACGAAGCCATGGCCGGAAACAGTCTCTCCGAAGTTCTTCTGCTTGAGGCTGGAACAATAGACTATCTTGGTCCCGTTTCCCTCAATGACCTGCTGCTTGTGAATGTGACCGGCGATGACGAAGTCCGTACCGTCAAACAGGCTCGGGCTCAGCGCATTCTCCGAGACCATGTTCGTTGCCGTGGTCGCTCCGTTGATTTCCCCGTGGATGAGGCCGATGTACTTCACGCTTTTGTCCGGGTTCGTCTGCTTGTCCGGAACGAAACCTGGCTTCTCAAACCCGACGAAAGTGGAATAAAGGCACCACACGATGTTGTCGTCCTTGATGAAGCCGGACTTGTAGCCGAACTCCATGTCAAGGAACCTGGTCTGCTTGAAGTTGGCCATCTCAAATATCGGAGTGATGCTGTCGACCTTGGATAGGTTCTGCAGGTTCAGGTCGTGGTTTCCGGCGATTACGATGGTCGGGCAAATCTCGTCAAGACCCTGCAAAAACTCGTGACCAGCCAACTGACCTTCATTCGTGATGTCCAGTTTCATGTCAAAAAGGTCCCCGACGACGGCAATCCTAACATTTTCCGGCCCACCAGCCTCTTCCACAATTTCCTTCGCCTGGACAAAAAATGTCTGGGACACCTCTTTCAAGTCATCCAAACCCCTCGCATTCGGGATATGTATGTCTCCGATGCCAATTATCTTCTTAATCATAATCGTTGTATCTCCTTTCAAATTCTGCTATTATCCGATTGACGGTATCTCTCACCGCATATTCCATCAGGTCGTACTTTAAAGCGAGAAGGACATCAAGCGAGGTACATGACCTTATCACTTCGGGTAAATTTTTTGACCTGTCTGCCGGAAATGCCTGTATTAGAAGATTAAAGCCGACCCAGTCAAACCTGAAAGACACGATGTATTCATGGTCGCTGTCCGTAGCTTTTAGTTTTGTTATTGCCCCCTTTTCGTCTTTCGTACATTCCACCTCATACCCGAATATCTTACCGTCCTTGTATATCCGGTCAAGGTCAATGACTCTCCCAGTTTCAACGGCCTCCTTTATTAACCGGTTCTTTGCCGAACGCCTTAACGAGTGGGGTGGGTGGTTGTCTTCTTCATCGTCCCAGTAGTCAGCATTGGACTCCACGCTCAGGTCATCTTCTTTGTGCCATCCGTTAACATCCCATCGTTCCCGCCAACTCAGCCCCT
>Ga0310696_10007744_pt1 | contig 12580 bp, 9 predicted proteins | sample AusTroGonzalo_MG_4_FD_203885 | JGI IMG/M metagenome (GOLD analysis project Ga0310696, IMG submission 203885) | Bovine rumen microbial communities from tropical cattle in Woodstock, Queensland, Australia - Gonzalo_02 (v2) (version 2) | ecosystem: Host-associated > Mammals > Digestive system >... | reverse complement strand
TGCCGGGCACAAAGACATAGTCCCCCACCTCGTAGTCGAACGGAGTGGCCGGGTCGATGGTAAACGGCACGATGCCCCAGTTGATGCAGTTGCTGCGGTAGCGCTTGGTGGCGTATTCGTAGCAGATGTTGGCATCGCCGCCCAGCACCTTCTGGCAGGATGCGGCCTGTTCGCGGGCGGAGCCGTCACCGGGCTTGTTGGCGAAGACGCAGGAGCCGAAGGACGTGCTCTCCGCAGGGGTGCCGGCCACGGCGAGGGCCTTCTGCAGGTCTTCGCTCAGCACGCCGCCGCGGCGGTTGCGGTCGTCCTCCTGGATGCGCTTGCTGCGGCCCACGTATTCGGGCACGCGGCGGCTCAGCGCAAATTCGCTGAGCTTCAGCGGATTGGAGCGATAACTGGAAGTTTCACCGGAAGGGATGAGTTCGTCGGTGGTGGTTACGGGGTCGTGGATGACGGCGGCCAGCTCCAGGAGCATGTTCTCCTGCATGGCAGGCATCACGGGCCAGTCCTTGATGTTGGGACCGTAGCGGAGTTCCACGCTCAGGTCGGCCTTGCCATACCCATTGTACACGCGCTTCTCATAGATGCGGCCGTCGAACTGGTAGGGCTGGTGCTTGTCTTCGTATTCGATATCGGTTGCAGCGGTGATCACACCGCCGTTGGCGGCCGTGGCGGCGATGGAACGGGCGTCCATCAGGGCCACCATGGAGATCTGGCCCTGGCCGGGCTTGGAACCTTCACGGTTGGGGAAGTTGCGGGTGGTGTGGCGGATGCTGAGACCGTTGTTGGACGGCACGTCGCCGGCGCCGAAGCAGGGGCCGCAGAAGGCGGGCTTGATCACCACGCCGGCCTCCAGGAGTTCCTCGGCGATATGGCCGCGGGTGGTGGCCAGGTACACCGGGGTGCTCTGCGGGTAGGCGCTCATGGTGAAGTAATCGTTGCCGATGGACTTGCCCTTGAGGATGGTGGCGGCCTCGCTCAGGTTGTCATAGGTACCGCCGGAGCAGCCGGCGATGATGCCCTGGTCGGCGTGCACCTTGCCGTCGCGGATCTTGGAAACCAGGTCCGGATGCACCTTGTCGCCGAAACGGCGGACGGTGTCCTCCTCGATGGCTTTGAGCACTTTCTCCGGATTGGCCTGGAGTTCGTGGATGCTCACGGCGTTGGACGGATGGTACGGCAGGGCGATCATGCTCTCCTGCTTGGACAAGTCGATGGTGACCATGGCGTCGTACCAGGCCACGGCGCCGGGCTTCAGTTCCTTATAAGCCTCCGGCCGGCCATGCATCTGGAAGTACTCCTGCACCTTCTCGTCGGTGATCCAGATGGAGCTGAGGCAGGTGGTCTCGGTGGTCATCACGTCAATCCCGTTGCGGAAGTCGATGGGCAGCTGCGCCACGCCGGGACCGGCGAATTCCAGCACCTTGTTCTTCACAAAACCGCTCTCGAACACGGCCTTCACGAGGGAGATGGCCACGTCGTGCGGGCCGATGCCGTGCCTGGGCGTGCCTTCCAGCCACACCAGCACCACCTCGGGGGCCTGGATGTCCCAGGTGTTCTTGAGCAGCTGCTTCACCAGCTCGCCGCCGCCTTCGCCCACGCCCATGTTACCCAGCGAGCCGTAGCGGGTATGGGAGTCGGAGCCCAGGATCATGTTGCCGCAGGCGGTGAGGGCCTCGCGGGCATACTGGTGGATCACCGCCTGGTTGGCCGGCACATAGATACCGCCATACTTCTTGGCGGCAGACAGGCCGAACACGTGGTCGTCCTCATTGATGGTACCGCCCACCGCGCACAGAGAGTTGTGGCAGTTGGTCATGGCGTACGGCAGCGGGAAGGTCTCCAGGCCGCTGGCGCGGGCCGTCTGGATGATGCCCACATACGTGATGTCATGGCTGACCATGGCGTCGAAGCGGATGTTGAGGGACTTGCCCTTGGATCCGTTCACGTCGTGCTTGCGCAGGATCTGATAGGTGATGGTGTTTTCGCGGGCCGCATCCTTGTCCAGCGGTCCTTCCGAGGCGATGGTCTTGCCATCGAGGAGATAGACTCCGTTCGGATTGAGTGTAATCATATGATGGAATCAATAAAAATTGTTAATGCAAGCATATCGGCCGCGCCGCCGGGTGAAATGCCCTCCGACGCATAGCGGGAGCACATGTCCTGAAGCCGCACGTCATGGCCGGCTTGGTTCCCGTCATGGCCGGCTTGACCGGCCATCTCATCGAATAGCACCCGGGCCTCCTCCTTCACCGTCTGCGCCCTCTCCTCCCCTACGCGCTTGATGACGCAGGAGTCCTCCAGCATCGACATGATGCGCAGCAGCAACATTTGCTCTGCAACGGCGGCAGGCTCCCCTTCCGCTGCTTCTGCTCCGGGTCCTGACGGGTGGCGGAGATGGCGGTAAAGTGGAAGCCAGTCCTCGAAGAGGGCGGCATAGCCGCTGAGGGCATTGGCCATCGCAGCGCGTGGAGGTAACGTATTGACAATCTGCGATTGGGCATAGATCCCCCGGGCAATTTCGCCCAGGGAAGAACGCATAATTCGCTCTTCCTGAGCGCCTTGCGTCCACGCAAAAACGGTCAGACCCAGGGCGAAGATGGCGCCGCGGTGGGTGTTCACGCCGCCGGTGGCGGCCAGCATGGCTGCTTCGGCGTCCATGCCCAGCTGGCGCAATTCCTCCACGGAAGCGGCCAGGGCCATGCGGGGCCAGAAAGGCCGGAGGACGGCGATGCCCCGCAGCATGGTGTCATAGGACATGTCCTTATGGGCACCTGGGCCGTCGGGGCCCACGAGGCCGGGCTTCAGCGGGGTATCCAGTTCCATCCGCAAGGCTCTCTCCGCCAAGGCGGCCAGCAGGTACGGCCAGGTTGTGGCCGGGCACAGGTCCGCCGCCTCCCGGAAACGCCCCCGGTCCAGCGCCGCCCGCACGGCCGATGCCGAAATGGCATCTGCGAGCGTTGGCGTTGCGTTGGCCGGAGAAAATTGGTTTTTCGCAAAGCCTTGCGAAAAAAAATTTTCTTCGGCCGTGGGGCCAGCAGACAGCTCCAGCCGGGGAATGACCACCACCTGCGGGAGTCCTTCCTGTAACAGGGCATTGTAGCGGGCCGTGAGCGGATCGCCGGGTTCCGACCCCACAAAGCGGACGGGGTTCCCCAGCGCCGGGGCAATCCAGCGGGCAAAAAGGTCGATATCCAGCCGCATCTGCGTCTCCGCCGCAGCCGAGAGGTCTTTCAGGAAATACGTCGGAAACGTAGCGGCCGAGATGCAATAGGCACTCCCCTCCGCCACGATTACCCGGGCTGCGTTGGAGGAGGCATCCCCCGTATTCCCGTCGTCAGATAAGAAGGTCGATTCCTCCGGGAACACGGGGGATGCCTCCTTGATCATGGCCAACCTTTCGGTGTACGGGAACATAGACCGTTCTTCGCTGACCGGGATGACGTAGAGGGTTTCCACTTGTGCCAGGGCGCGATCGATCAGATATTGGTGCCCCAGCGTGAAGGGATTGGCGTTCATCACGATGACACCGCTGCGGCCGGGGCGGCGGAGCGTGCGGAGCGTGCGGAGATAGGCGCAGTAGCGCTCCAGTCCCCTGCCGTTCTCCAGCAGGATGGCCTCCGACGCGACGGCCAGCAGGCGGAAGCCCAGGCTTTCGAAAACGGCCTGGTGCTCCGGTTTGGTGAAAACTTTCAGATTCAGGATGCCGCGGGAAGCGGCGACGGAGATCACGTGGGAGACCAGCGGAGCCAGCAGGCCCTCGCTGCGGTAAGCGGCGGCAACGGCCACGCACTTGAGGATGTCACCTTGCAAACCTGCGCCGGCGAGAATCTGGCCATCGGCGCCCTGGACCGTAAAGAACGCATCAAGGACTTCCATTCTGAGGCCGTTGGCCTCCAGGAAGCGTTCCACCTGACAGCGGAAATAAGGAGCGCTCAGCGGCAGCTCCTGTATGATGTGGTCCAGATAGTCTTGCATCATCCAACAGGCTTTCCAATACTCCCGGTTCCGCCTGTAAGGGAATCACGACGCGAAGTTAACGAATTTAGACCGATTTCCCAAGCCTTTGTAACAGATTATTACCCAGCGCCTCCTTGTCGCGGATGTGGGCCAGGACGGCGTTCACGAAGGAATTGGATTCGAAGTCGCCGCGCACCTCGGAGAAATCCCGTTCCTTGACCACTTTGTCGCCGTCGGCGCCGAATCCGGTCATCGAAGCCAGGTTGAATTCCTTACGCGCATCCTCGTACAATTCCTTGTCCAGCCCGATCACCGCCGCCTTCCAGCGACGGACGATATCGGCCACCTGGTCGGCCGTGACCTGCTCCAGCGGATAGGCGAAGAACCGGGCATATTTGTCGTAAACCCAGGTCCACTCGGCATCGTAATACTGGTTGTGCATCTGATGGAAACCGTCGAACAAGGCCTGCAGGCCGGTCTCTCCCCTTTCCACGCTGTCCAGCAGGCTGTCCACCGCCTCCTTGGGGGCCAGCAGCCCCGCCAGGTCGGCCCAATAACCCTGTCCGATGGGGCAGGTCGGGCGGAGTGCCGCGCGGATCTCGTCGTCCCCCGCACCGGCCGGCAGGTTTTCCAGGCGCTTGATGAGGGAATTGCCCAGGAATTTGGTGATGGCCGTCTCATAGTAGCGGATGCCGTTGCGCAAGGACTTGTTGCGGATCTTGGTGCTGTGGTAGGAGTAGATGTCGGAGAGCTCCCCGGAGGAATACAGCAGGTTCCTGAGCAGTTCGATGCCCTTGAACATCTTCTGGATGGTGTAGGGGCTCAGGAGGTTGTAATTGATGCAGTCCAGGCGGTCGGGGTCCTTGCGGGCGTCGCGCTTGGGCCATTTCTGGGCGTCGCGGACGGTACCCACGCTGCGCAGGTTCACCCCCGGAACCAGGTAGGTGGTATTCTGCTGCTCAATGAGATAGGAGAACGGCAGATTGGAGGTATCGGAATGCGTGACGTGACGTCCCATCACCAGGGAGAAGGCGCCCACGCGGGCCGGCCACAGGATGTAGGAATCCGACGCCGTCTTGGCGCCGCGCTCCAGGATGCCCTGGTGGATGGGGCCCAGCTTGTACATGTGGTTGCTCTGGTTGGAGCCGCTGCCGGCGTTCATGAAGGAGAACATGCCGGCAATCAGGAGCGAGCTCTTGTGGTGCGTCACCGTGAACGGGCCGGCGAAGATGGCGCAGGCCTCGCCGTTCTCCTCCTGGCAATTGCTGAAAAAGAGCGAATCCGAGGCGCTGTAACCGTGCCCCAGGTGGCAGCTCTGGCCGATGAAGCAGCGTTCCAGCGAGGTATTGTCGGACACATGGGAGCCGCTGCAGATGATGAAATCGTCCGCAATGACCCCGTGGGCGATGGTGACCGGCGCCACCGCATTGCTGTTGACGCTGCCGTTCCGCAAACGGTTGACGCCGCTGATGACGGCGTGGTCCCCGATGCGCACCCCGTTGATGTGGCGCGTGTTGCGGATGGACACATAATTGCCCACGGTCCCCCGCTCGCCGGTCTGTGAACGGGTATAGTCGTCGATGAGCGCGTTGATGCGGGCGATAAGGGCGGGGCGATGGCGGTACATGGCCAGGACGTAGGCGATCTGGGCGCTCAGCCGGTCGTAGATCTTCACCTCGCGGCCGCCGGTCTCGTTCAGTACGGAGACCTCCACGCCGTTGCCGAAGGAACAAGGCCCGTCGCAGAGCATCAGGTCCACGTTTTCAATATAGGAGTGGACGCCGATATCGTAATTGGCCACGTAGTTCGTCACGTTCTCGATGAGGGAATCGTCCCCCACCGTCACGTTGTGGAGGGTGGCGTTCCGGAGGCCGGAATGCTTTCTCACGCCGCCGGGAAGGATGAATACTTCCTCAAAGCGTCCAAACTGCACGGTGCCGGAAAAGCGGACATTCCGCACATAGTTCAGGGACTTTGGATCTGAGGTGCAAACCGTGGACCAGTCTTCGGCCCGGCAGCCTCTTTGAACCAGCAGATCAATCTGTTCGGGGGTTAGGGGTTTGTAGCTCATATTCCTTAAGCATTTGTTCAATTCGATTCAGTAACTCCGCCGTGGTATGCGTCTTGGCGCGCATGCAATACCGCACCTCATTCCCGCAGAGAAGACATTTTCTGGGCGCAAGGCCCAAGTCTGCGCGCCCTACGGCTGTGATGGGGAGCGTCGGCCTTGTGGAGGTTGTGGGGAATTGGTTTTTCGCAAAGCCTTGCGAAAAATAATTTCCCACAACCGGCAGGGACTCTGGACAGGCTGTTGCCTGAAGGACATCGATATCCATCAGCCGGCCCAGCGGATGCGTATCCTCCAGCTGGCAAGCCCGGCGCTTCACCTGCTCCGGCGGCAGCGAAAGCAGGAAGTAAGCCTCATAACCGGTTTCCAGGTCCCGCAATTCCTCAAACTCCGGCAGAAAGGCCTGCCGGATGGCTTCCACGCCCGCCCGGGCGATTTTCAGCGACGCCGGCGTGCGTTTCTCGGCCCCGGGCAGCTGCACCGTCAGACACAAAAGAGACTTGCCCGGATGGGTACCCAGCAAGTCTGTCTGGTGCTGAACCCGATCCTCGCGGCTTTGCAGCAGCTGCTCCAGGGTGACGGGCATCAGTCCACGATATTATGGATCTCGTCCAGGACCGATCCGTCGCGGTTCATCACCACGCCCACCACTTTGTCGCCAAACGGGAGCGGATCCGGGGTGCCGATGATGGACGAAGCCCTGGCGGCCAGGTCCCGGATATCCACCAGCTTCAGGCCGGCGGCCTGGAGTTTCTCCTGGATCTCCGGACGGCCGGGATTCACGGCGATGCCGTACTCGGTCACCACCACATCCACCGTCGAGCCGGGCGTGATGAGGGTGGTCACGCGGGGGACCACACAAGGGATGCGGCCGCGCAGCAGCGGACACACGATGATGCTGAGCGCCGCATCGGCCGCCGTATCCTGGTGACCGCCGATAGCCCCGCGGATGATGCCGTCGGAACCCACCAGCACGTTCACGTTGAAGTCCGTATCCACTTCCAGCGCGCTCAGGATGACGATATCCAGCGCATGGGTGGCCGATCCCAGATGCTGCCCGGAGGCGTATTCCACCGCGGACACTTCCACATGGGAGGGATCCTTGGCGATGGATTCCGCCGCCACCTTGTCGAAGGACTGGACATCCACCAGCGTGCCGATGAGGCCTTCCTCGTGCAGTTTCACCATATGGGCCGTAATGCCGCCCAGGGCGAAACTGGCCTTGATGCCCTGGCGGAGCATCTCTTCCCGGATGTACTTGACGGCCGCCAGGGAGGCGCCGCCGGTACCCGTCTGGATGCTGAAGCCGTCCTGGAAGTAACCGGAGTTAATAATCACTTTAGCAGCCTGTTTGGCCAGCAGGATATCCCGGGGATTCTTGGAATCCCGGATGGCGCCGGCCGCAATCTTGGAACTGTCGCCCACGCTGTCCACCAGCACCACGGACTCCACGTCCGCCCCCTTGATGGAGGACGGCATATTGGGATACGGGACCAGGTCGTCCGTAATCACCACCACATGGGCGGCATAGCGGGCGTCCGGCAGGGCGTAGCCCAGGGAGCCGCAGATGCTCTTGGCGTTCTCACTGCGGGGGAAGCCGCAGGCGTTGCCCAGCTCGTCACAGGCGGAAGCGCCCAGGAAAGCCACATCGATCTTCAGCTCCCCGTTGGCGATGGCGCTGCCGCGGCCGCCGTGGGAACGGAACACCACGGGCTCCTTCATGAGGCCGTGGGAAATGGCATCGGCCAGGGCGCCGCGCAGGCCGGAAGTGGAGATACCGGTAATCACGCCGTTTTTAATATGCTCGATGAGCGGGGCGTGTACGTCCGATAAACTGGAGGCGGCCAGCTTCAAGTCCTTGAAGCCCATGGCGGCCAGTTTGTCCACCACCAGGTTGACCACTTTGTCGCCGCCCCGGAAATGATGGTGGAAACTGATGGTCATGCCATCCCGCAGGCCACTGCGGTAGATGGCTTCTTCCAGGGTAACCAACTTGGTATTTCTCATAGCACCTCCTCCTCTTTCAGGACGCCCGAAGCCACGGCCAGGGCGATGGTACGTTCTGCACGGATCACCACGGGGCGGTCCACCATCTTGCCGTTCACGGCGATGACGCCGGAACCCTTGGCCTGGGCCTCCTTGATGGCGGCCACCACGGCGCGGGCCTTGGTAATTTCCTTTTCCGTGGGCGTGAACACGCTGTTCACCACCTCAATCTGGCGCGGGTTGATGATGGATTTGCCGTCGAAGCCCAGCGTCTTGATGAGTTCCACTTCCTTGCGGAAGGTCTCCATGTCGTCCAGGTTGCTGTATACGGTGTCGAAGCAGGCGATGCCCGCCGCGCGCGCCGCCACCACGATCTGTTCGCGGGCCAGCAGGAGCTCCGCACCGCCGGGTGTGCGGTTGGTCTTGAGGTTGGCGGAATAGTCCTCAGCGCCCAGGGCGATGCCCATCATGCGCCGGGACGCCGTGGCGATGGCATAGGCGTTCACCACGCCCAGCGCGCTCTCAATCGCCGCCATGATCAGCGTCTCCCCTTCCCGGCCGATCTCTTGCTCCACCTTGAGGATCTCGGCCTCCAGTTCGCGGACTTCGTCGGCCGTTTCCGTCTTGGGCATGCGGATCACGTCCACGCCGGCCTTCACCACGGCTTCCACATCCTTCTTTCCGTAGGGCGTGGAAAGGGGGTTGATCCGCACCACCATCTCCGTGTCGCCATAGTCGATGGACTTGAGGGCGTTGTGCACCAGCAGGCGCGCGGCGTCCTTTTCCGCCATGGTCACGGAGTCCTCCAGGTCCAGCATGATGCTGTCCGGGCCATAGATATGGGCGTCGGCCATCATTCCGGGGTTGTTGCCCGGAACGAACATCATCGTTCTCCTCAGTCTTTCCATACGTCCTTGCCCGTTGCCCGGACGGCGGCTGCGGTCACCCGCGCCCGGATGGTACAATCCAAAGCGCCCTTGTCCACGGCCTGCACAGTGGCATCCTGGATGCCCAGGCCCTCAAGGGTCTCTACGATGACGGCCTTGATCTGCCGTCCGAATTGGGCGGCCACGGTGCTCTGCAGTTCTACCTGCAGCCCTTCACCGGGGCCGATAGTAATCATGATGTCACCGGACTCCAAAGTTCCAGCTATCGAATTTTTCATGCTAATTATGCCTGATGTGCGGGACGCAGGAGGTCCAGCACTACTTTGACAGGGTTGAAGGTTTCGATGGGTACTTCCACGAAGAGGGTGTTCCAGTCGCTCATGGAACCGTTCCAGAGGCCCGGGAGTTCCAGGGCCTTGAGCTCACGGCCTTCGTAGCTCTTGGAGCTGATGAAACCGGCCTCCGGATCCACGTGGGCCAGGAGGTCGAACTTGCCGCCCTTGTAATCCCGCAGGCAGCAGACCAGGTCCACCGGGTTGAAGTGCGTGGCACGGGACATGGCGGCGCGGGCACCGGCGTCATCCGGGTTGATCTGGACGCTCTCCAGGATCTGGAGGCTGGTGCTGCCGTCCTTGCCGGCGATGATGTACGGGCCGCCGCCGGGTTCGCCTTCGTTCTTGACCATGCCGCAGACGCGGATGGGGCGGTTGAGCTTGGTGCGGAGCAGTTCCACGCGTTCCGCCTCCGAATGCGCCAGAGGCAGCTGGATGCAGAGTTCCTTGTCCAGGAAGTTCTCAATTTCATTGCAGAGCTGCACGGTGGGCTGCTGGTCCAGCTGGCGGAGATAGGCGAAGATGCGGTCCCGCAGCTGCAGGGCCACGCCCATCAGCACCTGCTTGTATTCGGCCGTGACCGGGAGGAGTTTCTCGTGGGCCACGTTGTCGATGTTCTTGATGGACACCAGCTCATCCTCCACCTGGTTGAGGTTGTGGATGAGGGCGCCGTGCCCCGCAGGACGGAAGAGCAGGGAGCCGTCGGCCTTGCGGAAAGGCTTGTTCTCCGGGTCCACCGCCACGGTGTCCGTGGCTTTGTCCTGATAGGTGAAACGGATGTTGTAGCGCACACCGTAGCGTTTTTCATATTCGGCCTGGATGGCCCCGATGGCTTCCTCAAACAAGGCACGGTGCTCCGGCGAGATGGTGACGGTGAGGTTGCAGGTATCATCGGCATTGCGCATATATTCCTGCGCCTCCACCAGGTGCTCCGCGATGGCGGTGCGCACTTCCGTGGGATAGCGGTGGAACTTCAGCACGCCCTTGGGCTTGCTGCCATAGGCCAGCCCGTCCTCCTTCAGAAGCAGGCGCAGGGCCTTGAGCCGGTAGGCGGCGCTGTCCTCCGGTTCACCGAAGAGTTCCGGGGTATAGAAGGCGAAGTCCTTGATGCGGGCGGCCAGTTTGGCGCCGGGGGCATCGGCCGGAAGGTCCTGCCCTTCCTCCATCTTCCCCAGGCCGCTGAACATGTCCTTGAACATGCGGGACGCAGCGCCGGAGGCCGGCACGAACTTGCTCTTGCCGGCGATGGTGGCTTTCTTATAATAGCTGACGGCCGCTTGCACGGCCTCCGGGCCCAGGACGCAAATCCCGCGGTCCGGCGTGGCGGGGCCGACGATCTTCATCCAGGGGAAGCCGTTCTTGAAATCTTCGACCTGTTGTTTTACCTGCCGGAGCGTGGCGCCACGCTCTTCAATCTGTTGGATGTCTTTGGGGCTGAACATAGTGGTATGTGGTTATTCGATATAAAATTCCCTGCGGTAATTGTATTCGCTGCGGAGCTTCTCAAAGCTGTCCGGGTGGGTGCGGAAGAGGAAATCGTCCGTGAAGATGGGATAGTTGTACTGCAACACGGCGGCAATTTCCCCTTGTGTCTTTCCCTGGAGGGAGATGCCCATGGGCTTGAGGGCTTCGTCCTCCAGCGCCGGCCGGAAATGCAGCAGCGGCTCGATGCCGAAGTGGCGCGCCACCGCCTGCACGGCCATGGCCGTCCCGTTCTGTTTCCCCTGGTAAGAGTAGCCGGCAATATGCGGCGTGGCGATATCGCACACTTCCAGGAGGTTGGCATTGACATCGGGCTCATTGCACCAGGTATCCAGCACCAGGGCGCCCAGCTTGGGACGGGCGCGGAACAGGGCGTTCTCATCCACGATCTCTCCCCGGGCGGCATTGATGAAGAAGGCGCCGGGGCGCATGGCGGCGAAGAAGTGCTCACCGGCCATTCCCCGCGTGGTTTCGTCCAGGGGGACGTGCATGGTGACGATATCCGAGCGGGAGAGCAGTTCCTTCAGGCTGACGAAGGCCGCCGGGCCTTCCAGCAGGGCGCGGGGAGGATCGTTCAGGAGCACGTTGAAACCCAGGCTGCGGGCCATCTGCTCCACCTTGCCACCCACGTTGCCCACCCCGACGATGCCGATGGTGGCTCCGTCCAGCTTGATGGCCTGACGGGAGGCCACGGCGTAGAGGGCGGAGAAGACATAATCCGCCACGCCGCCGGCATTGCAGCCTTCGGCATTCTGTACGTCGATGCCGTTGGCCGCGCACCAGGTCATGTCGATATGGTCCGTCCCGATGGTGGCGCTGGCGATCATCTGCACGCGGGAGCCGCCCAGGGTCTCCGCATTGCACTTGGTGCGGGTGCGGATGATGAGGGCGTCGGCGTCGGCCATGGCCGCCTTGTCAATGGCCCGGCCGTCCATGTACACCACCTCCGCATAAGGCTCCAGAACGCCTTTGAGGAAGGGAATGTTGGTGTCAGCTACAATCTTCATAATTAGTTTTAGTACGATTCAACAAATATACATATTTTTTTCATACCTTTATCCCCATGAACGGGAAACTCAGCTTATGCGTGCTGGCCCTGGCCAGCCTGGTACTGTCCTGTAAGGACAACGCCCCTTTTTCCGCCGAAGAGCGGCGGATCATCACGGAGCAGGATTCACTCATGCGGGTGCTGGTGATGCCCGCGGACAGCGCCGTCCTCCGGGCCTCGTCCGTGGACTTCGGCCCGGCGGAGCTGGCCTCTCCCCTGCTGGAGACGCTCATCGCCAAGATGCTCCATACAGTCCAGGACCCTTCGCAGGACGGCGTGGGCATCGCCGCCCCGCAGGTGGGGCTGAACCGGCGCCTGGTCTGCGTGCAGCGCTTCGACAAGGAAGGAGAGCCGTTTGAAGCCTACCGGAACATCCGCATCGACACCCTCGCCGGAGAGGTTCGGCCAGGGCCCGAGGGCTGCCTCTCCGTCCCGGGGATGCGCGGGACCGTGCCCCGCTATAGCCGCGTGGTGATCTCCTACGTCCGGCCCGGCGGCAAGGTCCAGGACCGCGTGCAGGAGTGCGTGGAGGGCTTCACGGCCGTCATCTTCCAGCATGAGTGCGACCACCTGGACGGCATCCTGTACACCGACAAAGCCACGGAGCTCTTTGCGGAGGAATAGTAAGTTTTTCTGAAAATTTTTGCCAAATCCTTTGCGGATTCAAAAATTTGTAGTACATTTGCAATCCCAAACGGGAATAACGGGGTATTAGCTCAGTTGGTAGAGCGTTTGAATGGCATTCAAAAGGTCAGGAGTTCGATTCTCCTATGCTCCACAAAACCCACTGATAATCAGTGCAGTTGCAGAGTTACGC
>Ga0310696_10007743_pt1 | contig 12580 bp, 10 predicted proteins | sample AusTroGonzalo_MG_4_FD_203885 | JGI IMG/M metagenome (GOLD analysis project Ga0310696, IMG submission 203885) | Bovine rumen microbial communities from tropical cattle in Woodstock, Queensland, Australia - Gonzalo_02 (v2) (version 2) | ecosystem: Host-associated > Mammals > Digestive system >... | reverse complement strand
CGATTGAACAGCCCACATCGAGATGGCCAAGCATTATTTTGTTGAGTCCATCGAAGAAAATCCTGGACTTTGTATCGCCGTCACCGCCTTTAAAGTTAGGCATCACGGATTGTTCGATATTTTTGAAATCTATTATCATAGTGGTTTGTTTTTAATCAATTCTATTTAACACATTAACCAAGCATAAAGTCCTGCTCCGATAAGGCATGGTATCAGTCCTATCAACATTCCCCAGCAGGATTGAACGAAGTGGTATTTCTTCTGATGATAGGCTTTGTCCATGTGTTCAGTTCCGGGAAGACGAACCTTTTTCATATTCGCAAACAAAACCCAGTCCAAGAAAAAGCAGTCGTACCAGTCGATGAAAAGCCATATTCCATAGCCCACTCCTAACGCCGACCAGAAATCGTATGCACCAGCCAACCTAACCACTACAAGTAACAGAGCGAGTGCGATGAGTAGCGCCATTCCTTTCTTCAATAACACTGTCGGCGTGAAAAACTTTGATGGGATGCGCTCGTGGGTTTTGAAATACTCTTCCTGAATATCTTCAGGATAGTCTGCAATCCACCACACAGGATTCTTTATCAACGGAATCAGAATCATAGCCGTAAAAGCCGCCGTTAAGATTATTGTTTCGATGATTATTATTGTCCAGTTCATTGCTTATTGATATTTCCCGCTGAGGATTTTTGCTCTTAATCCTTTCACGGCTGGTTTGTAATATGAGATTTCCATTGCTTCGATAATCCTTTTAAACTCTTCCTTCAGCTCGGGATAAAAACTGCACATACGATAAGCGAGTTTCATGCTGAGAGTTTGTATGCCCGGCAATTCATCTCCAGCTACCATGTGATCCAAGCAGAAGTCGAGAAAATCAGTCTGCAGGTTATCTTCGGTCAACTCCAAACGCTCGATAATGTTCAAAGTCAACCTACGCACAGATGAATCCTCAGTATGCATTGCTTGATTTATGAGTTCGTCGAGCAAAACCTGAAGTTGTGACAGTTCTTTATCGGTAGACTTGGTCAATCCCCACAAAGCACTTCTGGCGACACGGTAATCTGAATCGAAGGCATATTGTTTCGTAAAGCCAAGGAAATCACCGCTGGATTTAATCTCATGGTAAATCTCCTGTGCGCCGCCTTCACTGAACGTTTGTCTCAGTCTATCGCTCGTTATCGCCATTCCTAGATTATTTTCTGCAAAGATAATGGTTTTTCCGCTATTAACAGAATTACTGTACAATATCGTAGATATCAAGGCTCATGCCTTTTGAAAAATACGCCTGATTCACAGCTTCTATTATCTGTGGGCAACTATCCTCATCTTTATCTGCACCATAAAGTGTATCAATTACTTTTTCGTTAATTGTGTAAACGAAATATGGTGGTGTTCCATCATGCCAGATTGCTTCAGTATGAAGTATCTCTTTGAAAATGCCATTCTTAAGCTGGATGATGTGGTCGCCATACGAACCATGGTGACCATAACCATTATCAATCAAGCCGCTTCGTTCGATATAGTGTGGTGACCAATAACTAATATACTCTGACACATCACCTTTGTACTGTGACAGAATGATTGCTCCTTCACCAAAGCATGTGCCAAACAAGCATAATTCAGGAATATCATCATCATCAATATAACATAGGAATGATTTCGTATAAGCACTGGTGTCGATGTTGTCGTTTATATACGAAGTATAATAGCTCATCCATTTGGTACTTGCTGAATCCGCTCTGCTTTTTTTCTGTCTTGTTCTTTCAATAAGGTCATCAATCTGATGTAAATAATAGACTTTAGTATTCTCATCATCAATATTTTTAATCACGCACTCTCTATATGAATATAAGCTTTTCAAAGCATTGTCATAATCCTTTAATGTCAAATAGAGTTCAGACATGTGATTTAAATACAAATGTTCAACATCACGCTTGTCGTACAAATCAGAGAGAACATCTTTGTAAATCTCTGCCATCTCCAATGCTTTTCCCCGTTTTCCTAATTTAGCATATAGTTGACTGAGAAAACGTGTGAGTTCTTCATAATGATCGGGGAAATAATCATCATCACTATACATTGCATATGATGTTATCCAAAAATCCTCCTCGAATAGTTTCAGATTGATTGCATCAGCCTCTGCTTCTGGGTAATAATCATACATGATTTCTGAAAACACATGATAATCAGCATTAAACATCACCAGCGAATTTTCAAGCACATAATACAACGGCACATGATTTTTCTCATATAAACGCAAACATTCTTCCCATTTTTTCTTTGATGCCATATCCATTATTGAGAGCCATATTTTTGCTTCAGCCGCATATAAGCTGTCTTCGTATTTCTTGCTATATTCATTAGAATTTGATATAGGATGGCTATCTCTAATTTCTTTGTAGAAAACTCTAGTTGAATCGACCATCAGCAAATTGTGATAATAAGGATTGTTGATAGTGTCGGCTGGATTATATGGGTAAAACTTTGCTATGTTTGGCTCTTCGACTTCATTTGGGCTTTGGTTGACACATGAAACCAGACTCAAAAGAGCAATTATTGCTAGGAATTTGGTTGTTTTCATAATTTGATTGTTTTTTATGTTATAGAATTCTGCTTTAATGTTTCTAATGTTTCTAATAACTTTTTTGCGTTTTCCGAACCATTGGCGGCAGCTTTATTTAGCAATTCCATCCACTTGTTTTTATTCTTCTTAACACCGAATCCGCTGTGATAATCTCTGCTTAAGAGGTATTGGGCTTCAGCGTCACCATTTTCGGCGGCCAACTTGTGCCATTTATGTGCTTGCTTTAAATCTTTTTCCACTAAATAACCTGTCTCATAACTATTGCCTAATAGCATCTGAGCTTTGACAAAACCTTGTTCAGCTGCTTTAGTCATCCACTCTATAGCCTTTTTATAGTTGACAGCTACGCCTCTTCCAGCATGATAGCATGATGCCAGTTCAAATTGTGCCAATCGCCAACCTTGCTCAGCGGCTAACTTTGTCCAATAAAAGTATTTTTTATCATTTTGTTTAACACCTATGCCAAATTTATAACAACCGCCCATTTTCCACTGCGCAAATACATCTCCTTGTTCTGCGCCTTTTTTATATAATGCAACGGCTTTTCTTGTATTGACACCAACACCTTCGCCTCGTTCATAGCAACGACCTAAGCGATATAAAGCTTTGTACTGTCCTTGTTTTGCAGCCTGTTTGTAAAGTTTGTAAGCTTTTGAAAGATCTTTATCTACCCCACAACCATCACTATAAGCATCTCCTAATAGCAAAAGAGTTCTAGCATTATTTTGATGGATTACTTTATTTATAATATTGATACCCTTGTCATAATTAGTTTTAACCCCACGACCTGTCATATAACAGCAAGCCAGACAGTTTTTTGCATCAATGGAGCCTTGTTTTGCAGATGAGCGGAATAGCTTGTTTGCTTTGCGAAAGTCTTTCAGTTTTTCGCAATAAATACGTCCTAATTCGTACTGCGCAGTAGGGTCGCCACTTTCAGCTTTTGCCTGATATTTGTTGATATCGGCTTGGATGTCAGGAGTTATATTGTTTTTTTTCATGGTACTGTTGTTGTCAGTTGGACTACAAAATTACAGGCGTAAAAAACGGAAATCAAGTGAAAAAATAAAAAGTTATCAACAATCGCATTAAAGCCTTATTCCACAATCATACTCAAACTCTACATTTCTAGAAACATCATATATTTTTTCAACTTTACTATTTCTTATAGTTATTTCTACAAGCTCTCTAACCAGACCGGACCAATCAGACCAATAGCACGATGAAATGAAGTATTTGTTCTGATATTTAGAAATAATCGGCATGAAATTATTATCATCTACCATAGATAATACCTTCACATCAAATTTAGCTTCGCTGAATCCTAGTTCTATTTTTTTAATATCATTGTAATCATAAATAGGAGTTCTATATGCATAGCATCCATGCTGGAAATGAGGTAAGATATGCCATAGTGTATGAAGTAAATATACTTGCCAGGCTCCATAATATGAATCATCAACACGGATGTGATGATAAATATCGTAGTCTATTTTGTCAGGTTCATTCAAATCAATGACATAAAGTTTACTGCTATCTCCAGGCCATTCATTTTTGCATTTTTGCACTTGTAAAGCATATCTTTTCCCTAAGCTGATAACATCTAGTTTGTTAAAGACATTGTCATAATGTTGCTCACCAACCAAATCAATGATACTTTTACCCAGCAAAACACACTTAGTTTTGACATCATTGTCTGTAAGTAGAACAGATTTGCCAAAATCATTTTCTGATTTCTGTTTTTGTAACTCTTCTCTCCGTTGTTCTTCTTCTCTTTCAGCAGCTCTTTTCCGTTGGGCTTTGTCCTTTTTATAATCGTCAATAAGAGTAACAGGAATCGCCAATACAATCAAAGGCGCAGCCAAAATCATCATCATATAATAATACCATGGTTCTTTGCTGCTATTTTTAAAAAGATTATCACGCTCCTTTCTTTTCTTCATTGAGCTTAAATAAACTATGAGCAAAATAAGCCAAGAAATGCCGTATATAATAAGTAATGTTTTCATTTTGTGAGTTTGGGGGTATTATTTAATGTAATAATCAATATCTACATTTCTTTCAATCATATGTAGTACACAATTAGTTATATCTCGGCCTTCATAATTCACAGTCATACCATAGTTTTCAAAAGACGCATCTGATTTAGGTATACCAATAGAAACGGCATTCATATCGTATCCGTATCCGCGTAGTTCTATCTTATTATTAGATGTTGATATTACTTTCATTGGCTTTGTACCCATTGGAGTGGAACCCCATGAGCCAGCAATTGCATCTGGATTGTTAACAGTAACAGAATAACCTATACCACCTGAAATATTTTTTTCTATAACCACATCGCGATTGCAACCGAGTTGCTCTCCTCTCACCGGACAACCATTTTCATACCTTTGATGTACATTTGAATGGAAAATATATGACCCAGAAGGAGGATTATTATCTCCATCCAACAACGATTGTATAAATGATGCTTTTTTATCATCATTATCAGCTGATGATACGTGGGTGTTATTCATATATGAAATTGCATCATCTAGTGACATCTCAGGCAAACCACAAACCATAGATACAAAACTCCATAATTTTACTTCCTCATCAGCAACATCTTCATCGACAGCCATCATCGTTCCCAGATAAGCTGTGATATATCGTTTTTGTTTTTCATTCATTAAAGATACTATTAATAGAGCATCTCTTGGCTGCAGATTCTCAGCTGGTTGTATTAAAGCAAAAAAAGCGTCAGGTGTTATACCAAACCGTAATGCTTCATTAGACATCATTACAAGTTCCGATTTGTCAAGTTTACCGTCAGCCATAGCCATCATTTGTGCTAATTTAATAATGGCTAACATTTCTTTGTGATTAAAAGTTAAATTTTCCATAAGTGATGTTTTAGTTTTTATATACTTTATAATTATGTTATTTGAATTACTGTTAAATCTAATTAATAATAGTAGCTATTATTGCCGCAATAATTAATATTGTATCAATGATTGCGAAAATTTTTAACGCGAGGTTTTCTTTCCTCAAAGATTCGGCATACTTATCCGATTTTTCGCCATTGAATTTTATGGAATCCGATATAGTAACTAATGCAGAATCAAGAGATTTTTTATTTGAATCTATTTTTTCAACCAGTTTGTTGAATGAGAGATTGATTTGACTTAACGAATCGGTATGATTTTGTAGAGATTGTTGAATGAAATTTACCTGATTATCTATATTAGATGACAGCGTTGTTAATGATGCTAGCTGATCATTTATAATTTTCAACAAATCATCTTGTGCGGATTGAGAATCTTTTAATTCCTTGGTTAATTCCTCAACATCGGTGTTTAATTTGTTGATGGCATCAGTTGCCGAAGCTAAATCATTGCGTGTTCTTTCTAATTTTTCGATTTCGCTATGAAGGGTTTCAACTTCGGTTTTTACCGAAGATGTAGCAGTGGTAGTCTTTTCCTCAAATGAAGAGACAATATTTGCGCATGACTTATTCAAGGTTTCTAGTGATAATTTAAAATCAGCTAAATTGTTTGCGCCTTTTTCTTCTAAGGCATGCATTAACGATTCTACCTGCTTTGATAGATTAGTAACATCCGAAACAAAAGTTCCAACTTTTTCTTGTAGTTGCGTTGATGAAGCTACAACGCTATCAACTTGTTCTCGGGCAGCTTTGATATTGCGCAATTCGCTTTCTATCTGTGACAAAGCTTCGTTTATTCTCTCTTCCATATTATGCAGTGTATTTGTTGTTAATATTACTTAATTCTTCTGTATGTATTTCCAATTTAGATGTAGATTTTAATAATGAGCCGTTGTTTTTAAAATATGTAGAAACATATTGATTGTTATTAAACCTGTCAAAAACCTCTAACCAGAAGTCCTTACCATTATTAATACAATTTTTATAAAACACTCTCATACCATCAAGATACATGTTAGACAATTCATCCACCAAAACATTATTATTGTTTGTTCCTAAAAACATCAGACAGAAAGCAGCTAATAAATAGATGGCAGCATTGTCATCGGTTATCTGTCGTCTAATCAAGCGTACGGCGCCATAAAGGTGTTTGGCATTGTCTATTTGTGTAGAACCAGATTCGGAGTTATTCGCTATCCATTCGTTGTCTACTACATCCATAAATTTAAATAGAATATCTGTAGTAGAAACCTTACCATCTTGAGTATCATCCGTTAAGGAATAATCTAATCCACTTTCTGTTTGATAAGCTCTTCTGGCGTATTTGGAATTAAAATAAAAATAAAGTTCATCTTTCAACTCCTCGTTAATTATCTTCCAATCTTTCTGCTCATCAATTCCATGAATACAAAAAGCATGCATATCATCAATTGCTCGTTTTCTCTTAACCGCAATTTTATCATAAATAAAATGAGTTAAAAATCCAAGGCATTTATGAATTTCGTTATCACCTTTATAATTGGGTACTTCTTTTATTAATTCTTTTGCTCTATCTGCCGAATAATATCGTTTCAAATATCTTTCGAGAGCTGAATAATACTCTCCATCGGATTTTTTAACAGAAACTATTCTAAATTGTTTAGTATTATAATCTTGGGTAAAATCATCAATTAATTCAATACAGCACATCCTGTAAATAGCCTTTGCAATATCAGCATAATCACCCGAATAGTCTACATACGAAACTATTTCATCGCCAACGGTGACAGATTGCAAAGTTGTTAAGAAACCATCAATAGTTTTTGTAACTTCATTACCGGTATCTTCGCCAATACATACATCCATTTCTTTTTTACTAAGTAGCTGATACATATATCGTTTCTCGAACATTTCCCCTTTAAAATTGTTGTTGTAGAAATATAATACTGTTTCATAATCAGCATTTAAATACTCGTAGTTTTCAATAGTTATGTATGGATATTTTTCTTTTAACAAAGTTAAGTGTTCATAATGGCTCCACCTATCTTCTGATGCTACTTTAGCTAATGGACAATTGTTATAATACTCGCATTGATAATAACATTGTTGACTACGATTCTCACAGTTTGAGCAAGAATATGAACAACAGTTTTTCTCAAATCGTTTACATTTATCACCGCATTGTTTGCATTTTAGTTTTACCAAATCTGTAGTTTCATCACAAATTTCAAATTCCGATAAAGGAATTTGTTTCCGCTCTGATATTTCTTCAAGATTATCTGCATCATACCATTTGTCTTTTTCTTGTGCATAGTAATTAGAACTTTTCTTAACTCTTGCAATTTTATATTTAGAAAACATGATTGTTGACAATGCCATTTTTCTATCTCTACCAGCTCTACCAGCTTCTTGTACAAAACTTTCCAAAGAGCTGGAGTAATTCATGTTAATAGTAAAACGAACATCTGGTTTGTCAATACCCATGCCAAAGGCTTTGGTTGCAATCATTATTGGAAGCTTGTCATCGCGGAACAATTCCAAATTCTCAAACGATATCTTATCTTCGTCATCTTCTTCATTATCATTTTTACTATCACTATTGCTTCCAACAAATGTTCCAATATAAATCCCTGGATGCTTTTCTCTTAGTTTTTTAGCATTAGGATGAACAGCTACACCGGTGCTTTTTTTGTGTGGGCAAAAAACAATTCCTCCATGATTATAAGAATCAGACACCTCCAACATATCAGATGGTATTGCTATTTTTAAAGAATCAGCATTTATTTTGTCATCTTGGCGAGGACCGTTTAAATAACCATTGGCTATTGTACTTAATGATTCATCTGAAAGCAGGTCATCTAAATAATTAGGGATATTTGATATTAAATCATCGAGTGAATCTGATTTCGCATCATAAATTGTCCATTTATTAGGTTTTATGAAATCATTTTTTTCTTCAAAATTAATATGAATGGGCTCAATTTTGTATTGTAGTTCAAATCTGTTTGTATTGCCATCACGAACAATTGTTTCTGAATCAAGAGGGAAAGCTCCATTGCCAGATAATTCCCGTTCAACATCAGCAAGTACGTCAAATGAAGCTGTGGCTGTTAAACCAAACAAAGTAATATGACCATCTAATCCATCTAATTGTTTAGGTAAAACATATTGATAAAGATTTCTACCCAAATGTAAATAGGAGAAACGGAAATCATGCCCCCATTCAGATACGCAGTGTACTTCATCAATAACTCCGTATGAAAAATAGACACCGGTATCATGCATGTTTTTTAGACGATCTCTAAAATTCTTAATAGACAACCTTTCTGGTGAAAGAAAAACAAATTGTAATTCAGAGCTTTCCATTTTTAAAGCTCTACGCTCGCGTTCTTCAGTACGGTAGCGATCAACATCTTTCTTTTCAGTTATTTTATTAGGAGCCTCTATTGCTGAATTTATATATGTACAACAGTCAATACCAGCTTTTATTAATCCATCGTACTGGTCTTTCATTAAAGAACGAAGAGGATCAATAACTAAAGTTACACCTGGTTGTAATAAAGCAGCTATCTGATATGTCAATGATTTACCTCCTCCTGTTGGAAGTAAGCCGATAACAGATTTATTTTGCAAAGCACGACTAAGAATTGGCGTTTGTCCAGGACGGAACTCTTTTTTTCTAAATAGAAGTTGTAAGAAATACGTTAACAATCCCACGTTGGTTATAATGTCGTCGTAGCGCCCTTGATTGTTGGTTATAACAAGTGGTTGGTAGTTAATCCTATCAGAGGTGTATATTTGTCGTTCATTTCTGTGGTAATGTGCTGAGCGTATATTGAAATAGCATTTGTTTTTACATTTGTATTGGCTGAAATCAATGTTTTCTATTCCAGCACGGCGTAATATGGCACAATCAACAACCATATCAAAAACAATATTGGATGAATATTTGCCCGAATGTGCTTTAATATCCATATGCAAAGGAGAATTGGCAAACTCCTTGGTGCTGATTATAGTTAAATTCACTTTGGGGAATGCTAAATCAGAATAGTCAGCACTTAATTTGACAAGATGGTTAAACATTTCTCGTATATCTTCAAAAGCCAATGCTGCACAAGGGACATCGTGCTCAATAACGAGAACATTCCATTCTTTTGCATTAATGTCTAATCTTTTTGTTATCAATGCTTCTATTATGGTCTTCTCCAATCTTGCAATAGCTATGGGCGATAAAACTAATTGAAGTGTTTTTATCCAATCTGAATCATAAACTTTGTAAAATGATTTCTTTATCAGCGAAATATATTCGCCACCAATGTCGTGCAAATAATCATTGTTGTTTTTTATATCCGATTCTCCCAATCTAATACAATTCCATCCTGCATTATTCAATTCATTGTTTCTTTGTTTGTCGGAAAGAACTTGACAAGAGCTTGAATGGTATTTAATACCATCTATTTCAATAACAACCCCTTTCCGAGAATTACCATTTTTATCTTGAATAGAATAAGGAAATTCACATGAAAAATCAACTCGTTGAGAATGATGCCAATTAGTATTGGTAATTGTAGACAAATCTCTTTGTGGTTGCATCAATTGACTAATAATGGGGAAAGTTATATTTGTAATAAATTCTTTCTCCAAATCGCTGTCAAGTATTTGACAATTATAATTGTCCGCAGTTGGTTTCCAACGTGAATCAATTAGATGCATTGCAAGAAACAAGTCCTCAGGATTCAAATCATCATCCAATACAAAGTTAATTGCACCTAAATCATCTTCCACCTTGCGATTGCCAAAAGCTGCAAATTTGTTTTCTAAAAATGGACTTGCTTTGGTTGGTAATCCTCTTGTTACAATATTGCTCAAAACAGCGAGAATCGGATGTACATCTTCATATATACTTGCGCTTATATCAAAAGGTGTTTGAAGTTCAAAATCAGAAAGAGTTTTATATAATCCATGAAGCTTATCGACACTAACGCTATTATGTAATGCTTTTCTAACAGAATCTAATTGATAAGCTGCATGAAACTGTTTTGGAAGATAGTAATCAACTGCAATTAGTTCACAAATATTGCTATCTATCTTGAAGATTCGATTTTTTGCAGTATATGGATAGGAACTAATTAACTGGCCTTGTTGATTATATATTTGCTTGCCGTGTGAATTATTCCATATGTTATATGATTCACCAAAATAATTATAGAAAGAATCAATCCTATTATTACCATAATTAAGCGGACCCATACAAACAAAATAATGCTTTCCAAACAAATTGCTCTTTATTTTATGAGCAAGCTGTTGAAGGTCTATGGTAGGGACATCCAGAATATTAGAGAAAAGATGTATAGTGATTGGCTGATCGGATGCTATTTCTTCTCCTGTAATGTCATCAAGAAGCTTTTGAATAGAAAGAGTTCTGCTTTGTACGCCAAGATAAGTATTAACGTGTAAACAAGCTCTTTCTAATGCTTTTTCGGATGGTTCAATTAATACAACATTTTTTACGTGTTCAAGAGATATATTGTTTTGATTGAAAAAATCAAATAAGCAAATGGTAGCCAAGCCTTGTCCACAACCCCAATCAATTATTTTTATATCGCTGTTTTTTAATTCAGAAATATTAATTTGTGGAAGAACTTCGTTTATTTTTGCTTGATGCATTTCTCCGTAAGAAGCAATATATGCATTGAGTTGTTCTTCATCAGTTAATATAGCAACGCCGTGATTAAGACTGTCATATAGATCAGGTTTGTCCCAATATTTAGGTGCATATTTCTTATTTAACTCAATAATACTATTGAAAGAAATATTATGTATCTGGGTAATATGCTTTTGATAATCCGTCATTTTCCTGTAATCGTTTCTGACATCCAATTAGTTTCTTTTGCTTGTCGCCAATTTCTTACTGCTGTCTCCTTGCTTGTATTAGCATAACAATACTCACAAAGATGAGGGCATGTGTTGTATTCGCCAATGTCTTTGCTGACCATGCAACCGCAGAATTGCCTCTGGCCTTTATCGCGATTGTCTTTTTTCTTAATGGCATATTGAGTGTTGCTGAGCGGAATAGCGTTAACTGGCATAGGTTCAGTGCCAAACAATGACGATTCAATAGTTTTGATTTCTACACCAAGAAAATCCATCAGTACTTTATCATGATGAGCAAAGCGAATCATTAAATCATCATCAACACAGCGATTGTGATGAATGCCGTATTTGTCAATGTCAATTTTTTCACCGCAGGTGGCTAGTTTATAGTTCCACTTTTTATTAAGTTCTGAAAGATTTTTTGCAAATTCATCCATCTGAGGAATATCCCATTCACGATAATTCACATTATTCTTTTCCAGATTGGATTTTACTTTTTTATATAAAGCTATATCAGCGTAGCTGAAAACAAGTTTTTCGTTGTAACCATAAAGCTGATTGCCAATATTTTCAATCTTTTCCAGTAAATCATCAGCATTGATTTTGTCTGTAAGAATTAGGGGATCGAAACGCCAAATAACACGACCTTTGCCAAGCTTATCAACCAGTTGCTTAAAAGTATCGATACGCTCATCAAGAGAAGGAACACCTTTTTCCAATCCTTCATGAACGTAATCATTAAGCGTGTATTGAATGTAGCATCCAATGTTTCGTTCTTTCAACTCATCAAGATGTGGCAACAACTTTGCAGGATTCTTTGACCAAAAGACAATAAAGCGACAATTCTCATAAGAGACAAAGCTTTTGACTCCATTGAAAGGATTTGTCCATGCTGAATAACCGGCTTTCAGACGGTTGAAAAACCAATCGGCATAAAAAGCGGGTATATCCGTGCTTCTGCTAGCAGAAACTATTACTGGAGCTTGAGCTTCGACAACTTCTCCATTATCGCGTTTTATCGTAGTTTTCTGCCATTGAGCCATAGTACTGAAATTCATTAAGTTGACTTTGCAAAGTTAACATAGTAAAACAAGAAATCAAAATTAATTGTTGCAAAGTTTTCAACAATATCAAACTTCCACTATCTATGCCCCAAACACTATAGTCTGAACCCAGTACGTCGCTTGTCCAGGTCATTTTTTATTTTTTATTGT
>Ga0310696_10007742_pt1 | contig 12581 bp, 2 predicted proteins | sample AusTroGonzalo_MG_4_FD_203885 | JGI IMG/M metagenome (GOLD analysis project Ga0310696, IMG submission 203885) | Bovine rumen microbial communities from tropical cattle in Woodstock, Queensland, Australia - Gonzalo_02 (v2) (version 2) | ecosystem: Host-associated > Mammals > Digestive system >... | reverse complement strand
GCGACCGCGCCGGAGAAGTCAATCGGGACGATCGCCGCGCCGGGGACGAAACCGTCCTCTTTGGGATAGACGTCGGCGATCTGGATAAATTCGCTCGTCCAGTTGGCGACCTTGAGCGAGAACGACAGCGCGGCGGACGCCTTGGAGACGTTCGACGCGACGATCTTGACCGCGTAGACGCCGGGGAAGGGCGTCTTCTTCGCCGTGGCGGGATCGTAGGAGATGCCGAACCGCCCGTCCACCGCCGCCTTGTCGAACGTGAAGCCGTCCGGCAGCCCCGTCACCTTGACTGTCGGCAGAGAGGCGGAGGAGACGTCGTAGGAAAGCGCGAACGGCTTGCCGTCCGGCGCGAACGCGACGACGTCCCCGGCGGCAAACCCGTCGCCCGCGACGGCGATCGCCGCATCGTCCGTCGTCTTGGCGAAACGCGCAACCCACGTCGTCGGAACGTCGCCGACGATCGGCACCTGGCGGCTCGGGTTGCGGTAGTCGACATCGCCGTCAAGCGGCTCCTCGCCCTCGGCGTCCGGATACCAGCCGACGAACACCCGTTTACTCGCGGCCTTCGCCGTGAGCTTGGCCGTCGCGCCGTAGGCGTAGACGCCCGAGCCGGTCGCCGTTCCATCGGCGGATGCCGACGAGACCGAGAGGTAGACGGACGGACCCGTCCCGACGACCGCCGAAAGCTTCACCGTGCCGGTGACGGCCTTCTTATTGTCGTTCAGGCGCGAACATGTCACCGTCACCGTGGAGACGCCCGGCTTCGTCGGCTTGCCGACGACGTAGTAGGTGGTCACGTCGCCGCTCTTGGCCGTCACGGACTTGAGCCCGGCCGGAAGCCCGGCCACCTTCGTGATGCCCTCCTTGGACGAAGCGGAGTAGCGGCCAAGGCAAAGCGCGGAGCCGAGGTCTCCCGCGTTGCCGACGCTCTCCCCGACGAAAAGATCCAGGAGATTGTCGGCCGCGTCGTCCTCGACAAGGTCGGCATACGGATTCTCGGCCGGCTCCGCCGGCTTGCCGACCGTGCAGTCGACGACCTGGGTGTACTCGTAGCCGGACGCGTTCTTCGCGTAGACGGTGACGTAGGTCCGCCCCTCGACCGTCGGCTTGCCGGAGAGGACGAGCGTCTTCGCGTCGAACGAAAGCCCCTTCGGAAGGTTGGTGAACTTGACGGTCGGCAGGGTGTCGGAGTTGAATCCCAGCGCGACGGAGACGGTCTCGCCAAGGGCAAACGCGGCAAGGTCGTCGGAGACGTCGAACCAGAGGAAGTCGTCGGGCGCCTTGACGAAGCGCGCCTCGAGCACAGCCTCGCCGCCCCCCGTGACGTACGTATTGGCGGCGACGCGATAGTCGCTCACCGTCTCGGCGGGCTCGCCGTTCTCGTACCAGCCGGCAAAAAACGCCCCTTTCGCCGCCGTCGCCTTGAGCGTGACGGTCGCGCCGGTATCTACCGTCTTGTCAAGCCCGGTCACCGTACCCATCCCATTGCAGTCTGCAGCCACGGCCGTCATCACGTGGGTCTTCGGATCGGGCTCCTCCGGCTCTTCGGGGTCCTCCGGCGGCGGCTCGTCCGTCACGACGAGGTCGACGCCCCACGTGTTGCCGAGGATGCCGCCCGGAGTGACGGTGTCCGAGGCAGTCAGGCTACCGTCGTCGTTCTTGCTGACCGAGTCGTTCTTGCTGAGCACGACGGTAACGTGGCTCTTGGCGGACGAAAGGTCGCCGGCCGTCGCCGTGACGTCGTAGCCGCCGGCGGCCACGATGCGGAAGAAGTAGATGCCGCACGCATCCGACTTAGCCTCGACCGGCTCGCCAGACGGCGGCTTCAGCGTGACGACCGCCTCGGCGACGGGCTTTCCCTCCGCGTCCAGGACGCGACCCGAGAGGACGTCGCCCGGAACGTCGGGATGGATGTTGTAGACACATTCGTCCATGTACGTCAGCTCGAACGACGTGAGGCTCTCGCCGACGAGGTTGTACCAAAGGTCCTCGTCGCCTTCCCACCCGCAGTTGAGATGGCAGTAGATGAGGTCGCCTTCGCCGTCGAAGCCGTAGCCGTCGACCACCACGGCGTGGCCGGTCTCGGCGCCGTTCAGGCCGAGCAGGGCGGGCATCCCGGCGTCAAGGCTGCCGAGGATGGCGTTGCGGAACGATGTCGCGTCCCGCAGGTTCTGTTTGAGCGAGGCATTGTCAAACCAGTCGTAGTACGATGTGGCGGAGGCATAGCCGAACCTCTCGCGCAGCGCGCGCGCGGCGAAAACACACATCGTGCCGGACCCGTCTTCCGCCCAGTCCATCATCGACGCCACGCCGAGGTCGTACGTCAGCTTGCCGATCGCCTGGCGCTGGGACTCGCTCTCGCACAGCACGTCGAGCTTCGGCATGTTCTCCCAGTCGTAGACGCCGCCGAACATCGACAGCCGCACGGGCTTGCCGTCGATCGTGCAGGCGTATTCGCCCGGCGTGACTTCGCCGGCGGGCTTCTTCCAGAACCGCATGATCTGCGCACCGGCCGTCGCGACGCAACCGCAGATGTAGTTGGACGGCGTGTACAGGTTGAAGGTCTTCTCGCCGTTCCACTCGCCCTGCCCCCACAGCGACGACACGAGCGGTTCGACGCGCACGTCGGGGAGTTCCTCGAACGCCGCCTTCCGCATCGGACGGCCGACGTCACCGGCGGCTTCCGCCAGCAGGTCTGCCCACTGGCATTCGAACGACGAAGCGTTGGCGGGAGCCTTCCGGCGCAATGCCACGCCCGCCGAACCCGCCGCATCCGCCCGCCGCGCCATGTCGCGCTCAAGTAGCGTACGCAAGGCGCTCCCGGCGGAAAGCGCCGGCGACTTCGAGCCGGAGAATGCAACGACCGGCGGTAGAAGCGTGTCGCCCGACGTGACGACGTACCCGCCGCCCGCCATCTCGACGACGTGGAAAGCCGCCGCCCCCGTCTCGTTGGTGAACGTGTGCGTCTGGGCCACCGCCCCGCTACCGAAGCGCACGCGCATGGGGCTGCCGCGACGCGCCAGCCAGTTCCGGGCCGCCGTCGTCGCGTCGCCAGGCGCGACCGGCGCGCCGACCGCCGACGCGGCGGCCAACGCCGCCGCGGCGACGGCCGTGAAGAAAGGATGCTTCGCGAACAGTCCCATGTCAGACCTCCTTCTGCCGTCGCCGGGGCGCAAGCCGCCGACCTAGAGCCCGCCGAGCCCGAACTCGATGCCGACGGCCCACGTCTTCGAGTAGGTCGTCGTCTTCGCCTTGCCCTTCGCGTCCGTGTAGTCCAGCGTGAACTTGGACGTGTACTGGCCGGAGCCGCCGCCGTACCCACCTTCACCGTCGCGCACGACGACCGCCGCGTACGGCACCGACACCGCCTTGTGGTTCATCACCATCGTCTCGTTGCCCTTCTTGTCGTACTTCGGCGTCTCGTAGTCGAAGTAGACGTTGAACTTGCCGCTGACCACGCCGGTCGCCTTCGTGAACGACATCGAAAGCTCAGACGGGTTCGTGATCGCCTGCGTGTCGCCGTTCCTGTCTTCCTTCGTCTCCTCGTAGTTGTAGAAGCCGTCGGAATCCTTCCAGATCTTCGGGCTCTTGCCCACCGTGATCTTGTTGTTCTTCAGCACGATCTCGGGCTCGCCCAGAAGGCCGAAGTCGGTGACGGCCTCGGCCATCCCATACACCTTCGTCTTGTCGCTGTCGGTGTAGGTGTACTCGAGCTGCAGCCCCGGATCCATCGCCATGACGCCGAGGTAGTACTCCTCCACGCTGGAGAACGCGCTGTACTCCGTGCCGGCGCCCGAGATCGACAGAAGCCCCGGAAGAGTCTCCGGCATGCCGGTGAACTCGTCGCTGGGGGCGGCGTAGAGCGGCGGCACCACCCAGGTCCCGCTGTCGACACCGACGATCCCGTCGGACCCGATGACCAGGCAGAACGCCGCGTAGCCGGCCTTCTTGTACGCGGAGGGCGCGTTGAACACGTACACGTACGCGCCGCTGCCATCCTCGAACGGCACGAGCGTCCCGGAAGCGGAAATCGCCGCGCCGTCTGCCAGCTTGCCCGCCACCTTCACGCCGCCTTTCTTGTCAACAGTAAGGGTGAGATAGCCGGTGCCGGCCAGCTCGTCGGCCGACCTAAACGCATTGGACGCCTCATCCGAATCGTAGTCGTCGTAGTCGTCGTCATCAACATCCCCGCCTCCGGCGCTTTCGCCGACTTCCGAATACGTGATGGCGGTGTAGTACTTGCCGAAGAAGGCGTCCTTGAAGTCCTTGTCGGCCAGAATCGACGCGTCGACATGGTTGACGGTGCCATGCAGGAATGTTACGGTTTCGGTGTAATCGCACGCCTTCGTCTTCCACGTCGATGTTTCGTAGTCCACCTCGCCCGTGCCGAGGTTCACCCACAGGTAGTCGGAGGAACCGCTTGAGCTGTTGCCCTTGCTGTTGGCGTAGGAGACCTGAAAGGCCGAGAGATCGTCGAGGTCAGATCCGTCAGACCAGTAGAACGTCGGCTTGATGGAGACCGTTCCGGCCGCCGTGATGATCTTGCCGCTCACCTTCCCGGCAGACGTCACGGAAAGCTCGAGAAGCCCGCTCGAAATACCGGTGTTGGGATCCCTCAGAAGCCCGCGGTACTCGCCGGCCACGGCAGACGGGAGCGCAGAGACGGTGATGCCGATCGTGAGCGTGCGCTTGTGTCCGGCGGGATCCGCCGCGGTCACGGTGAACGTGTACGATCCCTTGGTCGTCGGCGTTCCGGATAGGAAGCCTTCCTTCGAATCGAACTTCACGCCCGACGGCAACTTGCCGCCCGTCTTGAACGTCAACGGTAGGCACAGCTTGTTGCAGCCCGACAGGATGTCGACGAAGAGCTCGCACCCGACGACGGCTTCCACGTCGACGCGCGGTGTACCGCTGTCGTCGCTCCCAACCTCGATCTTCCGCCCCGAAGAAGTCTGGACCACGCCGAACACGCCTTCCATTTCGTCGGCGTCGTAGTCGTCCGTCGCCCGGAACACCGCCACGTAGTGAACCTTGTAGTCCTCCTCACTGGCATAGTAGGAAGAGAAATAGCCCACCTTGTAGGTTGCAAGGACGGACTCGAACCGGGCGTCAGGCCCCCACTCGAAGGTCTTCTGCGGCGCCCAGCCGACGAAGACATAGCCCTTGTTCGCCTTGGCGGTCAGGGTGACCGCCTTGCCGGACTGGAACTTGCCGTCCTTGGGGTTCATGGTCACCGTTCCGCCGGCCGACGACGCGACGCACTCCCCGTCCACGACCAGGCAAGGCGTGGCGGCGAGCGCCTCGACAAAGGAGAACGCCGCGGACGACACCTCGAATTCCTCGCCGGGGACGACCTTCACGGACGTCTTGCCCGAGGGCGCCGCCCACACGTCGGAAAGACTGCGCCACTGCACGCTGACAGACTTCCCCTTCGTGCCCGTCCCGGCGTCCACCGGGATAGCCATCCCGTTCCTATGCCAGTTCTTGCCGTCTAGGCTCCACTGGAACGCCTCGAACGGCGGCTCGACCTCGAACTCGCCGAGGTAGACGGTCCAGGCCGTCGCATTCGCCGTGAGGTACGCGACGTTGTCGGCCTTCACGTACGTCGCCGTGAGCGTGACGTCCGCCGCTGGCATCAGCAGATCCGTCTCGGAGGAGGCCGGCGTGAAGGTTGTGCCGAAGTCGGCCGCCTTCGCGACGGACCACTGCTGGAAGACGTATTCGACACCCTTCTTGTCGGTGTACGAATCCGGCGCGGAAATGGCCACGTAGTCCCCCTGCAGGACGGAGATCTTCGCCCCTTCGAAAAGCCCGCCGTCTGCGTCCTCGTAGTACGCCATGGCGTCGGTGCCCTTGAGCGTCAGCGTGTACGCCTTGAGCCAGTGGGCGTAGAGCGTCGGCTTCTTCGCGTCCAGCGCCGACAGGTCGACGGTATCGCCATCGTACACGCGCTCGCCGCCCGTCTTCGCCGTCCACCAGCCGTCGAACTTGTAGCCGGAGCGCTCCAGGACCGGCAGGTCCACGTACTCCTCGCCATCGATGAACCACGCCTTCGCGACGGGCGTCTTTCCGCCGTTGGCGTCGAACGCCACCTCAGCCGAGCCCTCGATCGAGATGAACGTCGCGGTCTCCTCGATCCACGCCGGCTCTTCGTAGCGGGTCACGCCGTCTTCCTTGTACGTCGCGCGCTTCGGAACGGTCAGCTTGCGGTCGGCGGGCACGCGGTAGAGCCCCGACTTGTCGTAGAACTTGACGGTCACGGTTCCCGCCTTGACGGGGTAGATGTACTCGTCGCCGAACGGAATGAGCGTCTTGCCGCCGTCCACGCTCCAGTAGAAATCGCCCGGCCTCTCCTCCGGTCCCCGCGTGGAATACTCCGGCATCGTGACGTAGGCGGCATAGCCGTTCACGTAGTTCGCCGTCAGCTTCACGTCCGCCGCGGGCATCGTCACCACCCCCCACGACCAGTACGGGTTGAACCCTTCGCCGAGATCCGCGCCGGCGGGCGTCCACGTCCAGCCGGCGAACGCATTGACCTCGTTGTCGTTCGCGTCGAGCATCTTCATGTCGTCGAAGAAGACTTCGACCTCGTCCCCGGTGTCGAGGCCGCTGACGGAGGTCTGCCCGTAGTCGCCGGCGTAGCCGCCGACGACCGTCAGCTTGTGGGTCTTGATGGCGTCGGGGTTCATCTTGAGCGCGGTATAGCCGGGATACACCCACGCATCCTCGCCCCAGATGCCGTAGATGCCGTACATCCCCATGTCGTCGTCCCAATACACCGGGCAGTAGACGATGGAATTCGGCGCGGCCCGCCCGCCGTCGCCGCTGTACTGGTCGTTGTCGGAGTCGATGATGAAGAGACCCGTCAGCGCGCCGTCCGAATCGGCCTCGTACCCGCAGCACGTCACGGCGTGCAGGACGTCCCGCCCGCACCACTTCGGGTTGTTCGTGTTCAGGTCGGCGAGGAAGAGGATGTCGATGTGCGCGACGTAGTCGCCGCTTCCCATCAGCGTCTTGAGCGTCTTGGCCGAGAGGTTGGCGGACTTGCTGGACTTCGTCGACGACGAGAGGTCGGTCTTCGTCGTGTCCTTGAACCACTTGAAGAGGCCGTCGTAGCCGTACTTGCCCTCGACGACGCTCTCGATCACGCCCGGCGTCTTGGCGTAGCGCAGCTGCTTCGGGTTCGCGCGGAAGTAGTCCACCATGTCGTCGACCTTCGCGTACTTCGTCTTGCCCGCCCACCCGGTGAGGTAAAGGAGGTTCATGTCGGTGATCGGCCCGCACCAGTAGTCGTCGTCGTCGTCCACGGCCGTCTTCTCCGCGTCCACAATGGCGTCGTTCACGAAGCACGTCGCGCCGTAGCCGTCGCTGTCCGCAAAGGCGTCCCACGTCAGGCCCTTCACGCCCACGACGACGGCGTTGCCCATGTCGGCCTCGAACGTCGAATACTTGCCCGGGCCGAACTTCAAGTCGCTCATCTCGGGATCCGGGTCGGGATCAGGGTCAGGGTCCGGGTCGGGATCAGGGTCGGGGTCCGGGTCAGGGTCAGGAGTCGATCCGTTGGTCGCGAGCTGCGTGAACGTCAGCGTCCACAGCACCGTGCCGGTGGAATAGTCCTTGACAAGGTCCGTCGTCCAGGAGCGCGACTTCCCCGTCGTGTTCTCGGTGACGGTGTACTCGAACGTCCAAGTCCCGCCGAGGTTGAAGGAGTTTTCGTTCGCGGCCGCTCCCGACTTGAGCGTGGCGGTGATGCCGGACGTGGTCCTCAGCGTGATGCCGGTGATCCAGTCGGGGGCGTCTTTCCCACTAACCTTCCACAAGACGTTGTCGGTCTTCTGGATGATGGCGGCGGTATACGTCCCAGCATCCTTCGGCACTTCGGCCGTCGCCGTGTCGGCGGCGGTGGCAACAGACGCCACGACGGCGGCGACTAATGCGATTAGCACTCTCTTCATTGTTTTTCCCTACCTTCCTTTTTGGTTTTGACAGACTTCTATTTGAACAAGACGGAGTACGGCGCGGTCACCTTGTACGTCGCAGGCCGCCCCTTTTCGTTGAGGTACCCGACGGATTCGTCGATGCCGAACAGCGCCACCCAGAACGAACCCTGCGTCAGCGAACGCTGCACGAACAGCCCCTTCGGCGCGATCTTGCGCGCCTTCTTCTTCCCGGCCTCGTTCACGTACGTCAGCGAGGCCGTGAAGCTGAACGAGCCGGTCGACGAGGCGAACGACGGCGCCGAGAGGCTGAACGGGCTCGCGTCAAAGCCGACCTTCTTCGCGGCGACCGCCCGGAGGGAGATGCCCTCGGGCGCGGCGACGAGCGTGTACCCGCTTTCCCCCTGGAGGCCGTCGTAGTCGAACGGAAGGTCCGGTGCCGCCGCCTGCGCCCAGACGGTGTTCACCGCCAGCGCGGCGGACTTGTCGTAGGTGCCGCCGACGATGTCCATCCTGTTCGTCCACGTGACATATTCGCGCACGCTTTTCGGCGTCTGGCTCGAGAGGGTCAGCCCGCTGTCGTCGGCCGCCGCGAGATACCAGATCTTCCGGTCCGCTTCATCCGGCACAAGCGCAACAAGGCCGAAGAGCCCGGCATCAGCCGTCGGCGCGCCTTTCGGACGGGCCTCGACGTAGAACGCGAACGTGTGCCCGCGCGCCTCGCTCCAGTGCGGCGTGTAAAGAATCGTGGACGACCCCGAGAACACCCTCCCGAGCGTATCGACGCCGGCATACTCGACCGTTCCGCCCGCCTTGACCGTAGCCGTCATGTACGCCATGTCGCCCGCGACACCCTCCGGGTCGCTCGCCACGACGGGCAACGCTGCGGTGTAGGAGCCGACCGCTCCCGCGAGCAGCGCCTTGCCCTCCGTCTCCTTCCAGATGCTGCGGTAGAGGCGGTACGTCGCGGCGCCGACCTTCAGAACCACGTCGCAGTCGTTCTCCACTCCGTCGTCCAGCGACAGCACGAAGGAGAGCGGCAACGTGGCCTTGCCCTTGCCGACGGACACGCCGGAAAGGTAGAACGTCCCGTTCGTGACGGCCGAGAGCGACGAGGCCTTGAACGTGTACGACACGCCGTCAAGCGTCACCTTGCCGGAAACCGCACCGACCGCCGTGATCGTCAGCGTCGCCACGCCGCGGGCAGACTCGACGGCCTCGCCGACGACTTCGATCCGGTTGCCGCAATACGTCGACGCCACGTCCCCAAGCGACTTCACCTCGCCGGCGATCCGGATCGACGCCCCCTGCACCTTGACGGTCTTCTTCTTCCCCTCCGGCACCTGGATCTGGACGAAGAGGTCCGCCGCGTAGGCCCCGGCCTTCGTCGGCACGCCGACCAGATGGATTCCGTCGTCCGCGACCGAGACCTTGAGCCCCTTCGGCAGCTTGCCGTTCTTCACCGAAACGGAGACGGAGGAGGCCCCGTCCGCGCCGGCGATCGCAAAGGGCCCGACGTCGGTCGAGACGCCGACCGTCAAGTCCGGCAGCGTCACAAAACCAGCCTCCGACGAGGAGCAACCCTCAGGAAGCCCTGCGTCAACATCTACGAACGGCGAATCGAAGGGGATGAGCTGGAAGACGCCGTTCGCGCCGGTCAGGACCGCCGTCACGCCGTAGTCGTCCGTGAACCGGGTGTCCACGCGCCAGTAGGCCTGCCTGCCGATCAGTCGCGCCAGCGTCTCTACCGAGGGAACAAACGTTGCATCCGTCCCGCCCGAAACAGGCGTCGAGCCCGAGAGGGTTGTCGCCGTCTTGGCGGACGACCCCATCACCACAACCCATTCGAGAGCGCCATCAAGGAACGCTGGCACCTCTGTGCCGGGCGTAAGCACCGCCATGAACGCGAGATCCTCAGCAAACCGAACACACGACCCAGCGAATGGACGGAGCGGCGTGTACGCAAAGCGCTTCAGCGGCACGTATTCCCACTTCGCATAGGCATACGCGCCCGAACCGCTCGCCGTCAGCTTGACGGACTTCGTACCCGCCGGAATGGCGAGCAGCCGCTCGCCCGTCTCCGAAATCCCCTTCTCGACCGTCTTGCCGGCGACAGACAGATCCGCCGTCGCTCCCTCTCCAACGCCAACCGTGAGGCGCAGGACACCAGGCCCCGCAAGCTTTACGGAAAGGGACGTCCCCTTCTTCGTCAACTCCGTGCTACGCAGGCTCTCTGTTTCGCCGTCGGCCAGCAAGCCATAGAACCAGCCATCCCCGGAGACGGACGCCGCCGATTCGAGAACCGACTTGTTGTAGTCCGCGAACGACTGCAGGTAGAGCGCGTCGTACCGCGTGAACTTCGCTGAGGACGGCGTACCCGTCTTGGCCGGCGACGCCGCCTTGAGGGAGATCGCGCACGTCATTGGTTGCTGGATGCCCTCCTGAGGCTCGATCGGGTATTGGACAACCTTTGTCTCTGCGTCGCCGTTCTCCCAGACAATGGTCCGTTCCGTCTTCACCTTGCCTTCCGTGATTGTCACGACGCCAGTCACAACACCGTCCACGCCGTCGGTCCTGAGAACTGGGATATCAAGGAACTCGCCCTCACGGACAACCGTCTTGCCTTTCGCCAGCGTCTTGTCGAACGCGAGCTTGCCGGGCTTGCGCGTGCGCTTCTCCTTGATCGTCACAAGGCACGCCGCAACCGCCTCGGAGTCTGAACAATGCTTGTGCGGGTAGAGCGAAACCGTGAAGTCCCTGTCGCCCTTCCACGCCCCTGTGTCGACGATGCCGACCGTAATCGTCTTCAGGGTGCTCTTCTTCTCGCCCGCCTCCCAGACGAGACTGCCGCCTTCGGTCGCGTAGTCGACGCCGTTCGTGGCCGTCCCGTCGGCGGACGCCCAGTCGACGACGACCTTCGCGGCGTCGTCGACGCCCGAGATGGCGACCTGCAGCGAGACGGACTTGGCGAGCGAACTCGCCGTGACCGCCGTCTTGGAGAACCTGACGTCGCCCGTAGCGAACGTATAGTCGTAGTCAAGCCGATAGCCGGCGACGGCGGAAAGCGTGTTGGCCGGGCGCACCTTCACGTAGTACGTCCCCTTGCCGATGATGGCGCCCAGCTCGATGTCGCCCGCCTCGGATTCGGCGGCGACGCTCGCGACCGGGGCGCCGGCCGGGTCGGCGTAAAGGTCCACGGCAAGCCGCGCCGGCTCGAATCCGCTGTTCTCCTGCACCAACCGGAACGACCAGGGCCGTCCTGTGCCGGCGGAGACCTTGACCGCAAACCAGTCGGCTTTGTCCGTGATGCCGAGCGTGTGGACTTCTGTAGAGACGGTGCTGTCCTCGCATGTCGGTTCCGCCAACGCAGTAGCCCCGCTCCAGAAGTCGTCGGCCTCATCCCAGGCGTCCGCCATCTTGATCTGCTCGATGCGGTTGGTGACGTAGTCGAGGCTCGCCGCCGTCTTGCTGATGCTGAAGCGTCCGGCGCGGGCGCCGGACGGCGCGACGACAATCATCGTCGGGTAGCCGACACGATGGTATGTGATCGTGTTTGTGACCGTGCCGTCGGCGTCGTATAGGTTGACCGTCTGCTCCTGCGCACCGGGCACCGAGAACGAATCCTGCACGGCATATCGGCGATAGACGGTGTTCGTCCCCTCCTCGAGCGTCATGCCGCCGCACTTGTCGGCGAGGTAGTCGGCATCCCAGAGCCAGCAAAAGTTGGAGTAGCCGTCGCGATACGGGAAGTCAATGACGGAAAGGTAAAAGCCATTCGCCTCGACGTACTGCCTCCAGGCGTCGGTCGAGAGGACGTTGTCCTCAAGTGCCTGGCAGTGCGGGCACCACCACATCCCGGAGAAGAGGACGATCGCGTACTTCCCGTCGGTCTGGGCTGCGGCAAGCGCGGCCTCGTAGTCCTGCGTCCAGACCCCGGGCGCCGCCCCCGTCCACTCCGGCACGATGGCCGACGGCTTCACGACCGCCGCCGCCGTCCCCGCCGCGAAGATTGCGGTTGCAAGAATCGCCGATATTCCACCTCTCTTCATGATCTTTTCTCCTGAACTGTTCATTCCTCTTCATCATCGTCCGTCACGCCGGTCGGGAAGGTCTCCTCCCAGTCCTCCTCGAGCCACGGCTGATCAATCTCCTCCGGTGCGATGACGAACGGCAGCGACGCCGACCACTTGCGCGAAACCGTCTTCGTGCCGACCTTCTCCTTGAGCGTCAGCGGAGCCAGGAAGAAGCCCGGCATCACCGCGTCCTCGAACACCATCTCGCTCGCGTCCGCGTCACGCGCCAACAGCATCACGCCCTGGTGCTTGAACGAGCCGACCTTCTTCTGCACGGTCTCCTCGCCGGCGAAGTCGTTGCCCGCCCAAACGTCGAAGCTGCCGGAGTAGATACCGGTCGCGCGCTTGAAGGAGACGGACATGTTCGACGGATTCACCGTCTTCTCCCAGTCGATCAGCTTCTTGTTGTCGGTACGCATCACCTTGGACTGCTTCGCCATCGAGACGGCGTTGCCGTCCACGACGAGGTAGTCAAGCCCGGAAAGGCCCGGATACGCCACGTACTGGTAGTCGTCGCCGAGCGCGTCGAGGAACTCGGACGGCAGGGCGGCGTAGTCGTCGAAGTCCCGCA
>Ga0310696_10007741_pt1 | contig 12583 bp, 12 predicted proteins | sample AusTroGonzalo_MG_4_FD_203885 | JGI IMG/M metagenome (GOLD analysis project Ga0310696, IMG submission 203885) | Bovine rumen microbial communities from tropical cattle in Woodstock, Queensland, Australia - Gonzalo_02 (v2) (version 2) | ecosystem: Host-associated > Mammals > Digestive system >... | reverse complement strand
AGGAGGCGTTGTTGTCTCCGTCTTCTTCCGGGCTTTTTAAGAGACAATCAAAACAAGGAACAGTAAATCATGTCGGCAAGATTCGCAATACACATGGAGTCCGGGGTCGTAGTGGCCCTGACGTCCGAAACTAAGGGGAACTACCTCTACCAGGAGATCACCCCGAAGATCGCGCGCGCCGTCGCGGAAAAGAAGGTCACGCCGCAGTGGGTTATCGACCGGATCATGGAGAAGATGCCGCGTTCGCAGCTTCGGGACAAGCTGAAGCTCGAGGCGCAGCTGAATGTCCGGCAGGTCGATTTCGGTTTGCGCGAAGCGGCGAGAGCGTCCGCTGATCTCGGCGAGGAGAACGCCATCGACATCGACCTTCCCGGCGAAGGTGAGAAGAAGGGTGGCAGAAAAGGCGGCGGCAAGAAGGACAATCAGACCCAGAAGGAGAATGAGGCTCCGCCCCCGCCCCCGCCTCCAAAGGATCCCGACGGCGAAGGCGCAGTCACGGAACCCCCTGCGAACGCAGAGGCTGCCGGTGAGGAAGTGAATGTCTGACGCAAGATGTCGAATTTCTTCCAGTCTGAAATCGAGCCGCCTGAGCTCGAAACTCTCGCCGACCTCTCTGAAAACGTCGTCTACCGTCTGAACGGATGCGACGACCTGACGGTTCGCAAGACCCTTCAGGAGGTCGCGCGGGAGTTTGTTCGCGAGACCCAGGCACTGACGTCGCGTCAGATGCTTGAATCGCTCGGACACGGAGTTTATCCCGTGCCGGCTCTATTCGGCGGCAGGGTGGTTGAAGTCCGGGAGGTGTCCGTGCCGCATGGGCGCAAGCTTCGCCGCGGCGTGGATTGGGATTTCGACGACGCGCAACAGCCGCTCGTCGTACGTCTGCTTCGTCCGCTCGCCACGGTCGCCGGCGGGCATGACGGACGCGATCCGGTGCGCTTTACGCCCGGAGTGAACATTGTTGGCGAGGAAACCAGCCAGACACAAGCCGAGGAAGCGCGTGTCGTGGCCGTCTCAGTCGAACACCTCGGCATGTTCACTGAAAAGCTTCCGCGCGCATTCCTCCAGACTCACGGCGACGCGATCTGCTCGGGCGTCATGGCTCGCCTATGCTCGATGGTCCAGAGACCTTGGACAGATCCGCAGGTTGCCGCCGATGAGCTGCGCCGCTACGAAAATGCGAAGAGCGAACTTCGCATGAAGCGCGAGGTGCCGAGAAACGGGCGCTTCATGGACATGAGCCAACTTCTCTAAGGAGCTGTCATGAACGAACTTACGATAACGCCGAACCTCGAGATGAAGAGCGCCAGGATACGCGGCAGATGCGCCGCGGGCGAACATGTGCGCGTTCGCCTTGTCGGAATGGCGACGCTCTCGTCCGAGACGACGCGGCTCTGTGTCGTGCTCCGCGAGCGCCTGTTTGCGGTTTTCCCGCTCGCAGACGGCGACAATGCCACTGAGTGGACGGTCGATGGGAACGACCTTACATGTGTCCTCAACCTCAATACGGAGCCGTTGGTGAAGTTCGCGCGAGTAGGCGCGCTTACGCTTGAGTTCATACTTGACGATCCGTCAAATAATATCCTCTACTTTTCGGAAATGCACGAAATCATGCCGTGGCATTCGCTCAGGGCGAACGGCGACGACGCCAAGCCGCGCGACACACCTCCGTTCGACGGCGTGGTGGTTTCGACAAAGACACTCGCCGATCTACGCGAAGCCGTGCGGCGTCTCGCGCAGAAGGGCGGCGCAAAAATCATCGGCGCAGTCGCTGTCGCTCTTCTCGCCGTCAGCGGCGTATTTGCCGCAACGGTTCAGACGGTTCCGCTCAACGAGCTCGATCTTGACTCCAACCCTTCGGTCGTTACGAACGTCACACTCGAAGGTCTGGCGACGACCGAAGAAGTCGCAAGTGTGGACGCACGAGTGGATGGCAAGGCCGACGCGACTAACGTCTACACGAAAGCCGAAGCGAACGCGAAGATCGTCGAGCTCGCCCCCGTCCAGCCTGACGCGCTCGCAAGCAAGGCAGATGTGCTTCATGGCGAAGCACCCGCCTTAGTTTCCGACAACTACATCACGAACAATGTGTTTGCAAATGGTGCTGCGCTGTGGGAATTGTGGTTGCCGGGGTTTGACAAGATCCGGAATTGGTCAAGCTGGCGCACCGTGGCTGATGAGCTTAACAGTATCGCCCAGGCCGCCAGCAACTACACCGACAGCGCCACAAGTGGCCTGCTGCGGACCGAGACGGATCCCACGATCAGTTCATGGGCGAAGGCCGTGAGCAAGCCTACGTACACCGCGAGCGAGGTTGGGGCAATTCCAACTACTGGCGGCGTTTTCAACGCGTCACTGCATCTAAACCAAAAGCTTTCCGTCGGGACGTGGACTTCTTCGGTGAAGCCGTATGACATATCGGGTGGTTCCGGCATTGCGTTTGTCTTTGGCGACAACGTGCAAACCAAGCAGTCAAACACCATGACGCTTGGCGTAGGCGCATTGAACACGAACGCATGGAGCTTCATCTGGAACGGCGACGCGGACAGAATGTATACTCCAGGATTTCCCGCCATGTCGAATCCATACGCGACACGTCATAATGGCGGCTTTCATGTGAACCCGTCCGTCCGTTCCGGCATGGTGAACCCGCTCCAGAACTTTTGGATCGGCGACACGAACCTGAACGACTGGATTTCCGTGCTTGCGCCAACTCCGACATGGGACACGCTTTCCGGGAAGCCCACGTTTGCAACCGTCGCAACGTCCGGCGCATATTCCGACCTATCCGGGAAGCCGACGATACCGACGACCGCCGCAGATGTTGGCGCGTTGTCAATAAATGGCGGAACGCTGAATGGAGGTGTCACGGTTTGGGGCGATTCCACGTTTTATGGCAACGTGTTCTCATTCTCCGATACATTCAAGATCAAATTTATGGACGCCGTTATGACGCCATACTTTGAGATTCTTGGAAACTCCGTAATGCTCCCACTCGAAGGCGGAACACTCGCCCTCATTAGCGACATTCCAACTACAATGGCATGGGGTGCAATAACCGGCAAGCCGACAACAATTTCCGGCTATGGCATAACAGACGCCCTGAAATCCGACTTCACTTCGCTTACGAACAACGCAGCGTTTACCTCGGCTGTCGCGGCGGTTTCGCCGCCGACAGACCTAACACACGTCGAAGCCGAGATCGAGACAAACAGAACCGCAATCGCAACACTTTCCGCGCGCGCCTACATCGAAGTGGTGAGCGCAGATGAGGTCTACTACGTCTTCACGACAAACCAGGAGTAAAAAACATCATGAGAAAACTGCTGTTCTCTATAATCGCTTCGCTGGCCGTTTGGCCTGCGCTTTCTGATGTCGTGCGCGTTCCTGCGCCGACTCACAATCAAGTTGCCGGCGTCTCGAATCAGGTGATGGCCGTAGACGCAAAACTGACCGCGACCGCGCTTGACGTGGCGGCGTTGAAGTCAATCGTCGTCGGCGGCGAGGCCGCGTCCCCGTATCTCGGCGGAATCCGTTTCACGTTCAACACGGGGGCGACAGCATACGTCCCGCAGGGCGCGGAATACTACAAGGCCCTCGACGGCGCGTTTATCTCAATCCAGATGCCGAACGAGCGGCACACGATACCCGTCGAAAGCCTACGCGCCGGAGCGGCGCAGCAGGTTTTCGTCCCTTGTTCAAGTTTTGTCGACGTGACCGTGCGGCTGCATCTCGGAGCCGCCGACCACATCTACGACGCGGGCGACCAGATCGTACACGTCACGCAGGGCAACATAGCGGAAGTCGCGCTTGACACGCTCCAACCGCTCGACCCCGAACACGGACAGGCCGCGACGCTCCGCATGGTGGGGCGGGCGCAGTATTACGACCCGGCGAACACGCACGGCAAGCAGACCACGGGCGAATCGTTCCCCGTCCAGCGTGTTTGGGACACGAACAACCTCGCATGGGTGACGCAGTTTGGCTACTACTCCAACAGCGTCTGGGTGACGGAGTGCGACATTTACAACCTTGTGCCGCAGTTGGGCGAATCAGGCGGCGTCGGCAACCTTGACGAAGTGGGCGACCTCTCCACAGCATACGAGGGCTCGGCGTTTCCGTGGTGCGAGGCGGAGCGCGTCGCGTTTGTGTTCGACGACGACTTCAAGCACACGGGCGGACAGGCGACGCCCGCGACTAACGTCTACTTTTTCGCCCGCGTCCCGATTTACGTCTACAAGGAAACCATCGAGACGATCCCCGTCACGAACTTCAACGCGAACGGCACGGTCGCAAGCGTGACGGAGTGCCCCTTGCAGATAAAGTGGGTGGCGCGCCCGGAAATCACAAACGGCTACGACCGCGCCTTTTACGTCCCGCCGTGGGAGAAGATTTACGCCCGCGACTACGACGAGACGACGGACACTTGGACGACCCGCGAGATCGGCGTGAAGGAGGCCAACTACTACGCCTGTTATAAATCGACGCCGACAAGCGCAAAGAACGGACAGTGGCGCATGGCCGGAAACAACAACTACACGGTGCAGTCGTACCCGTGGCCATACCGCGACGGATCGAACTACGGCGTCTACGGCATTTCGCGCGGCGATCTCCACGCCTACGCGCAGAAACTGAACAACCACGGCTTCACCGTCCACGGCGTGAACGGCACGACGATAGGCGCGGCGCGTGCCTACTTCCCCGCAGCGACGAACAACGAGGACATGGCGGCGCGGCGGTGGACTGGCAACAATTGGCACGACTACGAGGCGTTTCGTGTTCTCGCCTACATCCAGTTTTCGGCACACGCGCAATCGGCGGGAAGTTTCAGGGCGAAGGACGGCAAGAACCACATAACGGGCATTTGCGGCCACAACAATTCGTCCCTTGCCGAGACGCGACAGGACGAGTTGGAGTTTTACTACGACGCGCAGCCGAACCTAATGACTTTCACGATTGCGCCCGCAGCGTCGAACGGCTACCCGTTCTCATGGCTCGGCATCCTGAACTTCTGGGGGAGCGAAGGCGACCAGATGGTGGACGCGACGACGATTGCTGAGACGGACGCAGACGGCACGAAGTCGATCTGGTACATGGCGAACCTCGATCATTCGCGACTTGCGCCCAACACTTCCGGCGCGGCGACGGAATACACCGCCTTTACGTCGCGCGGCTACGAGCGGCTTTCCTACTACTGGGCATATACGGGCCTCGCCGGGACATATTACAGGGGCAAGGACGAAAAGGCGCAGTACGCCGCTTTCGGGCTTGTCGCGACAACGCCGACCGAAGCGGGCGACATCTTCAACTACAACCTCAACTCGTCCGCCTACGACGGAGTGTATGCGCCGTCGAGTTATCCGGCGCAGCCGTCAACGGGCCGCGCCCTGTCGTACTGGATGTGTTCGCTGTCGTACTACCGCCACAGCGCGATTGGCCCGTGGTGCGTGTACTCGTCGTACGACGGGCCGTCCTACGCCAGCGGCTACTACTGGGGCGGTCGCGCATCTCCTTCCCTTCTGGAAGCGGAGCGCGAAGCGCGTAGCGAATGAGCGGAAAACAATCTGGGATGCCACAAGGAAAGACCAAACGAGGATAAACCGACGGAAATTTGAACCATGCGCACGCTGTCGAACAACCGCAACAACGCGATTGGCCCGTGGTACGTGAACTCGAACAACGGGCCGTCCAACGCCAACGGCAACAACTGGGGCGGTCGCACACCTACGCAGGGCGGTATTTGTTTCTTTCCTTGCCCAACCTTGCAGCGCATTGTTCTCAATCACGCGGCGGAAACGCCGCAACTCATTAAAGGCGATTCCGTCCGTCTGGCGTTCGCGCCGGACGTGCGCCGCAAGGCGTGGGTCGCGAGTCAATCTCCGCTTAAGAAGCGCGGCTTGGTAGGTTGCTTGCGACCGTTGGAAGAGGCGCGTGCGGAAAGAGATGCCCTATCAATCTTCACAAGGAGGGCGGCGGCATGACCCGTATCTGGGGAGTCTGGCAGAAGATCGTCACGGTCGAAAACTGCCGCGCCGCCGTCCGCAAGGAGGCGCAGACGAAGCGGTGCAAGCGCAACGGCTTCGCGCTCGACCTCATTCTCCGCGAGGACTATTGGACCAAGTACGTCTTCGACAGGATCACAAGCGGGCTTCGGCTCGGCGGCTTCATCGAGTTTGACACGATGGAGCATGGCAAGCTGCGTCATGTCCGCTGCTACGAGCCGAAGGACGCGATGTGCGTCCGCGCTTGCGTCCAGCAGATGGAGCCGAGGGCGTATGCGAGAATGTCGCGCCACTCCTACTGTCCTGTGCCGGATCGCGGCGGGCTGCTTCTGGCGACGGAACTGAGCCGCAGAATCCGCCGTGCCGAGAACGTGTGCCGGATATGGAACAAGGGCCATCCGAACGCCCGCAACAAGTGGAGGGCGTGGGTGAGCGAGTACGACATGGCTGGGTACTACGAATCACTCGGCTACAGTCTGATGCGCGACACCATGTGGCGGCTTTTCGGCGAGCCGGAGGTGCGGAACCTTATTGAAGTGTTCCTTGGGCACCGCGACGGCTTGCCGATTGGCGCTGGCTATTCCGCAATGGTCGCCAACATGGTGCTCGCGCCGATGGATGCGCTTGTCGAGGGACACAAAGGCTGTCTCGGCTATGCGAGGCACCTCGACAACTCCGCGTACATCACAAAGGCGAAGGGAGCGGCGCACGAAATTCGCGAGGCCGTCGAGGAATGGTGCGCCGAGCGAGGGCTTACCGCTCACGAGTGGGCGCACTATCCGGCGGGGCACCACGCAGTCGAGCGCGGTGGCTGGCGTATCGAGGGTGACCGCATACTTCCGGGCCGGAAGGTAATGCGGCACATCGAGCGGCTGATGTCGCGCAAGTGGGACGAACTGGACTACAGACAGATGCTCGCTCTTGCGTCGCTTTACGGCTACATAAAGAACAGCGACGCGCAGGGCCTGAAGCGCAAGTGGCGCGACGGGAAGTATTCACAGATTTTCAAGGCCGTCGGCATTACCGCAAAGGAGGCCGAAGGAGGCGTTTTAACCATAAACCCCGAAAAGGAAAGGAACATACCATGAAGAAACTGCTGGCAGCAATAACTATGCTCGCGGCGTTCGCGGCGAGCGCCATAGATATTCGCGAAGTGACGTTTTCGGCCGAAGAGATACCGGCGACGAATCCGCGAATCGAGCGGCACGGAGAGATTGTCACGCACATCGAGGTCTTTGCCGCGTTCGAGACACAGCCGGACGGATCGGTGAAGACGCGCGTCGCGGAGAGCGCGATCGACATGGACGCGATCACGGCGCAGCTCTGGGTGCGCGAGGCTCGCGCGGCAATCGGAGCGGCGACGCCGACCGTCTACTCCAAATACAAGGCGTATCTCGCACTTCGCGGTGCGGGGGTTTGGCCGCAGGTCAAGTCGTGGCTCGAAGCAAACGACCTCTGGGACGCGTTCATGATCGCAAACGACTTCCGAGACGACGACCCCAATTTCAAGCTTGGCGTCTCGGAGCTGAAAAATGTCGTCGGCTGGACGGACGAGCAGATCGCCGTGCTTCTCGCGCAGTGTCTTGCAGACTGACAGACGGAGGTTGTGACGCATGTGCACAAAAGAAGAATTTGCCCGCCTGCGCGACGTGACGCGCGAAAACACGAAGGCGATAACGGAGCTCCAGAAGGCTGACGCCACGCAGAGCGAGCAGATAAAGACGCTTTTCAACACCACCAAGGAACAAGGTGCGAATCAGCGTCAGCTTCTGAACCGACTTGTCATGGCGGTCATCGGCATTCTTGTACTCGTCGTCCTCGCGCTGATCTTCGGTGCGCTCGGCAAGGAGGGCTTCAACGGCGTGACAAAGGCCGCGCCGAATCTGATTTCCGTTGGCTCGTCGCCTTCGGAGTAAACAAAAACTGAAAGGAAACAACATGAAGACACTACTCAAGTGGTTCGTGAAGAAGTGCGTCTCGCGTGAGACGCTAAAAAACGGCATTCACGCGATGAACGCGGAGCTTGCCAAGCGCAAGTTTGACGAGCGCCAGGCGAAGGTCCTCGACATCGCCAATGACGTGTCGGAAGTCACTGCCGCGTATTGCGGCGCGTTTGCCGACGGGGTGCTCGGCCCTGATGAACTCGATGGAGTCAACAAACAGTGCGATTCCAAGATCGACAAGTATGTTGACGACGCAATGATCGACAAGGTTATCGACGCCATCGTCAAGTAAGGAGTTGCGACATGGAAAAGACCGACAAAAAGCCGACGAAGGACAGGGTGAAGGAAAAGGCCGCCGCCGTCAAGGCGAAGGCGAAGTCTGTCAAGGGCAGGATGAAGGCCGCTGCGAAGTGCGCGGTGGCGTTCGCGCTGCTTCTCGTGTTCGCAGGGTGCGCCACGAGCGACCCCGCGTCCCGCCTCACGAAAGCGGAGTACGGCGACATCAAGGTGTGCGTCGAGGAGAACGTCCGCGACGTGACCGTGAACATCACGATAGGCGACGGCGCCATCGCGTCAGCCGATTCCGCCGGATCCACGGAGAGCATCACCGCCTCGCCTACCAACGACGTGAAGCCGGACACCAACATCGACGTGCCCATCAACAAGGCCAGCGGTGCGCAGTCCGTCGGATCCGTCCTGGGCGACGCCGTCGCCTCGGCTGTCAAGGGTGCTTTCGGCGGCGACAGCAAGGCTACCGCCATAGCGGTGCCTCTGGCGCAGAAATCCGAAGATTGCGCTGACGGCTCCTGCAATCCGGGCGGAACATGCACCGACTGCGAGGTGAAGTAAATGACATGCACCGTGGCCCAGCTTCTGCCTGACGTCAGAAAAGTCCTTGACGTTACGGAGGACGGCTATACCGACAACGACATAGCGAACAATGTTGTCGAGGCTATTCGCGAGATGTGGCGCGAACGCGCCGCGTCTCGCTATGTTGACGGCAAGATCGTCAGCGATAACTTTCCGACCAACGAACAGGAACTTCTGTTGTTCGGTGTTTCGTTCGACGAGCGCTGGCGTCTCGGCATAGTCTATTTCGCCGCGGCGCGCTGCTACGAGCAGGGTATCACGGATTCCGTGAACCTCCAGCTTGCACAGACGCTGAAACAGCAGGCCGCGGCGGTGTTCAGATCGTAAAACACTTAACTGAAAGGTTAACAGAAATGAAATTCCCAGAGGCATTAGAGACGATTGTCAACAGTTCCACGAACGACGCCGCGAAGCGTCCCGCGATGGGTGGCTACGTCTTCCGTAGCGCGGTCTCCACGACCGAGGGAACCGAGGGCGATTACACGCTCACGTTCCGCAAGCGCGAGAACTCGGGCGGTTCGCCCGTGGATTACGTGTACAGCTACGACGCAAGCACGGACACGTGGACTGCGCCGACCACGAAGCCGGAGTTTGGAGGCGAACTGTTCGGCGAGCTGCTTGGCGACGATTGGTTCGTTGGCAAGAGCGCTGACTTCGAGCGCGCGCGCGTCCCCGGCGCCGGCGACGAGTGGTAAGGAGGTGTGTCATGGCGTTGTCCGAGGCAGAGATAGCCAAGTGCGCCAAGTGGTGCACGGCGCCCGCGCGAAAGTGGCAGGTGCTGAACAGGGGGAAGTGGAAATACCAGTTCCACGAAAAGACTCTCGTCCGCTTTGTCGAAGAGGTGAAGATGGACGAGGAGCTTTGCCCCCTGCTTCTTGAATATCTCGCCTCGGACGACTGTCGTTCAACCCTCCAGCTCTACGGACAGGCTGTAGATTCGGCATGGACGCCCATTCGGGCATGGTACGAAATCTCGAACAAGTCCGTCGGCAACGTCCATGCAATCCGCCTCTACCACGCGCTTGCTCTCGAGCCCGAAGCAATCGGTGACGGACCGTACATCATCGAGGACGGCTGCGCCTACAGGGTTAGCTGGACCTACTATTGGAAGCGCGAGAGCGTCCAGCAGGCCCCGCAGTCCATCTCCGGCATATCGTACCACATCGTCAACCTCCAGCGCGACCCCGAGACGGGGCTCTTCAACTACGCAATCGAGAAGCGCGAGCGCGTCCAGCAGGACATTCCCGAATACGTCACGGGAGTTACTACGACGCATGAGACGCGCGAAGAAGTCCATCACGGCGTTCGCGGCGCCCTTGACGTGGGGGGCAAGCCGGCTTCTGTCGGCGGAGGAAAGACTGTCCGCCGCAAGGTCACGAAGAACGCGGACTGCACGCACGATGTCCACAACGAGACAGTTAAGGAACTTCCGTCCCCGAAGCACTCCAAATCCGTGTCCGTCGGCCTTACTGGCACAGTTGAAACAACGACTGATCTCAACATGCCTGAACCGCTCCCTACGGACGGACTCGACATCGGACAGCATGTTGAGAATACGAAAACTGAAGGGGGGCTCTGGCGGCGCGTATTCCGCAAGCTCGTCCCCAACGCCCTGATCAAGATTGCTGCAAGCTGCCACAAGACGCTGTTTTCCCATTCGCACTCCGACACGACGGTGCAGTCGAACGACCCTGGCTTCACGCACGTCGAGGAGGCTGGCGGTGGTGTTGTCCACGACAAGCGCGTATCGAGGACGGCAGATGGCGCATACCAGATAACGGATTCGACGACAACAGAAAAGCCAGTCCAGAAATCGCACGAAGTGATACACGTCGGACTTTCTGGAAAAACGCGTTCCGTCACTCATCGGAACCAGTCGGCCCCCGCGCCGGAGCCGACCGACATCGGCGAGAGCGTGGAGAACTCCAGGACGGAAGGGGGGCTCTGGAATGTCACGATTCGTACACTCGTAAAGAACGCGCTCATAAAGATCGGCGACGCCTGTAGCAAGACAGTGTTCCAGCATTCACACTCGAACACGAAGGTGCAGAGCTCAGACCCCGGTGAATCAAATGTGTCTTCCGCAAGCGGCGGCGTGATACACGAACGCCGCGTTTCCCGCACGGCGGACGGCGCGTTTCAGATCAACGACTCGACGACCACGGAGCTTCCTGTGGGCGATGCGAGCGAATCGACGTCAATCGGCCTTGAAGGAACGGTGAAGACGACGCAGCGCCGCAACCAGCCGAACAAAGCCCCCGATCCGACGGACATAGGGGAAAGCGTCGAGAACACGAAAACGCCCGGCGGACTTTGGAACCATACGATCAGGCAGCGCGTGCTGAGGTCCATTATCAAGCTCGGCGAGAACTGCCGCAAGACGTTCTTCTCGCACTCCCATTCGAAGTCCATCGTGCAGGGGAGCGACCCCGGCTTCGACCACGTTGCGGAAGCAGCGAACGGCACAATCCGTGATAAGCGCGTAAGCCGAACCGCGACTGGCGCATTTCGCGTGGACGAGAGCGAGACGACGGAGAAGCCGGTACGAGACGCGGTTGTCGAAATCGCAAAGACCCTTCGCGGAACGCGGAAGACCGTTACGCACAAAAGCCAGCAGGACGCCGTTAGCGAGGTGGGGCTAAAGATCGGCGAACGGCGTTCTACTCGGAAGACAGACGGTGGACTGAACGACAACACGATTTCCACTCCCACAGGCGAACCGGCAGGGAAGATTGCCAAAGGCGAATCGAAGACGATATTCGAAGATGTCGCAACCGAACGCGAAAACATAGCCGCCGGAGGCGAGCTTCCCTCTCGCTCGGCGGATTCTGCTGGCGACGGAAAGACACATAGTGTAGATGTTCACTTGAACGAAGATGGATCGGCGGATGTTATCAAGCGTGATAAGACTGAAAAGGCCGTCGCCGACGCAGGGGAAATTATCAATGTCAGTCTTGAGGGCAAGACAAAGACTGTCATAAAGCGAAACCAGTCCGCGAAGGAGCCGGAGCCTGGCGACAACGAAATTGGTAAGTCTGTCGAGAACACGAAGACAGAGGGCGGTCGATGGAACATAAGGGTGCGCACGGTTGTAAAGGGGGCGCTTCTTCGGCTTGGCGAGGCATGCAGGAAGTCAATTTTCGAACATCGGCACAGCAAGACGACGGTTCAGAGCGACGATCCCGGATTCAGCCACGCCGAGGAAGCCGGAAATGGCAAGGTTGTCAGCAAGAGCGTGACGCGAACCGCGACTGGCGCATTTCGCGTGGACGAGAGCGAGACGACGGAGAAGCCGGTACGAGACGCGGTTGTAACGAAGCGCATGACGTTGAACGGCCTTTCCGTGCAGCGGACGCATCGTAATCAGTCCACGCCGCTTCCTGATCCCACTAAGGTTGGCAAGTCTGTATCAAACCGCAAGACGGATGGCGGTAGATATGATGTCACAGATACAGAGGAGGGCGCGATACCAGCGGGCGAGACTGGTGAGAGCTGTTTGCGTGATGCATTTACTCATCATCACGCCGTGACGAAGAACGAGAAGGAGCCGCAAGATGTAGAGACCATGTTCGAAAGGGGTAAGATTATTCGCAAGACTGCTACTCTCACAGGTAACGGTACGGCGAATAATAGCACGGACACTACGACTGCAGTCCCTAAGATAAACAAATATACCTATACGCGCGACGACGACGCGATTGTGCATGTAATAAAATATCGCAACCAACAGGATATTCCTGGCTACCCTGATGGTGCGGTTGGGCTTCA
>Ga0310696_10007740_pt1 | contig 12585 bp, 6 predicted proteins | sample AusTroGonzalo_MG_4_FD_203885 | JGI IMG/M metagenome (GOLD analysis project Ga0310696, IMG submission 203885) | Bovine rumen microbial communities from tropical cattle in Woodstock, Queensland, Australia - Gonzalo_02 (v2) (version 2) | ecosystem: Host-associated > Mammals > Digestive system >... | reverse complement strand
TTCTCTATAACATGCCGTCGCATGTGAAGGTAAATTTTGCTCCCGATACTGTGCGACGCATTGCGCAGAATCCGCAGGTCGTAGGTTTTAAGGACTCTTCTGCCAATGCCGTCTATTTCCAGTCGGTGATGTATAAGATGCAGGAGCGTAAGGACTTCGCTATGCTTGTAGGCCCAGAGGAGATTACGGGTGAGTGTGTACTTTTGGGGGCGCATGGCGGCATCAATGGTGGTGCGAACATGTTCCCTGAACTCTATGTGGCGATGTATGAGGCAGCCCGTAACGGTGATCTTCAGCGGGTACGCCAACTCCAGCAGTATATCATGCAGATCTCGACAACAATCTATACTGTCGGCAAACATGGTTCCAGTTATCTGAAGGGATTGAAATGTGCCCTTTCGCTGTTGGGCATCATCAACGATGACTTCGTGGCCTCTCCTTTCTATAAGTTTGATGCACCTGAACGTGAAAAGATCCGTCAGGCTCTCGATGCCTTGCCTATCGAAAACGGTAAATTATGCATACGATAGACTTCATCGTTTTTCTGGTCTTTACCCTTGGCGTGGTGGTGTTCGGCTGCAGTTTCTTTCACAAGGGAAGTTCTGCCGATGAGTTCACCTCTGCGGGTCATTCTATTCCTGGCTGGGTAGTCGGTATGTCGATCTTTGCCACCTATGTATCGAGCATCAGTTATATCGGTTATCCAGGCAAAGCCTTCGCTGCTGATTGGAATGCATTTGTATTCTCTCTCAGCATCCCCATTGCGAGTTATTTCGCTGCGAAGTATTTCGTACCATTCTATCGTAAGAGCGGTTCGGTGTCAGCCTATACCTTTTTGGAAGAGAAGTTCGGCTCATGGGCCAGACTATATGCCTCTGCCTGTTACCTGTTGACACAGATTGCCCGCATGGGATCGATTCTGTATCTGCTTGCTGTGCCGATGTATATCCTTATGGGCTGGGATATCCACATGGTGATTATCCTCACTTCCATCGGTATCATCATCTACTCGATGTTGGGAGGTCTGAAAGCCGTTATCTGGGCCGATGCCATCCAAGGCATCATCCTTATCGGAGGAGCAGTTTTGTGTCTGGGACTGCTGCTGTTCCGCATGCCCGAGGGACCTCTGCAGGCCTTCGATCTCGCTATCAATGCGCCTTCGGGCAATAAATTTTCATTGGGTGAGTTCTCGTTCGACCTGACGAAGTCGACCTTCTGGGTCTGTCTCATCTATGGCATCTTTATTAATCTGCAGAATTATGGCATTGACCAGAACTATGTGCAGCGTTACCATGCGGCTAAGACCGACCGTGATGCCCGTTTCTCGGCTCTCTTTGGTGGTTATCTCTTTATTCCTGTGTCGGCTCTCTTTTTCCTTATCGGTTCGGCACTCTACAGTTATTACATCGCCAATCCACAATTGTTGCCTGCCGAGATTGCAGAAAAACCTGATTATGTGTTTCCGCATTTCATCGTTAGTGAGTTACCAGTGGGCTTGCGAGGTTTGTTGATTGCTTCTATCTTTGCGGCTGGCATGAGTACTGTTTCTACCAGTGTTACCTCTGCTGCCACCATTGTGTTGACGGATTATTTCAAACCGTTCTTTCGAGGTACAACCGATCGTCATCATTTGGCTGTCCTCCGTTTCTCGAGTGTCATTGTCGGTGTGTTGGGCATTATCGTAGCCATTGCCATGCTGAGTGTGGAGAGCATTATCGATGCCTGGTGGACGTTGTCGAGCATCTTCTCCGGCGGTATGTTGGGATTGTTCCTGTTGGGCTGTATTCCGCAAACAATTAACCGCACCGCAGCCCTACTTGGCTGCGTATGCGGTGTACTTGTGATAGCGTGGATTTCCTTAGCCGATATGTGGAATCTGCCAGGTGTTCACCTGCATGGCTACCTTGCCATTGTCCTCGGCACCACGACTATCTTCGTAATCGGTTTCCTCGCTACGTTGCTCTTTACTCCACGAAGGCTTCAGAGAAATAATACTCTCTGATGGGCTTGCTAACGGGCTCCCCCTTCAGCGTTACCTTCGCTTGCAGTCTGATATCATACGATGAGGCACCAATCTTCACGATGTAGTCGCCTGGCTGGATGTTCCATTGGCGCTGGCCGTCGTTACTATAGTATCCGAACTGCTCCGTGTAGAGTTTGACCTTCACCGTCTTGGCTGGTGCGCCGTTGATGGTCGACACCCTAGCGAAACCTTGTAACTGGATGGGCCGGATCTTCTGGTCGGCGGAAGTGGGTGAAATATAGACTTGAGCAATCTCAGTACCATTCATTTTTCCGATGTTCCTCACGTCAAACGAGAGGGTGATGTTCTCATCAGTCGTCTTGGCCTCGCTATCCACCTTCAGGTTCGTGTACTCAAATGTTGTGTAACTCAAGCCATGTCCGAAGGGCCACTGCACATGCGGATCCTTTTCCATAGAGCGATTATAACAGATGGTTTCGTTAATCTCTGTATTTGGATAACTAACGCTGAGTTTGGCTGAAGGCGCAATCTTACCATAGAGGATATCGGCCAATGCATTGCCGCCTTCCTCGCCCGGATACCAAGCCTGAATCACGGCGGCACATTTCTCTGCCAGTCCGGATACAACTTGAGCCCTGCCGCCGAACATCACCAATATCACAGGTTTGCCTGTTTTGATCAATTCCTCGACATACTGCTCTTGCTTGCCAGGCAGGCGGAGACTCTGACGGTCGCGATTCTCACCGCAGAGCATCACATTCTCACCCATGGCAGCGATAATCACGTCGGCCTGCTGAGCCATGCGTAGAGCCTCCTGCTTGTCGGCCTTCTCGCCCGAATCTACCTTACGATGCAGCAGTTCGTACTCCCAGGCACGCTCGTCGCCTAATTCACCGTATTTCGTCTCAATCTCTTCTGTCCAGTCGCAGCCGCGTGAATAGAGAATGTTCACACCTTCTGGTTTGCGGTTGGTCATGCCCTCCAACAGTCTCACGATGTGGGGATTGTCACGGTCTGCCACATCTTCTAACTTCTTCCAGAAATACGACATGGCGGGATAGGAATAGTCGCCGCACATGGCCCAGGGCGAATTGGCATTCGGTCCAGTGACGAGGATGTTCTTGGCATCCATCAGCGGCAAGACGCCATTGTTTTCCAGAAGTACAACCGATTGTGTGGCACAGACGTATGCACCTGCCTCGCGCTCAGCCCTTGTATCCAATTCAATCTTTTCTGTGTCGTAAAGATAAGGTTTCTCGTCGAAGAATCCGGCACGGAACTTCTGACGTAGCACGTCCTTCACGGCACGTTCCAGTGTCTCAGGCTTTACCAATCCGCGGTCGATGGCCTTTTGCAGATGCTGGTAGTTGGCTCCAAAGGGGAAGTCGACATCATTGCCGCCGTTGATGGCTGCAGCCGCTTTCTCCACCACATCTTCTATGTCTGGCAACTGGTCAATGGCCGTATAGTCACTCACCACCATACCATCGAAACCTATATAGTCACGCAGGATATCTTGCAGGATCTCGCTGTTGGCTACGCATTTCGTACCATGCACGGCATGATAGCCCGGCATCACACATTTGCTGCCAGCCAACCGGATCATCGCCTCGTGGGGCATCAGGATTTCTTCCATCAGTTCCTTTTCGTCGGCATCACCACCGCCACCATAGCCGAGATAATGTTTCGAACATGCTCCAACACCCTGTCTCAGATCGCCACGTTGCAGACCTTCAACGAATGCGACACCCATTGCGGCCGACAGATAGGCATCCTCGCCGTACGATTCCTCCAGACGGTTGAACGAGGGGTTGCGGCATACGTCGACCATCGGCGACAAGGCCAGCACACCACCCATTCTCCTGAGTGACTCAGCGGTCAGGTTGGTTTTCAGTTCATTATTGGCCGGATTGAACGAGCAGGCCAAGCCAATCTGTTGTGGATAGATGGTTGCACCTAAGGTGTTGATACCCGAGAGCACCTCTTCATGCAGCAGGGCAGGTATGCCGTTGGGCGTGTGGTGCATCAGCCAATCCTGTACGGCAGCCGCACGGTCGCGCAGTTCGTTGGGATCTCTGGGTTGCTGCATACAGAATTGCGAGAAGTGACCAATGCCGTTGGGAATCAGTTCACGGCATTTCGCCGTGTCCAGCGTCCCCTGCTCGTCGAACAGGTCATCCATATACATACTCTTTAATTGTGCGATGCGTTCTTCCTGCGACATCTTGCCGTAGAGTTCATCAATCTGCTGCTCCATATTGGGAGCAGTACTACAGGCCGCTAAGAGGACGGCCAGACACGTCATTGTTAGTCCCTTCATAATCGATTACGTTTCAATTTTGCTGCAAATATAGTCATAATCAGTCAGACTACCAAAAAATCATCTCAAATAAATCCTTATTGCCTTATTTGCTTTGCAGAATACCCGTTTCCTGATCCTTGTGATTCATGGTGCGTTGGATGTCACGATACTTCCGGCCGGAGGAGAATGACCACGAGAGATTGAGGGTTAGCATATTACCGAAATCGCGGATATGCTGCGACTCATCTTTATAAAGATAACGGTTGAGCACTTCCGTCTTGTTCGTGAGAGGATGCTGACAGAACGGATGCTGGGCATAGAGGGAAATGGTAAGGGCATTGCTCAGACCATAAGATGCCGTGAAATACCAGGCCGGCGCCTGATGTCCCCGATGTTCACCTTCCATGAAGTTCCAACCGTTATCCACATAGGCCGTCAGCGTCCATTTGCCGAGATAGGCTTCGAGACTGGCTCCGCCATTGAAAGCGGTGTAGGTGTGGTGGTAGTCATCGGTGAAGTTGAAGAAACGATAGAGTCCGCCATAAAGTGTGACAGAGAGTTTTTCCGGCACGACCTCCCAGTGGTTATCGCTTTGAATGTAGAAGAAACTGCACGTGTTGTCGTTGTTATCCTGTGTCTGATAGAAATGCCCGTTCTGACGGTTGTATTTTTCCATATTACAATCCTTGTTCATGCGGTAATAGCCCTGCAGTTCGGTCTTGAACCGAGGGGTGGCATATGTCAGTCGGAGGTCGTGGCTTATGACGCTGTTAGGGCGGACATCAGGATTGCCCACTAACGTCTCAAAGGCATTTTGTTTGATACTAACGTCGCTGACAAAGGCAATCTGTGAGACATGCTGAGACACCTCGAAGTCGTATTTCAGTTTCAAACCTTTTGCCAACGGATAACTAACAGTCAGTTTCGGACGGAAGAGCCAGAAACGGTGCGGGCGGTCATCCTGTCGGAAGTAATAGTGGCTGACCCCAAGACCACCCATATAGCCGAGATTGCCAAGATGACCTTTCAATTGTGAGAAGAGATAAATATAGGATGAGTGCATGGCATTGGTGGCATCGGCATCGCCCGAATAATCATTATGATAGTATTTCTGGGCATACTGCACACCGCTTGACCATGTAAACGGCTTCAGACGGTTTTCATAGATGCCCTCGTTCCAGAGCGAATATGTCTTACCTGTTACCGAATAGCAGTAATCACCGCCCTCGTTGCGCTCAGTGTAGTTGTCACTATGAATATAGGTGCCAACGACATTGGCAGTCAATGACTGATGATGTGTGAAGTCACGATGGAAATACAGGTCGAGAACGGGTGTGGCTGTTCGCGAGGAAGAGAGGTCCTCGTATATAGAATCGTCTGTCTGCATTTTGGTAAAGGTTCGATGTGGCTGGATATTACGCTGTGCCGTGAGTTTTGTCTGAAATACATAGTCGGAATCACTCAGGCTATAGGTCAGTTGGGCGTTGTGGCTGAAGTTCATGTTTTGTCCATCCAACTGCTGACGGTAGATTGTGTGCCGCTCCCCTGATTCCAGTTCGTAGGTGGCCCGTTCGTCATACTGCAATCCCTTGAAGTTATGATAGTCGAATGAATAACTGAGGCCTAACTCGCTCTGACCGTGATTCATCTTGCCAAAAATGGTCTCATTGCCATTCACAGTGGTGAGGGTATTTGTCAGGTCTGCTCCTACCACAAAACCACTCACAGGCTTCTTCACGATAATGTTTACTACGTAGGCAATCCCATCGCCATAACGTACCCCAGGATTGTCCAAATATTCTATACGTTGTACAGCCTTGACATCCATCGATAACAGGTCTTGCTGCGATGCCACTATATCATTGATACGCACCTGCACATTGCCTAGATTGCCCAGTGCCGTGATGGTGTGCATCGTAGGGTCGATACGGAGATGGGGTAGTGTGAGTTTTGCCAATAGGGAATAACCGTTTGGCGAAGCCTCAATCTGTTGTTTCGAGGGATAAATCCATTGCCCGTCAGTGCGCTGCACTGTACGGGCACTTTTTACCGTCACCTCTTTCAGTTCAATTTCTTTGGTCTCGTCTTCTTTTTGCGCGGTGGCGGTCAGTGCTGTCATCAGCAGGAATAATAAAAGAAATCTTTTCATACTTGCTTTTTTTGCTGCAAAGGTATGAAGAGATTCCAAATCTGGCGATTTTATTGCCTGACATTTGTCTGACAATTCGCTGACAGATGCTTATCTATCTGATTATCAGTTCGTATGCTTTACCTCTATCTGCTTCTATTTTTAAATCGGAATGCTGCTCAATAATGGGTTTCAACCGTCGGATCAGGGTGTAAAGCGTCTCGCTGGCATCCTCCTTTTTCGGCCAAAGCGCCTCGCAGATCTCAGTCTTCGAGAGTGTATGGTTGGGGGCATGGAAGAACAGTTCCATGAGTTGGTGCTGCATGGGCGTGAGTTTTATGTACTGACCTTCTGCATCGAAGAAACGGTCCTCTGTTTCAGAATAGCGCAGACCGCCATAATGAGGCATGTCGGCCAATAGTGGCATGGCCAGTTTACGGCGATAGAGGCAGAACACGGCCCAAAGCATGGCTAATGTCCAGAGTGCCAGGGCAGGCCGTTGCTCCGACATCGAGAAGATAGTTGCTGCCGAGCATTTCGCTTCGCAACGGAATCCTCTCTGTCTGGTATCGATGGCCAGCAGCGCATGCCCACGTAATTGTTCCAATTGTAGATGGCTGTTGAACACCCGGATGGTATCAGCACTGATCACGTCACTCTGCTGCTCGTCGAGAGCCAAGGCTAACGCCTGATTCATGTCGTCCTCTACCAGTCGCTCCGTCGCATTGTAACTGCTGAAACTTGTCAGTCCCGATGCTGCTATCAGCACCATGAACACAATGACTGCATATTTCTGTTTCATATCCTCTCTATATTTGGCTGCTAATATATATAGCAATCAGAAGTAGAACCTTACGCCAGCGGCGAGGCCAAGGCGAGACATACCACTTGTGAAATTTGATTCACTCGGATAGAGCCTCTTAAACTCCTCAGTATAATCGTCTTCTTTGGTGTAGACAACCAACTCGTTCAGTTCAACGCCTACTCCAAAATGAGGCGTCACCATATATTCAATGCCGGCCTTAAACATCATACCGATGCCATCATTTTCTGCCAAGTCGCCACCAAGAAAGCCGTAGCCCAAACCATATCCGCATTCTACACGCCAGTGATCTTTGAAACAGCCGCTGTAGACAAGGCTGGGACCAATATAGACGGATCTGAGTGCAGCACTGGTGCTCATCCCAAACTCATCAATACTGTAGCGGGTATCGTTATACAGGAGGTTCACTCCGAAACCCCAGCCAGACTTCCAGAAATGTTCATATTCCATCAAAGCGCTGACTCCTGGTTGCCATGATTTACTTTTAATTCTTGTCCTACTACCGCTATAGTCCGGCAGATACATTTTTGAAGTGACAAAATCCAGTCCGCCACTTACTTTGAAGACATTACTGGGGGGCGCACTCGACTGTGCCTTTATGGTGATACCTGCACAAAGGCAAAGCAACAATACAATCTTTCTCATGTTATATCTTTCTCATCATTGGTACTAAATGCAGCGCAAAAGTACAACTTTTTCATGAAAAACATGCAATATGGTCTGAAATTTAGCAATTATTTGTGTTTTCTCGCAGATTACCGCTCTGTAATTCTGAGACGGAGAGTACGTGTTTTCGTCTTGTCGATGGCATATTTCTTCAGTACACCAGGACCGCAACTGCTATTGCCGAGTCCGAGTACGGCGCAATCGATGGAGAGGTAAGTGTGCTCTTGGTCTTCGAGTTCGTAGTCATGGGTCTTGCTGGCGATGTACTGCGCCGAATAGGGCAGGGCAGAGAATGAGAAGGGCTCGTCGATAGCCTCGATACGGAGTATCTTCCCTTTCTTGGTACGTAGTTCTACCATTGTGCAGTCCTCGTGGTTGCCAGAGTCCTGTGGACGAGGGTAGTGTATGTACTGTTTGCTGACCGTCGATTTCCACAATCCGATGGGGCACGACACCTTGCGATCTGGATAGTTGTCCCATGGGCCGCGGCCATACCAGGTCAGGTGCTCGTAATCGCGGGGCAGTTCAATCAGGATGCCGAGACGCGGCAGGTCGGGCAGGCCTTCTGGGATGTTAAAGGTGAAGGTCAGTTCGTTGCCGTCTTGCTCAGTAGTCACAGGGATGGTCAACGTATCGAGACCACAACGTTGCCAGTCTTTCGCCAGCCAGTTGCCGAAACTCTTGTCGTTGTCGGTAGGCGCGCGGAAGCATTGTGTCTTGATGGCTGTGACGAGTGCAATAAGTGATGACGAAAGTGCCTTGTTTTTTGATGGCTTGGGTGCAGGGATGGCTGTCTCAGCAAAGGTATGAGGGCCATTGCCATAGACGGCCTGTACCTCATAGTATTTGGGTGTCAATGTGCGGTCGCTCATCACGATGCCGTTCAGACAGAATGCCTTGAGGTTGGGCTGATCGCCGAAATTACCACCGTAGAACACACTGTCGTTGCGTATGATTCCCTGGTCCACCCAGTCCCAGATAAAACCACCCAACATACGGGGGTGACTGTTGATTTCATCCCAATATTCCCTGAAGTTACCGAGGGCATTGCCCATCGCATGGGCATATTCACTGGTAAGCACAGGGCGTGGTCCACCATCGGAGCCAACCCATGTGCAACGGTCGCCCTCGCGTTGAGCAATTTCTAAGAGCCGTTCCCAGCGGGCATTTTCCGCCCGTTCCTCGTCGCTGTCCTCGGGGATGCCAGGATTCAGGTATTCCTCCATTACACGGGGATAGAAGCGACTGATCACATCGACCGTCGAGGGATCAGGATTGCCTTGTGCACCCTCGTAATGGATGGGTCGTGTAGGGTCGAACTCGTGTAACCAGGCTGACATGGCGGCATGGTTGGGTCCGTAGCCACTTTCGTTGCCGAGACTCCAGAAAATGATGCACGGATGGTTCTTGTCGCGTTCTGCCATGCGGATACAGCGGTCCATGAAGGCATCAGCCCAGTCGGGTGTCGAAGCGAGGGTGCCACGCAAGCCGTGGGTTTCGCAGTCGGCTTCGTCCATCACATACATGCCCATCGAGTCGCAGAGTTCGTACCAGCGGGGACAGTTGGGATAGTGAGCCAGACGCACGGCATTGATGTTGGCGGCCTTCATCAGTCGCAGGTCCTGAAGCATGCGTTCCTCTGTCATCACACGGGCTGTATAGGGGTCGTGCTCATGACGGTTGACACCACGGATCTTGATGGGATGGCCGTTGATAAGCAGTTGACCACCTCGGATAGAGATCGAACGGAAACCGACACGCTGCGTGACTTGTTCGACGATGTGTCCTTGGGCGTTGCAGAGTTGCAGACAAAGGGTGTAGAGATAGGGAGATTCAACACTCCATAACTTGGGTTGATTGACCTTCATCTCCATGCGGGCAAACTTGCGGTGGCCGCGCTGCGGATACCACTCATTCATTCGGGCAGCCTTGTGGTCAAGGTCGAGTGTCTCGTCTGTCGTGATGGTATCGCAACAAACAGAACGGTCACCGTCGAGGAGGGTCGCCACGAGGTGATAGCCCTCGCCCGTTGCACCATTATAGACGGAGAACTGCGGGTTGATCTGGAGCACACCGTCCATCGAGGCCCTTACGGCCATGTCACGAAAACGGACATCAGGGGTATGATAGAGTAGCACGTCGCGGTGGATGCCGCCGAAGCGCCAGAAATCCTGGTCTTCAAGGTAAGAGCCGTCGGAGTATTTATAGACTTCGATGGCAATCTCATTGCGACCGGGCTTTAGAAATGTCGTGACATTGAACTCAGAAGGCTCCATCGATCCTTGAGAGTAACCCACACGCTGACCGTTGACCCAGACATAGAAAGCCGACATCACACCTTCGAAACGTAAGAAAGTCTGTCCGTCCATCCATCCATCAGGCAGCATAAAGGTACGCTTATATTGTCCTGTTGGGTTGCGCTCTTCGTAGGCGGTATAGGTCCTCTTCGGCTCTTTCGTTACGTAGGGTGGATCGATTTTGAAGGTATAGCCAGCGGAGGCATAGATAGGGGTGCCGTATTGGTGGGTTTGGTTGACTTCCCAGTTGGCAGGAACGGGGAAATCTGCCCAACTGGAACAGTCGTAGTCTGTTTGGTAGAAATCCAAGACCCTTTCCTCAGGGGTCTTCGTCCAGCGGAACTTCCAGATGCCATTGAGCGACAACTGACGGTCGCCCTTTTGTTGGGCGTAGGGTATGAAGTAGGCTCTCGCCGGCTCGCGGTTGATCTGGAGCATATGATTGTTTTCCCAATCTCTGTTTTGGGCTGTGGAGGTCAGAACTGTGACCAACAGACTTATCAGGGCTATGATGGACTTCTTCATTGTATCTCGATATCTTTGAATTCTATGTCTTGTGCTTCAATCTTTAGCGTATAGGTACCGGCATTAATCTGTGTGCCGGTGGTGGTACTGAGCATCTTGAATTTATTCGGCGTTGTGGGAAAAGAGATCTCCTTGTCGACGAGTACGATGCGTTTCGAGTCGGTGATGGTCATCCGAGCCTTAACGGGAGCACCAGTGGTGTTCTTATAGCGGAAACGGAGCGCGTATTCCTGACCCAGACCAGGTTTGATGATGAAAGTCACAGGCTGGCCCTTTTTTGTCTTTTGAGGTTCATAGACGGTAGCCGGACGGGTCTCGAAATCCTGAGGCAGTTCGGAGACTGGAAGTTTGGCAATGGTGTCTGTGTCGAAGGCCTGCCAGGCAATTGGTCCTGTTTGTCGCTGTGCCTCAGCAACAGACTGAACCGAGGCAATGGCAATAGCCGAGATGATGGCCTGCCCAGCCTTGACCTCGGGGAAGGAAATGCGCAGATGACCATCCTGAGCGCGGGCTGTGACGACATGCTTCATGGCACCAAGATAACCGGCTTCTGCCCATAGGTCGAGATCATCGATGACTGTCTCACCATTCACGGCGACATCGAAGATGCGAAGCCCTTCGTAGTCATCGGAGATATCGCCGTCTTTTCCGTGCCAGGGTTCGGCGAAGTAAAGTTCGATGCGATATTCACCATCAGGCAAAAGGAAGTCGTACCACAAACGATGACGTCCGAAACGGAAGAACTGGAAGAGTTCGTCGCTGTTGGTTCCTCGGATGTCATTATGGATATGACGCTGCGTGGCCTGATAGGGATGCAGCCCGAAGTCCTGTCCCCAGGAGTGGCTGTAAAGGGTGTCATCAGCGAGCCATTGTTGTCCGAATTCATCGGTATAGGCATCGCCGCCGCAGTTGATACGGTAGAGGTAATGGTAACCTTTGGCACCTTTCACGAGGTTGATGTTGCGATCGGCAGCAGTTTTGTTTGTTGCCATGTCATGACGACTTACTGAACCATCGAGTTGGCGATACATGTAATAGGCTGGGGTGGGCTCTTCCCAGATGGTGGTAAGTCCCTTATAGTTGATGGGACCGATTTTGTCGATACGTCGCAAGGCGCCATCGGGTTGTGTACGACCGGGGTTGTCGTGCGAGGTGAAGAGCCATTGGAAATGGCCGCAAACGCCTTGAGTCGTGGTGTCTGCAAACGCCTTCCTTGCCAGATGGGCCTTCAGGTTGAGAAGTTCAGTAAACGACTCCTCGCTATATTTGTCATTGCCATGCAGGTCGATGGTGCGCCAAGCACCGTATTCGCCATTCAGCAACTGGTCGTCGCGCAACAGTTCGTTGTCGTAGTTACCGGCATCGCCGCCATAGGTACCACTCCAGTTTTGGATGACGTTCCAGTCGGTACCCTCGCCTCCATTACAAGTTGTGATGAGACGCATCGTCGAGGCGGTGGGGTCGAGACTGCGGATGATGTCGGAACATTCCTCTGCAAAATCCTTGGGCAGCACACTTTCATTCTGTAGTCCCCAGAGAATGACGGAGGGAGAGTTGCGACGCTCCTTGATCCAGCGTACTAACAGTCGTTTGAAGTTCTCACGGAACTGCGGGGTATCGTACCAGATATGGGCCGAGAACTGACTCCAGAAGAGCAGTCCCTGTTCGTCGCACAATTGCTGGTAGTAGAGGTTATGCGGCTGATGGGCCTCGCGGAAAGCATTGAAACCAGCATTTCTGATTTGTTTGATACGAGAGGCAATCTGTTCGTGTGTGAAGGCGTGACTGCTGCCAAGGAGATGCTCGTATTCGCAGGTGCCGTTGATGAAGGTGGGGACACCATTGAGGTAGAAACGGTGA
>Ga0310696_10007739_pt1 | contig 12585 bp, 12 predicted proteins | sample AusTroGonzalo_MG_4_FD_203885 | JGI IMG/M metagenome (GOLD analysis project Ga0310696, IMG submission 203885) | Bovine rumen microbial communities from tropical cattle in Woodstock, Queensland, Australia - Gonzalo_02 (v2) (version 2) | ecosystem: Host-associated > Mammals > Digestive system >... | reverse complement strand
GATATGCTGATTGGCACCATTCCGGGCTCGACCTGCGAGACATCCGTTATTGCCATTGCACTCGGTGCAATCCTACTGTTGATTACAGGCATAGCCAGCTGGCGCATTATGCTCAGCGTCGTTTTGGCTGGCGGCCTGATGGGTCTGCTGTTCAACGCCATCGGCGCCAACGCATATATGCAGCTGCCGTTCTATTATCATTACCTGATGGGCGGCTTCGCTTTCGGCGCAGTCTTCATGGCCACCGACCCGGTTACTGCGGCACAGACCAACGTCGGCAAGTGGATCTACGGTTTCCTCATCGGTGCTTTCGCCGTAATGCTGCGTGTGGTCAACCCCGCCTATCCTGAGGGCATGATGCTCAGCATCCTGCTCATGAACTGTTTCGCTCCGCTCATCGACCACTGTGTCGTAGCCCGCAATATCAAGAAGCGCCAAAAGCGCGCCCTCGTCAAATCAAAAGCCAACGCCCGATGAAGAGAGATATCAACAGCAACGGTTACATCTTCCTCTATTCCACCGTCCTGGTGGTCATCGTGGCGGTATTGCTCACGGCAGCAGCGCTTTGGCTGCAACCCTACCAGCAGCGCAACAAGGAAAACGAGAAGCGGATGATGATCCTTGCGGCAGCGGGCGCCAACGACGAAGGCGAAATCACCTTCATCGATGGTGAGTTGCCCGTCTATCTCGTCAACGACAGCATCACCGTGCTTCCCATGCAGGGCAACGGCCTTTGGGGACCCATCTGGGGCTACCTCGCCATCGCCCCCGACGGAAAGACGGTGAAGGGTGCCCAATTCGACCATAAGTCGGAGACCCCGGGCTTGGGCGGCGAGATCACCACCGTGATATTCCAGAGCCAGTTCGCAGGAAAACAGATTCTGCAAAACGGCAACATAAAACCCGTTGAGTTTGACGCCATCAGTGGCGCCACCAAGACCTCAAACGGCGTAAAAGAGATGATTGACAAGACCCTGCAGCAATATCAGCCTTATCTTGAAAAGCGATGAACGTAAAGAAACTCCTCATAGAACCCCTGCGTAAGACCAACCCCGTCACGGTGCTGGTGCTGGGCATCTGCTCTTGTCTGGCCGTGACTGCCAAGCTGAAACCCGCTTTGGTGATGGGAGCCTCGGTGACGGTGGTGACGGCGTTGTCCAACCTCATCATCTCGCTCTTGCGCAAAGGCATCCCCTCGCGCATCCGCATCATCGTGCAGCTTGTGGTGGTGGCCACGCTGGTCATCCTCATCGACCAGTTCCTGAAGGCTTTCGCCTACGATGTCAGCAAGCAACTCTCGGTGTATGTGGGTCTTATCATCACCAACTGTATCATTATGGGGCGTTTGGAGGCCTTTGCCCTTTCGCACGGGCCTATCGAGTCCTTCCTCGACGGCTTGGGCAACGGGCTGGGCTACAGCCTCATCCTCGTCATCGTGGCTTTCTTCCGCGAACTCATTGGCTCAGGAACGCTGTTAGGCTATCAAGTGGTGCCGCAGTCGTTCTACGATGCCGGCTACCAAAACAACGGACTCATGATCCTCCCGCCAATGGCGCTCATCGTCATCGGCATCGTCATGTGGATTAACAACAGCAAAACCGAAGCGAAATGAACCTGATTAACTTATTCCTGAAATCGGTCTTTGTTGACAACATGATCTTCGCATACTTCCTGGGTATGTGCTCGTATTTGGCTGTGTCGAAGACCGTGAAGACCAGCGCGGGCTTGGGTTTGGCTGTGACTTTTGTACTGGTCGTTACCGTTCCTGTCAACTACCTCATCAACAAATACCTGCTGGCTCCTGGGGCTTTGGCCTGGATCAGTCCGCGATTCGCTACCGTCGATCTAAGTTTCCTCACCTATATCCTCTTCATCGCCATCATCGCCGCCATCGTGCAGATCCTGGAGATGATTATTGAGACTTTCACCCCCTCGCTGCATTCCGCTTTGGGCATCTTCCTTCCCCTGATAGCGGTCAATTGCGCCATTCTGGGCTGCTCGCTCTTTATGCAGGAGCGCGGTTTCGACAATGTGGGGCAAGCGGCTGTGTTCGGTCTGGGTTCAGGCATAGGCTGGCTGCTGGCCATCACCACCATCGCCGCCATCCGCGAGAAACTGCGTTATTCCAAGATCCCCAAAGGCCTGCAAGGCGTGGGCATCTCTTTCATCATCACCGGCCTGATGGGCATCGCCTTCATGGCCTTTATGGGCATAAAACTTTAAAACGATATCTTTTACCATCCTGCTCGCAGCGAAACATTAGGCAAAATCCCAAACATCGAATAAGCGTAAGCTCGCATCTCGCCTGATTCTATGTCAGTCTCAAACTGATACCCCAGCGGGTTCAAGCGGTTATACGCATTGAACAGGCCAAAACTCGCGCTCCAGTTGAAGCCGTTTCTGTATTTCGGCGAGTGGTAGGCGCACGAAAGGTCAAGACGGTGATAGGCTGGCGTGCGGCTGGCGTTGCGCTTGGTGTAAACAGGGACGGTCTGCCCCATGTATTCATAGAAGCCCACAGGCAAGGTGACGGGATGACCGCTCGAATACTGCCATGCAGCACTCGCACTCCAACGAGGTGTAAACTGATAGCAGCCGTTGATGCGGAAGTCATGCGGAATGTCAGACAAGGCCGAATACGGGTTGCCGTCGTTGATGCCTTCGATGGTGTAAATCACACGCGAATAGGTGTAACTCATCGCTCCCGTGAATTTTCCGGCGTTCTTCGAAAGGTTCAACTCTACGCCGTAGGCCTTCGAATTGCCGCTTCTCACCTGATTGATGACATTCGGGTTGCTGATGAGCTGTGCATGGTCGATGAAGTCGATTTGGTTCTGGCCTTTCTTGTAATAAAGTTCGGCAGAAGCGGAATACTGGCCACCGAAATCAAGGAAACACCCACCCGAAACCACGTCAGCAATGACAGGCTTCAGTCCATTGACGGCTGGGAACCAAGTCTCCAATGACTGATAGTCCAAAGCGGTGTTTTGCAGCACTTGGATATATTGCACGTTCCGCGCGTAGCCGGCTTTCAGCGAGGTGTTTTCGCTCAACATGACGTTCATGCTTATGCGAGGCTCGGGATAGACCATCAGTTTCTCGTCGCTGTTCAAGGGGTGGAAAGCCGACAGGTGCAAGCCGTAGTTGAAGCCCAACCACGACAAGGGTTTCCAGTCGTTCAGCGCATAGACGGAATACTCCATCGCCTGATAATGCGGCAGACTCATCCCGATGCTGTCGGACTCTCCAGGAGTGAAGGCATGGCGGATGGCACCTGCGCCAATGCGGAGTTCACAATCAGGGGCGATGTAATAACTCAATGCGGCTTTCAGGTTGAGGTCGGAAATGCCTGTGCGCCAGTTGAACTTGCGTCTTTTGAATTGGTAGTCGAGGTCGTTGCTGTAATCGCTGACGATGAAGGCCGTGTTGAGGAACCAGCGGCTGCCGAAGTTGTGCGTCCAGCGCAAGGTGCCGGAAGCGTTGCCCCAGGTATTGTACATGCCTTGCGATTGGTCGATGCCGCCCATGGACTCAATGACATCGTGGCCTCGATAGAACGAGAGATAAATGCGGTCGTTCTGCCCGATTTTGGTGTTGATTTTCGCGTTCAGGTCGTAAAACCTCGGGACAAGCGGCATGCTTTCATTGGGCTTCACGAAAAAGTCGATGAAACTCCTGCGTGCCGAAATCAGGTAAGAAGCCTTTTCCTTGACGATGGGGCCGTTGGCGGTCAAAGTGGCGGCAAAGGGACTCAACGCCACCGAGAAATCGTGGTGGTTCATGTTGCCTTCCTTCATTTTGCAGTCAAGAACGGCAGAGACGCGACCGCCATATTGAGCGGGTATGTTGCTCTTGTAGAGCGTCACCTGGTTCACGGCTTCGGGGTTGAAGATGGAGATCATGCCGAAGAGGTGCGAGGGGTTGTAGATGGGTGCCTCGTCAATGAGGATGAGGTTCTGGTCGTTGGTGCCGCCGCGCACGAGCAGTCCTGACGAGGCGTCGCCGATGGTCTTCACGCCCGACTGCATTTGCACCGCCTTGATGATGTCGGCCTCGCCGAACACACTCGGCAGTTTGCGTATCGAGTTGATGGTCAGCATCTCGGCATGGAACTCGTTCTGCATCTGGGGACGCTCCACGGCTGCCGCCTCCACAGTGATTTCTCCCAATCCCACGGATTTTTCCTCCAACTTGATTTCCAAGGTTTGGTCGGCATGGAGTTGAATTTCAATCTCTTTGGTGTTGTAGCCCAAATAGGCGCATTGCAACTTGTGTTTCCCCGCTGGCAAACGCAGCGAATAGAAACCGTAGCCATTGGCCGAGGTCCCCGTTTGCGATGAAGCCTCAAACAAGGTGGCACCGATAAGCGTCTCGCCCGTGGCGGCATCAGTGATGTGGCCGCTGAGGGTATAGGTTTGTGCATAAAGGCCAACAAAAGAGGCCAAGAACAATATGGTGATGAGGATACGTTTCATGGCTTATTCGTTTTCGGGGGTGATGGCATTGTAGATTTCGTGGTAAGTAAAAGGTTTGCGCCGCACATCGGAGGCGAAGAAGTAGCCGTAGCCGTTTTTCACATTGCCTCGCACGTTGCCCGAGATGGTGGCGAACAGGCCCAGGCTCCAGTCGTCTTCGTTGAAGACATCCAACAGGAAGGTGTAGAATTCGGGCGAGACCGAACAAGCGATGAAAGTCTCACTTTGGTCGAGATGATCTTCCGTGACATGATAGGAATACCAGAACAATCTGGCAGTGAACAGGGCCGAAAGCGACATGTCATTATGGACGAACGAAACGCTTTCGAGGCTGTCGATGGGGAAATCCTCTGGCTGTCGAAAGGTCAGGCCGCAAATAACAGGTTGTTCCCCAACGGTATAGATGTGTTTGTCAAACTGGAATTCATGCGCCATCTTGCCCGAGTGCATCTGATAACTCCTCACTTTTGTATGGTCCTTGATGATTGGGAGGTAATCCGCATCGCCCAAAGGCGTGAGATAGTCCTCAGCGGTGATGTCGCCCGTGGGTGTCTCGATGACGAGTTTGTAGGTCTTGTCCGTCTCGCCTTTAAAAGGTAGTTCCGAAACGAAAACCATGGTGCCGCGGTCGGTTTCCCTTTCAATATATGGGATTGTGTCGTTTCCACATAGCACGAAAACACGGCTGATTTCGGGCAAAACATTCTGATTGTCACCCCATTGATGGACAGGCGAAATAGTGACACAGTGTTGGCACATCTCGGTAGTCACATTGCCAAACACGGCGACGGTGCCGTTCAAGGTCCCACCGTCTGGATGGTCAAAGCTGTTGATGTCGACTTCATCAATGCGACTGCAAGCGGCTGACAACAAGATGATTGTCGATAAAAATAGGGTTCTAAACTTTCTCATTGTATTTTTGTTCTGATTTGTAATTGTATCACTATCTTTGGGTTACTATTGTCTTTCAGAGGCCAAAAAAGACTTTTCTCAAACAAAAAGCGTGGAACTGATATGCTCCACATCTCAACGAAGGTTGTAGGAAAGACCCGATACAAAATGTAGAAATAGCAGTCCACGCTAAAAGCGCAGAGCCACTATGCCTAGCTTCTTGTATCGTTGAAAACTCCTACATTCTCGTTGACAAGACTAGCATAAAGCTTCTATAATCTGGACTTGGCACTCCAAATCCACTGGCAAAAGTACATAAAAAACAAAACAGACAAGCCGATTTTGGAAATTTTTCTAATTTTGCAAGCAGAAATACTGGAAAAATGGAAAAACAAGAAAAAGTCCAATACTGGCTTGACATTGCAGATGAAGACCTTGCCGTTGCCGAGGACATGCACTTGACAAAGCATTGGCTTTATGTGGCTTTTATGTGCCATCAAGTCATTGAGAAGTTGCTTAAAGCCTATTGGACTGCAACGCGAGACGATATGCCTCCATACATTCACAGCCACATCAAACTGCTTGACAGTTGTGGATTGTTGAACCAAATGACCGAGGAACAATTGGATTTCATCGATTATATGGTTCCTATGAACATTGAGGCCCGCTATCCTGAATACAAACAAAACCTTGCAGCACACCTGAATGAGCAAGCAAGTCATAATATTATTGAAAAAACCAAACTTTTCAAGCAATGGATACTCCAAAAGTTCTGACACAAGCCGAGGCTCTTGACATTGTAAGAGAATACAAACAAGTGATTGCGCCGCTTTTCGACGGCAAGGTCAAGGTGTATCTCTACGGCTCTTACAGCAAAGGAAACGCCAATCCATGGAGTGACATCGATGTAGCTGTTATCATTCCGACGCTCGAAGGAGATTGGCTAAAACTATCCATTGCTTTGAACCGTAACGTACGCAAGGTGAATCTGCGCATCGAGCCTGTCTTAATGATCGAAAGCCAATGGTCTCCGCTATATGAGGACGTAATGCTGACGGGCATTGCAGTGTAAATTGCAGTGTAAAATAATAATGAGTCTCGTTTCAACCATAGTTTTAAGCATCGCCGTTTTCCTCGGCATCGTGCTCCTGCTCGTAGCCTTGCTCCTTCTGGTGCGTGCCAAGCTGATGCCCAAAGGTGAGGTGAAAATCACCATCAACGACGACAAGGAGCTGACGGTGCCGGCTGGCAACACGCTCATCAATACCCTGGCCGAGCAGAAGGTCTACCTGCCCTCGGCCTGCGGCGGCAAAGGCTCGTGCGGCCAGTGCAAATGCCGCGTGGTGGAAGGCGGAGGCAGCATCCTGCCCACCGAGACGGGCTTCTTCACCCGCAAGCAGATACAGGACCACTGGCGCTTGGGCTGTCAGGTGAAGGTGAAAGAGAACCTGAAGATCGTGGTGCCGCAGTCGATACTCAACGTCAAGGAATATGAATGCACGGTGGTCAGCAACCGCAACGTGGCCACCTTCATCAAGGAGTTCAAGGTGCAGCTGCCCGCTGGCGAGCACATGGACTTCATCCCAGGCTCATACGCCCAAATCAAGATTCCGAAGTTCGACCTCAGCTATTCCGACTTCGACAAGGAGCTGATTGGCACCGAGTATCTTCCCTCGTGGGAGAAGTTCAAGATGTTTGACCTGCGCTGCGTCAACACCGAGCCTACGGTGCGGGCCTACTCTATGGCCAACTATCCTGCCGAAGGCGACGTCTTCATGCTGACGGTACGCATCGCCACGCCGCCCTTCAAGCCCGACCGCTCAGGCTTTATGAACGTCAACCCGGGCATCGCCTCGTCGTATATCTTCTCGCTGAAGCCGGGCGACAAGGTGCTGATGTCGGGACCTTACGGGGAATTCCATGTGAAGGAGCACGACAACTCTAAACTCTCAACTCTAAACTCTCAACTACCAGAGATGATTTGGGTGGGCGGTGGCGCAGGAATGGCGCCGCTTCGCGCCCAAATCATGCACCTGACCCGCACCATGAACGTCAGGGACCGCGAGATGCATTACTTCTACGGTGCCCGTGCCTTGAACGAGGTCTTCTACCTCGACGACTTCCGTCAGTTGGAGAAGGACTTCCCCAACTTCCATTTCCATCTGGCCTTGGACCGTCCCGACCCCGCAGCCGATGCCGCAGGCGTGGCCTACACCCCGGGCTTTGTACACAACGTGATGTACGACACCTACCTGAAGGACCATCGTGCCCCCGAGGACATCGAATACTATATGTGCGGTCCTGGCCCGATGAGCGCAGCTGTGGTCAATATGCTTGACAGTCTCGGCGTAGCGCCCGGAAACATCCTCTACGACGACTTCGGCGGCGGAGCGCCGAAGCAATAATACAATTGCTGGCCAATAAAACAAAGGCGGCCCTCGGTTGAAGGTCGCCTTTTGCATTCCGCATTCCGCATTCAGCATTCCGAATTACTCATACCCCGTGTCGCCGCCGTTGGACTTGGTGAAGGTCTTCGTGGCCACAGAGCTGGAGACACCGTCCTTGATGGCGATGGCCTTCACAGTGGTGGTGGCATTGAGGGTCAGAGGCGAGCTGTACTGCGTGCTGGAGGCAGTGGGAACACTGCCGTCAGTCGTGTAGTGGATGGTGGCACCGCTCATGGCACTCATCGTCACAGAGGTGCTTTCAGCGAAAGGCGTGCTGCCGCTGATGGTGGGAGCCGCGACGGTGGGCGTCTCAGCGCCGCTGCCAGAGCCCGAACCGCTGCCATTACCCGAGCCATTGCCGCCGGTCCCTGAGCCCCCGGCTCCTGAGCCTGTCGAAGGAGTCGAAGAGCCGCTTCCACCGCTGGTGCTGCCGTTGGCAGCAACATTCAGGGCTGCACTCACGGTGGGCGAGAAGTCGTAGTTCGTGTTGCTGACCTTGTTCAGGTCGATGGCGTAGCCGGCCTGGTCGGCGGCAGTCTGACCGATGTTGTTGAAGCCGTCGCTGGTCTTGGGCATCAGGACGATGCCGTAGGCGAAGACCTCGAGGGCATCACCACTCTCGTTAGCGCTCTTGCCGATGCTGAGCGTCGTGTTGGTGTCCATCGCGGAGACGTGACGCCAGTTGCCGGTGGTGACATCGTGAACAAGGATGCACTTGGCGATTACCTCACCCTCTTGGGCACCCGAGAACGAGGCCACGAAGGAATTGGATTCGCTGGTGACGGTCAGGCTCAGGCTGCGCTTGTAGCTGGGGTTGTCGACCAGGTTGAGGTCGTAGGCCAGGCTGGCCTTGGTGTCGTTGACCTTGATGTTTTGCAGCAGGCTCTTGATGAGCAGGCCGCGGTCGGTCTTGCGCAGACCGTTGGCGAGCAGGGCGGTGCGGCCCACTTCGCCGAGCATGCCGGCCACTTGGGCGGCGAGTTTGAGCTTGGCACGGTTGCTCATCTGAGCAGCGGTGCGGGGGTTAGCCACGGTGGGCTGATACTGGCGCAGGAGGATCTTACCGCCTTTGCCCTTCATACCGACGGCCGATCCGGCGCGTCCGGTAAACTGGAAGATTGAAACAATTCTTGCCATGGTTTTAAAATTTTGGTTGGTTAGTAATTTGGTTAATTGGTCGTTTAGGACTGCGCCGCTTTGCGTCACTGCGAGGTACGAAGCAGTCCGGAGAAGCACTGTCGACATGCGCTTTTTGGTTTGTTTTTACCTAGTACCAAAGTAGGACTTAGGTAGGACTTAGGTAGGAGTTGGAAATTTTGGTTTTTGGCTCATGATTTCAAAGAACGGGTCGCCGCGCGAGGGTCTCCCCTGTCGCATTGACGGTGCAAAGGTACGTCAAGCCCGTTGCGGTTTTCAAATTTCGGGGAAGTTTTTCGTGAGAAATGAAACTGTTTTCTGCCGATAGAGACGGGTGTCATGAGTGTCATTAAGGTCAAGTGTCATTAGTGGTTGGTGGTGTCAAAATCATGCCACTATATATAAATAATTGATTATTTCTATATAGTCAGCTTTCTGACACCCGAAATCCTTAATGACCTTAATGACACTTGACACTAATGACACCGCAGATGGTTTTGCCTTTATGGATGCAATCTTTCAAATGTGCGTTGTAAACCGCCCTCGAAGGGTTTGATGCATACCAACTTCTATATACGTCCGAAATAATGCCTTCTCTTGCCTTGATGTCATCTTTGCTATCTCCCATAGGGACCTCAATGGGTTTGTTCTCCTGTGTTTCCATATTTGTGGGTATTAAATGTTTTACCCTGCAAAGATGCAAACCTTGTCAAGAATTATCCGTTGATTAAACGTTTGTAGTCGACAGTAATCGTTTGTTGTCGTTTACCGTCGGCTTGTAAAGAAAAAACCCTTATCTTTGCATCTTCGTATTGTAAAACCATCTGAAATTATGAGCAATTACTTCCCTTCGATGCTTCCTGCCGACGAACTCGCGCAGTTGAAGTACATCCCTACTCTTCCCGAATTCGTCACCTGGATCGAACAAAAATGGGCCGACCTGCCCTGCCTCTCCGACACAGTGAATACCTATAGCTACAAGCAAGTCGCCGACCTGGTGGCACGCAAACGCGCCCTGCTCAACGACATGGGCCTGCAAAAGGGCGACAAGGTGGCCATCCTCGACAACTCGACCGTCGAAGCCGTCGAGATGTTCCTCGCCGTCACCTCGGCGGGATTCATCGCCATCAACCTGCCCTCCATGCTGCCCCCACAAGCCGTTGTAGGCTGCTGCATGAAGTTTGGCGTGAAGGTGTTGGCCGCCGGCAAGGACTTCATGGAAGCCGCCAATGGCGCCCCATGTAAGGTGATTGCCATCACCGACTGCGCCGACCACACCGCCCCCGTGGTCACCGTCGACAAGAACGACCCTGCCGCCATCTTCTTCACCGGCGGCACCACCGGCGCTCCCAAGGGTGCCATACTGCCCCACCGCGCCCTGATGCGCGGTGCCCTGAACGGCCTCTACGCCCCTGGACACCAGCTGGGCTGGCACCGCTACGCCTGCGTGCTGCCCCTCAGCCACGTCTTCGGCCTGATCTATAGCACCCTCTCGGTGTTATACAAAGGCGGTGCCTGGTATTCAGCCGGCAACACCAAGGAGACCATCGGCAAGCTGCCCGTCATCCGTCCCACGATGATGGTGGCGGTGCCTGGCATCTGCGAGATTCTGCTGGGCCTTGTCAAGATGTACGGCAAGCCCTTCCTCGGTGGCGAACTCAGAGTGATCATCTCCGGTGCCGCCAACGTGCCTCCGAAACTCATCGGCGAGTTCGACGAGCTGGGCATCCAACTGTTTGCCGGCTACGGCATGACGGAAGGTGCCAACCTGACCACGGGCAACGTCGACGTGAAGTCGAGACCCACATCGGTAGGCAAGCTCTATCCCGAGCAGGAAGCCAAAGTGGTGGACGGCGAGCTGTGGTTCCGTGGCGACAACACCTTCCTGGGCTACTACGGCGACCCCGAGAAGACCGCCGATACCCTGACCCCCGACGGATGGATCAAGACGGGCGACCTGGTACGCTTTGACGAGGATGGATTCATGTACATCGTGGGCCGCATCAAGAACCTCATCATCCTCAGCAACGGCGAGAACGTCAGCCCCGAAAGCATAGAAGAGCCTTTCTATAAGGACAACAAACTGCGCGACTGCCTCGTGAAGGAAGACGAACTGGACGGACGCCCGGTGATTGCCATCGAGATCTTGCCCCGCATGGAGGAGTTCGGCAACGAGTCGTGGGAAGAGGTGGAAGCCTACTTCCGGGACCTGGTCGGCAAAGTCAATGCCACGCTGCCCAGCACACACCAAGTCAGCAAAGTCACCGTGCGCAGGGAAGACTTCAAGCGCAGCGGTGCCATGAAAGTTTTAAGAAACCAATAAGTTATGGAAAGAGCAACGATATTCAAGGGATTGAAAGAAATCCTGACCCAAATCAAGCCCTCGATGGATATGTCGAACGTCAACGAGGATTCGCAGCTGGTGCGTGACGTCGGCCTCGACTCGCTGACCATCCTGCTGCTGAGCCTCACCGTCGAGAACCAGTACGGATTCAAGTTTGAGGGTCAACCCCGCTTCAACACAGTGGGCGAGGTAATCGACTACATCGTCACTCACACAACTCTGTAAGCCTATGGCCATCAATATCGTCAAAGTGGAAAGTCACAAGCAGCTGAAGCTGTTCGTGACTTTCCCACTCAAACTCTATAAGAACTGCGCCAACTGGGTGCCGGCGCTGGAAGGCGACGAGTACGACACCTTCAACCCCGAAAAGAACGGCGCCTACGACTTCTGCGAAGCGGACTGCTTTCTGGCCTATCGCGGCAACGAGATTGTGGGCCGTGTAGCCGCCATCATCAACCACAAGGCCGACGACGAGAAGCGAATCGTGCGCTTCGGCTGGCTCGACTTCATCGAAGACGAGGAGGTGCTGAAGGCCTTGATAGGCACCGTGGCCGAATGGGGCAAGCAACGCGGACGCGCCGAGATGCACGGTCCATGGGGCTTCACCGACATGGACAAGGAAGGCCTGCTGGTGGAAGGCTACGAGCACATGAGCCCCTTCACCTGCCTCTACAACTACCCCTACTACGGGGAGATGCTCGAGAAGATGGGCTTTGTGAAGGATGTCGACTGGACGCAGCGCGTGCTGCTGCTCGACGCCGAGATGCCGGCCACCTACAAGTTCGCCCACCTCATCGAGGAACGCTACAGCATACACGTGGTGCAGCCCAAGAGCATGAAACAGATGTGCGACCAATACGGAATGGAGATTTTCCACATGTACAACGAGGCCTTTGCCCCGCTGATGGGATTCTCGCCCCTGACCGACAAGCAGATTGACAACTACCTGAAGACCTACGTCCCCATCCTGGACAAGGACTTTGTGGCGGTAGCCGTCAACGCCGAGGACCAACCCATAGGCTTCCTGTTCTGTGTACCCTCGCTCTCGAAGGCGGTGAAGAAAGCCAACGGACGCCTGTTCCCCTTCGGTTTCATCCACATCCTGAAGGCGCTGAAGAAGAACGACACCCTTGAGGCCCTCATCATCGGCGTCAGTCCTCAATACCAGCAGAAGGGCGTTCCGCTTCTGCTGTTCAAGTACCTGCACGAAAACTGCCTGCGCCGCGGCATCGACAAGGTCATCATGAACCCGCAGCTTGAGGAGAACTACAAGGTGCAGACGCTATTCGGC